>ERZ772874.133-NODE-133-length-37692-cov-19.134655_pt1 | contig 37692 bp, 31 predicted proteins | sample MGYA00580586_ERZ772874 | MGnify/ENA primary metagenome ERZ772874 (study PRJEB29015, sample SAMEA2737952) | human oral metagenome | biome: human oral; feature: human-associated habitat; material: dental | place: China | collected 2154 ... | reverse complement strand
GTAGTATGTACGTATGCGATGAGTTAGGTATACCATTTAACTGAATGTGCGTACTCGCTTCTGCTGTCATATCAATCTTATCTCTCCCATCGAAGAGGTGATACCTAGCTGGTGTCACCTCTTCTTCGTATATATTTCCTTCTAGTGATCGAGTGGAGCAGGCTTTGCAGTGGTCCTCTCATGGAGCACTCTCAAGATCTAGTCTCCATATAAGAACCGACTATGGAAAGATTCAAGGACAAAGATCGACTGTTTGCTTGGCTAGAATGGCTTGGACTCGCTTGTGCGGTGGGGAGCTTCTTTGCTCTACTATTCTTTAACGCTTGGTGTCTCCCCTTGGCCTTGGTTGCTACTGGCCTTTCCCTTTGGTCGGTCTGGAAGCGTCCTACGAGTGTCGGATGTCTGGCTTTAGTGATAGCCTTGGGAGTTGGGTTAGTTGGGATCTCTTTCTTTGTTGTGCTTGTCTTGTCCTTTGCGAATGGAGGGACATGAAGACTAAAGGTAAAGCTTAGACTGCTTTTGTGATAAACATTGCGTATCTTTGTTCACAAATTAGACTAATTTAGAAGCAATTATATCCACTTCAACTATGACGCTACATAAAGAAGGGCATGGCCCTCTTATCGGTTTTGCGATCACCCTAATAGGGATCAATGCCTTCATCTACCTGTTTGCGGGGGCCTTTGTTCTTATTCCCGTGGTGCTGTCCGTGGCTTTCTATGCCTTGGTGATTAACTTCTTCCGCTATGAGGCACGCAAGCATACCGATGGTCCTTTAGAGATTGTTTGCCCTGCAGATGGTCGTGTAGTCGTCGTCGAGGAGACGAATGAGGTGCAGCTGCTCGGTGAGCGTTGCCTGCAGGTGTCGGTCTTTATGAGCGTTTTCGATATGCACGTGAACTGGATCCCTTGTAATGGGGTCGTCGAGCATGTCTCCCATACGCCTGGTCGTTTCCTCTCTGCTCATCTACCCAAGAGCAGCACGGATAATGAACGCTCTGCAGTCATCATACGTACGGATGGTGGTGATCGAGTCTTGGTGCGTCAGGTAGCCGGTGCTATCGCTCGTCGTATCGTGACCTATCCACAGGTCGGTGAGCGTGTGAATATCAACCAGAACCTAGGCTTCATCAAGTTCGGCTCACGTGTTGACCTCTATCTCCCTCTAGGGACAAAGGTGCATGTGAAGGTCGGGCAAACCGTGCGAGGTAATATCACTGACATCGCTACACTTCCTCGCTAAGTCTCCTGATTAACCATCTTCTGATGAAGAAGCATATCCCCAATCTCCTTACTTGTGGTAATCTGCTCGCCGGCTCGTTGGCAGTGGTCTTTACTCTCTATCATCATCGTCCAGATGTAGCTATAGCACTGATTGTGCTAGCGGCTATTTTTGACTTCTTTGATGGACTTGTAGCGCGTGCACTTGGTGTTAGTTCGCCGATAGGGAAGGATCTTGATTCGCTCGCTGATGTCGTCAGCTTTGGTCTAGCACCTGCTACGCTGGTCTGGTACACACTTCAGGGACTAGGTATTACGTCTGTCTGGAGTTATGGCGTCTTCCTATTGGTGGCTTTTGCGGCCTTGCGCCTAGCGAAGTTTAATAATGATACGCGTCAGTCGACATCGTTCCTTGGACTACCAGTACCTTCTAATGCGCTATTCTTCTTAGGCTATGCGTCTTCGCTTCCCATGGTAGTGTTTCTCCTTGGCTCGGTGGGTGCGCTGGTGGTGACACTCGTGCTTACTCTCCTCTTTGGGAGTTTGATGCTCGGGGAGCTACCGATGTTCTCCTTCAAGCTGACGAAGGCGCCTCTTCGTGCGCTATGGAAGCAGATCACCTTGGTGGTGGTATCGGTCGTCTCTATCCTGATCTTCGGGTGGGCTGGCTGTAGTATCGCTATCGCCTTCTACCTCTTTCTCTCGCTTCTTCCTGCGTCTGAGCACTAATTGCTGAGGGTGTTATACCTGCTTGGCATACTCTTTGCTCTAGGGTGAAGAAAGTAGTATGTCTTACGATTAAACAAGAAGATCCCTATGAAGCTCTGGATATTTCTCCTCATCGTCCTCGTTATCTATCTCAACTGGCCACGCATTCAGGCTTGGCTTGCGATGAAGTTCATTCAGCGAGTGCAGCGTAAGGTCATGGATGCTGCTCAGGCTGAAGCACGAGCACGCCAGCAGGGAGCCGGCAGTCGGGCTTATGATCCAGAGCCAGGCTCAGAAGAAGCTCAGCGTAATCAGAAGCAACAGCTGGAGGAGATCGAGGCACGCAAGTTTGAGCGCCCGTCTCAAGATGACTATGTAGACTTCGAAGAGCTACCTAAGTAGCCGTTCCTTCCACAGATTAAGCACCCCGCCCCGATGATACGCTATGTGTCATCGGGGCGGGGTGCTTTGTGTTGGGGGGCAGATGGGAGCTAGAAGCGGAAGCCGAGAGAGAGCCCCGTGCGGTAGCTGTAGGCTCTGGCCTTCTCCCGTGAGATATGTGCGCGGGTGTTCCCCTCGGAGAGCGTGATCTTTCGATCCTCTACGCTGAGTCCAGTCGTCTGCTCGATATTAGCATGTAGATCTCCTGAGCTATCGAAGGTCACTTTGTCAGACGACGCGAGCGGATAGATCCAGCTGTCAGCGCTGTGGAAGCCCACCCCCGAGCCGACCCCGACGATGCACCAGTCGAGGACGATGTTTTTCTTGCGCCCGAAGAGCCACTGTGCGCCGATGCTGACGCCCCAGGTGTGAGTCACGAGGTGATGTCGGGTCTTCGTTTCTGCCGAGATGGGAGAGCCTCCTTGTCCTGTCGTCTGAAAGCGGAAGTACTGGTCTTGGGGAGTGATATGGATGAAGTCATAGTAGCCCTCTGCATAGAATCCGTGCCCTTGTCCGCTATTGAGATACCAGCGTAGGGTAGGAGTGACGCGGAGCGTGTTGAGTTCCCATAGAGCCTTCCGTGAGAATCCATTGTAGCCGAATTCGAAGGTGTTCTCTGATCTGCTGAGGTGATAGCTGAGGGAGAGGGTGGCACTTAGACCAGGAGCGAGGATGCGCTCTGCGGAGAGATTCAGGGTGCCGAGGATGAGGGAGAAGGCGTTGATCTTGACAGCTGTCTTGCCGTCCAGCAGGGAGTTCTCTCGGCTGGGGGTGAACTTGGGCTTCTGGGGGGCGGCTGTCGATGCTAGCTCCTGCGCCACTAGACTGGAGGCGCTTAGTCCTAGGGCAATGAGTAAGGAGTAGATTTTCATACGTTTAGATACGTGTTTTGGTGGCTCCCTGCATATGAGGAGTGACCTGTTTGTTTATCCAAAGGTAATCAATCCTCTAGAGCTATTAGATCACTCGGGATGGGAAGCTGAGGGGAAGCAGTGTTGCCTCTTGGGAGGCACTACTGATGCCCCTCGAGAGGCAACAGTAGTGCCCCTCATGGGGCATCAGTAGTGCCTACTAGTTGATTTTTCTGGTTCCGCTTCTTTGGCTCACGAAGGTGTACCTTGGGGCATCTCCTAGGGATCTAGGGGTGGCTGCCTTGCTGTCGAAATCGAATTTCTTCTGTAGGTGCTGTGGTTCAGGTATTTTTCGTATCTTTGCGCCGATATATCCTATGTAGGGTTCTTAGTCAAGTCGCCCCTCCCTCGTGGAGACCGGTCACCTTACGGGGCTAACGTAATAGTTACAACAAGACAATGTACGTCATCGTAGACATCCAAGGCCAGCAGTTCAACCTGGAGCAGGGCCGTCGCCTCTTCATCCACCACGTAAAGGGTGCAGAGAGCGGAGCAGTAGTAGAGTTTGACAAGGTTCTCCTTGTTGATAAGGATGGTGCAGTCACCGTCGGTACCCCCGTTGTGGAAGGTGCTAAGGTGGTTTGCGAAGTCATCACTCCCCTCGTGAAGGGTGACAAGGTCCTCGTCTTCCACAAGAAGCGTCGTAAGGGCTACCGCAAGCTCAACGGTCATCGCCAGCAGTTCAGCGAAGTCCTGGTCAAGGAGATCATCGCTTAATCGTATCACCGTCAACTAAAGTATAAGAGACAATGGCACACAAAAAAGGTGTAGGTAGCTCCAAGAACGGACGCGAATCAGAAAGCAAAAGACTTGGTGTTAAGCTCTTCGGCGGTCAGCACGCTAAGGCTGGTAACATCATCGTACGTCAGCGTGGTACGCAGCACCACCCAGGTGTAGGTGTAGGTATCGGTAAGGACCACACCCTCTACGCGCTTATCGACGGAACGGTAGTCTTCACACGCAAGAAGAACGACCGCTCGTACGTCTCCATCGCGGCTGAGGCCTAAGACGGAGCACACGTCACGTATTCCACAAGGGGAGGTTGCTCCAGGCAGGGTCTTAGCAGTCCCTCGGGAGCAACCTCCCTTTCCTATTGATACCTATCGCAATATGCTTACACTCAAGCAAATTAAGGAGAACACCGAAGGCGTCATCGCTCGCCTGAAGAAGAAGCAGTTCGATGCTCGTGAAGTGCTCAACGAAGTCCTTAACTTCGATGAGCTACGCCGACGCTCCCAGCAGGAGCTTGATGCCTCACTCGCTAAGCAGAATGCTATCGCCAAGGAGATCGGTGCTCTGATGAAGCAGGGGGCCAAGGAGCAGGCAGAGTCCATCCGTGCGCAGGTGGCTCTACTCAAGGAGCAGGCGAAGACGCTCGAGGCCAAGAAGGCTGAAGCCGAAGCCAAGATCCGTGAGATCCTCCTCTCTATCCCTAACCTCCCTGCAGACATTGTACCCGAGGGTGCTACTGCCGCTGAGAACGTCTGCGTCAAGACTGGTGGGGAGACTCCCACACTGGCTGAAGGCGCCCTCCCTCACTGGGAGCTAGCGAAGATCTATGACCTCATCGACTTCGAGCTCGGTGTGAAGATCTCAGGGGCAGGCTTCCCCGTCTACAAGGGCTATGGTGCTCGTCTACAGCGTGCCCTCGTGAACTTCTTCCTAGACAATGCTCGTGAGGCTGGCTACCTTGAGGTTCAGCCCCCCTATGTCGTCAATGAAGACTCAGGCTACGGTACAGGACAGCTCCCCGATAAGGAGGGACAGATGTACCATGTCGGGCTAGACAACCTCTATCTGATCCCCACGGCCGAGGTGCCTGTGACGAATATCTATCGTGATGTCATCCTCGATGAGAAGGATCTGCCCATACGCAATACGGCCTACTCGGCTTGCTTCCGCCGTGAAGCTGGCTCCTATGGCAAGGACGTCCGTGGACTGAACCGCCTGCATCAGTTTGACAAGGTGGAGATCGTCTGCATCGACAAGCCCGAGCGAAGCTATCAGCGCTTAGATGAGATGGTGGCTTACGTCGAGACGCTGGTCACGAAGCTCGAGCTCCCCTGGCGTATCCTGCGTCTGAGTGGAGGTGATATGAGCTTCACTAGTGCGCTGACGTATGACTTCGAGGTCTTCTCTGCTGCCCAAGAGCGTTGGCTAGAGGTAAGCTCTGTGTCCAACTTTGAGAGCTATCAGGCGAACCGTCTACGCTGTCGCTATCGTGATGCGGAGCAGGGCGTGCAGCTCGTGCATACGCTCAATGGTAGCGCTCTGGCACTTCCCCGTATCGTGGCAGCGCTGCTAGAGAATCATCAGACGCCCGAGGGTATTCGTATCCCCGAGGCACTCCGACCCTATACGGGCTTCGACTTCATCCCTCTCCCAGAGAAGAAGTAAGAGGAAGGGGGCTATGTCTTAGCCCCCAGTCTGTCTCGTAGCTCTAGATAGAAAAGACCTCCGCCCAGCACGATCTCCCCTCTAGAGGGAAGCCGTGCTGGGCGGAGACGTTTATGTCGTGGAGGCGATTACTTGGCCTTGTAGATCTGAGCGATCGTTTCCTCGATCTGATCAGGAGAGAGATCTCCTACCGTCTGGATGGGTACACCCTGCATAGGTACGAAGAGTACCATAGGGATGCTACGGACGCCAAAGATCTGAGCTAGCTCAGACTCCTTGTCCACGTTGATCTTGTAGACATCGATCTTGCCAGCATACTTCTTCGCTACTGCTTCGAGCTTAGGACCGAGACTACGGCAGGGGCCACACCAGTCTGCGTAGAAGTCAAGGATAGCAGGACGCTGGCCCTTGAAGACAAACTTTGAGGGCTCTTCCTTGTAGTCCCAAATATTCTTACGTAGATAAGCTGCATCAATATGCTTGATCGCTGGTGCTGCTTCGGCAGTCTTCTCGGTCTTGTCTTTGGATGCCTCTTGTGCATTAGCCTTGGAGGTCGAAGCTGTGCAGGAGATCGTCGTGCACATCCCGACGGAGAGGAGCAGAAGGCTTAGGATCTTCTTCTTCATAAGGGGGATAAATTAATTAGAGAGTTATTTTCTTGTATAAGCGTCAGAAGGGGCAAGATGTTCAAAGGCTTACCTTTTCTTTTCCTTGGGAGCTTCTCATATAGGAGACTATGGGGCGACTTCTGTATCCACTATATTGACGCCCTGAAGAGCTCGGATAGGGTACTCGGCAAAGTCTATGTGAAGCTATGGGTCATCTATGCAGAAGCTAGGAGGGCACTTAGGTCGGTGAAGAGGAAAAGCGTATCTTTGTATAAGATAACAATAGTGTGTTCGCTCCTATCGCTTTCCCCGCATCGCCCATCGTGTCATGAGAAAACGTGTCATCTGGATCATCATCATTGCGCTCATCTCTGCCTACGGGCTGCTCTCATGGGTGCAATATGAGTACTATAGTCGCGTGCTCTCCCTGCGTAAGGAGGAGATGCGAGATCAGATGAAGGATGCACTCTCTACCGTAGCGCAGGAGATCCAGGTACGCGAGCTGGTGCGCTACCTCAATCGAGGCCTGAATGCGAATGGTGGTCGCTTCGATGACTCTGAGTTCCTACCTTCTTCGATTGCTGACTTTGATATTTGGCGACGCTCGAAGCTAGATACGATGGCTGTACGCCGAGCGCTCGATACGGATCGAGTCTATCTCAAGGTGCCTAGTACGGGAGCTTCGACATCACGACTCTATCGTCCCTCCGACCGACTTGTCCATGCTTACTTCTCCAATCTTCACTCGTTGGATAAGTACATCCTCCAGTTCCTCTACGATAGCTATAATCGGGATAGTATCCCTCAGATCATAGATACGCACCTGCTACGAAGCCTAGTGCGAGAGCATCTGGATAGCAAGGATCTCTGTGACCCCTTCCGTCTTTCGATCTATGATTCGGATGACCGCCTGGTCTACGAGTATCGTCCGCCATCTATGGATCAGCGACTAGGATGGGAAGAGGAGAATACCGTCCAGCAATACCTCTTTGTCCCCACGGGAGGATCTCATGCAGACCGCCCGTACATGAAGGTCTCGCTCAATATCGCCCCGACAAAGGCTGAGGTCATGCGCTTGGCACTACCGAGCTTAGTCTCCACGATCATTGTCCTTGTATTAGGCTTCTCAGCTCTAGCGATTCTTCTGAATCATATGAGTTTCGCAGCCCAGCGAACGAGCTTCATTAACAATATGACTCATGAGCTGAAGACGCCTGTCAGTACGATCGTCTTGTCAGCTCAATCCTTAGGGCGAAACTTCTCCCCAGATCAAGACGCACCTAATCCTCGGGCAAGAGATGCCATCTCGGTGATTAGTCTAGAGGCACAGCGTATGAAGTTCCTGATCGATAAGGTGCTTCAGTTCTCTCTCCTAGATGGACACGCTGGGAAGTTTGTCTTGGAGCCTCTCGATATTAACGAGCTTCTCCTTCCAGTGGCGGAGATCTATACCTTCCATGCTCAGCAGCGAGGTGGAGATTTGGCCTTAGAGCTCAATGCTCTGAACACTTGGGTGAGAGGAAGCCAGATCCATCTGTCGAATGTCTTCTTCAACCTCTTGGACAATGCCGTGAAGTACTCCAAGACTGATGAGCCTCTTCAGCTGGCTATCTCAACGTATGATGACGGGAATGAGCTCGTGATCACGATCCAGGACAATGGTATAGGCATGGATAAGAAAGAGCTACGGCGCATCTTCGATCGCTTCTATCGGATCAGCTCTGGTAAGCGTCATGATGTGCGTGGATTTGGCTTAGGACTAGCTTATGTCACGAGTGTCATACGCCAGTGTGGAGGACGTATCTCTGCCGAGAGCGAGCTAGGTGTTGGGTCTCGGATGATCATTCGTCTCCCTGCTTCAGAAACAGATTAGTCTCCCGATGAAGGAGAATAGTATAACAATGTATTTACAACGCAACAGATAACGCAATTGACCCTGCTACTATGGATGAACCAATAAAGATCCTCCTCTGCGAAGATGAAGAGAACCTTGGGAACATTCTCCAAGAGCTCCTCGAGAGCAAGAGGTTTGCTGTCACCCTCTGTACCGATGGTGATCAAGGTTGGGAAGCCTTTAAGAATGAAAAGTTCGACCTCTGTCTACTCGATATCATGATGCCTAAGCGTGATGGCCTGACGCTAGCTAAGGATATTCGTAGTCTCTCGACAGATGTGCCGATTATCTTCCTCACGGCTCTCGGGATGAGAGAGAATATCCTAGAAGGCTTCCGCTCGGGAGCTGATGATTATATTACCAAGCCCTTCAGTATGGAGGAGCTACTTCTACGTATCGAAGCGATCCTGCGTCGTACGACTAAGCACGAAGGGGATAAGGAGCCTCAACGAGTCTACCAGCTGGGGAACTATGTCTTCAATACCACGACGCAGACTCTATCGCTCGGTGATCAGTCTCGCCGCCTCACGACCAAGGAGTGTGAGCTACTCTCACTACTCTGCCTCTTCGCTAATCAGACCCTAGAGCGTGGGCATGCCCTCAACGTCATCTGGGGAATCTCTGAAACTTCGGGAAGTAATGACGGATCCTTTAGCCAACGTAGTATGGATGTCTATGTCACGAAGCTCCGCCGGATGCTCGTCGGGGATGATCGTGTGGAGATCAAGAATGTCCATGGCAAGGGCTATAAGCTCGTCATCCCTCCTATAGAATAGCTCCGTAAGTAGCCCAGCTACTTACCCTGCTCATCAAGCACCTACACATCATCCAGCAGTCCCGAGGTAGTGTCTCCCTAGTTTTCGCCGGGGAGATACTACCTTTGTATCATTCAGTACCATGAGTCGAAGGGCTCATAGGCACTGCTAAATCAATCATTGATGAGTAAGAAAAAAATAAAGTCTACCTCTCCTGCGAAAAAGAGCAAGCGTCCTGCAGGAGAAGCTCCATATATCCCACGTGAAGATATCCAGCGTCTGGCTCTCGAGGTCTTTGAGAAGAGTGAAGGACGAGTCTTGACCTACAAGCAAGTCTGTTATGTATTTGGTAAGACGACGATAGCGCAGAAGCGTGTCATTTACCAAGCCTTAACGGATCTAGCCTCTCGTGGTGTCCTTCAGGAGCTGGAGCCGGGGCGTTTTGTCCTAGCCAGTAAGAATGGCCAGCAGCTAGAGGGTGTCTTTGATTACCGAGGTGGTCGTCCTTCCTTTATCCCAGACGATAGTAGTATCGATCCGATTCCCCTCTCGGAGTATGCCTCGGGGCAAGCGCTACACGGGGATCGTGTCTCGGTTTCCTTCGTTCGGAATCGACGAGGTGAATACAAGCGACTACAGGTTACCGAGATCCTAGAGCGCAGGGAGGCAACCTATGTCGGACGCCTACAGATCACCAGAGGATACGCCTTCTTCATCGCACCGAATAAGGAGCTTCGTCAGGATGTCTTCATCCCCGAAGATAAGCTGAAGGGAGCAACCCAGCGGGATAAAGTCCTCGTGCGTATCCTGGGATGGGATAAGCGGAGCAAGAATCCTCGAGGAGAAGTCGTGGATGTCCTCGGCCAAGCAGGAGACAATACCACCGAGATGCATGCTATCCTTGCGGAGTTTGGATTGCCTTATAGCTATCCAGAGGATGTAGAGCGCTATGCGGAGACACTCAGTGGAGAGATTACAGCCGAAGAGCTAGCGGGAAGAGAGGATTTCCGTGGAGTCCTCACTTGTACCATTGACCCGAAGGATGCGAAGGACTTTGATGATGCACTATCCTTCCGAGAGCTTTCCCAAGGAGAGTATGAAGTCGGGGTACATATCGCTGACGTTAGTCACTACGTGCCTGTCGGGGGGATCATTGACCAAGAGGCCTATCGTCGTGCTACAAGTGTTTACTTGGTCGATCGGACGATACCCATGCTCCCAGAGCGATTGAGCAACTTCCTCTGCTCGCTACGTCCCGATGAGGATAAATATGCCTACAGCTGTGTCTTCGTCCTCGATGCGGAGGCTAAGGTCCGATCGGCTCGTATTACTCGCTCGGTCATCCGTAGTCAGTGTCGATTCACCTACGAAGAGGCACAAGATATTATCGAGACGGGATCTGGAAAGCATGCAGAAGCTGTTCTGATGCTTCATCGCTTAGCTCAGAAGCTCCGTACAAAGCGCTTTGAGAAGGGAAGTATTGCCTTTGATCGTCCCGAAGTGCGCTTTGAGCTAGATGAGGCGGGGAAGCCTCTCTCTGTCATCATCAAGGAGAGTAAGGCTGCCCACCAGTTGATCGAGGAGTTTATGCTCCTAGCAAATCGTACGGTGGCTGAGCGCATCTCTTTCCCTGAGCGAAGTGACATCACGCCACCCCTGCTTACGAAGGGTAAGGGGAAGTTACCCTTCGTCTATCGTGTCCATGAGGCGCCCGATACGGAGAAGCTACAGAGCCTAGCTGAGTTCGTCCGTCGCTTTGGCTATAAGCTCCGCACCGAAGGGAGTGCAGAGATCATTGCTCAAAGTCTGAATAAGCTTCTCTCCGACATCAAGGGAAAGCCTGAAGAGGATATGCTCACGATGCTAGCTATTCGATCGATGGCTAAGGCTCGCTATACGACTGCTGCCTTAGGGCACTATGGGCTAGGCTTCGAGAGCTATACGCACTTCACGTCTCCTATTCGTCGCTATCCAGATCTCATGGTGCACCGTCTGCTGACGCGTTACCTCGTAGAGGGTAAGTCGCCGGCTGATCTGGCTGACCTGGAGGGACAGTGTGAGCACGCTTCGGAGATGGAGAGCCTAGCTTCGAATGCTGAGCGTGCTTCGATCAAGTATAAGCAGGTTGAGTATATGCTCCCTCGTTTGGGTGAGCAGTTCTCTGGGGTAATCACCGGCTTAGCCGATTGGGGTATTTATGTAGAGCTAGAGGATAACAAGTGTGAAGGACTCGTGCCAGCACGTGATCTCACGGATGACTACTATGTCTATGACGAGAAGAACTTCCGACTCGTAGGGCGTCATCGAGGGCGGGTATTCTCGCTAGGTGATCGCATTGAGGTGATCGTGGCACAAGCAGACTTAGTACGTAAACAGCTTGACTTTGCCCTAGCAGAAGACACTCCTTTCGCTAGGAAATAGCCCTCTCGTACCCTACTATATGAAGCGCCCCGCACATCGATCGATGTGCGGGGCGCTTTACTTTGGGGTATTCCTTAGGGAGGACTACATGTTCATCCCACCGCAGACGTGGATCGTCTGACCGGATACGTAGGAAGAGAGGTCGCTACCGAGGAATACGCAGACATTCGCTACATCCTCAGGGGTTCCGCCTCGACGGAGAGGGATCTGAGCTTCCCACTGCTTGCGTACTTCCTCGCTGAGGGCATGCGTCATATCGGTGATGATGAAGCCCGGGGCGATCGCGTTAGCACGGACACCACGTGCGCCGAGTTCCTTAGCGATGCTCTTAGCTAGGCCGATCATACCCGCCTTAGATGCGGAGTAGTTCGTCTGTCCAGCGTTACCAGAGACGCCGACGACAGAGGCCATATTGATGATGCTACCACTACGCTGCTTGACCATCACTGGGGTAACGGCGTGGATGAGGTTGAAGGCGCTCTTGAGGTTCACGTTGATCACGAGATCCCACTGCTCCTCGGTCATACGCATCATCAGTCCGTCACGGGTGATCCCTGCGTTGTTGACGAGGATGTCGATTCGACCGAAGTCTGCGACGACTTCTTCTACGAGCTTGTGTGCTGCTTCGAAGTCAGCGGCATTAGAAGCATAGGCTTTCGCCTTTACTCCGAGACCTTCGAGCTCCTTAACGAACTCCTCTACTGACTCATCGATCTTGAGGTCAGTGATGGCTACGGATGCTCCTTCTTGAGCATACTTCTGGGCAATGGCACGACCGATACCACGGCCAGCGCCCGTGATGATGGCTACCTTATTGGCAAGTAGATTCATAATTATAATAGGTAATGAGTGAACTAGGGAAGGGGAGTGGGGGATACTCCCTGCTCTGTGGGAGCGGGCGAAGTGAGCCCGTAGAGTAGTAGATGGCGCACCACCTTGCGAATCTCCGTGATGGTGCCCTCGGCTCGATAGGCGCCACTGATATAAGGGACTTCCATCCCTTTGGTAATATTCTGAAGGATATAAGCGGTCAGGCGTATATCCTCGATAGCGAAGATACCCTGAACTTTCCCCTCATGGAGGAGGGCTTCGAGTCGAGCGATCTCCTGACGATCAAAGTCTGCACGAGCCTTTTCGACAAGCCAGATGTCACGGAAGAACTCGGCTCGTAGTGAGCCATTGCGTAGGACGAGGTCCTTGATCTTATCGAGATGGGTCAGCATGACCGTCAGGATCTTATCTTCGGGTGATGCAGGCAGACGCAGGGTGAGCTCGATGTCATGCCATAGACGCTCTAGCTCTCGCTCGATGACAGCATGGAAGATCTCATCCTTGTTGCGGAAGTAGGTGTAGAGCGTTCGTCGCCCTTTCTTTGAGGCGTCAGCGATGTCGTTCATCGTGGTGTTGGTAAACCCCACGCTGGCGAAGAGCTGTCGTGCCACCTCGATCATCAGATCCTTAGTCTTGACGATACCTGCCATCCTAGATTGTCTGTCTCGTACTTACGTTAGTCTATTCGTACTCGGGGATCCTTTCCTCCCGATGTAATTGCTTCAAAGGTACGAAAAGTTGCGCACATCTGGCGTAAACGTGCAGTTTGTATCCTCCTAGCCTTCGTGAGGTGATGGATCTAGTGATGCCTCTTGGTCGATCAGGAGAGGAATGACACCGCCCCGAGAACTTGCGCTCTCGTGGCGGTGTATCCTTAGGTTATCGTTCGGGTCCCTTGGACTAGCTGGGCTGGTTGGATTTCTTTGTCTTCTTGGGTACTTGCTTGAAGTGTACACCAGTGAGGGTAAAGTAAGACTTCGATGGGCGTAGGTGAACCATAGGCTTCTCGATATGGATGTTGGGATTGAACTTTTCCTCTTGCCCCACTGCTCGGCTCTTGAAGGAAGGAACAAGTGTGCCTAGATCTCCGAAGTCCACCATGTCGCCATTGGTGACGAAGTCCTTAGCGATCTCGGTCGCATAGTTGATCACAGCTTCGACTTCCTGACGGGTGAAGCTCGTGCTTCGTGCGACTTCATCGCAGAAGCGGCGAAAGGGGATACGTTGGCGTCCTGAGGGCTGTGCGATTTTCATGATCTTACCTGCATGCTTGCCAAAGGTGATCTTTCGTTCGACGACGACGTACTGTAGAGGTTTGCTTGCCATAGTATGTGGTATATTAAGTATCCGAACTAGGCGCTCATCGTCGGGGAATATACTTGACGGGAGCGATCCTAGCGTGGGATAAAAGTAGGCAACTTTATGCTATCTGTCAAGCTCCCTTATGAGTCATCTTGAGCTATGCAAGCTAGCCCTCTCGAGTGGCCTTGGCTCCTGCGATCTCCGATGGGTAGGATAGCTTGTGCGGATTCCACTGTTGGAGTCCTCGGAGAGCAACGTTGCTTTTCGTGAGGTTCATCGTTGCTTCTCTCGGAGTCCAACGTTGGTATTGTGCTCTTGAGTCGTTCCGGAGGAGAGGGGAGGAGCGTTTGTTCTTTTGTTTAGCTTAGCTTCCTAGCTTGGCTTGATGCCTATAGAGAGCTTCTGCTTACCCCTATTATCCTCTGTGAGATAGTCCTATGTCCTTTGGAGTCGCTCACTATTTATACCATAGTATAATAGTTAGGGTAGAGGAGTGTGTCCTAAGGAGCTTCCATGAATCGTTGGGTTGGGGCTTCTCGGCGAGGTGAACCATCGAGTATGATTGCTTTACTCAGGGTGCTGTGATGGGGGAGCTACAAGGGCAATTCTTCTTCTTGTGATTTTGTTTTAGTGGGGAAAAGCTGTACTTTTGATTCCGAAAGAGCTCTATCTACGTTCGTAGGCCCGTGGCGAGCTAGCCCAGCAGGACAAAGTAGTGCTCTCAAGGAAAGCAAACAGAAAGCAACGAAATAATAAACTTACTAACTCACAAACAACAACTCGACATGAAAAAGTTATTCGCAATCGTCGCTTGCGTAGGTCTCCTCTCTGTAGGTGTGGCCAATGTCGCTAAGGCTCAGAATGCAGATAGCACCGCAGCAACTCCAGCCACCGAGCAGGTAGATAGCGCTGCAGCAACCACCGCGGATAGCGCAGCTGTAGCAGCTGACACCGCCACCGGAGAAAGCCAGGTAGCTGGCGAAGAAGCTCCAGCAGAAGCTAGCTTCCACCAGGCTCTTAAGACCAAGTTCATCGAAGGGGGTGCCGACTTCATGGCTCTCGTTGCCATCGCTCTCATCCTCGGTCTGGCTCTCTGCCTCGAACGTATCATCTACCTCAACCTCGCTAACGTTAATCCCGATAAGCTCCTTAAGGACATCGAAGACGCTCTCGTAGGTCAGGGTAACATCGAGAAGGCTAAGGAAGTGGCTCGCAACACACGTGGTCCTATCGCTTCTATCGCTTATCAGGCTCTCCTTCGTGCAGACCAGGGTATCGACATCGCTGAAAAGTCTGTCGTATCTTATGGTGGTGTACAGGGCGGTCTCCTCGAAAAGAACCTTTCTTGGATCACGCTCTTCATCGCTATGGCTCCTTCTCTCGGGTTCCTTGGTACCGTTGTAGGTATGGTGCAGGCCTTCGATAACATCGAAAAGGTCGGTGATATCAGCCCAACGGTCGTAGCCGGTGGTATGAAGGTGGCTCTGATCACCACGATCGGTGGTCTCGTCGTAGCCCTTATCCTTCAGATCTTCTATAACTATATCCTCTCTCTCGTCGAAGGTATCCTGAACCGTATGGAAGATGCCTCAATCACTCTGCTTGACCTTATCGTTAAGTACGACGAAAAGAAGAATAAGTAATCCACCCGTAAGTACAATAAAGAAATGGCTGTAACTAAGATTCGTAAGTTATCCAGCATGACTTTATTAGTCCTCACGGCTCTTAGCGTCATCATCTTCTTGGTGTTCTTCCTTGGAGGTTCAACCGTCGATGCTAAGAATAACACGGACTATAAGTTCACGGGTCTCTTACTCTTTTGGGGATATTTCCTCTTCTGCGCTACCACGGTAGCTGCGCTCTTCTTCGCTGGTCGTAGTCTTCTTACAGACAAGTCGAAGGATAAGGTCGCTAGCCGAGCTGGTATGATCGCAGTCTGTGTCCTCCTCGTTTCTCTTGTCCTTGGTTACCTCATCGGTAGCGGTGATGCTATCAAGGGTCTCAACGAAGCATCTCAGACCTACAATACCAGTGGCTGGCTTAAGGTCACGGATATGTGGCTCTACTCCACCTATGTCCTCTTTATAGCTACCGTCGGCGCTGTCGTCTGGGGCGGACTATCCTCTCGCCTGCTGAAGAAGTAGTACGGAGTAATCAATCATGAAATAAAGCAGAAAGCATTATGGCTAACAAAAGAAAGACTCCTGGTATCAACGGATCGTCCTCGGCCGATATCGCTTTTATGTTGCTTATCTTCTTCTTGGTTACTACCTCTATGGATACGGACAAGGGCTTGAAGCGACGTCTACCGCCAATGGCTCCTAAGCAAGAAAAGCAGCAAGAGGTAGAGATCAACGACCGCAATATCATGCGTCTCTTGGTCAACCGTGCTGACGAGATCGTGATCTCACGTAAGGATGCTGCTGGTATCGACCAGCTCATCCCCGTGAAGCTCGAAAATCTAAAGGACTATGCTGTCGAGTTCATCATGAACCCCGATAACAAGCCTTTCCTTCCCGAGCGCGAACAGCGTGATATCCCTGGTCTCGGTACTCGCACCGTCATTACCACGGGTTACGCTATCTCGATCAAGAACGAAGTCGAGACCAGCTACCAGCAGTATGTGAATGTGCAGAACGAACTCATCAAGGCTTATAATGAAGTCTGGAATCTGTTCGCTAAGCAGAACTTCGGTAAGGACTTCGAAGCTCTCTCTCCCTCTGAAAAGAAGGCCGTGAGCGAAGCCTATCCGATGCACATCTCTGAAATGGCGCTCTCTAACCTCGCTAAGTAAGAAGTAAACGACATGGGTAAATTCAGTAAATCAGGTGGGCGCGAGATGCCCGAGCTTAATACCTCCTCGCTCCCTGACTTGGTCTTCGCCTTCCTCTTCTTCATTATGATGGTTACGACCATCCGTGAGGTTACGCCTAAGGTTGGTTTTAGTAACCTACCTACGGCTACCGAGCTGACCAAGCTTGAAGAGAAGTCGCTGGTGACCTTCGTCTATGTCGGGAAGCCTAACCGTGAGTATCAGGATATGTACGGTACCAACTCCGCTATCCAGCTCAATGATCAGGTAACCCAGAATCCTACCGCTGTGTATAGCTATATCAAGCAAGCACAAACGAAGATCAAGGATGAGCGTCGTCCGCTCATGCAGGTCTCGCTCAAGGCGGATAAGGATACGAAGATGAACATCGTCTCCCAGATCAAGGAAGAGCTTCGTCGTGCAGATGCGCTTAACCTAAGCTACTCGGCACGTAATCGAGTGAACCATAATAACTAATGTTCGCTCTTCCGTCCTAGGAATACACTCCACAGCGAGAGCCCTCAGCATCTATCCCTTCGGGGTACGGCGTCTGAGGGCTCTCGTTTCATCTTCCCCACACTAACTCGCCCGATAGTATAAGCTATGCGCATCTTGGGCTAGGCTTTAGGAGAGGCTATGGCATGGAAACCCTGAGCTTGATCCTACGGCAAGGCCTGCCTGAGGTACGAAGAGCTAGCTCTCCTCTATTCTTTACACACAAACTATGAAACGACTACTTACTCTGGCACTAGCTACCCTGGTGACGTCGTCTGCCTTAGCGGCCACAGACTCTGCTCGTCCGCTTTGGCTACGCCATCAGCAGATCAGTCCCGATGGCTCACAGATAGCTTTCTGCTACCAAGGGGATATCTATACGGTATCTGCCTCAGGGGGCTCTGCCTTCCGACTCACCTCCAACGCTGCCTACGATGGTACTCCTATATGGAGCCCCGATAGCAAGCGTATCGCTTTCTCTTCCGATCGTGAGGGGGGCAAGGATGTTTACCTGATCAATGCCGATGGCTCTGGCCTGCGTCGCTTGACCTATAATAGTGAGAAGGAACTCCCTGTAGCCTTCCTTGATAATGAGACACTCCTCTTCCAGTCCTATATCATCCCTAGTATTAAGGACGGGATGTTCCCTTGGGATTGGTTCGTTCAGACCTATTCTCTTGATCTAGGTAAGTCTGTCGCTCGTCCTAAGCTCTATAGCACTTATCCCATGATCTCTCCCTCTCTTCGTGGAGGGGAATGGCTCTATACCGACGTGAAGGGCTATGAGGATGTTTGGCGCAAGCACGCTGTCTCTCCTGTCACACGTGATATCTGGCTTCGTGATAAGGCGGGTAAGCATACGAAGCTAACCTCCTTTGGTGGCGAGGACCGTAATGCGGTCTGGGATAACCAAGGGGGCTTCTATTATCTGAGTGAGCGAGGTGGTAGCTTCAATGTCTATCGTCGCTCCTCGACGGCACCTTCCTCAGAAGATCAGCAGATCACTTCTTTCTCGAAGAACCCCGTTCGCTTCCTCTCGATCGCATCCAATGGTACGCTATGCTATGGCTACGATGGGGAGATCTATACGCAGGCGCCTGGGGGTGCTCCCAAGCGAGTTGAAGTCAAGCTCGTACGCGATGACGAAGAGCCATCACTCATTCGCAAGACACTGCGCAGTGATCTCTCGACCTTTGCTGTTGCACCAAGTAATAAGGAGGTCGCCTTCGTTATTCATGGGGATGTTTATGTCACAGCGACAGACTATGCTACGACGAAGCGTATCACGGATACTCCCGAGCAGGAGCGTGATGTCGATGTTAGCCCCGATGGTCGTAAGATCGTCTATGCAGCTGAGCGTAATGGTGGGTGGAACATCTATATGACAGAGCTCACGCGTAAGGATGATCCTCTCTTCTCCTACGCACGTGATCTCAAGGAGACACAGCTGACGAAGAATAAGGAAGCCTCCTTCCAGCCACTCTTCTCGCCTGATGGTACGAAGGTCGCCTATCTGCGTGACCGTACAGGTATCTTCGTGCATGACCTGAAGACGGGTAAGGACTATCAGGTCTTGGACAAGAAGTATAATTACTCCTATGTCGATGGAGACCTCTCCTACACCTGGAGCCCCGATAGCAAATGGATCTTGACCGACTACCTTGGGGTTAGCGGATGGAATCACACCGACTGCGCTCTGGTCAAGGCTGACGGCTCTGGAGAGGTGATTAACCTCACGGAGAGTGGTTACATTGATAGCCATGGGAAGTTTGCTTTCGGAGGTAAGGCGGTGCTCTTCTCCTCAGACCGAGCAGGCTACCGCAGTCATGGTAGCTGGGGAGCTGAGAAGGACTACTATCTCCTCTTCCTCGATCGTCAGGCCTACGAAGACTTCAAGCTCTCCAAGGAGGATCGTGAGCTGAATAAGGAGCTCAAGGAGGTCGCTCCTAAGCAGGATACGCCTAAGACGACCGCTAAGGGTAAGAAGGGCAAGTCTGCTAAGAAGGCTGAGCCTGAGAAGAAGGAAGACAAGACCTTCACTCCTGACTTCACAGATCTAGATGCTCGCACCGTCCGCCTGACACGTGCTTCGGGTTCGCTCTCTGATGCAGCGATCACGGACGATGGATCGAAGCTCTACTACATCGCTAAGTACGAATCGACCTATGACCTCTGGGAGAAGGATCTCCTTACCCAGACGACAAAGATGATCGCGTCAGATGTCGGTGGTGGCGGAGTGACGCTTGGTAAGGATGGTAAGACGGTCTACGTCGGGACATACAATGGACTAAGCAAGCTCGATGGCGGGACGCTCAAGCCCATTTCCTTCGCAGCCGAGTTCAATCACCGTCCTATCGCTGAGCGTGCTTACATTCTCGACCATGCCTATCAGCTGATCAAGGAGAAGTTCTACGACGTCAATCTTCATGGTGTCGACTGGACCTACTACCGAGATACCTACAAGAAGTTCCTCCCTCATATCAGCAATGATGAGGATTTCGGCGAACTACTCAGTGAGCTCCTCGGAGAGCTGAATGCCTCTCACACGGGTGCACGCATCTATTCTTACCGTTATCCTGAGCAGACGGGTTACTTCGGTGCTTACTATGATCTGTCGTACAAGGGCGATGGACTCAAGATTGAGGAGATCCTGCCTGGTGGACCACTCTCCCACTTCGGAGATAAGATCCATGCTGGGATGATCATCGAAAAGGTCGATGGCGAGACGATCGCTGCCGATCAGCCCGTAGAGCTTTACCTAAACGGCAAGGTCGGTAAGCGTACGAGTGTTACTTTCTTCAATCCTAAGACCGGCCTACGCTTTGAGGAATTCCTCCGTCCTATTGGCCAAGGTGATCAAAAGGAACTCTTCTTCCGTCGCTGGGAGAAGCAGCGCAAGGCGCTAGTAGAGAAGCTCAGTGGCGGTAGGGTCGCCTATGTCGTCGTGCGGGCTATGAATACCTGGAGCTTCCGTTCGGCTTACAAGGAGCTACTCGGTAAGTATCGTAACTATGATGCCGTCATTGTCGACACGCGCTACAATGGTGGTGGCTGGCTTCACGAGGATCTTGCCTTCCTCCTTAGTGGTAAGCTCTATCAGCGCTTTACTCCCCGTGGACAGTACATCGGTGATGACCCCTTCATGCAGTGGACTAAGCCTAGCTGTGTGCTCGTCAGTGAGGGGAACTACAGTAATGGTCACGGCTTCCCTTGGGTATATAAGCATCTAGGACTAGGTAAGGTCATCGGTACGCCCGTAGCCGGTACGATGACGGCTGTCTGGTGGGAGTCGCAGATCAATCCTTACGTTGTCTTCGGTTTGCCACAGACGACCTGCTCCGACCTCGATGGGAATCCGATGGAGAACCGTACCCTCCAGCCTGATATCGAGATCTACAATACGCCAGCGGACTACGAATCTGGGTACGATGCTCAGCTTGTCCGTGCCGTAGAGGAGATGATGAAGACCATTGGCCCTAAGAAGACCAAGTAAAAGGTCACTCTCCCTATTTACACAAGTAGATCCGCCCCGAAGCACCTAAGGATGCTTCGGGGCGGATGTTTTTATGTCTTGCTTTGTTTGCATAAGCCTTGTCTGATAGCGTAAGAGGTGAGGCAAATCGCAGGGGGTATCGTTGGTGCTCGAAGAGCTTGATCTTAGCCTTAGGAGAGGTATGGCTTTACTTGAGGAGAGGTATGCCTCTTGATTAAGAAGGGTAGACCTTTTTGAGGAGAGCTTTCCGTGGTTTTAATCAGGTGAACTAGGACTTTTTAGCTGGTTGGTGAGGGGCTTGAGAGGTGTGGGTAGGTGTTTTCTAAGGCCTTCATGCACGGTTTGTATCGGGCTGATTTAGGGCTTCACAGGCTTTGGCTAGAGTTACTTAGACTTAATTAAAATATTTAATATATATGACTGATATCTAATAAGTTTCTAAAGTTACTTTTTATCGTATCTTTGCCTTGTAGAACGTTAGGTTTAGGAAAGCATGAATACAGCTAATGACACATGGATGAGTTTCCTTCAGTATGGAGGATACGTTCATTCGCAAGGCGTATGCTCGATGTCTCCCCAGTGCAGACAAGGCATGTGTTATAGCTATATGCTTACCTATATTATGGGTCGAATGCGCTGGCATCGCCCTTTAGGTCTATTACCCAAGTAGCCTCTAGTGACTATTCCCCACCTTGGGGAGGCTCGTCACTAGAGGCTACTTAATTTTTGCAGTCACTAAAACGGATTTTTCATTAGAAGAAGAACAACAACTCACACTCCCTGCTGGCTCACCAGCGGTACAAAAAACGAAAGTATCTACATACCATTATTAAGTTTTTCATATGAAGAAAGTACTATTCCTACTCGTGTGCTTCTTCCTGACGATTGCTCAGGCAGTCGCTCAAGGTAAGACCATCACGGGGATTGTCACTGACGCTTCGACGAAGGAGCCGCTTCCCAGTGTAGCCGTCGTCGTTAAAGGTGTGTCTGGACAAGGTGCGGTGACTGACCTCAATGGTAAGTTCGCCCTCAAGAACGTACGCCCAGGAGCGACACTAGTCTTCTCCTATATGGGCTACAAGAAGCAGGAAGTCGCTGTAGGCTCCCAGACTGTGATTAACGTAGCTCTAGATCCCGAAGCTAAGGAGCTGACGAGTGTCGTCGTGACGGCTCTCGGTATCAAGCGCTCACAGAAGGCGCTGAGCTACAACGTCCAGGAAATCAAGAACGATGCTCTGACTACGGTCAAGGACGCTAACTTCATGAACAGCCTGAACGGTAAGGTCGCTGGGGTCAACATCCAGCGTAGCTCTGCTGGTGTCGGTGGCGGTACGCGTGTCGTCATGCGTGGTAATAAGTCCATCGCTGGTAACAATAACGTCCTCTACGTAGTCGACGGGGTGCCCATCGGTAACCAGGCTGACCAGGCAGGTGACGGTACGAGCTTCGGTCCTGGACGTACTTCCAGTGAAGGGATCTCTAACTTCAACCCCGAAGACATCGAGTCGATCAGTGTCTTGACTGGTCCTTCGGCTGCAGCTCTCTATGGTGCTTCTGCAGCTAACGGGGTCATCCTGATCAATACGAAGAAGGGTGCTGCAGGTCGCTTCCGTGCATCCTTCTCTACGTCTGCTGAGACGGCTCATCCTTTCATCCTACCAAGATTCCAGAATATCTACGGGGCTAAGCCTAATAGCCATTATTCATGGGGTGACAAGCTTGCTACTCCTTCTACGCATAACGTGAAGGACTTCTTCCAGACTGGGACGACCTTTAATAATGCCTTCAGTTTCTCTACGGGTACGGATAAGAATCAGACTTACTTCTCTGCTTCTGCCCTCAACTCGAAGGGTATTGTCCCCAATAACGCTTATCACCGTTACAATGCTTCGATCCGTAATACGGCGAAGTTCCTCAACGATAAGCTGACCCTCGACGTATCGGCTAGCTACATCCGTGACTATGCCAATAACATGGTCCCTTATGGTACCTACTTCAACCCTATCGTAGGTCTCTACCTCTATCCACGTAACCGCGACTTCGAGCAGGAAAAGATCTTCGAGCGCTATGATCAGACACGTGGCTACAGCATGCAGTCTTGGTCTCCAGGTGACCTCGGTATGGATATTCAGAATCCTTACTGGATCGCTTACCGTAACCTCCGTCCTGAGGTCAAGGACCGCTATATGCTTTCAGGGTTGGTGAAGTATGATATCACTAAGGAACTGAATGTCGCTGCTCGTGCTCGTCTCGATAATACGCACAGCGAACGTGAAGACAAGCGCTATGCTTCCACGATCACAACTTATGCTAAGCCTTATGGCTCCTATGCCTACTCTAATGGCTACTACAAGCAGAAGTATGGTGATATCATGGTGAACTATGCTGGCGAAATCGCTAAGGACCTCCGTCTGACAGCTAACGTCGGTACTTCTTTTGAGGAGTATACCTCTACTAGCCACGGATATGGTGGAGACCTGCTTCGTGTGCCCAACAAGTTCATCTTTGAGAATATCGATGCTACGAAGGCTTCTCCTTCTCAGGGCGAGTCTCGCGACAATAACTTTGCGATCTTTGCTTCTACTGAACTCGCTTGGCGCAATGCACTCTATCTGACGATTACTGGTCGTACGGATAAGCCATCTAAGCTCGTCAATAGCTCAGACCCCTGGATCTTCTACCCATCGATCGGTCTTTCTGCCATCGTCACTGAGCTGATCAGCGAAGATGCTAAGGATGCTGTACGTCCTTACCTCAGCTTCTTGAAGGTCCGTGGATCTTACACGGAAGTAGGTTCGCCAATTCCTTTTGCTGGTTTGACTCCTGGTACGGAGACGCGTAAGCTGAAGGGCGGTAAGGTAGAGCCATTTGAATACTATCCTATCTCTAACCTCAAGGCAGAGCGTACTCGTTCGTATGAACTTGGTATTGACTCTCGCTGGTTCGGCGGTGCTCTTTCATTCGCAGCTACGATCTATCAGTCGAATACTTATAACCAGCTTCTTCCTACCGATCTTGATGCAAGTACTGGTTACAAGAAACTATATGTTCAGGCTGGTAATGTCCGCAACCGCGGTATCGAAATGACCCTCGGCTTCAATAAGAAGTTTGGTGAATTCGAGTATGGTACCAACGTAACGGCAACGGCCAACCGCAATAAGATCATTAAGCTTGGTTCTGGCGTTTATAATCCACTCACGAAGCAGACTTTTGACCTAACGGATCTTCAGATGGGTCGCTTCCGTCTGCGTGAAGGTGGTGAGATCGGTGATGTTTACGCTACGCAGGATCTTGCACGTCGTCCAGACGGAAAGCTCGTCTATCCCGATGGCCAGCAGCTTAGCACCATGCCGATTGAGCCTATGAAGCTTGGTTCGGTGAATGCTAAGTGGAACTTTGGTTGGAAGCATAATTTCGCATTCAAGGGCTTTGACCTGAATGTCCTCTTCACTGCACGCCTTGGTGGTATCGTGATCTCTAAGACGCAGGCTACCCTGGACCGCTATGGAGTCTCCCAGGCTTCTGCAGATGCTCGTGCTCAGGGTAGCGTATCTATTGGACCAAACTTCAATGTTGATCCAGAGATCTACTACACTGCTGTCTCTACGCTTGACTCCTACTATGTCTACTCGGCTACCAATGTTCGTCTGCAGGAGCTGAGCCTCTCCTACAGCTTGCCTAAGAACTTCCTCCAGAAGACCTTCCTAAGCAAGGCTATTCAGGGGGCTACCCTTTCGGTCTACGGCACGAACCTCGCCATGATCTATAACAAGGCACCTTATGACCCCGAGCTCACTGCCGGCACAGGTACCTTCGGTCAGGGATATGATAACTTCATGCTCCCCAGCCAGCGTACGATCGGTGCTAGTCTGAAGCTCCACTTCTAAGCCGTCCGTGTACATCTTAATGAAAGAACACAGCTCTATGAAACTGAAGAAGTATATCCTTCCCCTGCTTGCAGTGCTTTCTCTAGCATCTTGTAATCAGGAGGAAGTCAATAGAGGCTCTCTTGGTCTAACCAATGAAGAGCTCCGTCGTGAGGGTCTGTCCTATGGTGGTCCTCTCCTGACTATGCAACTCAAGGTTATCCCTACTGGCTCTCCCACGGAAACAACGGGGCCAGGGAATGACCTAGCTGCAACAGATATCATGTCCTCAGGTAGCTACATCGGTTACTTTGGCATGAATAATAACTGGGGATTCCGTCTTGAGCCTAGCTGGAACTTCTCCAATGAGGGACGTATGAAGTATATCTATGAAGTACTCTATGCGAACTTTGCAGCCTCCTATCGTGAGATCCTTCAAGCTCTCAAGGGGACTACTAATCCCTATGAACTACAGGTACTCGCCATGGCGAACACGATGAAGGTGCTTGCTTGGACGCGTGCTACGGATGGTTTGGGACCGATCGTTTATACCACGGCTGGGGATGGTAATATCACCCCTACGCCTGACTCTCAGGAAGTGGTCTATAAGGCGATGCTCAAGGAACTCTATGAGCAGGCTAAGATCCTTCACGAAGGAACATCTACTGTAGCATCCTCTTACGATATCATCTATAATGGCGATACGAAGAAGTGGGCAAAGCTCGCTAATTCCCTCATGCTTCGTCTAGCAGTGCGTGTCCACTTTAAGGATGAAGCGCTTGCGAAGGAGTATATCGCTAAGGCAATGCAGAACGGTGGACCAATTACTGAGGTGGCAGATGAAGCCGTCGTGCGTAGCTCTACTAAGCAACCTCTGTTGAACCCCTTCCTTGCAACTATTGGCTATGATGAGCTCCGTATGGGTGCTACGATCTGGTCCTACCTCAAGGGGTATGAAGATAGCCGTATCGATAAGTACTTTGTTGGCCAGAGGCTCTATTGGCTACCTGAGCACTACGCTATCGCTCCAGCTAACACAGATGGTAAGACGGATAGGGGGGCTAGCTTCTCTAAGCCTAACGTAGAGGAAGGTACGCAGGTCGTTTGGTTCCGTGCTTCTGAAACCTCATTCCTCAAGGCTGAGGCTGCTCTCTATGGCTTGACTTCAGGTAATGTGAAGAGCCTCTATGAAGATGGGGTTCGCAAGTCCTTCCAGGAGCAGGGTGCAGAGCTTAGTGACTACCTATATAGGACTCGTCTACCTATGGCTTACGATGGATCGACTACGTCTGGTCGCACCATCCCTGCCAACTACTCTGATGATATCTCCGCAGGTAACGTCTCTCCTAAGTGGGATGAAGATGCTACGACGGAGAAGAAGCTACAGCGTATCATCACGCAGAAGTACCTCGCTCTCTATCCTAATGCTATGGAGGCTTGGACAGAGTATCGTCGTACGGGATATCCTTACATCATGAAGCCTGCAGATGCTGCAGCTCAAGGTCGTATTGGTGCTCCTGCTACAGCTCGTACTCCTGAGCGCTTCACCTTCTCTCCTCTCTCCTACGGGGCTAACCCCAACCTGAAGGCTTCTGTCCCCTCTCTCCTCGGTGGTGAAGATAAGGGTAGCACGAAGCTCTGGTGGGTACGTGCCGACCGCCCTGTACAACAGTAATCTTATTACGTATCTAAGCACATTATGAAGCTAACGAAATATATGCTGGTTGCCACGGCTGCTTTGGCCGTCGCCTCCTGCTCCAAGTGGACGGAGCCTGAGCGTAAGACCTTCCCAGGTCAAGGCAATATCGAGCGCATCATCCCTGAGCCTCCCGCTAAGCCACTGATCGAGATCAAGACGGAAGCGGAGCTTAATAATACGCAGCGTGAGTACTTCAAGCAGATCCGTGAGTACCGCACGACTCCTCACGTACTCGGCTTTGGCTGGTATGGTAACTGGACGGGACAGGGGACTGACCCTATGCGTCACCTCAAGACCCTTCCTGATAGCGTGGACTTCGTATCTCTTTGGGGTACGCGTACACCGCTGACCGAGTCTCAGAAGCTCGACTTGAAGTTCTTCCAGGACGTCAAGGGTGGTAAGGCTCTTCTCTGCTGGATCGTCCAAGACCTCGGGGGACCTCTAACTCCCACAGACTATAAGGGTCGTGAACATGACTACTGGTTTAATGTCAAGGGTGGTGGCGACCTGAAGAAGGCTGCTATCGCTTACGCAGAGGCTCTCTGTGATACGATCGAGAAGTATAACTTGGATGGATTCGATATCGACTACGAGCCAGGCTATGGCCACTCAGGAACGCTCGCTAATGGCGCCATGATCGAGGAAAATAGTGGTAACACGGCGATGTATGCCTTCATCAAGACAATGTACGATCGTCTTAAGCCTAAGGGGCGTATGCTTGTCTTTGATGGTCAGCCCGAGTTGCTTTCTACGGAAGCATCTAAGATGATTGACTTCTACATCTACCAGGCTTATTGGGAAACATCGGCTGGGCAGGTCAAGTATAAGGTCAATCATCCCAACCTCGATAAGTGGGATGAGAAGACCATCATCACGGCAGAGTACGAGCAGACTTGGCGTGAAGGTAATGGCCGTGGCTATTCTGCTGCTGATCCAGATGTCCGCGCTATGAATGGTGGTCGTCAGATCACAGACTACGCTGTGCTGGATCTCAATGGTAAGCGTGTCGCAGGTGTCGGTACCTATCACATGGAGTACGATAAGAGCGATGAGATCCCTTACCGTTGGCTCCGTCAGGCGCTTGAATTCGGTAATAAGACCAAGCCTGGTAAGTTCACGGGTAAGCTCCCTGCACCTGCTAAAAAGAACTAAGTAATCTCTTCAGACAATGAAGCAACTAGTATATGCCCTGCTGGCTGTAGCTACACTCGCCAGCTGTCAGAATGAGCTCTTCAAGAACGATGCTACGAAGTTCGAGACAGAGCAAGGAGTCTACGTACCTAAGGAGTCTAGCTCATACCAGCTCTTCGTCGCTGACGGAGCTAACCAAGAGGTGTCAGAGCTAAAGATCGCTCTTGCTAAGCCACAAGGTGGTCAAGTGAGCGCTCAGCTTCGCTCGGGTGGACAAGCAGCTCTCGATCGCTATAACAAGGCGAATGGTACGAACTACCAGCTCCTACCTGAGTCTATGTATGAGCTAGCTTCGAGCGTTACGTTTGAGTCCAATCATACGGTCGCTAGCATTCCTCTTAAGATCAAGGATCTTCAGTTCAAGGGGGATGCCTATGCACTGCCTATCGAAATCGTAGGAAGTGATAGCAAGGTGATCGATGCTCAGAAGGATGCTCTCCTCGTACTTAACCAGATCATCTATACCAAGGCATGGAAGTCTGGTGGCTCTCAGATCGGGACGCAGTGGCCTTCCGGCAAGTATGGTGCTTGGACCTTCGAGGCGATGGTACGTCGCTCTAGCTACACGTCAAATAACCGATCCATCCTAGGTAGCGAAACTAGTGGTGGCGTACGTGACGAGATCTATACGCGCTTCGGTGACGTAACCATCACGCCTAAGCAGCTTCAGATCAAGACCGGTGGATCTCAGATCGATATCCCCGCTTCGAAGCTCTCTGCTAAGGATAACGAATGGTACATGCTCTCCTTCGTCTACGATGGTACGAATACCCTCGTTTACGTCAACGGTCAGGAAGTCGCTAAGACGCAGATCCGTGACGGTGAGTACGAGATCCATGGTATTTGGATCGGTGGAGCTAACGAACTCGTTCGTGAGGTACGTGTCTACAAGAGCGCTCGTACGGCTGATCAGATCGCCGCTTCTACGTGGAAGATGGTTGATCCTACCGATCCTGACCTTCTCGTCTACTATCCGCTCAATGGTAAGAAGCGTGACTTTAAGACGGGTAAGGTGACCGAAGACGAAACGGGTGCTTGGGACTGGTCGAAGAATGAGTATCACATCACGAATCTGAATGGATCTAGCTTCGTCGGTGATGGTGGTAAGCTCTTCCGCTTCCCTCTCGAAAACAAGTAAGTTTTCCCTCTCTCTTAGATAAGTGCGAGGCGTCATCCCTCAAAGGGATGGCGCCTCGCCTGCTTTTAGTGCTTGCTCCCCTTGCTACGGGGTTGCTTCTCTGGCTGGGTTGGTTGCCTTGCCTTGGACTAAGCTAAGACGTGCCCTTGGTAAAGGTTGATCTTTGTTCTGGCAGAGGTATAGCTTGGCGAGTGTAAAGTCTAACCTTTCCGAGGAATAAGGTTAAGCTCTCTCGGGGTGGGTCTGTGGGGACTTATTTATGGATGTGTTTTGCCTTGATAGGGATAGGTTGCCTTGTGCTTAGCTGGGTGCTGTCGGTAGGCTCTTGTATGCAGAGCTTTGTGAGGAAAATCTCTACCTTTGTAAATGCTTCCTGCCTAGGATAGCTCCTGGGTAGCTAGCTTCACATCTAGCTCACACCTAACCATTCCACCGACGTATGAAAAGTATGTATTTCTCGACGCTACTCTTCTTGAGTGCTACCGCTCTTGCTCTCTCCTCCTGTAGCAGTAAGTCTAAGGACGAGCCGCAGAAGCCTCCCACGGTCGTGCCTCAGCCTACCCCTGGGGAACCTAAGCTCTTGGATCAGCTCAAGGGTACCTGGCTCCTCTCCAACGTGGTCGTTTCTCCCGAAGAGGTCGTCGTAGATGGCAAAAAGCTCAAGGTCGCCGATCATATCTTCCACCTTCCTCTGCTCGGAGGTATTGCTACGCCCGGTCAAGTCGTTATCGATGCTAAGGAAGCGACCTTTACGGGGCTTGCCGAGCCTAAGACGGCTGTCCTCAAGATGCAGATCGATGCGGAGGGTAAGCTCACCTATCTAGCCCCTATCGGGAAGGTCGTCAAGACAGAGACCGGCATTCAGGTGCAGATCCAAGTACCTAACGCTCTCCTGAAGACCTTCAAGCCGGGCGCAGGGCAGGGTGGTTCGCAGGGGAATCCTAATGCTCCAAAGCCTACACTGAGTGACTCTGAGAAGGTGCTCCAAGCCCTTGCACTAGGGACGGAAGACCTCAAGATCACGATCGACGGCAAGCGCTAAGCTGATATCTATACCTTAGCTTCAGACTAAGCCAGCCCACGCCCTAGCAAATGAAGGTTTGTTATGGGGTGTGGGCTGGCTTTTGGGGCTGTATGGTAAGTGTTGGGTGGCATACACCGAGGAGTTTCCCTTGCTCTTGACTTAGCTCTCTCGCTGGGGGCAGAGTAGTCCAGGGATTTAATGTACCTTTGTAAAGTAAATCTTTTAGGAAGTATGAGCAGCATCCCCTTTGACCTTTCTCGTATTCGCGCGTTCGTCCTCGATATGGACGGTGTAGTCAGTGCCACAGTAAGCCCTATCGGCCCGGATGGTATGCCCATGCGAACAGTCAATGTCAAGGATGGCTACGCTATGCAGTACGCAGTCAAGTGTGGCTATACGCTCGCTGTCATCTCCGGAGGCGCTAGCGAAGCGATGACCCAGCGCTTTCGTCAGCTGGGGGCATCGCATATCTACATGCGTGTCTCCGATAAGGCTGCTCAGCTCGAAGTCCTCTGTCGTGAGGCGGGTATCCGCCCCGAGGAGATCGCCTACATCGGTGATGATATCCCCGATATCCCTATTATGAAGCTGGTGGCCCTGCCCTGTGCTCCCGCTGATGCTGCTCCCGAGGTGAAGTCTGTCGCTACCTATATCTCCCTGTGTGATGGCGGATATGGCGTAGTGCGTGACGTCATCGAGCAGACACTCCGAGCTAATGGTCAGTGGTCACTCTCCGAAGGCTTCGGCTGGTAATTCCCTCCCTATGATCTGGTCAGACCTCACACAGCGCTATCGCTTGCTACTAGGCTCGCAGTCGCCGAGACGACAGGAGCTACTCCGAGGACTGGACCTGCCCTTTGAGCTGGTTCGTCTGCAGGATTTGGACGAGTCCTATCCTGCGGATATGCGTCCAGAGGACATCCCAGCCTACCTCTCCCAAGTGAAAGCTAAGGCCTATCGTCCACAGCTGGATGAGCATAGTCTCCTGATCACAGCCGATACGCTCGTCTTCCTGGAGGATGAAGTCTTGGGCAAGCCTGCCGATGAAGCCGAAGCCGAGGCTATGCTTCATCGTCTATGTGGTCGTACGCACCATGTGACTACGGGTGTGACGCTCTCGACCCTAGAGCGGATGGAGACCTTTAGTGATACGGCGGAGGTGTCCTTCCTACCCTTGGCTTCCGAGGAGATCCACTACTACGTCTCGCACTATAAGCCTTTAGATAAGGCAGGAGCCTACGGCATCCAGGAATGGATCGGCTATCGGGCCATCCGACAGATCTGTGGCTCCTTCTATACGGTTATGGGACTTCCTGTTCACCTACTTAGTCAATATCTAATTCACTTCAAATAATACACTCTACTATATGTACAAGCAAATCATAGGTGGTCGCATCTTCACCCCCGAGGGGTGGATTGATGGCGGATCTGTCCTAGTCGAAGGCAAGAAAATCAAGGCTATCCTCAACACCGATCTACCGATCGAAGGAGCAAGCACGATCGATGCCCGCGGAGCGTACATTATCCCTGGTGGTATCGAGATGCATGTCCACGGAGCAGCAGGTGCTGACTTCATGGATGGTACAGTGGAGGCCTTCCGTACAGCTGCAGGCTATCACCTCCAGCAGGGTACGACGACGATTTTCCCCACACTATCGACTTCGAGCTACGAGACGATCATGAAGGGGATCGAGTGCGCAGAGGTCCTGATGCAGGAGGATGAGTCCTCGGTCGAAGGTCTTCACTTGGAGGGACCTTACTTTGCTGTGAAGATGGCAGGGGCTCAGCTCCCCGAGCTGATCCGTCCAGCCCGCCCCGAGGAGTATACTAAGATCATGGAGCGTGGTGCTGGTATCATCAAGCGCTGGGATGCAGCTCCCGAGATCGAGGGGGCACTCGAGTTCGGACGATATATCAAGGATAAGGGTGTCGTCGTATCGCTAGCGCATACCGAGGCGAATGACAAGGATGTCCAAGCAGCATGGGAGCATGGCTACACACTAGGGACACACTTCTATAATGCGATGAAGGTCTCTCATAAGGTCGGGGTCTATAAAGAGCCAGGAGCTGTAGAGACGATCCTCGATATGCCTGACTTTGACATCGAGGTGATCTGTGATGGTATTCATGTGCCTCCGACGATGGTTCATTTGGCTTACGCTGTCAAGGGGCGTGAGCGCATGGCTCTTACCACGGATGCCCTGCTCTACACGGGTACAGGAGCAGACTTCAAGGACCCTACGGGACATGCGATCGTCGAAGATGGCGTATGTAAGCTATCCGACCGCTCCGCTCTAGCTGGTAGTGTGGCGACGATGGATCTGCTGGTTCGTACCGCTGTGCAGAAGGCTAACATCCCGCTGATCGATGCCGTCTACATGATCTCCCATACGCCAGCTCGTATCATGGGGATCGAGGATACGAAGGGGGCATTGAAGGCAGGGCTAGATGCTGACATTCTCTTCCTAGACGAAGATCTGGAGCTCCGCTTCGTGATGCATCGTGGTCGTGTCGTCCGCGGTGAGGAATACGTCTGTTAGACTTTCCTGCTAGCAACATTTAGAGTAGATCCCTTGTGATACTCGCCTGCTCAAGGTGAGTGTCACAAGGGATCTTCCTATTTTATCTGCTAGGGGAGGGTACTACCTCGCTCTGTGGTAGCTAGCCCTCTCCTCTAGCTATCGATGGACTGGCTGAAGGTATGCAAGTCTCTATGACGTAATAGAATTAGTATATTTGTGCTTGGAAGATTTGTGCTTATGGGATGATCAATAGCCTTGTCGAGGAGAAGGTAACCTCCTTCAGAGCTCTGCTTGCCTCTCTTGCTTAAGCGATCATAGTCCCTCCAGCATAGATTCAACTGTCAATAGATGCCACCACAGCTATCTTTCGTAACTCATGGAAAAGCCTTACTCCACGAAACAACCTCTTGGCTTTTGGAAGACTGTTCTCGCAGCCTTCATAGCCTTCCTCGGTGCTAATATCATCGGTACGCTCATCACTTTAGTTTTGTTCTTCTCTCTACTAGCAGGGATAGCTACTACCTTCTCTTCTGGCTCAGGTGTGATAGAGCTGAAGAAGAACAGTGTCCTCAGAATCTCCCTTAGCACGATCTCCGAGAAGGTCGTTACGGATGACTGGCGCAGTCTCCCTTGGGGCTTCGGCCTACCTAGTAAGGAAGAGACTCCCGTTTCTTTGACGGATGCCTTAGCAAGTATCCGCAAGGCTAAGGAGGACGATCGTATCCGAGGGATCTACCTGAACTTGGATAATTACGGAGGAGGAATGGCTTCGACCATTGACCTGCGTGCTGCCCTTGAGGACTTCAAGAAGTCGGGTAAGTTTATCTATGCCTATGCAGATGGCTATGGACAGAAGGCCTACTACCTCTCTTCGGTAGCCGATAAGGTGATCCTTAATCCCGAGGGGACAGTCCAGCTCGTCGGGTTGGCCTCAAGTAATCTCTTCTTTAAGGGAGCTCTCGAGAAGCTTGGTATTAAGGCCGAGATTTTCAAGGTCGGTACTTATAAGAGTGCCGTCGAGCCTTTCATGCTGGATCATATGAGTGAGCCCAATAAGGAGCAAGTCGGTGAATACCTATCGGGTATCTGGAACTATCTCCTTCAGGGGATCTCTTCCTCTCGAAAGATCCCAGTCGACAGCTTGCGTCAGTATGCTGATGACGGCATAGCTTTTGGCGAAGCAGCAGACTTTGTGCGTCATCGCTTGGTCGATACGTTGGCCTATCGCTTGGATGTGGCAGACCTTGTCGCTCGCCGAGTAGGAGTCAAAACGGAGGATCTACACCAGGTTGGGTTAGCCGATCTTATTGGATTGCCTGATCCAGCAGAGAAGGGGCGACTTGATGACCCTGCCGTCTCTGTCCTCTATGCAGAGGGAGAGATCTCGGAGCAAGGGGATGGAATCACGGCAAACCTAGCTCGTCAGCTACGTGACCTGCGTAGCGAAGATGATGTTAAGGCTGTAGTCCTTCGTATCAACTCTCCAGGTGGAAGCGCCTTCCTATCTGAGCAAATCTGGCATGAGGTCAAAGCTCTTCGAGCTACAGGTCGTAAGGTCGTGGTCTCGATGGGTGACGTCGCTGCTTCGGGGGGATACTATATTGCTTCGGCAGCAGATGCTATTGTCGCTAGCCCTATGACGTTGACGGGGTCGATCGGTATCTTCGGGATGCTACCTGATGCCTCCGAGCTGGCTAAGCGCTTTGGCCTCAACGTAGATGTCGTGCAGACCTCTCGCTATGCAGATATGGATGCCAGTAACTTCTTTGGCTTCTCTCTTCGCCCACTTACCCCTGAGCAGCGTGCGCTGATACAGCACCAGGTGGAGCGGGGCTACAAGACCTTCCTCAGTCGTGTGAGTGAAGGACGTAAGATTGCTATCCCAGCTCTTGATTCGATCGCTCAAGGTCGAGTTTGGCTTGGAGCGAAGGCGAAGGAACTAGGTCTAGTTGATGAACTCGGGGGACTAGATGTGGCTATCCACCATGCAGCCAAGTTGGCGGGACTTAAGGAGGGTAACTACCAAGTCTACTACGGTGAGACCTCCCAGAGCTGGCTTGATCAATTGTTCTCTAGTGAGAATTCGGACAGCTTCCAGGCACGTCTTCGCCGAGTGTTTATGAGTGATGAGGAGAAGAAGCTACAGGAGCTCCTTCGTTTCTCTACTCATTATCGTGGTATTCAGGCACGCTTGCCCTACGAATATCAGGCCTATTAATATCGATTTCTCTAGGCAATGAAGCAAAGCCGTAATCCCTTCCTCTATCCCCTCTCCTTGCTCTATGGGGCGGGGGTCGGCTTGCGTAATTTCTTGTTTAATCAAGGCATCCTCAAGGAGCAGTCCTACCAGATACCGATCATCTGCGTCGGTAATATCACCGTAGGAGGTACTGGGAAGACTCCTCATGTGGAGCTCCTGATCTCTATTCTCCGATCTCGCCACCGCATCGCTGTCATTAGCCGAGGTTATGGACGTAAGAGTCGGGGGCTATGTGAGGTTACTCGTGACTCCACGGTCAGTGAGGTCGGAGACGAGCCAAAGCAGATCAAGCTGAAGTATCCCGAGGTGCGCTTCATCGTCGATGGTAATCGTCGTAGGGCTATACGTCACCTTTTTAGTCTAGCCCCTCAGGATCGTCCAGATGTGATCCTGCTGGATGATGGCTTTCAGCATCGCTACGTGCATCCCTCCTTCAGTATCCTGCTAGTGGATGCCTCTCGGGAGCTTCATGAAGATGCTCTCTTGCCTTTTGGGCGACTGCGTGAGCCTGCTACGGCACGCTATCGGGCGGACTGCATCATCCTGACAAAGTGTTCGGCAGATATCTCTCCGATCCAGCTGAGGATCATGCAGCGCAATCTAGCTCTTTATCCTCACCAGCAGATCTTCTTCTCTCGCATTCAGTACCTAGCTCCTCGTCCCTTGGGGAGTCTCTGTGAGGCCGATGAGCGAACCTTGTCTGGAGGGGCACAGGTCTTAGCGCTCTCGGGTGTAGCTTCTCCTGCTCCCTTCCTAAGCTACCTGCGTGAGCAGTATGAGCTTGTCGATGAGCTGACCTATCGAGATCACCATCTCTTTACTTCCTCTGACCTTCACGAGATCGAGCGAGCATGGCGTGAAGCACAGGCTAAGACGCCCGCCACACCACTCTATGTCATCACGACGGAGAAGGATGCTGTGCGTCTGGCCGATAGCTATGCTAGTCTAGCCGAAGACTTTCGTTCGCATCTCTTCTTCCTCCCGATCACGACGGAGATCTTATTTAAGCCAGAGAGCTTCCAGCAGATGATTCATAAGGTAGCTGTGGCCTTGCCTCGCTCCTTGCAATACTAGGGAAGAGTCGTCGTCTTCCTCCCCCTTTTTATATATCCTATGTCACGAACTGAAATCTCCCAGCTCGGCGAGTTCGCCCTGATTGATCGCTTGACCGAAGCCTTTCCCTTGCGCCACGAGAGTAGCCTCAAGGGGGTAGGAGACGATGCAGCCGTCATCGCTACGCCTGATGGTATGCAGACGCTCCTAACGACCGACTTGCTCCTAGAGGGTATCCATTTTGATCTGACCTATACACCGCTGAAGCATCTAGGCTATAAGGCTGCTATCGGGAGCTTCTCCGATCTCTATGCGATGAATGCGCATCCGCAGCAGCTTCTATGCTCGGTGGGGGTCTCTCAGCGCTTCGCTGTGGAGGATCTGGAGGAGCTTTATGCAGGGCTACGTCTAGCCTGTGAGCGCTATGGGGTGGATCTCGTCGGAGGAGATACCTCCGCTAGCCTGACGGGGCTATGCCTTAGCATCACGGCTGTGGGGGTGGCTCGTCCCGAAGAGGTCGTCTATCGCTCGGGAGCGAAGCCTACTGACCTGATCTGCGTCTCAGGCAATCTGGGGGCAGCCTATATGGGACTTCAGTTACTGGAGCGTGAGAAGCGTGTCTTCGCAGGACAAGAGGGGGAGTTTGATCCTGACTTTGCTCAGCACGAGTATATCCTTGAGCGCCAGCTCAAGCCCGAGGCTCGCCAAGATATTATCCTCGCTTTACGAGCCGAAGGCCTTCGTCCGACAGCGATGATCGATGACACGGATGGGCTGGCTTCAGAGCTTCTCCATCTCTCCAAGCAGAGTGGTGTCGGGGTACGTGTCTACGAAGATCGTCTGCCGGTAGACGTAGAGACTCACCGCATGGCAGAGGAGCTGGGGATGTCTACGACGATGGTCGCACTGAACGGTGGCGAAGACTTCGAGCTCGTCTTTACGGTGCCTCTTGCAGAGCTTGACACGCTGCGCCGGATCGAGGGCATTCACGTCATTGGGCATGTGACCGAGCCGGAGGCGGGTAACTACCTCGTGACGACAGATGGGGCGGAGATTCGTCTTCGAGCCCAAGGTTGGCCGGAGCCCGAAGAGCACTAACGCTCGTCTTTGCCCTCCCTTCCCGATCACTCCTCCCAAGCTAGCGAGCATCCAGCTACTAGCTTGGGAGGAGTTTCTTTTGCCTTGTCTTATGCCGAGATCTGCCCAAGTGGTTTGCCAGAGCTTCCTGTTGGGTACTTTGTCCGGCGCTTCGTCCAGCAAAGCCCTGACCTTGACTCTCGGAAAGGTCGTGCTTTGCTTCTCTAGAGGTATACCTCTGGGCAGGAGAAGGTAGACCTTTTTGAGAGGCTACTTGAGTGGTTTACCTCCGCTCGCTAGGTGTTGGCTGGATGTCAGGGAGAGGAGGTCGATCGGGGAGGGGAAAGAAAGGGAGGGGTAGGGTAGCGGGTGAGCCAAGGAGAGAAATATACTTCCTATAAAAACTTAAAAAGTATTTGGTGTTTAACTCTTCAGAAAGCGATGAGAGAGGATATAGGTATTAGGATTGGCAATTAGGGATAGCATTCCGAGGTTTGTGTCATTTTGCCTAGAAATGTATATAAATGTGAGCAAAATGAACAACATAAAAGGGGGCTATGGTATGCAAAGACAGGAGTTGACTTGTGTCGTAGCAAGTTTTGTATATATTTGTGCCTGCAATTCAGCATAAAACAAATACAGCATCAAGATTGGATTATGGTAACTTATTTACGTAGTCTCGTCGCTTGCCTGATCTTGGCTCTCGTTGGTGCGTTGCCTGTGTATGCTCAGACGATCCTCGTGCGAGGAAAGGTCGTAGATCAGTCCGGAGTACCCCTCTCGGGCGTCACGATCACCTCGAAACAGGATGCTTCGAAGCGTACACTCTCTGCAACAGATGGAGCTTTCGCCATTCAGGTGAGTGGGAACACCACACTCGTCTTCTCCCTCACGGGTAAGAAAACCCTCGAGAAGCAAGCCACAGCGGATACGCTCCTGGTGAAGCTCGAGAACGAAGTGCACGCTGCTGGAGTCACGACGATGCGTCAAGCGACTTCGGTGAAGAGCACTTACTATCCGCTCTGGGTTATCGATGGAGTGATCTACAAGGAGGATAAGGACTTTAACGTAGCCGACCTCTCCTCGCCAGAAGCTAAGCGACTCATCGCTGCGGCTCTCCCTGGTCTCTCAGAGAGTGACATTCAGAGCTTCCAGGTGATTAACGACGCCTCAGCTACGGCGCTCTATGGACAGCGCGCTCTTGGGGGGGTAATCTCCGTACGTACGAGCAAGGCCGGACAAGGTACGAATAGCTTCACCTATCAGGCTGAGCTATCCTACCGAGCGATCCCCTCTTACCGAGAATTTAATATCCTGAACTCCCAAGACCAGATGGCTGTCTTCAACGAGATGGTTAATGGTAAGAGCCTGGATAATTCATCGGTCTTTATCTCTTCTCGCTACGGAGTCTACGGCTGGCTATATAATCAGATCTACAATTATAAGGATGGCAATGGTACTTATGGAGCACTCAATACGGATGAAGGGCGTACAGCTTACTTCCGCTCGGCAGAGCTTCGTAATACCAACTGGTTTAAGGAACTCTACCAGCATAGCATCCGCCACCAGCATA
>ERZ772874.132-NODE-132-length-37805-cov-28.713616_pt1 | contig 37805 bp, 30 predicted proteins | sample MGYA00580586_ERZ772874 | MGnify/ENA primary metagenome ERZ772874 (study PRJEB29015, sample SAMEA2737952) | human oral metagenome | biome: human oral; feature: human-associated habitat; material: dental | place: China | collected 2154 ... | reverse complement strand
AAGTTAATAAAATAGTGGATTTAAGTACTGTTCAATTTCATATTGCAATTTAAGATCATTTTTTTTTACAAAACTCATCAAATCGTATTAATGTTTTTAATAATACAGACTTTAGCTCATTAGTAGCTATCTTTTTCATAAAATAAGGTCCCCTCTTCCTTTATCTTTACTTAAAAATTTACCCCAAAATCATTTTAAGTATAGCTTTAAATTTTCATTAATTTGTACCATATATTGATCAAGTAATTCATAGCGCTTTCGATATTGACTGCGTTTTTGTGATTTAATATCTTCAATGGGCTTACGTAATTCTTCTAATGGAATTTTATAAAATCGTACATCAGTACAAACTTCTCCACCTGACTCTTCCCATATAGGATTTAGTTCAGCAACTTTTGATTTATGCCCCCTAACCATATGATTATTAGCATAAAAACCTGCATCACTTATAGCATAAATACTTTGCACATTAGTATGTATAGCTAATTGACGACATAAGAAAACAATAAAGTTTTTTGGTCGATAACCAAACATACTCTTTGTTAAATGCTTAGCATTTTCTAAGCCATCTTTATAACCTTGAATAGTTCCTATAATTAAACTAGCTTCCCCTTTTAAACCTTTTGCATATCGAATATTAGCGTGATAAATACCTTGATTACCTAATTGCAACAATATTGTCATCAATCCTTCTTTACGTTGACCTGGTTCAAAGTATAATCTAGCATTAATATCTAATGACTTATCTGAAAATAACAAGATGCCTCTATTTTTATCATGATAATCAAAATTTTGTTCATCTACATAAATAGATTGAATAGCTTTTGGTGTAAATACATTAGCTAAATAATTAAAATGTTCACAAATATCTTTAAGACGGCTTTTAGGAGTTGATCCTTTATATAAGAAAGTTCTACTCATCAATTCATACAAACCCGGTTGCCGCTTTAATAAAGTTGGATCTGCAGAGTATGAATCAAAATAGCTCTCAAATAACTCCATTTCTTTTTTATGACGTAATACACGCGTTGTATGTAATACATCGCGACGAAACTCACGCCATGAGTGAGTGCCATAAATTTGCTTACCAATATTCCAATGTTTTTTAATATATGTAAACATAGCTACTCCCTTATACATCTAAAATTTCTTTTATCAAACGTTCTTGACTATATGCTATATTTGCGGCTTTCAAACCTTCCTTAAAGACTACTGGTCTATTAGCCATAGTATCAATAAATGCTTCTAATCCTTTTACAATGGTTTCACGAGATGTTAAATCCAATGTCATACCAATAGTATACTGAGATAATACTTCTGGATTAATTTCTTCAGATACTAATACAGGTTTATTAAATCCAATGGCTGTAAATAAAATAGCACTGCATTGATAACGATAGCGCTCTGCACCATATGGTAACAAAAGAGCATCTACATTAATTAATTGTTCATCCCATTCTTTACCAATTAAATTTTTATGTAGAAACCGTATATTCTTATATTTATTATAGTCCTTAATCATGGATTCAAATAAATCTGAATCTTCTTTAGTTACAGTTGCCCCTTGAACCAATAAGTTTACAGGTACATTGAATTTAGCCTCGATAAATGCATCTAAAAATTGATTTAGTTGTTTTTCTTTTCTAAACTGACCAAAAAATCCGATAGTTAGTGGTTTATCTTCATTAGATGGTACTACACCATCTTTTGGTTCATATACAGGTGGGACTACAGCCGAAATGTTTGGCTTTTCACCATCTTTATATTCATCTCTGAAAGTAAGTACTTTCAAATGTATATTTTTATATGGTTCGCAACGTTTAGCTTGTAACTCAAATCGTTCCCTTTCAGAATCAATAATTCCATGAAACAATAAAATAATAGGAATAGGAGAATCTTTAAGATCCGTTTTATATAATGTTCTAGCAAACCGAAAACTTGCCGTAGGTATTATTAATGTATCGCATTTACCTTCTAAAATCTTTTTATATGCAGAGTTAAACCATGCTTTTCTTCTTTTCTCCCGTAAAATAGAAAACCATAATCGTTTTAAACGACCTAATCCTGCATAAGAAATAACTTCTCCACCTTCTAGGTATTCTATAGCAGCACCATAATCAAATTTAAAAGGGAAATTAGATGGCACAAAAAATACAGGCTCATGACCTTGTCTCTTTAATTCATTTACTAAAATTCTATCAAATTCAACTTCATGTCCTGCTGGCATTACAATGCTCTCTAATATTGCTACTCGCATACCCTTACTCCAATATTTCTACTAAATTTTTACAATTTTCCATTTGACTTTAGTAAATAATATAATCTAACATACTTTGTCATAGTATAAAAATAATGATTTACAGATAATATAAAACCTAACTTACCATCTAAAAAGCCTCTATCAAGAAAATAAACTTTAATAAAAGCCCATGTAGGACGTAAAATAATGTCCTTTATAAAAGAGCAGCTTTTACCATTATCACGATATTTCTCAGCAGCTAATTTCGTGTAGTTGTTGAATTTATTGAAATATTGATGCCAATTATCGTAAGTATAATGGTACATCGGATGTTGTAATTTTTCTGTTGGATACGGCGTAATAATCGCAGGATGTACGTAGCCTTCTACATAGCTACCCTCTTTAGGCATGAGGCGAAGCACATAGTCTGGACGCAATACACCATGTGTAGCGTGGTTATGATGGAATTTATTGCGCCGTTGAATCCAATACGCTTTATTAGGTTCGTTTACAACGATAGCTTGAATTTCTTTCGCTAGAGGCTCAGAAATGCGCTCATCCGCATCAAGGAATAAGATCCAATCGGATTTCGCTTGTTCAATGCCAAAGGTTTGTTGCGCACCCCAATCACCATTCATAGCGTGTTGTACAACACGAGCACCCATTTCTTCAGCGATTTTTACAGTATTATCGGTACTAAAATCATCGATAACTAACACTTCATCGGCAAACTGCACAGACTCAATACAGTCATGAATATTGTGTTCTTCATTTCTCGCTAAGATTATTACAGATACAGTTGCCATAGTTTCACCTTTCAATTACGAACGTACTTCTTTTGCTAAGTACGATAAACGAGCCCCTATTTTATGAATCCAATCGGCACGGCCAAAGGACCATAAAAAGAGCTTATATTTAGAATTTAATAGCTTGTAGGATGCATCATTACGATAAGTTTCAATCATTTTTTTGCACTTATCATAATACACTTGATTACCCGTTGGCTTTGCATAGTAAGCCGTTAAACAAGATAATACGGCTTTCATCAATAAACTATTGCAATCATCAACATATGGTAATTGATGATCTATAGCATATTGCAAGCGTTCCTCATAACCGAGCACAAAATCCCATCGCGATTTAGCATCAAAAGAAGTTTGAGTCGTTGAATTAAGATTAAGACGATAGTAATAATAACAATGATTGATGTGACCTACCCGTTTAGTATTGGCGATAAATCGATATGATACAGCTGTATCTTCAAATTTTCGACCTACAGGAAAACGCACATCACCGATGGCACTACGCTTGTATAATTGACTCCATACAGCAACGAAGCAATCGTACATAGCCATTTTTAGCGCCTCATCGCGATTGAAAATTTCTAAAGAACCATCATTACAACCTTCGATAATTTCGCCACCTTTATCTCTGAAAGCAGTACATTCCAAGATATCTAGGTCATTCTCTTTCAAAATGCGCAACATGTCTTCATACATGTTAGGAGCAATATAATCATCGGAGTCTACAAAGGCAATATAGTCGCCATTAGCTGCTTCTATTCCCGTATTACGAGCTGCACTGACACCAGCATTTTCTTTATGAATGACCTTGATGCGTTCATCATAGGCTGCATACTGATCACAAATATCACCGCTCGTATCTTTAGAACCATCATTTACTAAGATGATTTCCAAATTCATATACGTTTGGTTTTGAATGGACTCAATACATTCTGCAACATAAGATTCCACATTATAGACGGGTACAATGACCGAAATTAACTCCATTCCATGCTCCTCTTAAACATGCACTAGCCATATAACTAATGATTACATAAGCTTAGTTTTATATACAAACAGCTCAAACCAAATTATCACTTACTTAATTGAATGAATCGATTCTTTACGTAAATAAACTAAAAAAATGTTATTGAATAGTATTTCCATGTTTAATACGCCACGCCGCAAGTTCGCGCATGTTTTTAATCATATCTCCATAGGATTGAGGCATGCTCGCACTTTGTTCTAACACTTTTCCATTTTTATCTAGATACAGTCTATGGTTAAAGACAAATTCCTCTTGTGTAAACAAGCTTGGTACCATCGCTTCATAGGTTTGACCAGGTCGGCCTATTAATTCCGCCAAGGTTGGAATGATTTGAATGCTCATGCCGAACGCATTAGGCGCAAGCCAATCTTTATGAATGCCGCGACCATAAAAAATAATAGGAATAGTAGATGCCACATTAGGGCCTACTTCACGAGCAAAGTTAAAGCGTTCGCTATGGTCACCTGTAATGACGAAGAGTGCAGAAGGATCTGCTATTTCTTCGCGAGCAATAAAATCACCCATTACGTGGTCTGCGTACCAAATATGGCCCATTTCGTTCAATTGCTTATCATTTTCTTCGATAGAATCTGGCAAATGCCCTTTTACCTTATTCACATCGTAGCCTTCCTTACCCACATTGATGCTATACGGTGGATGATTAGAAGTGGTCATGATAACATTGAGAATTTTTTCTCCTCTATGTTGATCCATGTAGGCAGAAATAGCTTTAAATAAATCTTTATCGCCTACACCCCAAGCGTTGCCGTCTTCGCTTGGCATTTCTGAAGCATCGTGGAATTCATCGAAGCCTTGAGATAAAGCAAAGTTCTTAACGTTTTGCCAAGTACTAAAGCCACCATACCAAAATACAGTCTTGTAGCCTAGCTTTTTCATAACAGGACCAATACCTAAACCATAAGGCTCTTTGAAACTTTCACCTTCATAGTTAGGATATAACCCTGTGTCAGGCATCCCCGTCAACAAACCATTGATGGCCGGCATCGTGCCTGTACCTTGCGCGAGGGCTAGCTGCGTGCTCATCGCTTGAGGACTGGCAGCATATTTACGACCTTGTTCAACAAGATACGAACCAGGCTCGTTATATTCAGCGAGAAACGGCCACAAGCCATAGGATTCTCCAAGAACGAGGTTTATGGACTGTGGTTGCTCCGCTAGGCGTTGAGTTGTAATGGTTCTGGTGAAAGAACCGTCAAAATTAGTGCCATTAAACTTACCGCCAACGGCAGTGATTTTTTCGTTTAGCTCTTGAGGCGTTAAGTTAATAACCTCAAGCTCAGCCGTCCGTTTAGCAATGCTTTTAACACGATAGAGAGCCTGCACATCGTCGAGGATATTTTCATTCAATAGATTGGAGCTGAGGCGAGCCGCACTTTCCCAGTTGATGGAGTTCGTATAGCTGAAAGCACCGCCAAATCTAAAGAATAGACCTAGTACGCCGATAACAATAGTCAGCCCAATGCCCGTCATCCATTGTGTTTTCTTTGTCTTAGGATACCAAGTAGTACAAAGTCGTTGATTATCTGCAGAATCACTATTTCTTAGACTATCCGCATCATCACCACTCCTTAGATCATCGGCATAGTCGCTATATTTCTTTGCACCCCACGCTAGGAAACGAACGAGGAACCAGCAAAGAGCTGCACTTAATACAACGGCCCCAATGATGTACATGAGAGCATTATATTCGTTGATTGCTGTGTTTATAATGGCGCCGATATCATCATTTTTGCCATTGATGAGCATCGCATTGTAAGAGGAGTTGAAGATTTTATAGAACGGAATGCGTCCCAAAAATAAAAAGGTCAATAATACTGTGGCAATGGAGTAAATCACTTGTTTAATGCGCAATGACGGCCATTTAGGTACAAAGGTATGCACCAACGTACCCCCTAAAAAGCCCATTAAACACAAAGAACCGACGGTCTTGAGACTCAATCTAAAGCCTAACCACAAGGATGTGAGGATATTCTCCATCGTCACAGAAGCTAGTTGTGATTGAAATACTGCAAGAAACACGATTCTAAATGCAGTCAACAAAGCAGAGAAAAAGATAAATACCTTAATCTCTGTCTTTATGCCTTCAAATAATCGCTGCCATCGGTTCATTATTAACCCCTAACTGTTGTATCCTATAACTCTAATTATTAACCTAACCCTAAACTTAACTATTAGCCTAACTGATAACCTAACTAGTATGTTAGAAAAATAACTATATTGTTACAAACGTAACAAAACTACATAACTATACTGCCTAAATGATAAATAAAATAACATAAACTACATATATGGTACATATATGCTACGTAATATATTACGTAACATTCTACTAATTACATAACTATCAATTAACTTGGATATTTCTTACATTTAGGCCCTTTACATCGTTTGCATTTACCGCATCCACGGTCGATAGTCCCAGCACTTGCTGATTTCTTCGCACTAGCACTCTCCTTGGCCGTCTTTTCAGAGGCCTTACTATTCCATACGGAAACTATCGTTCCTGCTTTTTTGTGGATTCATCTTTTTTGGATTTTTTATCCTTTTTCTTGTCTTTCTTCTTATCTTTTTTCTTGAAGGTATCCGCTAAGAAGACTGTCTTTAACTTATCGTTTAAAACTTTAAGCTTCTTTTCAGCCTTATCTTTCTTTTTCTTTAACTTTTCTTCGGCTTTATAAAGCTTATCTTCTTTATGCTTCTTGTGTTTTTTATCTTTCTTATCTTCTTTAGACTTCTTATCTTTCTTAGATTTCTTCTCTTCCTTGGACTTTTTGTCTTCTTTAGATTTTTTATCCTCTTTGGATTTCTTGTCCTCTTTGGATTTTTTATCTTCCTTAGTTTTCTTGTCCTCAGAGCCGTTGATACGCGCCCATTCATCATCAACGCGTTTCAATTTCTTTTTAAGAAGCTTTTCCATCTTTTTATTTGTTTTATCGGACTCTAAACCGGCTTTGCCAAATAACATAGCATTCACAGCAGTATATGGATCGATAGACGACATATCCTCATCGTCCGCTACATCTTTCTCTGATTTCTTATCCTTCTTCTGAGATTTACCCTCTTTTTTAAGAGACTTGGCCTCTTTTTTATGATCCATATCTTCTTTTTCAGATGATTTATCTTCTATTTTAGAGACTTTTTCTTTTGTTCTAGAGGCTTTTTCTTCTTCCTTAGCTTTTGAAAGCTCACCAAAACCATCTGTATCTAACGTATCATCTTCACCTAAGTGATGAATTGCTAAGCTTTCAACACCATCTACAGGACTGACATCAAGATGTTCAATGGTATCATCCTCAAGATCTGAAATATCATTAACAGAGCTTTCACCAGAACCAGTAAAGAGACCACCTATAGATTTTAATTCATTCAATTTAATATGATTCATACCCACCGTAGAATCATGATGCACAGGAACGTCAGATAATTGTATCTGTTCCATAGCATATGCATCATCACTGTGACTAACACCCTTGCCAACTCCAGATGTATTAGAAATGACAATATCTTCCTTATCGTCACCTAGCACATCGCCAAATAAATCTTCTTCTAAAGATTCGTAAGAATGCAATAAGGCCATCCGTTTTTGAACATCTTCAATTTGATTCCATAAATCAACGAGAGAAGATGTATAATACACCCGTTCCTTTACTTCTAAATAAGCTTGGTAAACGATAGCCAATTCGGACTCATTAAGGCCTTCCTCTGCACCAATTTCTTCAATCATTTGTTGAATCTGTTGATCTCGGTCATATCGTTTAATTAAAGCTTTACGAATGCGTTCAATCAACATTATATCGATGAGTTCCATATGCACCTCCTGTATTCAATACACTCAGTCCTATCCGCTACATTAGCGTATACGAATCAATGTATAGAACCATAAAAATGAATTGATTTTATAATCTCTAATATATTATTATAGCAGAATTTATCTGCTTTTTCCTTAATAATATGTGTAAAAGTTCCTTAAAAATAGAATAAAACCTCAATTTGAATACATTCCTAATAGTATGCATTTCATACTACTAAAGCACTATTCAAACCGAGGTTATTTAAGTTACATAAATGTCTTTAAAGGTCTTAAATTATTTCATTATAAAAGAATTAAATTACTACACTAAAACAAATTGACTGAATAGACGAGAATTCGTTCTTTTGCATCGCTTGCTTCAAAGAGATCACTACAATCAATAGGTTCCTCTTGTTCCAAGCGCACATGGTTATTTAAGAAGTTTTCCACCTCGTCGTTAACGTAATAGAAAAATAACTTAATCTCACGAGGATGATGGTACAAGGAATCAAAAATATTCCCTAGCACGCGCTTAATCGTATGGAGCGCAAATGGATTAAAGAAAAAGCATCGATCCGCCTGATCCGGTAACTCGTAGAGAGCCGCATCACCGTGTACAAAAGACACGCGATGGCGCGCTGCTGGACTTTCACTATTAATCAAAGCCTTTTCATATAGCCGTTCATCATATTCGATGCCTATAGAATGACAGCCCGTTTGGTAAGCCATGAAAATACTAACTCTACCCTTGCCACTGCCATAGTCAATGAGGGTATGTTTCTTGCGAATATGACCACTATTTGCCAAACGCTCCAACACGCAATAATCCGTCGGCTCGTACGGATGATGCTCCGTATCGGAACGACTATCGTCGCGGCCTGCTGTTTTAATTTGTAATACATTTTCCCATTCTTGCTCTATTGCCATCTATGTAATCCTATCATGAAGCCTCAATTATATGACCTAAAATTTAATACTAATTTTAATTTCTATACATACTATACCCTTATTAGGGTACTAGTTACAAATTAAAATCAATCATATTATAGTAGACAACAAAGGAAATACATATTTTTGTAGCATTTAATGCGTACAAAAGGAAAAATGAAAGCAGTAACTCTCCTTTTTCTGTGCTAAAAACACTTATTCATGCCGATATGGTATACTAGGAGTAATATTTCTATTATTCTCATGTGCAGAATTATATGTCATTAAAAAGGAGTATTTACTTACATGGACAGTGATCTGACCTTAGATTTTATAATTATCATCGTATTAATCATCGCGAATGGATTATTCTCTATGACGGAGTTAGCCATCGTGAATGCAAAAAAACGTAAACTTGAAGAGTTGGCTGAAGCAGGTAATGAACGCGCGAAAAAGGCCTTTGAATTGGCAGAGAACCCAAATGATATGTTCTCCACGATTCAAATTGGCATTACCCTCGTTGGTATTTTAACTGGTTTGTATTCTGGTGCCACCTTCTCTGGTCCATTAGAAGAAATATTAACTGCTAATATTCCAAGCATTGAACCCTACGCAGCCTCTGTGAGTTCCTTCCTCATCGTTGCGATCATCACTTATTTGTCCCTCGTTATAGGCGAGCTAGTGCCAAAACGATTGGCCTTAAATAGCCCTGAGGGCATCGCTATGGTGGTAGCAAAACCGATTTATTGGCTCTCTGTAGCATTAAAACCAATCGTTAGCTTCCTTGGTATTTCTACAGAATTCCTCTTAAAAATATTAGGCGTTACTGTAAAAGAAGAAGCTCCCGTTACAGAATCTGAAATCAATAAAATGCTGACCGAAGGCGTTGCTATGGGTGCTTACGAAGAGGAAGAACCTATCCTCGTAGAAAATATCTTCCATCTCGCAGACATGAACGCTGGCGATGTCATGACGCCTCGTACACAGCTCAAATGGATTGACCTAAACGGCACGGAAGATGAAATCATGGAAGTCCTCAGGAATACCAACCATTACCGTATTCCTGTGGGCACCGATTCCTTGGACGAACTCAATGGTCTCGTTACTGTTTCTGACGTATTGGTTCAAATTATGTCCCGTCCTAGTGAAAGTTCCATTCTAGACATCATCAAATCTTGTTTGAAAGAACCTGTCCTCGTCCCTGAATCCATTCCGCTCATGAAATTATTAAACGTTCTTCGTTCAGAAGGCGTTCACGAAGCAATTATCCTCGATGAATACGGTGGTTTCACTGGCCTTGTAACCTTGCATGACATCATGGAAGAAATCGTAGGCCTCATGCCTTCCGGTGAGGACGAAATCAAGGAAGAGGAAAACAAAATCATCGAACGCGATGGTGCATGGCTCATAGATGGTCTTCTTAACGTAGATGAATTTAAAGAATTCTTCCACATCGATCAAGAATTGCCAGGCGAAGAAGATGACTTGTACAAAACCATGGGTGGCCTCTTAAATCTTCTCTTCGGTCGCATTCCAAAAGAATTAGACAAGGCAAAATGGGATGGCTATACCTTTGAAGTCATCGATATGGATCATACTCGTATTGATAAAATTCTTGTAACCTATGAAGAACCTATTGTAGAACAAGAAGAAGAAAAATAAAGTTCAAACTATACATAAACAAAAGCTGACAAAAGCTAAAGAAGTGAGTCCTCTTACTATGAGTTGTACCCCAAACATTGGACATAATTTTGGGATACAGTTCAATCACTAGAGAACTCACTTTTTTGCTACCAATTTATGTTCATAAATTAAATGGTACATATATTATCAAAATATAGCGATTACTTTTAAAAAATACCACCAATTATGTTAAAAAAGTATATAATTCTTTTATTTTACGCATAAAGACTAGAATTATCGATATAAATATAGTATCATTAAATTGTATAAAATATATAATTAGAGTTTTCTAATGTAAATATAGAGTCCTATGAATGCTATCTATGTGTGGTTCTGTGTCATAGGACTTATATGTGTTAGCAAAAGGAGAGATTCTATGAATCAACGAGTCATAGCAACCATAGGCGCCCTATTAATAGGGACCGCCATCATTAGTGGTTGTGGATCAGAAAAGCCCCCTGAAGATACAAGTCTCAAGGTGCGCACCATCACTATAGGTGAAGAGTCTGGAACTACTGATGCTGGCTATGCAGGCACCATTCATAATAAAACAGAAACAAATTTAGCCTTTCAAATTGGAGGGCGTATCATCAATAAATTTGTAAATGTTGGTGATGTAGTGCAAGCAGGCCAAGTCATTGCTCAAATCAATAGTTCAGATACATCAGCTCAGTTGCAAAATGCTGAAGGTGCTGTAAAAGCTGCTCAATCGGCCTACGAATTGGCAGAAACCAATGCTAAAAGATACCGCGAACTCTATGCACAACAAGCAATTAGTAAATTGCAATTAGACCAGGCTGAAAACCAATTGAATGCCACATCTGCTCAATTACAACAAGCACAGGCAAGCCTTAATTTGAGCAGCAATCAAAATAGCTATACTAATTTAACGGCCCCTGATACAGGTATTATTACAGCTTTCAATATTGAAGCAGGACAAGTCGTAGCAGCCGGTCAAAGCGTTGGTACCTTAGCGGCCAGTCACGACCCAGAAGCAGTCATTGCCCTTCCTGAACAAGAATTGAGTAAAATTCATGTAGGAAGCCCCGCTACTATTACCTTCTGGGCTCTACCTAATGTAACCGTGCAAGGTGTAGTACGTGAAATTTCACCAGTTCCTGACCCTGTAGCCAGAACGTATACCGTAAAAATTACCTTACAAAATGCGCCTAAAGAGGTACAACTAGGCATGACGGTCAATGCTAATCTATCTACCACAGATAGTACCAATATTTCTATCCCATTGACAGCTCTTGTGAAAGACTCTAACGGTAATAATGCGGTCTATATCATCCGCGATAAGAAGGCTCATCTCGTGCCTATCAAGACTGGTGAATTCGGTAAGAACTCCGTCATCGTCACATCTGGTTTAGCTAAAGGTGACATTGTCATCACCGCAGGCACCCAACAATTACAAGAAGGGACGGCGGTTAGTCAATGAAACAATTTAACTTAGCCGAATGGGCTCTTAAACACAAGTCCATTATCTACTACTTCATGGCTGTGCTCCTCACCTTCGGTATTTTCTCATTTACCCATATGGGACGCATGGAAGATCCTGATTTTACGATGCGCACCATGGTGGTCGGTGTTGCTTGGCCGGGGGCTTCTCCACAAGAAATGTCGAATCAGGTAACGGACAAACTCGAAGAAAAACTACGCGACCTTCCTGGTGTAGATTATACAAAATCTTTCACAGATGGTAGCAAATCCGTTATTTATATCAATCTAAGAGAGGATTTGCCATCCGATAAGATTCGTCCCGCTTGGGAAGAAGCGCGGAATATGATCAACGACGAATGGAAATCATTACCTGCAGGCGTTCAAGGACCGACCATCAACGACAGGTTCGACGATGTATATGGCATTATCTATGCCATTAGTGGTGATGAATTTTCTTATGAAGAAAAGCGTCAACAAGCAGAAGACTTAAAGCGTCAGCTTTTATCTGTTCCTAATGTTAAAAAAATCAGCCTCATTGGGGTTCAACAACAAACCCTTAATGTAACCATAAACAAGGATAAACTCGCATCCTATAAAGTCAGTACACAACAGCTGTTAACAGCGCTTAAACAGCAAAGTATGATGGTTCCAGCTGGTGTGATTACAACAGATACAAACAATGTATATCTTCGCGTCAACGGTCTATTCGATAGCCCTCAAGCGGTGCGAGATATGCCAATCCGCATCAATAACCAAACGTTGCGCCTCGGTGACATGGCCGATGTAACCATGACCTACCAAGACCCTAGTAGTCCTCAGTTCTACTACGAAGGCAAGCCGGCTATAGGTATTGCTATCTCCATGGATGCAGGTGGAAATAATATAGAATTTGGTGAAGCCATTGATAAAAAGCTAGCAGAATTGAATAAAACGATTCCTGCCGGCCTCGAACTCAATCAAGTATCGAATCAGCCCCATATCGTTAAGGAATCTATTGGCGATTTCTCTCAATCCTTATTTGAAGCCATCGCCATCGTATTGCTCGTAAGCTTTGCATCCCTTGGTTTACGAACAGGTGTTGTGGTAGCCCTTACCATTCCAGTCGTTGTGTCTACGACGTTCATCTTGATGTATGAAAGCGGCATCTATCTACATAAGGTTAGCTTAGGTGCCTTAATTCTAGCTTTAGGTCTCCTCGTAGACGATGCCATCATCGTTGTAGAAATGATGAGTGTTAAGCTCGAAGAAGGGTGGGGCCACTTTAAATCGGCTACCTTTGCTTATCAATCTACAGCATTTCCTATGCTATCTGGTACGCTCATTACCTGTGCAGGCTTCTTGCCATTAGCATTGGCACAAGGTATGGTAGCAGAGTTTACAAAATCTTTATCCATCGTTGTATTTATGGCACTCATCCTATCTTGGTTCGCCTCTGTTCTCGTCAGCCCTGTATTGGGTTATAAAATCATTGAAAACAAGGCTCCAAAGCCGGAATCGGAATGGACTAAACGAGACCGTATCATGCACAAGCTCAATGTGACTTTCTATGATAAGTTTGAAAAACTATTACATTGGGCACTAGGACATCATAAGGTAGTCTTATTGGTTACTCTAGGTGCCTTCGCTTTATCCTTGCTTTCACTACCGTTGATTAAACAGGAATTTTTCCCATCATCAACGCGTAATGAAATTATTGTATCCATGCAATTCCCTCAAAGTTCGTCCATCGAGTATACTGCTAACCAAGCAAAAATCATTGATGAACATTTGCAAGGTGACGAACGTATTTCAACCTTTACTTCGTACATTGGAGAAGGTTCTCCGCGTTTCGTCCTCACCTTGGAACCTGAATTGCAACGAAATAACTTCTTGCAGTACGTTATCGTTACAAAATCCTTAGAGGATCGAGATAAACTGTATAATGAATTAACGTCTTATTTAAATGAAGAATTTCCTTCAGCTCTCGTAAATGCTCAATTTGTACAAATTGGCCCACCATCTAAATATCCAGTTATGCTTCGCATTGCTGGCCCTGATCAAAAAGTGGTAAAAGAAATTGCCAACCAAGTAAAAGATAAAATGCAAAACGACAAGGATTTGCATAATATAGCATTTGACTGGCCAGATACAGAACCTATAGCCAATATTCACATTGATCCAAACAAGGCACGTTTACTCGGCATCGATAGCTACGCTGTATCCTTGCACTTACAAAGTCTATTATCTGGTACTAAGTCTGGTGAATACTACGAAGGGAACCAAACCATTCCTGTTACCTTCCGTTTAGGTGACAACGAGCAACATAACTTAAGTGCTCTTTCATCCTTGCCAATTCAAACAGGCAATGGTTCCTACGTACCTCTTAGCCAAATTGCAACTATTACCATGGCTCAAGAGGATGGTATTATCTGGCATCGCAACATGATGCCAACTATTAGTATTCATGCGAATGTAAAAGCCGGTGTCTTAGGCAATGCGAAAACAAAAGAGGTCTATAAATCATTACAAGACATTCGAGATTCCTTGCCTACAGGCTATTTTATTGACTTAGACGGCGCCGCTGAAAAAAGCGAAACAGCCGTTCAAAAGCTATTAACACCAATTCCAATTATGCTCTTTGTAATCATGACAATCCTCATGTTCCAATTAAAGCGTATCGCCCTCATGTCAATGGCTCTACTCACTGCTCCATTGGGGCTAATCGGTGTTGTATTAGCACTTAATATTACGAGAACACCGTTAGGCTTTATGGCTATTCTAGGAATCATCGCCCTCTCGGGTATGATCATCCGTAACTCCATTATCTTGTTAGACCAAATCGAAATCCACAAGGCAGAAGGCCAAGAACCTCGTGAAGCGATTATCAACTCTGCTACACTTCGTTTCCGCCCTATCATGCTCACCGCTATCGCAGCGATTTTAGGCATGATTCCGCTCATGGGCTCTGTATTCTGGAGCCCATTGGCTATCGCCTTTAGCGGCGGCTTACTCGTGGCAACGGTACTCACACTCATCGTATTACCAGTCATGTACGCGAGCTGGTATAAGGTAAAATAACTAATATTAACCTAATGAAATATTTAATATTTACCTAACAAAATAACTATACTTACGTAACGTCATAAAATCTAACATTAACTAGTAACTTCATTTCCTTAGTAAAAAATCCCCTAATCTCTGTAAAAGTTTTACGCTTTACCATTGATTAGGGGATTTTGTTTTATTTTATTTATTTTGTTTGTCTTATTTGATTTATCGTATTTGATTTGTCATACTTTTTTATTTGGTATTAAAGTACTACAGCAGTGCCTGTACATGTAATCATGAGCATGCCGCCATTTTGACCCAATGTATTATATTCAAAGGATACGCCGATAACACCATTAGCACCAAGATCTTTGGCCCGTTTAGCCATTTCATCAAGAGCTGCTTGGCGAGCTTTCATCAAAGAATCTTCATAACTAGCACTACGACCACCAACGATGTCGCGAATGCCAGACATAAAGTCTTTTACAAAATTACGACCTTCTACTACTTCACCAAATACAACACCTTTGTACTCTTGTACAGGTCTGTTTTCTACATGCATAGTTGTTGTAATAATCATAGTTGTATCCTTTCTAATTGACTACAATATATTTTATATGTTATCTATCGAAGTCACGATCAAGGTTAACTTCTTTCAACGGCACAACTTTAGTTTTGTTGATGTATTTGTAACCAAGGTAAACTGCGAAGAAGATTGGCAAGCCAATGTACGCAACGGATACGCCGTACCAGTCGATTGTGTCGCCTGTGAAAGCGGAGTAGTTTTGACCAGCAATGATGATGACGCAAAGAATGAACGCCAAGATTGGGCCAACTGGGAATAACCACGCTTTGTATGGCAATTCACTAAGATCTCTTCCTTGAGCAATGAAAGCGCGGCGGAAACGATAATGAGATACTGCGATACCAACCCATGCGATGAAACCGCATAAACCAGAGATATTAACAATCCATGTATAAGCTGTACCTTCGCCAATAAAGCTTGTAAGGAATGCAAATAAACCGATTGCTGTCGTTAAGATTAACGCAGGCACTGGAACGCCGCGTTTATTTAACTTAGCAAAAATTTGAGGTGCTTGACCTTCCTTAGCGAGTGCATACAGCATACGCGTAGAAGAATACAAACCAGAGTTACCAGCACTCAATACAGCCGTTAAGATAATAGCATTGATAAAGCTAGCAGCAAAGGCAAAACCAAAGCGGTCAAATACGAGTGTAAATGGAGAAATAGATACGTTCTCTACACTAGAGTTCAACAAATTTGGATCTGTGTACGGAATCAAGAAACCGATAACCGTGAAAGCACCTATATAGAACAATAGAATACGCCAGAAGATTGTATTAATCGCTTTTGGCACGTTCTTTTCAGGGTCTTCCGCTTCACCAGCGGCTACGCCGATAAGTTCAGTACCTTGGAAGGAGAATCCTGCCACCATAAAGATAGCGAGAATAGATTCCCAACCACCTACAAATGGAGCTTCTCCTACGGTCCAGTTCGTAAAGCCTGGAGATGTGCCACCAATGCCAAAGATGAGCATGAAGCCACAGAATAGGAATACGAATACGGTAATCACCTTGATGCTAGAGAACACATATTCACTTTCACCAAAGGAACGAGTAGATAAATAGTTCAAACCGAATAAAATGAGCAAAAACAGAGCAGACCATACGATGGCAGGCACATCAGGGAACCAATATTTCATGATGAGCGCTCCTGCTAATACTTCAGCAGCCAAGGTAATAGCCCAGTTAAACCAGTAGTTCCAGCCTAAGGCAAACCCAAAGGCAGGATCTACATAACGTTTTGCATAAGTCCCGAAGGAACCTGGAATTGGCAAGTATGTGGCCATTTCCCCAAGAGATGTCATAAGGAAATAAACCATGATACCAATGAGGCCGTAAGCTACAAGAGCACCACCAGGGCCAGCTGTACTTACGACTTCACCACCAGCAACGAATAAACCTGTACCGATAGCACCACCCAAAGCGATCATATTCATATGACGCGCCTTTAGGGAACGTTTTAGGTGTTGATCTTTGTTAGACGTAAACTCTACGTTATTATTATGATTATCAGACATGGGTCACCTCTTACAAATCTAAATTACGCACGTATTTTGCGTTATCTTCAATAAATTTACGACGAGGCTCTACCTTATCCCCCATGAGGACCGTAAAGATTTTATCAGCTTCGATGGAATCTTCTAAACTAACTTGTAAAATCGTACGATTTTCAGGGTTCATTGTAGTTTCCCATAATTGTTCAGGATTCATTTCACCTAAGCCTTTGTAACGTTGAATTGTAGTGCCATCGCGGCCTACTTCATCAAGTTTAGCAGTCAACTCTGCATCAGAGTATACATACCAGTGAGACTTGCCCTTCTTGATTTGGTACAAAGGTGGTTGGGCAATATAGATATGGCCTTCCTCTACCAATGGTTTCATATAACGGTAGAAGAATGTTAATAACAATGTACGAATGTGAGCGCCGTCAACGTCCGCATCTGTCATGATGATAATCTTGTTATAACGGGATTTTGTAATATCGAATTCTTCCCCAATTCCAGTACCAAAAGCGGTAATCATGGAGCGAATTTCGTTATTAGCCAAAATCTTATCAAGGCGTGCCTTTTCTACGTTAAGAATCTTACCACGCAATGGCAAAATTGCTTGGTAACGACGGTCACGACCTTGTTTAGCAGAACCGCCCGCAGAATCACCTTCGACTAGATAAATTTCAGTCATAGATGTATCTTTTTCGGAGCAGTCCGCCAATTTACCAGGAAGGCTAGATACTTCCAACGCATTTTTACGACGTGTTAGGTCGCGGGCTTTACGAGCGGCCTCTCGAGCACGGCTTGCCATCGTTGCTTTTTCGATAATTTTCTTCGCATCTTGTGGATGTTCTTCAAAGAATGTTTTAAGACCATCAGACACGATAACGTCAGTAATACCTTTAACTTCGCTATTGCCCAGTTTAGTTTTTGTTTGGCCTTCAAATTGAGGTTCCAAAACTTTTACAGATACAACAGCTGTCAAACCTTCACGTACGTCCTCACCGGAAAGATTGGACTCATTTTCCTTGATTAAACCAGATTTACGACCGTAATCATTGAGGGTACGAGTCAAAGCAGCACGGAAACCAGATAGATGTGTACCACCATCAACAGTATTGATGTTATTTACGAAAGACAACAAGTTTTCGCTATAGCTATCGTTATATTGCAATGCCACATCTACCACAACGTCATCTTTTGTATTTTCAATGTTGATAACAGTTGGATTAATTGCTTCTTTATTTTCGTTCAAGAAGGTAATGAAAGAAATCAAACCACCTTCATAGTGGAAACTTTCAACACGAGGTTCCTCTAGGCGCAAATCGCTCAATGTAATGCGAAGGCCTTTGTTAAGAAATGCCAATTCTTGTAAACGCATTTTCAATGTATCAAAGCTGAATACGGTAGTTTCAAAGATTTCTGCATCTGGCTTGAAAATAACTGTAGTACCAGTTCCTGAAGCCTTGCCGATTTCGTGCAACTCGGAAGTTTTATGACCACGAGCAAAGGAAATCTCTTGAACAATGCCATTTTGAGATACTTGAACCTTAGTCCATTCACTCAACGCATTAACTACGGAAATACCTACGCCATGAAGACCACCAGATACCTTGTAGCCGCCACCGCCGAATTTACCACCTGCATGCAATTTCGTTAATACTAACTCTACCGCAGACATACCAGATTCATGCATTCCTGTTGGAATACCACGACCATCATCGACAACGGTAACACTATTATCTGGATTGATGGATACTTCGATATGTGTAGCGTAACCAGCAAGCGCTTCGTCTACAGAGTTATCTACAACTTCGTATACGAGGTGATGCAAACCGCGAGCAGACGTACTACCAATATACATCCCTGGGCGTTTACGCACCGCGTCTAGACCCTCAAGAACCTGAATATTCTGAGCGCCATAATTTTGTTCAGGCATGAAACAAACTCCTCCTAACAATCTATCATACTGTACTTGATTGAAATAAAGTGACAAAACATGTACAGGATTAAACTTTATCTCTTTATTATACTATAAAACTCATCAATCCGTCTCATTAAAGTCTTAATACTGATACCAGATCCATACACACAAGCATCAGTGACCACATATGTCTTGATTTGCTCCTCTGGCACCATGGCGATATATTCTAGCGTTTCATAGTGATGAATAGGACTTTTATGGAACTTTCCGCCCTTGGCATGCACCATAGTTATAATGGATTCTATGGGCACGGAAACGGTATCTCCAATATGAACGTACATAGGAATGCCTCCTCTACTTTTCTAATGTCCCATTAAGCGCATCAATTTTACGCTGTTCCTCTTCTGCGAGGAATTTTGATCGATATTTATTACACAAATTGATGACGTGCTGATCCGTCAGCTCATCAGGCTTTTTATGAGTGATAAGCATAGCTGTCATAAACATGTGACGGCGATTGATGGACCCTTTATAAATCTTATCTAAGTAAAAGTATATGGATTCCCGCATCGCTTCTGCAAAGTCTGGGAAAGTACACTGTATAAATTGCTGACAGTCGCTGTATTTAAAGTATGGATACTTTCTAATAACAGACTTAATGTCCTTAATATGTTTTCGATGCAATTCATATTCACAAGTCGGACAGATTTCTTTTTTAGATTCCATGTGCATGCCACATCGCTTACAACGATGATACCCATGCTGCTCTAAATATATTTCACGCTTTCGAGCCGTAATCTGCACTTTCCTGAAAGCAGATTTTAATTCTTCGTTATCAGTCTGTTCCAACGATTTATCGATGGCGTCTACATCTTCTTTTGAAAGCACAATATTAGCAAAATTAATACGTTTTATAATAATCTGTTCATCAGGAATCGTGAGAGACGTATTATTTTCTACTTTCACATAACTCTGCCGTTTCATGATGAAGCGAATATCGGTGATGACCTCTTGGCGATAATACTTGTTGATAGCCTCGATGATGCGTCGTTTTTGCATCTGTAATTCCTGCATCCACATGGAATTATCTGCGCTGATAACCATATCTGGAGGCTTGATAGACACAATTTTCGTATGATCGGCGATGACATCGCCCACTACATCACTCCACTTGTGAACGAGGGTATTTAATTTATATTGTTCTAGTAAATTCAGTTCTGCTAAGGCCTTTGGTAAACAAAGATCAAGGCTGTCCATACTGAACCTGTCCCCCTTCACAAGAAATAAATTGAACGGATTTCAAATCTTTAAAATCGTGAATATCTGTAGTAGTAATAAATGTTTGAATCCGTTTATGAATAAACTGCAATAAATTCGTTCGTCTCGACTCATCAAGTTCACTCAATACATCATCCAAGAGAAGAACTGGGTATTCTCCTACCTCTGACTTGATAAATTCAAGCTCACTCAACTTTAAGGACAATACAGCGGTTCGTTGCTGCCCTTGAGATCCAAATTTCTTTAAATCCATAGCATCGGAAAAAAATCGTAAATCATCGCGATGAGGACCTACACTAGTGCTCAACCGATGACGATCCTGTGGCAACGCTGCTTTAATTCGCTCGTAAAAGCCTTCCTTTGTATATTCCAATGAACCATTGTCCATATACGGCTGTTCATAACCGATGGTTAAATTTTCGAGACCACCCGTCAATTTACGATTCATCAAATCGATGAGTAGATTGATTTTCTTTAGGCTTTCTAATCGTTTCTTTACGATAAAGCTCGCCATATCTGCTAGCTGCAAATCCCATTCTTCAAGAGGAATATTATTCTTTCCTCTATATTCTTTTAGGACTGCATTTCGTTGCTGTAACAACCGATTATACTGCATCAATTGATGATAGTAAGTAGCGCTGGTCTGAGATATTTCCATATCAAGGAAACGCCTACGACCAGACGGAGTTCCCTTAATGAGCTGTAAGTCTTCAGGACAAAAGATAACTGTATTTAATGTACCAATCAGTTCTTTTTGAGATATTTTTGTATCGTTTAAACGAATATCCTTGGCCCCTTGGCGGAATAATTTAATATTTACCTTTTGAGGCGTATCTTTTTTCTCGAATTTTACAACTATGCCTGCTTCTTCAGCATTAAACATGAGCATATCCGATGTATCGTTAGTACGATGGCTTTTACCAATCGTACCAACATAAATCGATTCGAGGATATTCGTCTTACCAGCCCCATTGGTGCCGTGCAGAACGATAATCTCAGGGTTAAACTGTATCTGTACATCCTTATAATTACGAAACTGGAATAATTGCAGTGAGTCAATTCTCACCGATTATGCCTCCTCTTGTATAATTATGAGATCTACATCGAGACCTTCACAAGAAATCACATCACCAACGCGGCATTTCTTGCGTTTTTCCGTTACAACCTGACCATTCAAGGTAAGGATGCCTTCATCGATGAAAGATTTAATTTGACCACCTGTTTCAATGATGCCTTCTAACTTCAACAACTGATCAATTTGAATGTACTCCGTATGAATGGGTACCTGCTGTTGCTCTTTCATAATGTTCTCCTAAAGTGATAAAGGTTAAGCATTCGTGCGAACTGGTGTTACTACGTATGTATAGTTCGGATTATTGTCTTGGCGAATGACAACAGGACCATTTTGTTTTAAGAACAAGTGAATATTATCTCCTGTGCTGTGACGCAAGATATCAGAGATGTAACGACCATTGAAGGAGATTGTGAAAGGTGTGCCTTTAAATTCAACAGCTACGTCTTCTTTTGCCATACCGATTTCAGTATTTTGAGTAGATAATGTAACATTGCTTTCAGACCAATCATAACGAATTACGTTATAACTGATGTCTTTAGCCAATAAGGATACGCGATCAACAGCACCAGCAAATTCGTGGCGATTGATTACAGCACTAGAGTCGAATTGGGAAGGAATTACCTTTTCATATTCAGGATACGTGCCTTCGATTAAGCGAGAAATAATATAAATAGATTCAAAATTAAATACGATTTGTGTACGATTCCAAATAATATTGATCATTGCTGGATTATCTGTTGGTAATAAACGAGATACTTCAGCTAATGTTTTTGTAGGAATGATAGCACGCATTGGAGTCGTTGCTGGTTCATCAATTGTAATTTTTTTAACAGCCATACGGTGTGTATCGGTAGCAACCATAGTCACTTCGTTTTCTTTGATTTCGAGAAGAGCACCGGTAAATACAGGACGATCTTCATCAGTAGCAGCTGCGTAGTTTGTTAAATCGATGAGTTCTTTCATAGCAAAGCTATCGATGTTTAAATGATCTTGGTCGTGAATTTGTTCAACCAAGGAGAAATCATCTGGGTGTAATGTAACAAGATTAAATTCGGAAGATCCAGATGTGATTGTCAAAGAATTTCCGTCTTCTGGTTTGTAAAGTTCGATAGTATCGCCAGGTAATTTACGAATTAATTCTTGGAAATAACGGGAACCTACTACTAAAGTACCAGGTTCTTTGATGTCTCCGTCAATTGTTAAACGGATACCTAGTTCAAAGTCGTTACCTTGCAATTCTACTTGACCATTTTTTGTAGTTATGTAAATAGCACCTGGTAAGTTGGAACTTGTTTTATTTTGAGATACCTTTTGCAATACGTTGATTGCTTTTTGGAGATTTGCTTTTGGGAATGTAATATGCATATGTTACTCCTTTTTGAAAGTTTTATATTAATTTGTATAATTGGATTTTATTATTAACTACTATATTATTTCTAATATATATGTTGTTTGTGATTACGATTTATATATATTGTAGAAGCATTAATAATTACTTGTTTTATTTGTAATATTCTATGTTTGCTATTGTAGATGCTATATATTCTACGATAGATCTGTTTCTACTGTTTTTCTGATTGTTTTTTAGTTTTAGTAGTAGTAATAGTAGGGGTCTGTTTATATGTGTAAAAGTGAATCGGCGCCAATAATTGTGTGAATTATGAGCTGTGCATAACTATGTTAATAGTTTGTACCCACTTATCCACATATTCACACTAAAGTGCGAGTTTTGTGATATCCACAAAGTTATTCACTATATATCCACAGAGTTATCCACAGGTTATTAATTTCTGTTTAATTTCTGCAACCATTCGTTTAGTTTCTTCGTTTTTTTCAATTTCCTTCGTTATTTTATCGTACGCATGGAGAATTGTCGTATGATCACGAGAGAAAGCTGTTGCAATTTGTGGATAGCTTTCATTGATCATATCGCGGCATAGATACATGGCGATTTGCCGTGGGAATGCGAATTGGGCTTTCCTTTTTTTGCCGAGCAAGTCTTGCTTTTTAATATTGAAATAAGAACTTACAAAATTCTGGATGCTTTCAATATTAACCATGTTCACCTCTTCTGTGTGAACGAGACCCGCCAAGGCGTGTTTTGTGTATTCTAGGTCAATAGATTCTAGACGTTGATCGATGGACGCTGTACCGATGAGTTTAGTGAAAGCACCTTGCAACACGCGGACGTTTTCGCTAAATTGCAATGCTACGTAGTTAATAGAATCATTATCGATGCGAATAATGCGGTTCTTTTTATATTCACGTTCAAGCAGTGATCTGAAGATGGCGATGCGCGTTTCTAAATCTGGATTTTCCATTGTGGCAATGTAGCCAGCTTGGAAACGAGAACGAAGACGATCTTCAAACTGCTCCATATCATTTGGCATAGTATCAGAGGTAAGCACGATTTGTTTGTTGTTATTTAATAGTTCATTAAATGTATTAAATAGCTCAGTTTTCGTACTTTCACGGCTTTCAAGGAACTGAATATCGTCAATCATGAGAACATCGATATTGCGGAATGTGTTGCGGAATAATTTACCTTGGTTGCGCTGCAATGTTTCGACGAAAATATTCATAAAGTTTTCGCTCGTAATGGACATGACCTTCATATGTGGATGATTTTCCTTGATAGCATTGCCAATGGCATGCATCAAGTGTGTTTTTCCGAGACCAGATGGACCGTAGATAAAGAGCGGATTGTAGTCGCCGCCTGGAAATTCAGCTACATTTTGAGCAGCTCCAAAAGGAATACGGTTGGCGTTGCCCGTTACGTAGTTATCAAAACGGTACGCCGGATTGAGATTAGATAATGACAAGTCTACAGGAACATTATCAGACTGCAATGTTGACATTGTTTCTGTCGGTTTCTTTGGTGTCGCTATCATTGGTTCGTCTGGAATATCCACAGGAGCTGGCGTACGGTCGATGTAGATAGGCTCTTGATAGACCGGTGTGTAAAACTCCTCTTGATGAGCCTTTTCCTCTACTACAGGTGGTAAAGGCATTGGCGGTGCTACAACTGGCGTATCGATGAGACTTTCATCAACAAAGGTAGTATCTATACTCTCTTGATTAAAATCGAATAAAACCATATCTCGAGGAGAGCCGATGACTGTGGTAATTGCATCTTGTAAAGCTTTACTAATCTGCGGCTGCTGGTCGATTAAGTTTTTTACAAATGTTTGCATGACCCCAATATGGATCGAATGACTATCGAGAGACATGGGAATCAACGACGACGTGACGCGCAAATACAATGCATCAGGTAAATGTTGCATATTCTTTTTCGCCTCAAGCAATATATGTTCCCATATATTATTTAAATCAAATGACTGCATGACGTGCCTCTTGTGAATAACTATTGCGATAAATGTGTATAACTTTAGGAATAATGTGTATAACCATTGTAAAAGCTGTGGAAAAACCTATTATTCTTGTGAATAAATTGTGTATAACCTGTGAATAAGTAAAAATTAAATTCTATTCTAACCAGATAATTACTGACTTTTTAGTTTTTATAAGTTAAAAGAGAAAAAATGTGGATAACCTCGAGAGTTATCCATAAAAAACCTGTAAAAATATATAATTTTTCATAATTTCAAGTATGATTGTACCAAAAAATCACTAGTTTGTCATTTATTCTGTGGATAACTTTTGATTATCTGAAGGAGAAATGTTAATAACTTAGTAATTATCTTATATTTTGTTCATCAATTACTTTTGGGGGAGGACTGAAAACTACTTTTATCGCTCCATACGACGCGTAAGTCACTCAAAAAGTAGTTTTCAGTCCCCTCCTCCTATAAGATAATCTTTATGATTACAATACACATAGATGAAAAAGTAATTGATGAACATAACAGCATCAACCTTCAGATAATCAAAACTAAATGATTAATAAAAATGACAAACTAGTGATTTTTCTAAGAGGGAGTGTTAGGTGTAGATATGGATTTTTGACCGATTTACGCGTCGTATGGAGGGAGAAAACACATCTATTCCTCCCTCCTTTTAACTAGAGATCAAAATATAAATTTGTCTTATATAAAAAGATTAGAGTTGTGAGTTCTTGTATGCTGATAAATTGATGTTACGTTTACATCGTGTAGTGGTATTGAAGGTGACATTAGGGTTTACTTAGGGAGGGAATATAGGGTCCTTTTAAGCGACTTTACGCGTCGTATGGAGCGATAAAGGAGCCCTATATTCCTCCCCCTGGAAACGTAACATCGGTCCCTATCTCCTTTCCTAGAGGATAAAAGGTAAAATTTGAACATATCCTTAGATCCGTATTCTGAAAGACTTTTATTAGATTGGTATAAAAACTGATACTACTTTTTATACTGGTGGTAGGTATATTAGTAGTCATTAGAGTGTGTTAGGAGTAGGAATAGATGTGGATCTTTGACCGAAACGTGTCGTATGGAGGGAGAAAACCACATCTATTCCTCTCTCCTTTCAACTAGAGATCAAAATATAAATTTGTCTTATATAAAAAAATTAGAGTTGTGAGTTCTTGTATGCTGATAAATTGATGTTACGTTTACATCGTGTAGTGGTATTGAAGGTGACATTAGGGTTTACTTAGGGATGGAATATAGGGTCCTTTTGAGCGACTTTACGCGTCGTATGGAGCGATAAAGGATCTCTATATTCCTCCCCTTGGAAACGTAACATCAATTACAGGATAAAATGTGTAGTAGAATTATTTTCAGAAATACAAGAACTCACAGTAGAACCCCTTTATTATATTGACAAATTTACGTTTTACCTCTATAATTACCCTGTTATGGTATAAGTAAAACAATACAGAATGACGAGGAGGTGTTTTACTAATGAAACGTACTTACCAACCAAATACTCTTTGGAGAAAACGTACCCATGGTTTCCGTGAACGTATGAAAACTATCGGTGGCCGTCTCGTTTTAAAAAGAAGACGTGCAAAAGGCAGAAAACGCTTATCTGCATAATATAATAGCTGTTAGGCAGGAGAAAAAACTTGGCGCTGCTGCCAAGTTTTTCTATTCTTAGGACTTAAGGACAATGCATATGGATTATTGCCTTGATAAAGCAAGACGACTGACGCACAATAATGAATATCTCCTTGTGTATAAGCACGGTAAATACGAAGTAGGCCGCATGTGTGTACTGTATCGTATGCCCGTGGCAAAGCAACCTACTCGCATTGGTTTTGTAACAGGTAAAAAGGTTGGTTGTGCAGTGGAGCGCAATCGAGCTAGACGCCTGATGAAAGAGGTATATCGCCTCAATCAGCACGCCATTCGCGAAGGGTATCATATTGTAATTGTTGGACGTGGCCCTCTGAAAAACGCTACCTACGAAAAAGCGGAAAAGGAGATTTTGTATCTCTTGCGAAAAAGCAAATTATTGATACAAAATGATAAATAGGACCACAAGTTAGAGGCTTTGGTCCTTTTTGTGTATATGGAGGTTTCCATGAAACGCTGTATAACCATGCTTTTACGACTTTTAATTAGGTTCTATCAGCTCGCCATATCTCCCTTAAAACCTGGATGTTGCCGTTATTATCCGACATGTTCCACATATACTCTGCAGGCCATCGAAAAATATGGTCCTTTGAAAGGTAGCTGGATGGGTTTAAAACGCATTCTTCGCTGTCATCCTTTTCATAAGGGTGGCTACGATCCAGTTCCCTAACCCAATTGGGCTGGTTTTGTGTTTTGTGAAAGTAACTTTCACCATGACCATCGAGCACAGATTTGGAAATACCTGAGCATCTGTATGGATGAAATTTAGACCATACCATAACGATATATAGATGCGCAAAGGACGATTTCGACTGTAAGAAAAAGGAGAAACAATGGAATTTTTAAGTAGTGTATTCCACCCTATCGTTGAATTGATGACTACATTGGTAACCTATGCGTTCCAATTAACTCAAATGGTAGGCTATCCAAGCTACGGTGTGGCTATTATCCTTTTAACAATCGTTATCAAAGCGATTTTGGCACCACTTACTGTTAAACAAATTAAATCCATGAAGGCTATGCAAGAGTTACAGCCTCGCATGCAAGAATTGCAAAACAAATACAAAAATGATCCTGCAAGATTGCAAGCGGAAATGGGTGCATTGTACAAAGAAATGGGAGTTAACCCTCTAGCTGGCTGCTTGCCTCTATTGGTGCAAATGCCATTCTTGATCGCTATCTTCTACGCTTTACAAAGCTATCCATACGATCAAAACTATGTACATTTCTTATGGCTTCCTAGCCTTGGCGAACCAGATCCTATGTACATCTTGCCAGTATTGAGTGCGGTGTCCACTTGGATTATGTCCCGTCAAACTAGTAGCGGTGCAACTGGTGCTGCTGCGCAACAACAAAAGATTATGACAATCTTTATGCCTCTATTCATTGGTTACATTTCCCTTAACTTCCCTTCTGGCTTAGTTATTTACTGGATCGTATCCAATGTGTTCCAATTTATACAACAACATTTCATTTATAAAGGCTTAGAAGCTAAAAAATAGGAGACACTATGGAATTTATCGATGTATCTGCTAAAACCATTGAAGATGCCATTGCTAAAGGTGTAGCTCAATTGGCCGCTGAAGGCCAAGAATTGGTAGAAACTAAGGTCTTAGAACAACCTTCTAGTGGATTCTTAGGCATTGGTCGTAAACCAGCTGTTGTTCGCTTATTCTTCACAGCTATGACTAAATTTGCCACTGTAGAAGAAGTAGCTAAAGCAGAAGAACAATCTGTGGCTGTTGCTTCCGAGCCGGTTGCAACTAGCGAAACAGAAGTGCAAGAATCAGCAGCGGTTGAAACTTTTGAAGACGAAGTTGAAGAAAAATCTTCTAAGAAGGAACTTTCAAAAGAAGACCAACAAGAAATTGCTGAAAAAGGTAAACAATTCCTCGATGATATGTTTACTCAAATGGGCCTTAAAGTAGTTATCGAAAAAATGATGACGAAAGATAAAATTACATTCCAAGTACACGGCGAAGAACTAGGTATTTTGATCGGCAAACATGGTCAAACATTGGATGCTATTCAATACTTAACAAATCTCGTGGCTCACAAGGATGTATCCGGCCATTGCCATATCGTTGTAGATGTGGAAAATTATCGTTCTCGCCGAGAAGAAACATTGGTGAATCTTGCGAAACGCTTGGCTTCTAAGGTTAAACGCAATCGTCAAAAGGTTTCCTTAGAACCGATGAATGCTTTTGAACGCAAAATCATTCATACTGCCCTTCAAGGGGACAAACACATTGTTACGAACAGCGAAGGGGATGAACCGTTCCGCCACGTTGTGATTTCGTACAAAAAATAAAATATAATGGTGCAGCTTTCAAGTAACTGGTATTCTCAGTTGCTTGAGGGCTGTTCCCTTTATTCTTTAGGTTATGGTGAAAGCTAACCTAAGTTAATCTTCGCGCGGGTAAGATTGGTTTAGTTTAACTTTCACAGGCGAAGAACATATAATAAATTATCGAAATACGGAGATTTTTATGTATATAGATGATACAATAGCGGCCATTGCGACGCCGCCCGGCATAGGCGGGGTTGGTATTATTCGGGTCAGCGGCAAGGATAGTTTTCCTATTGTAAATAGCCTGTTCAAGAGCGCTGGCACCGTTTCTTTGATGGACCGTCAAAACAGAACGATTCAATATGGGACCATTGTGGATCCAGCGACAAACAAGACCATCGACGAGGTTCTTGTGTTATTGATGAAAGGCCCTCATTCCTACACGGCGGAAGATGTGGTAGAAATTCAGTGTCACGGCGGTATTGTGCCGGTTCGACAAATCTTGAAATTGCTCGTAAATCACGATGTGCGCATGGCTGATGCCGGTGAATTTACGAAACGTGCCTTTATGAACGGACGTATCGACCTCACGCAAGCGGAGGCGATCATTGATATTATTGAAGCAAAAACAGAGGACTCCCTCTCCCTCGCTGTGGCTCAGCTAGATGGAACTGTTTCTTCATTTGTGAAAGATGTACGTGAACAGCTCATCGCTATGATTGCTCATTTAGAGGTAACCATCGACTATCCTGAGGAGGATATCGAAGACGTAACGAGCCAAGAGGTTCGCGAACAGTTGCAGCCTATTTTGAAAGCTATGGATGAACTCTTGTCCACAGCTAATACAGGCCGTCTAATTCGCGACGGTATTACAACGGTTATCGTAGGCCGTCCAAATGCAGGTAAATCGAGCCTTATGAATGCTCTCTTGCGCGAAAATCGCGCTATCGTAACGGATATTCCGGGGACGACACGCGATAGTATTGAAGAATATATGACCGTAGAAGGCATTTCCTTGCGCCTCATCGATACAGCAGGTATTCGCGACACACAAGATACGGTGGAAGCCCTCGGTGTGGAGCGTGCTCGAGATTATATCAATAAAGCAGACATCGTACTCTGTGTTATAGACGGATCTACTCCGTTAACCCCTGAAGAAATCGAAATTTTAACCTCTGTGAGCTGTTTGAACACTATCGTACTCCTTAATAAGTCTGATGTGGCTCAAGTCGTTACAGACGAAAATATTAAAGAACACGGAATCTTCACGGCTATCGAACGAATTAGTGCCAAAGAAGGCGAAGGCTCTGCTGTTCTTGCCAAATGGGTGCAAGAACTTGTCTACGGTGGTCGTGTAAAACAAGACAACAGCGCCATGATCAGTAATGTGCGTCACATCAGCCTCATGGAACAAGCAAAGGCTCAAGTAGAACAAGCCCTCTCCTCTATTGACATGGGCATGCCAGTAGACTTTGTAGCCACCGATCTGCGTAGTGCCTGGGAACTTTTAGGTGACATCACGGGCGATACCATCCGTGAAAGCATGATAGATGAACTATTCAGCAGATTTTGTTTAGGTAAATAAAAGTAAAAGCAGGGCAGTAGTCAATGGAGGAGCTTGCGACGACAGGGATACTGCATCGCTTTGTTCCGAACGTAAAATTTTCTAGGCTACAACGTAGCCTAAAGAAAATTCACAGTGAGGAACTGGACTCTGAGATAGCCACACATCACTTTGGTCGGAGCGTGCAATTTTCCGAAGGAAAATGCTCAGCGAGCGACCTGGACACTGGGCTAAACTTAAGCATCACTTTAAAAATTTTTACAGTGAGGAACAGTGCTCTGGGATATTTTGTCTCGCAGTTTTGAGTAAAATAAACTTTCACAATAAGATAAGTAATAAATATAAGGAAATTCATATGTACACAGTAGATAATTATGATGTCATTGTCATCGGTGGTGGTCATGCTGGTTGTGAGGCGGCTCTCGCCACTGCCCGCATGGGTCATCGTACGTTGATGGCGACCATTAGTTTAGATAATATTGCGCTTATGCCGTGCAACCCTGCCGTGGGTGGCCCTGGTAAAAGCCATCTTGTTTTAGAGGTTGACGCATTGGGCGGTCAAATGGGTATCAACGCGGATGCTACGGCTATCCAAATGCGTATGCTCAATATGGGTAAAGGCCCTGCCGTTCATTCTTTGCGTTGCCAATCCGATAAAATCAAATACCAACATTTGATGAAACAAACCGTAGAGAATACGGAGAACCTCAATGTTAAGCAAATCATGGTGACAGAGCTTAAGGTTGAAGATGGCAAAGTAACAGGTATCGTCACAGAGCTTGGCGAGTTCTACAGTGCCAAGGCGGTAATTCTTTGTACGGGTACCTATTTGAAAGGTAAAATTCTCATCGGCGATATCGATTACGTCGGTGGTCCAAATGGTCAACGGGTGGCTGAAGTATTTTCTCAATCCTTGTTAGATAATGGTATTGAATTGATGCGCTTTAAGACGGGTACACCAGCTCGTGTAGATAAACGTACTCTTAACTTTGAAAACATGGTGGTTCAAGAAGGCGATACACATCATCACTCCTTCTCGTATATGGATGAATGGATCAACCGTAACGAAGACGTATGTTGGTTGACGTATACTAACGAAAAAACTCATGAAATCATTCATAGTAATATTCATCGTGCTCCAATGTACAGCGGTAAAATCGAAGGCGTTGGCCCTCGTTACTGCCCTTCTATCGAAGATAAGGTGGTACGCTTTGCCGATAAAGAACGCCATCAACTCTTTGTTGAACCTGAAGGTACAGGAACAAATGAAATGTACGTTCAAGGTATGAGCACCTCTCTTCCAATGGACGTACAATATGCGTTCTTGCGTACCATCCCAGGCCTTGAAAATGTTGAAATCATGCGCCCTGCCTATGCTATCGAATACGATTGCTTGAATCCAACGCAATTGACGCCAGCGCTTCAAGTGAAACATATTGAAGGCCTCTACTCTGCTGGTCAATCCAACGGTACATCTGGCTATGAAGAAGCGGCTGCCCAAGGCCTTATGGCTGGTATCAATGCAGCATTTTGGATTCAAGGCAAAGATCCTTTCATTCTTGCTCGCTCCGAAGCGTATATCGGTGTTCTCATCGATGATCTTGTAACAAAAGGTACAAATGAACCGTACCGCATGATGACAAGCCGTAGCGAATATCGTTTATTGCTTCGTCAAGACAATGCAGACATGCGCCTTACAGAAAAAGGCCGTGCAATCGGTCTTGTAAAAGACGATCGTTGGGCTAAATTCACAGCTAAAAAAGCTAATATCGAAGAAGCGATGGAGCTTTTACAAAATACACCTGTAAATCCATCCAAAGAAACGCAAGCCTTGCTTGAAACCTTGGGCACTGCACCTATTAAAACAGGCATTCATGCGTATGACTTGGTAAAACGTAACGAACTCTCCTATGCTATCGTGGCCGATGCATTTGGTTTGAAACGCTATACACCTGACGTAGAGGAAGCTGTCGACATTTCCATTACCTATGAAGGATACATCAAAAAGCAAATGGACCAAGTCGATAAAGTTCGCAAACTAGAAGAAAAAATTCTTCCAAAAGAATGGGACTACACAGAAATTAAGGGCATTTCTCTTGAAGCTCAACAAAAGCTCAACAAGATCCGCCCTCACTCCATCGGACAAGCAAGCCGTATCTCTGGCGTCTCCCCTGCGGACGTGTCTGTTCTATTGATTCAATTAGAACAATACAACAGAAGTAAATAAAATAGCATGCAATAACATGAATTTAAGTAATAACATGCAATTTATATGAACTTTTTAAGAGATATTTTCTACAGATCTTATTGTCGTATAAATATCAGACAATTCATTAGGGGTACTTATGAAAGAAAAATACGATGTGCTTATAGCACCTCAGTCTGAGTTTGTTTCGTATATGATGGAGCAAATGAGTCATTTTGGTTTGCCCTGTACGCAAGAACAGGCAAAAGACTTTTACTTGTATTATGCACGTATGATTGAAACAAATAAATATCTTAATCTAACGGGTATTACAGACATGAAAGAGGTCGTGGTTAAGCATATGATTGACTCTCTCTCCTGTTATGATCCTGAAATCATCAAATCTGGCATGATGATTATCGATGTTGGCACTGGTGCAGGCTTCCCTGGCATTCCATTGGCTATCTATGATCGTAGCCTCAAGGTTACCTTGTTCGATTCTTTAAAAAAACGCCTTACCTTTTTGGAATCGGTTATAGATGAACTAAAACTGACGAACTGTACTACTTTACACGGTCGTGCAGAGGATTTGAGTCATCAAGATTACCGTGAAAGCTTCGATATTGCTACGAGCCGTGCGGTGGCGCGCTTACCGATCCTCTTGGAATGGACTGTGCCCTACGTAAAAGAAGGAGGATACTTGATTGCTTTAAAAGGCGCTATTTATAAAGAAGAAGTTGGTGAATCCAATAAAGCCCTTAATACACTTAAAGCTACTATCGAAGAAGTAAGAACCGTTACATTACCAACCTTGAACGATAAACGAGCGATTGTGTATATAAAGAAAACGGGAAAAACACCAAAACAATACCCACGCAAACCAAAAGAAATCAAAGATAAACCATTAGTATGATTTTTACTAGTACATACTGTGTGAAACTTAATAAAACTAGCAATACAATACAAAACAAGTACAAAAAGAGGATGCAAATTTTATATTTGCATCCTCTTTCCTTTTCATTAGGAATGACTTAGCTCGTTTTCTATCCCCCTCCCCACTACCTATTAAATGATATCGTTTACAACAACATTTTAAGGAGGAGTTATTTTGATATAGGATAAATTAGTTTAAATGAAAATAGAATACCTTTCCCTAAGGACGACTTAGCTCGCTTTGGAGTCCGTGGGAAAGGTATTCTATACAAATATTAAAATGACTTATACGTGGTCAATAATATGTAACGTTGTATCGATATCATTTAAAGGCATAATATGTACGCCTGCTGCAATTTTCTTGATTTGTTCAAGTGTTTCGATAGCGATTTCTGTACCAGCCTCTTTACCACCTTTTTCCATGCGGTCCAATATTTCTTGAGTAAGGTTGATTCCAGGCACTTTTTCGTGGAGGTATGTGGCCATTTTAAAGCTTTTAAGTGGAATCAAACCGAGCATGATAGGTACATCGAATTCAGACATTTTATCAATGTAGCGTTTTGCCTGTTCTAAATCGTAAATTGGTTGTGTTTGTACAAAGTGAGCGCCATTTTGAATTTTAGCAGCCAATTTTTGGCGTTCAATCTCTAAATCTGGAGCACCAGGATTACCAGTTGCACCGATGTAGAAGTTTGTAGGTGAGTCTAGGTCATTACCTGCAAGGTCTTTGCCTGCATTTAATGTCTTGGCGATATTGAGTAGTCCCATACAATCGACTTCAAATACAGATTGTGCAAATGGATGGTCCCCGTTATCTGGTTTGTCACCAGTGAGGGTTAAAATATTATGCACACCCAACGCTGCTGCACCGAGTAATTCAGATTGCAAACCGATAATATTGCGGTCGCGGCATGTAAGGTGGAAAATGGTTTCAATCTCTTTGTTATGCTGTAACAAATAAGAAAGAGAAATTGGGCTCATGCGCATTTTGGACATAGGGCTATCAGCGATGTTGATAGCATCCACCTTCCCTTTTAAACGGGCTGCTTGTTCGAAGGTCTTTTCCGCAGAACTGCTTTTGGGAGGATCCAATTCAACCGTAATGGTGAACTGCCCTTGTTGATGTTTTTCTCTTAATGTCATCATGTACCTCGTTACTATAAATTATTTTTCTAGTGTTTCAAAAAAGTCGTTAGCGTGGTTAACAGCAGCGATGCCGTCCTTAGCGTAGATATCTGCGCCCGCTTGGTCTGCGTAATCTTGAGATACTACGGCGCCGCCAACCATGACCTTAGTTTTAAGGCCTGCTGCACGGATAGCAGCGATGGTATTGTCTATTTGTGGCATTGTAGTCGTCATCAAGGAACAAATACCTACTAGAGCGGCTTTGTTATCTTTAATGGCTTGTACGATAACTTCTGGGTCAACGTCCTTACCAAGGTCGATGATTTTGTAGCCATTGTTTTCAAGTAATGCCGCTACGATATTTTTACCTAAATCATGAATGTCGCCTTTAACTGTAGCCACGACAACGGTGCCTTTATCTAAGCTTTCACTAGCAGGAATAATTTCTTTAATGGTGTTGAAAGCAGCCTGCATTGTTTCCGCTGCAAGCATTACTTGTGGCAAGAATAGTTTACCAGAGCCAAACTTATCCCCTACTACGTTCATCGCTTCAGATAAACCTTTTTTCGTAAGATCTAATGGATCTATGCCGTCAACTAAGGCTTTTTTGACAAGCTCAACGATGGCTTCCTTCTCCCCTTGCTCTACGCAAGTACGGATATTCGCTAACGGATCATTGCTATCGAAGGATTTTTTCTCTGGACCTTTCGGAGCGGAGTTGCCTGGTGCACTTGTTTCGTCTTCGTAACCGTATTCTTTAATAAATTCAGCAGAACCTGGATCCCAACCTAAAAGTGTTGTACTAGATACAAAGGCTTTTTTAGCTGGATAATTTAGAGGGTTCATAATCGGTGTTGTTAAGCCACATGCAAGGGCCATTGTTAAGAATTGACCGTTCAAGTATGGACGTTGTGGCATACCGAAGGAAATATTGGACAAGCCCATTACTGTTGGGAAGCCAAACTTCTCTTTATATAACTGTAATGTACGCAATGTTTGACGTGCACTATCCTCACCGCTGGCAAGTGTTAATACCAATGGATCAAGTAATAAGTCGTGTGGTTGAAGACCATAACCATAAGCGCGATTTATTATGCTTTCAGCTAAAGCAACGCGGTCCTCTGCTTTTTCAGGTAAGTCACCACTACAGATTGGCAAGCAAAGCAATGCTGCACCATACCGTTTAGCCAATGGCATTACGTGAGTAATAGACTCCTCCTCCCCATTTACGGAGTTAATAAGCGCACGGCCTGGGTAGTTTTTAAGAGCTACCTCCATAGCTGCTGGGTCCAATGTATCGATAGACAATGGAGTTTCAACGAGCATGGATAATTCAAAGATTGCTCGTTCCATCAATGGAGTTTGATCCATGCCAGCTACGCCCATGTTTACGTCGAGGATGTCTGCCCCCGCCTCTACTTGATCTAAGGCATCGCGCTTTACACGAATGAAAGAGCCGTCGCGCAATTCTTGAGCGAGAACTTTACGACCTGTTGGGTTAATACGTTCACCAATGATAAGCGGTTTTGTATTGTGCCCTAATTCTAACAATCTAGTACGGCTTGTAATAATTGTTTTAGGTTCGATATGAGCACGCTCTTTAGGTGTATGTGCTTTTACAGCATTGGAAATAGATTGGATATGAGCTGGTGTCGTACCGCAGCAACCACCAACATAACTAGCGCCTGCATCAACGATATCGAGCATCAATGGTCCCATTTCTTCTGCTGTAAGTGGGAATACAGTTTGTTTATTAATCAGTTGTGGCATACCGGCATTTGGTTGACAGCTGATTGGTAAGTTTGTAACGCTGGCAATCTCTTCGATTAGCGGTGTGATTTGCTCAGGTCCAAGAGAACAGTTAATACCGATGATATCAGCACCCATAGCTTCAACAATTGAAGTTGCTACAGCTGGCGGTGTACCAGTAATAGTACGACCATCTTCACTGAAAGAAAATTGGCAAATGATTTGTACATCTTCTTTCGTTTTGCCTGCTGCTTCGCGAGCATCTAAAGATGCTAATAAAGCGGCACGCATTTCTTGTACGTCAATAATAGTTTCAATGATGATGAAATCAACACCAGCTTCGATTAAAGCCTCGGCTTGCTCGCGGTATGTGTCGTAAATAGCATCAAAGCTCATATTGCCTAAAGGTTGTAAGAAACGACCTGTAGGACCCATAGAGCCAGCTACACGAGCAGATGGTTTAACCTCTGCAATAGCCTCTTTTGCAACTTTTACAGCAGCAATATTAATTTCTCTTACACGATCTTGTAAGTCATAATCTTCTAGTTTAAGCCCACAAGCGCCGAACGTATTTGTTGTAATTACATCACTGCCATGTTGTAAGTATTGAGCGTGAATATTCTTTACTACTTCTGGTCTTTCTACGTTAAACTGCTCTGGACAATAGCCCTCTTCTAAGCCTGCAGCTTGCAGCATTGTGCCCATAGCACCGTCAAATATATACATAAACATCTTCCTTTAACATCCTAAAATTAAAATGTTTCACGTGAAACATCACTCTGTTGGCTGACCTTTCATAGCGATGCCAGAAATATCGGCAGTAGTTTTACTACTATCCTCTTCTCCCCTATCTTGGTCGCTAACTGTTGCTTTTTCTGGTAATTTACGAGAAGCACAGTCTTGTTGTGAACAAGATGTACAGCCTCGTTTTGTTTTAATATCTTCATTTGCAGGCATTAAACCAATAATAGCTGTTACAGATTTACGTGGGAACAATAAATAATTCTCTGTAACTTGTAAACCGATTAGCTCGGTTTTAATAATTTTAGCTAATTCAGGTTGAATCTCTAGTGGCCAATTGCCATAACCAGGACTAAAACGCCATGTTGGCTTATACCCCTGTTTTTTAGCAATTGTATTGATTACTTCGTTTACCTGATCAGCTACCTGCTCTACTGCAGTTGTAGCAGCTGCATCAAGTAATAAACCTACCGTATAGTTACCTTGTTTAAATAACTGCTCACTACGAATTTCTACATCTTCACCTACTGTTACGCCTAACACGTATACCTTAGTAGATTTTTCTAAGTGTTTTTCGATAATAGACCCTTCAATTTTTAGGGGTGGATTACTTAAAATAGTCTTTGTTTCTGCATCGTAATCATATTCTTGATATACACCCTTAGGTGTTGCTAATAATTGGATTTCCTTACATGCTTCGTCAACATAGTTTTGTGGGAAATCCTCAGCGTGACGAAGTCCTGCGTATCGTTTTACTTCTGCTTTATCGATGGCAGGAAGCATTCCGTTATAGATGGGCATTGAAACGCCTCCTCTTCAAAATAAAAAGCTCTGCGTGTCCGTAGAGCATGTGCTTACTGTTATCAATTGTATATAAATCTTATAAAGTAA
>ERZ772874.131-NODE-131-length-38057-cov-16.067549_pt1 | contig 38057 bp, 41 predicted proteins | sample MGYA00580586_ERZ772874 | MGnify/ENA primary metagenome ERZ772874 (study PRJEB29015, sample SAMEA2737952) | human oral metagenome | biome: human oral; feature: human-associated habitat; material: dental | place: China | collected 2154 ... | reverse complement strand
GAATCATCTCATCACCAACTTGGCTGCGGCGCAGCAGCTGACAGGTAGCCAGCAGCTGACGCGGGCGACATATTTCGCCGAAAATCCGAACCAGCTGAAGTCGCTAACAGACCGCACCAAAAGCCTACCAAACGTCGATTGGCAAAAATTTAGCCTAACCGACAACGGGGCGGCATTCGCTGGGGTTCTCCAGAACATCGCTGGCATTCAAAATATCTTGACGATTGCCACCATCGGTGCAGCTGGGGCGGGGCTGGCGGTGCTGTCACTGGTGCTGGTGTTCTGGGTGCGCGGTCGCTTGCATGAAATTGGCATCTTGCTGTCTATCGGCACGTCGAAGCGGCAGATTATCGGGCAGTTCCTGGCGGAATTAGCAATCATCGCTCTAGTGAGCTCGGTGTTCGCGCTCGCCATCGGCTCGGTCGCCTCATCGCAAATTTCTACTGCCTTGACAGCGCAAACTGACCAAAGCCAGCGCATAGAAAAGACTGCGGTGCAAGCCGCGCCAGCAGCGACCTACCTAGAGGCTTTCGCCTTCGGCTACATGGTCGTTCTGCTATCAGCCATCGCTGCCACCGCGCCAATCATGCGCCAATCACCAAAGCAAATTTTAGCAAAATTAAGTTAGGAGTTATTATGTCAATACTTACGTTACGCGATATCATTTACTCATACGCCGACGGCACCAGCAATGTGCTCAACGGCATCAATTATCAATTTGAAAAAGGCAAATTTTACGCCATCATTGGTAGTTCTGGCGCCGGTAAGTCGACACTGCTGGGGCTACTAGCGGGGCTAGACACACCGACTGGCGGGCAGATTTTGTTCGACGATGAAGACATCGCCGAACAGGGTTATTCGCATCATCGCAAGCACAATATCTCGCTGGTGTTTCAGAATTATAACCTGATCGATTATCTGACGCCACTGGAAAACTTGAAATTGGTTAATGCCAAGGCCACCAACGAAACGCTACATGCCATGGGCCTGGACGACAATCACATTCACCGTAACGTCATGAAACTTTCCGGCGGACAGCAACAGCGTGTGGCAATCGGTCGAGCGCTGGTGTCCTCCGCACCGATCATCTTGGCGGACGAGCCGACCGGCAATCTGGACGAAACCACCGCTGCCGATATCATCGACATCCTGCGCCGAGCCGCCCACGAAAATGACAAATGCATCATCGTCGTCACCCACAGTAAACAGCTGGCCAAGCAAGCGGATGTGGTGCTGACGTTGAAGGATAAGAAATTGAGGGGGTAATGCTGATATAATATTAAGCATGCACAAGATTTAGCCTCTGCGTAAAGGAAAATTCGGCGTTTATGCAATTGGTCGCAAAGCTATAAATAACAAACACAAACCAGCCGTTTAAATAAAATAGGAGTACCATGAAACCCATCTTCCAAACCACGAAAAACCATAAAAAGCACTTTACAGCGACTGGCTATACGGTTAATAAAGACCGTACTAAGATGCTGCTGATTCACCACAAAGGTTTGGGCAAGTGGCTGCCGCCGGGCGGGCATATTGAGGAAAATGAAGTGCCGCACGCAGCAGCTATCCGCGAGGTTTACGAAGAGACGGGCATAAGCGCCGCGCCAATCCTGGAAGACGAACATGATTTGCAGTTAAAAAACATCACAGAGGCCCAAATTCCGCGCCCGTACGCGCTGATGTATCAGATCATTCCAGAGAGCAAAAAGGATGTCGAGCATATCCATCTAGACATGGTGTTTTTACTGGAAGCCGATGACACTGCAGAATTAACTCCCCAAGCCAGGGAAGTCCATGATGTCCGGTGGGTAGCGAAAAGCGAACTGTTGAGCGAATATAATACGTTTGATGCAGTTAGAAATTTCGCTAGGGAAGTACTGATGGGTAGTTAAGGTTAATGCCAAGTAATGGCAGATACTCGCACACAAACAGTCGCACATCGGCAGCACTACGAACCAAACCTAACCTATTTGACCAGGACATGTCGGTGCGTCGTTGCGGATGATAATATTAAGCAGCGACGCGTCGATCGTGTTCATATGGAATAGTTTGGAGTGTTTTAGGGAAGATGAATAGGACTGCTAATATTACTCAATGTCATCGGCGTAATCACCAAATTTGGAATAATTGCGAAGGATTATTGTTTATCTATTGTCGAAACAGTCACTGCCGCCCGCTGCAATATCGCTCGCAAATTCGCGCTTGTTACAGTCTTCGCCAAATCGTCCTTAGTAAATGGCGTAGCAGTTTTCTGGTAAAAATAAATTGGCGCGGAATTATAAAATGGGTCGGTCGTGAACGCCTCGGCGAGATCATTCAGACGGCTGGCGTGCGGCGCAGGGTCAAATGTTCGTAAATAGCTTTGCGCTACTTTGCCTGCATTTTGCCAATCAAAGGATTTTTTCACGGTGTAGATTTAGCTGACCGAATTGCCGTCATGGTAGGCGGTGAATTCGCTATGGCTGGACGGATAAACTGGCGCTAGGTCAAAGCATACACTGCGCACCAAATCAAGCAATATAGGGTACATGCAGAAAAAGGCGGCAGTTGCTTGGTCGCTGGCATCAGGGATTTCAACCGTCAGCGTAATATCTATAAAATCCTCTGGCTGGTAGTCAATTTCTAGCGGTGGGTTTTTGGATGGTTTAGTGATTTTGTCGGGTCTGGCGGAGCGGCGCCTGGCGAAATCTTTTTGGCAGCGCGCCAGTTGTTTGCGTAATTCTTTTTCATCCCAGATGACGACACTTGATTTCATCTCAGCCTCGATATGGGCGACAGATTCGCGGATCATAGCTAGATCAAATGGCCGCATATCGGCGATGGCTTTTTCAAATAGCGCGATCGATTCGCGGGTAAAGAACGCGATATCAAAAAACACGCTTGATTCAGACGTCGTGCCGTGCAATTCGCCAACAAAGGCGCGTTCGCCGCCGGACTTTTCTACCATCCGTAAGAACCGCCGAATAACCAAATGCTCAAACAAATGGCAGACATCATGGTCAGCTGGCAAGTCGTAGGCAGAGTATAGTTTATGAATCATAGGTTTATTGTAGCAGGGTGAGTACTCCGCCCCAACAGATTGTACTACCAGGACAGTGTCTCTTCGAACTCAGAAGTTCTTAGCTAGGATAAAATCACCAACCCAGCTTCTGTTTTGCTACCGCTAAATAATAGCGGAAATAGTTGTCTGGGTCTGGGACAGAAAACATTTCATCCATATCATCGTTCAAAAGAATCTCAATATGCTGGTCGTTGACGTACGGCTTAATGAGGTGCGCGAATTCAAACTCAAACCCGCCAGACAAACTCTTTACTTGTCGGCTCTCGTCGATGGGGTCAGGATAATCAATTGCTACAAGTATGAGCGACTGATTGGATGTTGTCTGAAACAAATAATAGACTGCGTCTGGATATAATGTAACGAAAGAAGCAAACTCACGGACGTATGTAGCTTCTTTAAGCATAGGAAAGGCTTGGGCAATGAAATCTGGTATTGCGATGTTGATACTATTTTTCATGTTCCTATAATTGTACTATTTTGAGTGGGAAAATGGACAGTTTTATGACGTGTCCAGGTCTAGGGACTCTACCAGAGGCCAGATATGTGGTCCGAGAGACGTTCAAAGCTGGCCCAGTTATCGATGACGGTCGCACCGCCCTCGCTCTCAGGAAGTCGCCAGTAGACGATGAATTCGCCGAGAGGACCTCCCTGCGCCTTCACGTGTCCGTGACCATCGCCGGGGATATTGCCCCAAGCGCCACCGTAGAAGATCTCAGTAGTTCCGCCAGAGCGCCGAATCTTTGCCGGTTTCCCGTCAAACCATCCGGCGGTTTCCATTTTGTACTCCTTCTGGAGTCAGGCGGAGAAAAGGTTATTCTCCGCGAAGTGGAGCGTCTCAAACCTGATGGCTCCAGGCAAAACGCCAACCTCTGCTGGTTGCAAAAGCTGATATATATATCATCAATACTGGAATCCTTTGTCAAGCGATTTTACGGAAATCGCAGTAAAATGTATTATTAATTCATGGACTTAATTTACGCGACAACTAATAAGCACAAACTTGCTGGAGCTAAGCAGGCGCTGGCAGGAACGGACATCAACTTGATCGCGCCAGACAAAACCTTGCCTGACATACCAGAAATCCAGTCCGACGATCAAGAAGCCGTCTCGGTTGATAAGGCTCTGAAATATTACAAATTATTAAAGAGTCCGCTGGTGGTGATGGATTCAGGTTTATTCATCGACGAACTGAACGGCTTTCCCGGCGTTTACACCAAATACGCGCTCGACACCATCGGTATTGACAGGATAGTTCAGCTGCTCGGCGGTGCCGCTCGGGCGTACACGCAGCGCACGATTACTTACTTTGATGGCGACAAACCGCAAACCTTTACCTTAAAACTGCACGGCGCGTTATTAAAAGAACCGCGCGGCAACAACGGGCGCAATTACGATAAGTACTTCTTGCCAGACGGCAAAAATAAAACGCTCGCTGAAATGACCGATGAAGAAAAGGTGGAACTGACTGCGGAAGTTTGGCGAAAGTTGGCGGCGCGGTTGTCTGTGCTAAAATTAAACCATGAATGAATTCATTTTAGTAGCGATAAAATTATTGATTGGCTTTTTCGCGCTGACGATAATCATCAACGTTTCCGGAAAAGGTAATTTGTCGCCATCGTCTGCCAGTGACCAAGTGCAGAACTATGTGCTGGGTGGTATCATCGGAAGCGTCATTTATAATATTGATACAATAGACTTAATGACAAATAACCCAGAAAAAGTCGTAGCTACGGAAATGAGCAATGCAAAAGTTCGAAAGATAGTGAAACTACCATCAACAGTCAATGACTACAATAAGGACTATCTTCAAACAAAAATTAAGAAAAGCGGACATAACTTTACAGTGTAGCTTGCAACGGAGGAATCATGATTGAAATCGAATCCAAATTCAAACTATCATCTGATATTACTTGCGATAATCTCATCGCCATACTAAAAAGCCAATTTGTCGCACCTATCTCAAGCAAACACCAAATCGACACTATATTCCTTCTTCCCGAGCAAGTTGACGCGCCTATTGTTCCCGGCTCCAAAATTATGCGAGTGCGCGACACCCTTGATCCGGAGACCGGTAAACTACGGCAGAGTTTGATGACACTAAAAGTTGAAGGAAAAGCAAAATTAGTATCTAATGAATACGAGTCTACCGTTGGTGACGGCAACGCAGCGCGCCAAATACTCACAGCACTAGGCTGGCAAGAAATCGTTACGGTTGATAAAATCCGCCTTGAATCAAAAACCAAAGATTACACGATTTGCATTGATGAAGTAACTAAGCTTGGGCTGTTTATTGAATTGGAAGTCCTGGCAGAAGACGACGCGAACGCTGGTGATATCCAGCGACAAATGCATATATTCCTCAAAAATCTAAATATTGATGGTAAATTATGGACGATTCCTTATGATACGAGTATTAGAAATTAAGTATCATTAATTAATTATGGCAGACTAAATAACGCGGTAAATTTATTATAAATACAAAAAATCTTAGCATGAAAGACAGCAGCAAGTACTATCTAACCGACCACTATTCGTGGGTGAAGACAGAAACTGGAACGTTTATATGTGCACATGAAACCGCTGACGGATTAGTATACTCCGTGCTATCTCAAGACAAGCATACCTTACTAGAGGGTAACGCATCCTACATGGAATTTAAAAAGAATGACAAGCTTGTAGATAGCCCTTCTGCGGCGTACATCTATCGTATACAGTGCCCAAATTTATGGGACTGTATTGGCACTAATATTATTCGTCAGGTAATACGAGCTAGTCAAGCAAAGAATATGTATCGCACCTTTTCAGAATATGTAGGGGAAAGGGTCATCTTAACAGGTGGTATACGCTACCATCTATTTCCTAGTCCACAGAAGGTTTTGGAAACCCCCGATAGTACATATCAGCGGATGGGAATGAGCTTTAAGAGAGATGCGCTTAAGAGCGCAGCACGATTTATCTTAGAACACGCCGATAGACTAGAGAAGATTCAAGCGCCGGACCTATTAGACGAGCTTATGAAAATACATAGAGTCGGAAGCTGGACTGCACGGGCAACTGTTGCAGATTATACAAACGAACTTGCAATATATCCCTATGGTGATGCGGCAATACGCTTCTACGCGAGGGAAGCCTTGCCTCGCCACGAGTGGCCCAAGGAAGAGGCAGCGTTTATCCAGGAGCTGCACAAAGTGGCAGGAGCAGAGAATATGAGCAGCTCAATTGCTACGCTGATAATGGTTCATGAAATAAAAAGAGGTTAGAGACTAATATCCACACCCTTCCGCATTAAAAACTTTTGCGCCTTATCATCCAACCTGCAATTCATAAAGCGCGATCGCGCCGCTAATTCGCCGCCACCATAAACAAATTGTGTTTCCTCGTCGTATTTCATGCCGCGAAAGTCGCAGCCCTCTGCTTCAATAATAGCTTTCACGCCGCGAAAATCCACATCCCGAACCGACGAATCGGTAAAATAAATCGGCTGTCCGTAAATATGCCTTGCGCCGTTCAGATTACAATTCTCAAACACGAAAAATCCCATAACAAACTGTTCAAAATCAACGCCAGAAAAATCCTCATCAACAAATCGAACAATCTCGCCGTCTGGGATAGCGGGGTAGCGCTCGCGCTGGTAGGCTGGCATGTCGTTGGCGCGAATAGCAGCGGCGATTCGGTGGGTAATAGGGTTCATAAGTTAAGGATAGAATAATTTGCCATGCTGTGCAACGGCCTAGTAATGCTAGCCTTCGACAGCCTATATTCAGTCGAGCCCTTTGCTCAGCCCAATCATCTCATCCAGCTTGTCAGATTTTTCTATCTCGGCCAAACTCATCGCTTCTATTTCTGTCGCTAAATCCCATGTCTTATACAGCGGGCGGTCGTCTTCGGTAATATCATAATGCGCCATTAGGTTAACAATTTTATATGCTATATCATGGGTCGGACACATATTCATATAATCGTCCGACAAAAGCACTTTAATATAGAAGATGAATAGGACTATGACGTATTCAGACCTGAAGGCTAGAGTTTATCTATGCTTTTTGCTAAAATAACAGCAATAGAGAGCGCGCCGAATGTAATCATATCTTGAAAAGAAAGGAGCTCAAATGAAAAATCTTGAAAAACTCGAAGAAGATATAATAAAGTATTGGAATGCTTGCAAAACCCCTGAAGAAGCTCTTGAAATAGTTAACTATATTATCTCTCATCCGTCCGCGAAGTGGAAACCTCTCATTTATGCTAGCTGGGGAGGAGCTGAAATAAAAAATAAGCAGATACTTGCAGACCATTATGATGAAATTGTAAGCAGTTGGGCTACTGGTTCCGCTGACGAAGACGACCTGGTTTATGTACCGGAGAAGTGAAACTGCCCCGTCGGTTATATAACCAACGGGGCTGCACCTTTAGAGGTGCTCGCTAGTTCTGGCGCCCGGCAATGAACAGGGTATCCCCGTCGTCGTCGAGCCCCATGTGGACATGGGAGCTTCCAGGACCGCCGTCAATGATGAACTCCGAGGCAACAGAGGTGTTGGTAGCCCTGTAAATGCCACTCACTGGAGTCCACTCCGACATAGGCGGGTCCGTCGACGTCCGCCTCAGACTGGGTCTCGAAGCGACCGTTGTTGTTCTTTCCCATGATGACTCCTCTTGGAGTCAGGCGGAGAAAAGGTTATATTCTCCGCAAAGTGGAGCGTCTCAAGTTCAATGGCTTTGGGCGAAACGCCAGCTCCTGCGATTGCAAAAGCTAATATTATATCTCAATACTAGAATCCTTTATCAAGCAATTTTACGAAAATCGCAGTAAAATGTATTATTAGTCCATGGAATTAATTTACGCGACGACTGGACGGGAAGTTAAACTTGACGGCTTATTAATAATTAAACGAAAGGTTGGATTTTCTAATGCAAAGGTAATAGATAAGACAAATTATTATAAATAAGGAGTAATCTCATGACCAAATCCATCATCTGCAAAGACGTCTTCGGTAATCAATACACCGTTCCCGTTGATGAGCTAAATATCCGTGTTGGCGTCTACGCAGTTATCATTGAGGATAATAAGATTCTTTTGACTAGACAATGGGACGGTTACAGCTTGATTGGCGGCGGTGTCGAGAAGGGCGAAACGATTGAGGAATCAATTGTCCGCGAAGTCAAAGAAGAAACTGGACTAACCATCATGCCGGATAAAATCATTCACCAAGCAACTACTTTTTTCAAGCACAACGCTGAGGCGCAAGCTAACCAGTCAATCCAGCTGTACTTCACCCACAGCCAGCTGCACGGGCAAATAAATAACGACAACATAACCGACAGCGAAAAAACTTACACCAACGGCACACCAGAGTGGGTTGATTTGGATAAGATTGACAGCATAAACTTCCGGCATAGCGTGAGTTTGATAACGATTTTAGGGGCGTATCACAGAGCAAGTGAATAAGTAGTATTTTGCGATAAATTCATTACCGTCGTGCTGGATTGGGTATCAATCAAGCTACTATGATTTGAGTCGTTTATTGGGAGATGATATCAACATCAAAACTCATCATAAAAGTCTACGCCACATGGTTTAGAATTATTCTCAGTAAGAATATTTTTATCTACACTAGACACCCATTTTGGAATTATAGATTCATTTTCTCGCGAAATAAATTTAAATTCTGCGATTTCCGCCACGCCATGTGATGTTTTAGCTAAATCTATGTCTATGAAATCTGCGTAGTTAGTGATTAAAAACAAGAAAGCAACTACATTCGTATCATTTTTACTATCAAAAAACTGATTAATACAAACTAATCTGTCAACCTGCGCTTCAATTCCACACTCTTCAAATATCTCTCTTTTTAATGCCGAAATAAGAGATTCTTTATTCTCAACTTTTCCGCCTGGTAAATACCAATTATTACCTTGTAATTTCTTCAATTTCTGAACAAACACACTATCAGTTTGCGGATTATAAATTATACCTCGCACAGTAAGTCTAGTTATCATATATTTATGATACACGATCTATGATTTATTACATATTTGATATTATATAATTATGAAAAATCAGTCCCACCTAATTCACTTCATCACCTCCAATCACCAAAAGTTCACTAGCCTTCAGAAACTCCTCCAGCCGCTCGGTATTGATCTGTATCAGCTCGACTATGATTTTGACGAAGGGCGGGGGCTGGATATTCAAACGATTGCCAAAAGTAAACTATATCAAGCCAAGAAAGTTTTTCCAAACAAGCGCCTGATTGTTGATGATCGCGGTTTTTTCATCCCAGCATTGAAAGGATTTCCGGGGCCGTTTGTTAAATTATTACTGGACAGCTTTAGCTATCCCGGCATCATCAAGTTAATGCAGGGTGAAACTGATCGTAGAGCTATCTTTTCTTTTGTGGTTGGCTATTTTGACGGCGAAAAAGACCACATTTTCATAGCCGATGAAGAGGGATTTATCATTGACGAGCCGCGTGGCGATAATCTCCATGGCTGGACGGAATTGCTATATATTTATGGGCATCCGAGCTTTCCTGGCCGTAGTTTGGCAGAATTGAATGATGAGGAGTGGAAAGAGTACTTGGCGGCAATTGAGGCGGTTGATGGATTTGCTATGGTGAGGGATTATTTGGCAGAAAATTTAAGTTAGTTGCTAGTAATATTTGGATTTGGTATAATTGTAATGTTTATTAACTAGGGGGCAAAAATTCAATCACACAACCTAACACCATTTTGGTATAAACGCCTTTGTGAGGTGATATTTTTAATTTCATGCCTTGGAATTGGAATTTTTGCTTTATCTAATATTTTTCCAAATGACCCAACAATTGCAACTTTAGGCGCCTCTAGAATAGCAGCCATAGTAAGTTTTGTTTTTATATTAATAGGAGTAGTCGCCTACAAACACACTCCAGAACGCTTTGTACAGCAAGCGGGAACTATTTTGTACTTGCTTACGATCTTACTATTTGGATGGATTATAGTTAGTAGTGGCGGTATAAGTAGCCCCTTGCTTATATTTTGGCTCATGATCGGGTCTTTTATTGGGCTCTTTGGATGGGGTGGAATCTTTAGCTTATTTATTTTGGTTAATGGATTTTTAATCTGGGGAGTTATGGAGGGTAATTTATCTAGGTTAGATGTAATTAGCAGTTTTTCAATTTTAAATTTACCAATATTATTAAGCTACATGATTTGGCACGGCAACGTTGCTTTGTTTAATACTGGATCAAAAAAACGAAATAGATTAAGCGAATCTTTAAAATCAGAATCAGAAAAGTCAAGCACAATAATACGTTCAATTAGCGATGGCGTAATCATGACAAAAGATTCTGGTCAAATTCTACTAATTAACCCCGCAGCTCAAAGAATGATAGGCTGGAGTGCAGCAGACGCGCTAGGATTACATATTAATTCCGTTCTTAAGTTTGAAGATGAAAAAGGCAATCCCATTAGTGATACAGCACATCCAGCAGTAGTATCACTAGCAAATAAAAAAACGCAAAAGAATAATCTAGTTATCATCACCAAGTCAGATAAAAGATTTAGTGCATCTTTAATGATAACTCCGCTTGATGAAGGTGGTGTTATTGTAGTCTTTAGAGATACAACAAAAGAACGCGCCGAGGAACGCGAACAAGCAGAATTCATAAGCACAGCCAGCCATGAGATGCGCACTCCAGTAGCTTCAATAGAGGGTTATTTAGGATTGGCGCTTAATCCTAAAGTATCTAAAATAGATGCCAAGGCTTATGAGTATATAAGTAAGGCACATGAATCAGCACAATATTTAGGGCGTTTATTACGTGATTTACTAGAGATTAGTAGAGCAGAAGACGGAAGGCTAAAAAACCGTATTACCGCTGTAAATGCAATTGATATTAGTCGCAAAGCTACCGAAGATCTAATTAAAGAAGCCCGCGAAAAAGGCTTAAATTTGTTATATAAACCAACTGGAGGGCGATCTAAATCTGGAGACGTAACTATATCACCAGTTTTATACGTAAGAGCAGATAAAGACCGTTTACAAGAATGTCTCTCTAATCTAATAGAAAACGCTATTAAATACACGCCCAGCGGACAAATTGCAGTTGATGTAAATGCTTCCAATGAATATGTACGTTTTAGCGTAAGCGATACAGGGATTGGAATACCACCAGAAGATATTCCGCATTTATTCCAGAAGTTCTACCGTGTAGATAACAGCGATACGCGCGAAATTAACGGTAGTGGTTTAGGGCTCTATCTAACAAGGCGCATGGTAGAGAGTATGAATGGCAGGATTGGCGCAACTAGCACGCGCAATAAGGGTAGTACGTTTTATATAGATTTACCACGCATCAGAAATGCTCAAGCTACCGCCATAATTGAAGAAGAGAATAGACGCGCAGCTGATATAGCAGAACAACTCAGAATTATCAAAGAACAGAGTGAGATTATAGATGACAATAACGATAATAATAGTTCAGATACTCAAGATGCCGAATTTACAGACGTAGAAATTAATAACTCAAATTCAGAAATACCCCCTTTACCAAAAGTTAAGACAGTAGTATCTGAAGCAGTAAATCCAAATAATACGCCCAAAAATCCTGTAGATAATAAGGTACAACCCCAATCTCAAAAAGAGACTCAAGTAAATCCAGTTAGTAAAATGGATCCAAATACCTATCCTAGCACACCTAAAGCCGCAACCAGATCTTCGCGCATTCAAGAAATTCAATATAGGTCAAGCCAGCCAAATTATCAAATTGGAAGCTCCGCAAGAGTTCGTCCAAAGCCTATACCTATACCAGAAGAGAAGCTACTTAGAAGTATAATTAACCGTCCAAATCCTCAAACAATCCAATCCACGGCAGTAGAAAAATATCCGCGCGCACCAGAGCCAGTAGAGCCAACTTCTAAGCAACCGCCAGTCAATGATCGTACAAACTTGTCACCACGCCCAAATATACCATTGTCCAGCATAGAACGTGATCCAATCGAATATATATCAAGGCGGTAATTACAATATTAAATAACGATCGAATTTCTGGATTTTTTCAAAAAGCTTAAGTATAATAAGGGTAATTATGACAAAAATTTTATTAGTAGAAGATGATAAAAACTTGCGAGAAATTTATGGCGTACGCCTACTTGCCGAAGGCTACGATATTGTTTCGGCAGGGGATGGCGAAGAAGCTCTAGCAATGGCAATAAAAGAGCGTCCGTCCTTGATTGTAAGTGATGTGATGATGCCAAAGATTAGTGGTTTTGATATGCTTGATATTTTGCAATCTACTACAGAAACAAAAGATATAAAAGTCATTATGATGACAGCTCTCAGCGGAGAAGATCAACGTCAAAGAGGCGAACAGCTTGGGGCTGCACGTTATTTAGTAAAATCACAGGTTGGAATTGAAGATGTTGTGCGAGCCGTACATGAAGTATTAGGGGACCAGCCTCAGTCAACTCAGCCAGATGATACTGATGATAATTCAAATCAACACTCACAGGAAGAAGATAGAATATCAGAAAACAACACATATTCAGACAATACTGACAATTCTAATGATACTCAAAATTTAAGCTATGAAGAGACTGAACCATCACGTGAAACTAGTTCCAGCAGTAATGAAAATCTAGTGGATACAAATAATAGTATTGATCAGACAAGTGGAAATCTACCAGAATATAGAGAACCAGTAAGCCAACAGCAAATTCAGCCACAGGATCAAGCCCAACAATTTCCTCAGCAGGATCCAAGATTAGAATTTGCGCCCGAACAAGGTCATCCAGTGATTCCACCCGAGGATTTAATGCGCACCCCAGCACAACAGCCAAATCACCAAAAAACAGAAAGAGCAACTGTTCCGGTTCAACCTACTGGCGTTTATTCAACTCTTGACGAGAGGCCTCCTCAATTTTCACAGCCACATCATCCAGTACAGCAGCCAGCTCACTTACAACAAAATAACTCGCATACTCAACAGCAGCCAGTTCAACCTGTACAAATACCTAATTTAGAAAATCGATACCAGTCGGCGACGCAGCCAGTTCAGTCAAACCCACAAACTCAAGTTTTAGAGAATGCGCAAGCTTTTAGGCAAACTCAGCAGAACATTGCTCAACAGCAAATGCAACCAGAATATAATTACACTCCTTTGCAAAGTCCTCAGCTACAAGAACAGCCACAGGTATACCAGACACAGCAAAACATACAGCATCCAACAACGTCGCAGATACCTCAGCCTCAAACTCAACAGAAAACTGGCGGAGAGAGGGTGATTCAACCCCTAAACGGCGATGTACGAGAGGAAATTAATAACGTTGCCGATAGATTAGCTCAAGAGATCAATGATATTCCTCCAATCCAGTAATAATAGTTGGGGTCATACAAGGCAGACTTAACATTATATGCCCAATTCAACAAGTCAACCAAACCGAACAGAAAAGGCTGAACGGCTAAATAAATTTTTAGCCTTCCAACTTGGAGTTTCACGGAGGCAAGCTGATGATCTGATTGCTAAACAGAAAGTATATATTAACAATCAGCCAGCCCAACTAGGTGCACGAATTGGCGAGAGCGACACTATAACTATCAATAACCACATAGTGGGCGGACGCAGTAGCTATACTTATTTAATGTTAAATAAGCCGATTAATTATGTTTGCTCTCGCAAACGACAAGGTAAAACTCCTACTATTTATTCTCTTTTACCAGATAAATTTCATAATCTAAAGCCAGTAGGTAGACTTGATGCTAATAGTTCGGGGTTACTTTTGCTCACTAATGATGGCGATTTTGCATTTCGCATGACCCATCCAAAATTTAAAAAAAACAAACAATATAATGTCACGCTAGATAAAGAACTGGCACCTCTCCACCAACAAATGATTGCTGATTTTGGTATACAATTAAATGATGGACTTAGCAAGCTTGGGCTAAGCCGCCAAAGCAATCAAGATCGCCACAATTGGATCGTTAGCATGAGCGAGGGTCGCAATCGACAGATCCGACGTACTTTTGCCTCTCTTGGCTATACGGTAATAAAATTACATCGCACTCATTTTGGTACATACAAACTTGGTACGCTTGGTGCGGGAGATTATATAGTAATCAACCCTTAAATATCATCTTGTCAGTTTTGATTCGATATCGCAGAGCCACCTAATTCATGGTATAATTAATGGGTTATGGCAAGTAAACTTCCTACTGTTGCGCTAATAGGGCAGGCGAATGTTGGTAAAAGTTCGCTTTTTAATCGTATGGTTAGAGCTCAACAGGCAATTGTCGCCCGCGAAGCCGGTACGACACGCGACAGTGTTATAGGGAAAGTTGAATACAAAAAACATCAATTCTGGCTAGTCGACACCGCTGGGCTAAAAGATCCTAATGATGATTTTGAAGCAACAATCCAAGATCAAATTACAGAAGCTTCTGAATCAGCAGATGTTATTTTAGTGGTTGTTGATAGTATCATGTATCCATCCGATCAAGACAAGATCGTAGCTAAAAAAGCTCTCAAAAGTAAAAAACCCGTAATTCTCGTTTTAAATAAAACCGATTTAAAGGGCAGTCTACCAGTTGATGAATTTAAACGCCTAGGAATCAAAACTGTTATCCAAACTAGCGCTGAACACAATCGAGGAATAGCTAATCTGTTAGATATGGTAACTGAAAAAATACCAGCCAAAATTGAGCATCAACAAAATGATATTTTACGAGTAGCACTCATTGGGCGACCAAACGTAGGTAAAAGTACTCTATTTAATGCTCTGGCAGGCAAACAGCAGGCCTTAGTGGCAAACATAGCTGGAACAACTCGGGATATTAATAGGGTTCAAGTTCGATATAATCAAAATACGATTGAGCTTTTGGATACAGCTGGAATTCGCCGTCAAGGTAAGCAAGAAACTGGTATAGAAAAGTTTAGCGTTTTACGCACTCTTCAGGCAATAGAAGAGTCTGATATCTGCCTTCTATTACTTGACGTTAATGAACTTAATGTAGCACTAGATCAACGTCTGGCGGGTATAATTAATGACGCTGGAAAAGGTCTAATCGTTGTAGTAAGTAAGTGGGATAGTGTTGAAGGTAAGGATGCCTTCACTCGTGACGCCTTAGCACCTAAAATTAGTTATCATCTAAAATTTGTACCGTGGGCACCTCTGATATTCACCTCATCTATAACAGGTCAAAATATTACTAAACTATTTGATTTAGTTTTAGATATCAACAAAAGGCGCAACCAAGAGACCAAAACTCGCACCCTAAATGATTTACTACAAAAAGCAGTCCAAAAGCATCCACCCGCTGGATTAAAAAATACACACCCCAAATTACGCTACATAGTTCAAACAGATACAACTCCGCCGTGGTTTGTAATTTATGGAAGTAATCTTAAATTCATCCACTGGAGTTATAAACGCTATTTAGAAAGTCTTATCCGTGATACATACAATTATAATGGCACCCCTATTAAACTTAGCTTTAGAGATGAAAAACAAATAAAATCAAACAAAAAACGTATAAGTCAAGGAAAAGAGCCTGTCACAAAAGCCTATAAACAAGCTAAAAATGCCGAAAAGTTATTAAATCCAAACAATAATCGTTAATTATACTAAGTTGTAAAATGAAAATTATCTTCGCACAAGGTAATCCTGGTAACCAATACGAAAAGACTCGCCATAATATTGGCTGGATGATTATTGATAAACTCGCAAAGCAGCTAGATGCCGATTTTATATATAAACCTAAATTCTCAGCCTCTATTGCCGAAAGTAGCTTAAATGGTGAAAAAATACTTCTAGTAAAGCCCCTTACATTCTATAACGATACTGGAGTATCAGCACGAGCACTAATTGATTTTTATAAAATAAGCACAAAAGACATTCTAGTTTTACATGATGATTTAATGATAGATTTTGGTAAGTTACGCATAAGATTGAGCGGAAGAGATGCTGGCAATAATGGCGTGAAATCACTAAACGCACATCTAGGGAAAGATTTTGCGCGCCTAAGAATCGGTATTTATACCATTTTACGTAACAAAATCCACGATAAAGATTTCGTACTAAAAAAATTTACAAAAGATGAAATTCAACTCATTGAAGAGAAGATCATCCCGCAATCACTCGAAATAATTCACGACTTTATTAATGATAATTTAGAGCCAACTAGCTGGAGTGCTTTATAAAACAGGCTTGTTATTTGGCAAGCACGAATTAGGAAGTACTCTATCAAATCCTTTTGCCGACCACGCAGCAGTACCACCTGCGAGCACAAAAACATTTTCTATACCTAATTTTTTGGCAATACTAGCAGCGCGTAAACTACGCCCCGTACGTGAACACACAAAAATATAGCTATCGGTCAATTCCGTATCCTTTAATTGTGTCGCCCAGTCCTCAATATTATAATAGCTAACTTGTTTACTGCCTTTAATGTGGTGGTCGACAAATTCTCTAGGTTCACGAACATCAATTATTTTAAATTTTGGATTTGTTTTTTTTAATATCTTCGTATAGTTTCTCTGGAGAAATGTCATCAATTCTAGCTAGCTTATTATTGGAATTATTACCTTCAAACCCAGGAATAGGGCCAGATGATTGATTATCTATCTCTGGAAAACTAGATTCTCCTAAAATTTCAAAATATTCTTCAACATAAGGAAAGCAACTATCTGGGCAAACAAACACTACATGCTTACCGCGTAACATATCACCATTTCCACTATTTATGATATTTTCTATCATAGTACAAGCCCCAGCATAAGCAAATCCGCTACTTGGACCAACCAAAAGACCCTGCCTAATCATATCTAGGCTAGATTTATAAGCATCAACTTCATCAATAGCAACTAAGTCCTCGGTTAGGATATCTTTCCAGTTAAAGTCTATTTCACGCAAAGCATTAGATGTACGGACGCCAGGAACTTGATTATTAGGTACACGTACCACACCTCCAACTCTAAGTTCAGGCAAAACTTCTTTAAGATATCCAGCAGTACCTACTAACGTGCCAGTCGTTCCTAATCCAGCCACAAACATACCCAAGTTTTCACCAAGCTGATCAAAGATTTGTGGACCAGTTACATCGCGATGAGCTTGCGGATTAGCAAAATTATCATATTGTCCAGGATTACAATTTCCAGACTCATTACCAAGTCTGCGTGCAATTGAAATTGAGCTATTCGGATCATGAGCATCAGGACAAATCGGACCATCAACCAATAAAACATCTATACCAGCAAGTCTCAAAAGCTGCAATTTGCCGCGCGTGACAGTATTTGACGCTACAGCTTTCACGCTTTTTATTCCCAAACTTTTAGCAAAAAGCCCCATGCTAAACACGGTATTTCCTGAAGATGATTCAACTACATTTTTGCTAATTGCATCAACAGAATTAAGCAAATAATAAGCTGGTAGCGATTTGACATTACCAAGCGGTAGTGTATTCATAAGTTTTGCAGATATGTGAATATCATGAGATTCTAAAAAAGGATTTAACTCTGATGGCAGCTCAACCAACGGTATGTACTCATCAGCTTTAGGCTTTAGGTAGTTTTTTAATCCATCTGCGCCTAAATATGCCCTATTATTTTGCATCGTTATATTTAAATTCCTCATCAATCTGATCAGTTAGATCACCAAATCGTTTTTTAACATAGTCTTGACCAACATAAATTTTATGAATTTCCCAGAGTTTTGGCAAACGATCCTGCGCAGGAATAGCTATAGATTCCAATCGTCTAGATAATTCCATAAAAACATCTTTTGAAATATTCTCTAGTTTATCAAAATCTAACGAATCACGGCCTTTATCAACATTATGCAAATGTTGCGAACGATAAATTGAGCCCATAAAACGCTTACCTGCATATTTTTTAACAAACTCTTCATCATCTTTATCATCGACTTTGTTTGCAACTACAACCACGCGATCAGCAACGCCGCCAGCCTCAGCCAAACGTAGATAATCATCTAAAACTTTAAGTCCGCGCATAGTAGGCTCAACTGCAAAAACCAACATATCAAACTGTGCATATAACGTTGAAGCAAACGCATCGGTACCAGCAACCATATCTACAGCCACCACGCCAGAATCATTTGTATGCGAAAGAATATTCTCCAAAATAGCTAAATTATTATGATAGCAGCTCGATGCCAATCCATTTTCAGAATAAGAGCCAACCGTCGCAAGATGCAAGTTTTTACTAATTGGGCGAGTATAGTTATTAATAAACCAATTATTATCTGTAATATCAATAATTCTAGAGCCCCTTCCTGGGGGAGTAGACTTCTTAAATTCAGCATTATTTTTTATTCTAGAATTATCACCACGTAGCCAAGTACGGATTTTGTCACTAGGATATTTCTCAGAAAGAAGCAGATCTAACGAAGTTGCATTTAATCCCAAAAGCTCTGCCATATGCATATTTATATCAGCATCAATAGCTAAAACTGATTTTTTCTTACTATAATATAGACAAAAAAGACTTGAAACTGTAGTCTTTCCTGCACCACCTTTACCAACAAAAGCAATTTTCATATTTGTTAATTATAGTGACATAGTTATTTTTTACAAATTAGTTGCATTTTTAATAATTTTTGCGACAAAATTGCAAAATATACTATAATAAATCAGTGAATAATGAAATAATCTTGTTTAAAAATATTTTAAAGGAAGCAAAGCTTAGTTTAACAGAGCCTCGGCTTGAAGTATTTATGATTCTATTAAACGCCAAAAAGCCCTTAAGAGCTGCAGAAATATCCAAGCGCCGCAAAAAGGCTAACAGAGCAAGTATCTACCGTACTTTAAATCTTTTTAACGAACTACATATTACAAATATAATTTTACGAGGCTGGACTCCATTAGTAGAACTTTCTGATAAGTTTCAGCCCCACCATCATCATATAACATGTATGATTTGTAAAAAGTCAGAATTAATTAACAGTCATAAAATTGAAGAAAGTCTACAGGAAATATCTAACCAAAAAGGTTACATTCTAAAACAACATACCGTAGAATTATATGGAATTTGTGCTAAATGCCAAGCCAAGACCGATTTAGCTTGATTGTAAATTCTTAGTATTTTTAGCATGACGCGCCTCTATAACACTACTACCAATTGCTAAAATAATAAATGCCAAGCCAAGACTACCAGTGATCCATTCTGGAAGTTCAACATGAAATAGTTTAAAGAGCATCATTATACCAAGTGCCACGATAGCCCAATGCGCACCATGTTCTAAATATCTATATTTACTAAGTGTACCAGAGCGCATCAAATAAATAGTTAAAGAACGAACCCAAATAGCACCTGCACTTAATCCAGACGTAATTAAAATAACGCTACTAGTAATTGCAAAAGCACCTATTACGCCATCAAAACTAAAGCTAGCATCGAGTACTTCCAAATACAAAAATGCAGCAAAAGCAGCCCAACCAGTTTTTAATTTAATATCTTTAGATGAATGACTACCAAATAATAATCCAAATAATTCAAGCCCAATATGCAGCAAAATACCTAAAACGCTTGATATTAAAATCATCGCTTTATATTTTTCTTCAACTGTAAAATATAAAACCACCATTACAAGAAGAATTAAACAAGCTCTAAAATTTTCAAATTTGCCAGCACGCGCCAGCCAAGGTTCAACACCGCGAACCCAATGAATTTGTTTATTGTAATCAACAAAATAGCTTAAACCTATCATTAATAGAAAGATACCGCCAAAAGCGTTAATCATAGGCGAGGCATTATGCAAAACATGACCATAACGCTCAGGGTTGTTAAGCGCCATATTTACAACCTCACCAAAATTAAGCCCACTCGCAAACATAACTATTACAATAGGCAATAAAAATCTCACAGCAAAAACCGCTATAAAAATCCCCACAGTTAAAAATATTCTCTGCCAAATCAAACTCATAGAAGCAAGAGTACGACTATTTACTACAGCATTATCAAAACTAAATGTCACTTCCAAGATTAATAACACAAAGAATAGCCATAGACCTTGCCAGCTAAGTTGCCAAAAAGTAACTCCCGCCAAAATAACGGTTAAAAATATAGAAAACCTAAAGATACCTAATAAGTTATTTTGTTTTCTTTTCACCTAGCCAGTATAACAAAATAATACGCAGATAATAAATATATAAATTATTAAAAACCAAAAATATCATAAAAAGTATTGTAATTATACAAAATATATGTTAATATTATATTTGTGCTCATTTTCGAACTATAGAAAGGAAAGCAAAATGAGTCAAGCACCTGTTAGCAATCGTGCAAGCCATGATATTCTTCCAGAGAATTCCGCTCAAGCGTTGGAAATTTCTCAGTTCGCCTACGAGGCAAGTATCGCATGGGGAAATGCTAGTAATCTTCAGCCAAAACGGGAGAAAATCCCTGGCGCAGACGAAGACATTCTTGGCGTTAAGTTGCCAAAAATTTCTAACATCAATGACTATGTACCGAGTAACGACGCCTCTTACTATTTGTCAGTTCCAGATGGCAATTGTCATCTGCCTCGTATTTTCGAGTGCACAAAGAGCGAGTACACTGACGTTGATGTATGTGATGAGCTGTCAAAAAGCCACCTTAGCAGTATGAGTTCAGAAGAAGCAAAGTATCTCAAGAGTACTATGCAAACATTCATTAACCAACTGAGCGGCGGGTACGTGCCGTTGCACTCTTCGCACTCTTCGAGCTAACATATACCCCGCTGTAAAATACAGCGGGGTTTTCCTTTTATTCTTAAGTTTGACGCTTTGTACAAATAAAAAAGCGCTAGGTAAGGGTGGGCATCACCTAGCGCCGTTTTACCCTTCAACCCACCCGCGGAGTAAATAAGCGAAGCGCTGCGACCAAAACTCCACAAAGGTGCGCGCCCGGTCATAAAGACCGATATTTGAGTACTCGCTAACTAAGCTCTTAAATGGTTAGTTAAAGGGGTTAGTATGCATGCAATGCACTTAATGTCCGAAAGCGGAGGGTAGATTACTTTGGACACATTGCACACAACCTAACAAAAAGAGTGATTTGCAATCAAATGCATATCACTGTTAAAATAGGGGGTATGAAGGTGCGTTTGACTACTTGCTTTCGCCAATTACTTACAAATATAGCATTTATATTGTATATTGTCAACACTTTTTAAATATTTCCTATGAAAATCAATAGTATATCAACAGATGATAATAAATACATAAACATTTTGACCTCTGTTAATAAACCTCCAGAAAAGCTATATTATATTGGAATATTACCACCAAAACGTCAACCCACGATAGCGATTGTCGGAACAAGAAAACCTACATCCTACGGTAAAGAGGTAGCTTATAAATTTGCTTATGATTTAGCCAAACGGGGAGTAATAATCGTAAGCGGTTTAGCTTTAGGAATAGATGCTATTAGTCATAGAGCATGCCTAGATGCAGGTGGCACAACTATAGCAGTTCTCGGTAATGGTTTACATAAAATCTACCCAAGCACGAATCGAAAATTAGGCGAGGACATTATAGATAAAGGCGGTAGCATTATATCTGAATTTCAAGAAGGGATAGAGCCTCTGCCTTTTAATTTTTTAAAGCGTAATAGAATTATAAGCGGCTTAGCAGATGCTGTAATTATTATAGAAGCAGCCAGCCGAAGTGGCACCCTTAATACGGCAACTCATGCACTAAATCAGGGTAAGGATGTGTTTGCTGTGCCTGGAAATATAACCAGTCCACTCAGTGCTGGTTGTAATGCGTTACTAAAACAGGGTGCTATTCCCGCTACGTCAGTAGAAGATATTCTTGAGGTTATAAATCTGCAAAATCAAGAAGATCAAAACCCCTCACAAATATCTCTACCAGTAGGCGATACTCCACTAGAGAATGTAATAATCGAATTATTAAACCAAGGGGTGCGTGATGGAGATGAACTGCAAAAGCAAGCAAAGGCTGAAATTAGTGATTTTAATGCAGCTCTTACTATGTTAGAAATTAACGGTATAATTAAACCTCTTGGTGCTAACAAATGGTGCTTGCGTTAAAATATAACAGCTACTTCTTAACTCGTAACTTGTGATTGCGCAATTGCATATCGAAATGTCGGCACATAACAAATAGCCATACCGCCGCCGCAAATCCAAGTATGATTTCTATAATAACAAACCAAGAATTCTTTAAAATATAACCTTGCGCCGCCAAAATTGTAGCAAAAATTGGAAAACTAAAAGATATCACCCGTTCACGCCGATTTATATGTTGAATACTAAGCGGGAAAAGTACCATCAATATCACCATCCCAAAAACTATACAGCGCGAAAATATAAAATGAGCCCCATGCATAGTATCATTAGGGCAAATCGCCACTCCAAACATGCAAATAGGCATCAATATAACCATCAGAATGGTTGCTATTTTAGCGGCAGAGCGTTGATCAATCTGCAGGCAATTATGCCTTACTGTAGCACCTATAGCCATTAGTATTAATCCAGCCGTAAAAACTCCTGAATTAAAAAATATCGCTGAAATTCTATTAACACTAGCTTCACCTAAACGGCTTAAGCTCCAGCCTGTCCAGCGGGGGTCATCAGAAAGCAACATAGATAGCGCCACGCCGCAAAACAAACTCATTATATAAAGAGCACAAAGCACCTGCAATTGATTGCGTTTATAAAACCGCAAAACTAGCTCTTTTTTCATATACAAATTATAAATCACGCCCCATAATTTGCCAATTAATCTTACTAGATTATTTGACATATTCTTTACTATGTACTAGTATATAATACGTTGTGTGATACAGATAGTATAATCTGTAATCCGCATGCAAGTGTCGAGCCTAAGACACTTTAACATCTATAAATCTCTACTTATTAGAAAGCAGGTGAAAACTTAGTGAACGCAGTACTGGTTACAATTGCGATAGTGGGACTTATTAGCTACTATGCTTATATTTGCTACCACATGTATGACTAGTTCATGACTTCATGAATCCAATCAACTCTATCTACAAGAAGGAGGTGAAACCATGGCTAGTGATGAATTCTATGAGTGGCTTATGGAAGATTTGGATGATTGGAAACGCCTTATCGATCAAACATCTGATGGTATTTCCAAAATGGAACGCGATCACTGGGAATGGAAACAAGCCCGCCGGACGCCTATCCGAAACGGAGCGAAAGTAACTTTCGTAGCCGATGGTCTAGCGACTCTGTAGTTCAATCTTTCTATTTAGAAAGGAGGTGAAACCATGGCTAGTGATGAATCCCACGAGCGGCTTATGGAACATTTGGATGATTTACAACGCCTTATTGATGAAACACGTGATGGTATTTCCAAAATGGAACGCGATAACTGGGAATGGAAACAAGCCCGCCGGGCGCCTCTCCCAAACCAAACGCCAATAACTTACATAGCCGACGGTCTAGCGACTCTGTAGTTCAATCTTTTTACTTAAGAGGGGTGATTACTTTATGTGGTTACATGTAATAGTGTTTGCTATTGTAGCTACTGCAATTATCTATGTCTGCTTAAAATGGAACGAACTATAAGGCATTAGCCAGGAGCGAAAATGTCTACCAAGAAATCAAGAAAAGGAGGTGAATGTCATAATGCTTAGCGATATTGCAATTATCCTTGCTACTCTTGTGATTTTTGCATCAATAGCAATGCTGTCATTTATTAATGTAAATGACATTAAGTAGAGGTTAAAGCTGTTATTCAGCTAAGGCTCCACTTAAGGCCCCGTTTTATGCGGGGCTTTTATCTTGCAAATTAATTCAATCTATGATACTTTACATACTTGTAACTTATTTATTTTTTAAGTACAGTAAAATAGTATATGGTAAAAAATCTAGTAATTGTAGAAAGTCCAGCAAAAGCAAAGACTATCGAAAAGTATCTTGGAAAAGATTTCACCGTTCTATCTAGCGTAGGGCATATTCGTTCTATAGTTAAAAAAACTAAAGATGGCACGCCACCAATTGATGTTAATAATGATTTTAAAACCCATTACGAAGTAGATCCAGAGAAAAAGAAGGTTGTCGCAGAATTAAGAAAAGCCGCTAAAACCGCTGAGAATATTTACTTAGCAACCGACCCAGATCGCGAAGGTGAAGCAATAGCCTGGCATTTATGCGAAGTTTTAAAACTAAACCCCGCTGAGACTAAACGCATAACTTACCACGAAATCTCAAAACAAGCGGTAGAAGAAGCGCTTAAAAATGCTCATCATATAGATATGAATTTAGTAAAAGCCCAGCAAGCGCGCCAAATTTTAGATAGACTAGTTGGTTTTGAGCTTAGTCCCGTGGTTTGGCAAAAAGTCCCAGGCGGAAAAAGTGCTGGTCGCGTACAAAGCCCAGCCGTCCGTCTATTGGTTGAACGTGAACGTGAGATTGCAGATTTTAATGGCAAAAGTAAATTTAAAGTTACTGCAATATTTATACATAATGAAAATGAAATTAAAGCAGAGCTTCCAAACCGTTTCGACACAGAAGAAGAAGCCAACGAATTTCTAGAGAGCTTGATCGGCGCAAAATTCACTGTAAGCGATATTAAGACCACGCCAGGCAAACGAAATCCAGCTGCACCATTTACAACCAGTACTTTACAGCAAGAAGCAAATGCAAAATTAGGCTTTGGTAGCAAGGCAACAATGGCAGCCGCACAAAAACTCTACCAAGCTGGAAAAATTACCTACATGCGAACAGATAGCGTTAATTTAAGCGACCAAGCTATAGCAGCAACGGCAAACTTCATTAAGTCAGAATTTGGGGAAAAATATTCTAAAGTCCGTAAATTTAAAACCAAATCAAGTAACGCGCAAGAGGCACATGAAGCTATCCGACCAACTAATATTAATGAAGTAAAAGGTTCCTCAAACGATTACGATCAAAAATTATATGACCTAATACGTAAACGAACAATAGCAAGCCAAATGGCTCCTGCCGAGTTGGAAAAAACCACAGTAACTATACAAGTATCTAATAAAAGTAACTTTCATTTTGAAGCCAAAGGTGAAGTGATTCTATTTGACGGATTCTTGAAGGTTTATAATAATCAAAAAGATAGCGAAATCCTACCTAATATAAAATCTGGCGACGAACTAATCCTTAATCAAGCAACCGCTAAGCAGACTTTCGACAGACCACCCGCTAGATACACCGAAGGCTCGCTTGTTAAAAAACTCGAAGATTTGGGCATCGGAAGACCATCAACCTATGCCACAATTATAGATACAGTACAAACTCGTGGATATGTTAAAAAAGGCGAAAGTGAAGGCTCTGAAAGAGACGCGGTAGTGCTTTCACTAGAAAATGGCAAAATCGCTAAAAATATAATTCAAGAAAAAGCTGGAGCCGACAAAGGAAAACTTGTACCCACTCCAAGCGGTGAATTGATTGCTGATTTTCTAACCGAACACTTTTCGCAAATTGTAGATTATGATTTTACTGCCAACGTAGAGGAAGAGTTTGATGCAATCGCAAGCGATAAGTTAGCTCGTAATGCTATGTTGCGTAATTTTTATACGCCATTTCATAAGTTAATTGAACAATCTAGTGATATTGATCGCACAAAAGTCGGAGCACAGCGTGAAGTTGGTATTGATCCTAAATCTGGCAAGCCAATTCTAGCACGGTTTGGCCGATTCGGACCAATGCTTCAACTCGGCTCTACCGACTCAAACGACAAGCCTCTTTTTGCGCCTATGCCAAAAAACGCAAAAATCGAAACAGTAACTCTTGAGCAAGCTCTTAAAATGTTTGAACTACCAAGGCTAGTTGGTCAAACCGAAGACGGGCAAGACATTAAAGCTAATATTGGTAGATTTGGTCCATACATCCAAATCGGTAAACTATTTGTTAGTATCAAACCCGAAGATCCGCATACAATAACACTTGAAAAAGCCCGCGAACTCTATGCTAATAAATTAGAAGCTGAAAAGGCTAAAAATATTGCTGATTTGGGTGATGGCATTAAAGTCTTGAATGGGCGGTATGGGCCATATATTACAAACGGCACTAAAAATGTAAAAATTCCTAAAGATATCGATCCTAAAAACATCGACCGCATAAAGGCTGATGAGATGCTAGCGGAAGCTCCAATACCAAAGAGGAGAGGCCGTACTAAAAAAACGAAATAAAAGTCTTAAAATTGCCTTAAAATAGCTATATATTTATACACTAAAGATAAAAATATACAAGCATAAGCATATAATATTAATTTATAAAAAGTCTTATAACATTGTTTACAAAAATCGTAAAAAACATGCTATAATAATATAAATTATGATATATGTTTGACATAGAGTATACTATATTGTATAATTGCGTAATTAAAATATATCAGGATAAGTGACATTTTTAACATTTTAATCTGTGTTAGGCAGAGAGGACACTCATGAGCGAAGCTCCAAAAAAAGAACAAATAATTGATATAAAAGCTTCTGTTAAAGCAATTATTGAATCAATAGACCAAGAGCGCGAACGCGAAATTATTAAACGCCGCTTTGGGCTATACGAGCGTAAAGAAACTCTTGAACAAATAGGGGAGTTACTGGGTATTACTCGCGAGCGCGTACGACAATTAGAAAAGGCTATTTTAATACGTATCAAAATGGTAGCCGAGCGCGGTGAATTGCCTGATGTAACATCTTGTGAAAAAGTTATTATACGGACTTTAAGCGATATGGGTAGGGTTGCAAAATTACATGAACTAACCGATAAACTATTAGGCAAAAAAAGCAACTCTCGCGAACGAGCACATATCGCATTTATAGCCGAGCTTTCACCAAATTTAACTGTTATTAATGAAACTGATAACTACGAAAACGGTGTAGCAATTGCTGAATACGGCGACGAAAAGAAAATTAAAAAACAAATTGAAGAAATCATCAAAACAATTAAAACTAATAAAAAACCTCTCACTATTGAAGAGCTCCACGAAAAACTTAACTACGAACATCCAAATCATGTACAAGCTTTAGCCCAAATTTCTAAACATTTGGCTCATTTAAAAGATGTTTGGGGACTAGCAAAATGGCCAACAGTTAATCCAAAAAATATACGTGATAAAATTTTTGTAATCTTAAGCGAATCTGGCAAACCCTTACATTTCAGCGAAATAGCTGAGGCGATCAGAGAAAGCGATTTTAACCGCAAAGACGTAACGAAGCAAGCAATTCATAATGAGCTTATTAAAGATAAGCGGTTTATATTGATTGGGCGCGGAATTTACGCACTTGATTCTTGGGGTTACAGTAAGGGTACAGTTACAGACGCAATTAAAGAGGTTTTAGAAAAAGCTGGTGAGCCATTGCATCGCGAAGAAATTGTAAGACGAGTATTGGAAAGTCGCCAAGTTAAAGAAACTACAATTTTGCTAAATTTACAAAGTAAACCCCAATTTAAGCGTGTTGCTAAAGCAACTTATGCGCTCGTAGATGATGTTAAAAAATAATAGTCTAGCATTAGCTTTTAGCGACTATTTATAAGTGATATTATAGAAGGGTAGTATGTCATTTTTTATTGATTTCATACAATTAGTGCTATCTCCCTGGGTTTGGGTGCCTGTTTGTATTATTTTAGGATTTATGACATGGCAAAATAATCGTCGCGTAAAAGAGGTCCTTTCAGTTGACAGTACTTTACTGGTATTAGAAATACCAAAAACTAATGACAAATCAGAATTAGCAGCCGAGCAGTTATTCGCCAGTCTCCATGGTATTTTGCGTGATTCAAATGAATTACGTAAAAGTGGCGGCGTACAAGAACATTTAAGTTTCGAGATTGCATCTGTACGTGGTCAAATCAGATTTTATGTTTGGATGCCAAAAACCTTGCAAAGCTTTGTAGAGGGGCAAATTTACGCCCAGTATCCAAGTGTCCAAATCCATGAAGCAAGCGAAGACTACGTAGCAAATGAGCGTACTCACAAAGTTATTCATACAGCAGAAATCACCGTGACAGACAGCCAATATCTGCCAATTAAAACATTTCAGAATTTTGAGGTTGATCCGTTAGCTGGAATAACTGGAACATTAGCAAAATTAGAAGATACCGATGAAGAAATCTGGGTACAAGTCCTAACACGTCCAGTTGCCGATTCTTGGCACAAAGAAAGTTATAACTGGATTGAAAAAGTTAAAGATGGCGGTGGTTTTAGTTTGCTAGATGGCGGTGGTTTTAAATGGTTAGCTACAATTCTTGAGGCATTATGGAAAGTCCCAGAGCCAGGCGAGGGCGGCTCTGTAAAGGAATTATCTGAGCGCGATAAGTCTCGTATTGCCGAAGCAGAAAAGAAGGCAGCCAAATTAGGTTATCAAATAAAAATTAGGCTAGCATATTTAGGTGACAGTCAATCAAATGCCCGCCTGCGAATGCAAGCTATAGTCGGAACTTTTAAACAATTTAATAGCACAAATTTAAATGGATTTACGGTAACAAATTCTTCATTTGACAAAGAATCAATTAATGCATACCGCAGCCGTTTATTTACAGATGATGGATTTATATTAAATATAGAAGAGCTTGCCTCTGTATTTCATCTGCCACACACAAATGTGGAGACTCCAAACATAGTCTGGGCAAGCACTAAAACAGCTGAGCCTCCAGCCAAACTTCCAGTCATTACTGGAGATCGGGCTAACGATGAAAATATTTCCGCTTTTGGACTCACAAATTTTCGCGGTATTAATCATCAATTTGGGATGTTACGATATGATCGTTCACGCCATGTTTATATTATAGGCCAAACTGGAGCTGGTAAATCTGGTTTACTTGAGTTGTTTGCATTGAGTGATATTTTCCATAATCAAGGCTATGCAATTATCGATCCACATGGTGATTTCGCTATAAACAATATGAAATTTATTCCGCCAAGCCGGCTTAAAGATGTGGTTTATTTTAATCCAGCCGACACGGCTTATCCAGTCGGTTTTAATCCTCTAGAAGTAACTGATCCGAACATGAAGAGCAACATCTCATCTGAGGTTATTGGCGTGCTTAAGCGTATGTTTGGCGAAAGTTGGGGTCCACGCCTAGAATACATCTTACGCTACACAATCCTAGCATTATTAGATAGGCCAGAACCTACTATGCTCGACATTGCGCGCATGCTGACGGATAAAAAATTCCGTAAAGAAACCCTAGAGTATTGTAAAGATACTGTAGTTTTACAATTCTGGAAACAAGAATTTGGACAATGGGGGGATAAACAAGTCAACGAAGCCATTGCTCCTGTTTTAAATAAAGTTGGCGCCTTTACAGCCAATCCAGTTATTCGCAATATCATAGGTCAACCTAAATCAACATTTAATATTCGTAAAATCATGGATGAAGGCAAAATTTTGGTGGTTAATCTTTCAAAGGGGTTGATTGGTGAAGATAACGCTGGTATTTTAGGTAGTTTTTTAGTTACAAAGATTCAGCTAGCTGCCATGAGTCGATCAGATATACCAGATGTTAAAGATCGTCGTCCATTCTATTTGTATGTAGATGAATTCCAAAACTTTGCTACAGACTCCTTTGCAACAATTTTATCTGAAGCGCGTAAATATGGATTAAATTTAACTGTTGCAAATCAGTATATATCACAGATGACTGAGACTGTACGGGGTGCTGTTTTTGGAAATGTTGGTACAATGATTTCATTTCGTGTCTCAGCAGAAGATGCACAGATTTTGGCCCAGCAGTTTGAACCGCAGTTTGAACCTGGCGATCTACTCCAAATGCATAACCGCCATTTTATTATAAATATGGTTATAAAAGGCGAAAAAGCACCAGCATTTAGCGCTACGACCCTTAATCTACCACCAGCTGGAGTTGATAATTCCGAGGCAATTATAGCTAATTCACGCCAATTTTATGCACGTAATCGCCAGGATGTAGAAGAAGCTATAGATAAAATAATTCAACCGCCAGAAACTCTTAAAAAACCCGCCAAAACACCATCACCTAAGACCCAGCAACCTACTCATCCTAGAAAAATGCCTGTCATACCAACAGCTACACCAAACAGACCAAGGATAGTCCGTGAGGAAAGTCCTGCATCTAATAATACTAAAAAAGCACCAGATATAAAAAATGACGGCCAGCTACATCCTATTCGCCAAATAAAAACTCCCCCTAAAAAACCACCTGTAAGTAAAGACGGGGTTCAAATAATCCAAAAGAAAGATGAGGTTATCCTAAATCTCCGCGGAATTGATTCTAGTACAGCTAAGGCTAATTCTACTTCCGCTGATACTAAAAATTCAGTAGAATCACAAAATACATCAAATTCAAATAAATCCCAAGAAACGACTATAAAAAATAAACAACCTCAAGACACAAAAGATAGTAATTTAGTCAAAGAACCTAATACGGCAGCGCCAAAAAAGCGTCGCAGACGCCGAAAGCGTAAACCAAATCAGCCAAATACAGCATCTGAATCTTCTTCATCCAAAGAACAAAAAACTTCGTCTGATTAATAACAGATACGAACTTCTTGAAGGTAAATTCTACAATGATTTATTGTTGACATACCCTATATATTGCGTATAAAGTATAAACATAGGCACTACATATAGTGTTACAAACAATATAGCAACATAAATCGGTATCTAAAACAAGTTATTTCGGCAAATAGCCGAAACTGTTTTTCTGACCGTAAAAATGGACTCAGGAGGGGGCAAATGCAAAAAACCATAAAAAAACGCGATGGTCGAAGGGTGAAATTTAACTCCGAAAAAATTACCAAAGCGATTGAAAAAGCTGGATTAGCAACAGACGAGCTAAATCACGAAGAAGCCGAAAAGTTAACACAAAAGGTTTTGGCAAAACTAGAACAACGTAAGGCTAAAACCGTACCGAGTGTTGAAGATATCCAAGACATCGTCGAAGATGCATTGATTGACTCCAAGTACAAAAAAACTGCCAAAGCCTACATTATTTACCGCGACCAGCACAAGAAAATTCGCGAAATTACTTCGACAGCGCACGTTGATTTGATTGATAAATATCTAGGCAATCTCGACTGGAAAGTCAACGAAAACTCCAATATGGGTTATAGTTTACAGGGCTTGAATAATTACGTATCGACCGAAGTTACCAAAACCTACTGGTTGGACAAGATTTACACTCCAGAGATTGGTCAGGCGCACAAAGAAGGTGATCTACACATTCACGACCTCAATTTACTGAGCGTGTACTGTGTCGGCTGGGATTTGACCGATTTACTGCAAGAAGGTTTTACTGGCGTTGCTGGAAAAGTTGCTTCCAAACCAGCAAAACATTTCCGCTCGGCGCTGGGTCAGGTAGTGAACTTTTTCTATACATTGCAGGGTGAGGCGGCTGGTGCGCAGGCATTTTCAGATTTTGACACGCTCTTAGCGCCGTTTATTCGCTATGATAACCTCGATTACGATGAAGTAAAGCAAGCTTTGCAAGAATTTGTCTTTAACGTCAATGTGCCGACGCGTGTTGGTTTCCAAACACCGTTTACCAATATCACACTTGATTTGGAATGCCCGAAGCACATGGTTGATAACCCAGTGATCATCGGCGGTGAAATGCAGGACACTACCTACGGCGAATACCAGGAAGAGATGAATATGCTCAATAAAGCACTGCTGGAGGTGTTGTCTGAGGGTGATGCTAACGGCCGCGTCTTTACCTTCCCGATTCCAACGGTTAATATTACCAAAGATTTCAACTGGGATAATCCAGTGATCGAAAGTCTGTGGAAAGCCAGCGCTAAATACGGCATTCCATACTTCTCAAACTTCATCAATTCTGATATGGATCCAGAGGATGCCCGCTCAATGTGCTGTCGCCTGCGCATCGATAATCGCCAGCTGGAATACCGCGGTGGTGGACTGTTTGGCTCAAACCCAATGACTGGTTCGGTTGGTGTGGTGACAATTAACTTGCCGCGCCTGGCGCTAAAGTCCAAGAACGAGAAAGAATTCTTCGAGGGCCTGAGCGAATTGATGGACATGGCGAAAGATAGTTTGGAGACCAAACGTAAGGTCTTGGAGCGATTAACCGAGGCAAACCTTTACCCATACACAAAGTTTTACCTACGCAACATTAAGCAGCGTTTTGACCAATACTGGAAGAATCACTTCTCAACCATCGGTTTGATTGGTACTAACGAAGCGGCGTTGAACTTATTGGGCGTTGACATCGGCACGGAAAAGGGCAAAACTTTTGCTGAAAAAATCCTTGATTTCATGCGCGACCGACTGGTTGAGTATCAGAAAGAGACTGGCAATAATTACAATTTGGAAGCGACGCCAGCTGAAGGCACGACCTACCGTTTGGCGCAGATTGACAAAGCTAGTTTCCCTGACCGAGCACACTTTGCCAATGGTTTGGGCGCGGCGGTTAAACATCCGTTCTATACCAATTCCAGCCACTTGCCAGTCAACTACACTGACGATCTGTTTGAGCTGATGGATTTGCAGGATAATTTGCAGACCAAATACACTGGCGGCACGGTGATTCACTTCTTCCTGGGCGAGCGTATGGATGATCCACAGACGCTGAAGAAACTGGTCAAAACGATTTGTGAAAATTACAAATTGCCATACTTTACCTTTACGCCAAGCTTTTCAATTTGTGCTAACCACGGCTATATCGTCGGCGAGCACCCAGCTTGCCCGAATTGCGGCGAAGCGACTGAAGTTTACTCGCGGGTGGTTGGTTTCTTGCGCCCAGTTTCCCAGTGGAATAACGGTAAGCAGGCTGAATTTGACATGAGGGAGCATTATGACGATGCCGCCGAGCATGAGCGAGTCAACGCCGTCGCTGTCCCAGCTTAGAGTGGCGATCGGTGGGATTCAGAAGCTGTCGCTAGTGGATTATCCCGGTCACGTGGCGGCAGCGCTGTTCCTCTCTGGCTGTAACATGCGCTGCGGTTATTGCCATAATCCGGAGCTGGTACTACCCGAGCGGTTAGCGCCGAGCATCCCGGTTGAAGAGGCGATGATTTTTCTGAAATCACGTGTTGGCCGGCTAGACGGCGTGGTGATTTCTGGTGGCGAGCCGACGGTCAACGAAGATTTGCCGGTGCTGTGCCGGATGATCAAGGGTCTCGGTTTTGATGTCAAGCTGGATACTAACGGCACGCACCCTGACATGGTGCGCGGTATGATCGAGGAAGGGACGATTGATTTCATCGCCATGGATGTCAAGGGTCCGCTGGAAAAGTATGTGGAGATTGCGGCCCGGCCGATTGATCTCATGGCAATCAAAGACAATGTGCGGCTGATGATTGACTCAGGGATTGGCCATGAGTTTCGGACGACGATCGTTCGCGAGCAGTTGGAGGTAGCGGATTTTGAAAAGATTGGCGAGCTTGTTAAAGGCGCCAAGCGCTTTGCCTTGCAGCATTTTCGCACCGGTACCACTATTAGTCCAAAATTTGCCAACTACCACACGTTTACTGACGAAGAATTTAGAGCCGCTCAAAAAATAATGGAAAGGTATGTCGAAGAATGCGTGATTCACTAACTGTCGAAATTGTGCGGGTGCGTCAGGAAAATCCTGAGGTGACGACGCTGTATTTTGCGCGGCCGTTTGATTTTATGGCGGGGCAATACATCACGGTGTTCATTGCGGGTAGTCAGGTGCGTGAAGGCAAGGCCTATAGTATTTCTTCGCGCCCGCATGAGGAACTGATGTCAATTACCATCAAAGATGTTGGCGGCGAGTTTTCGAGTTATTTGTGTTCGCGTCGTGCCGGCGACAAGTTGCGAATTAGTCCGGCGTATGGCGATTTTAATCCGCAAACTGAGCGACCGCTGGTTGGCATCGCAGCGGGGTGCGGGCTCAGCCCGATTTGGAGTATTTTGGCGGACGCCAAGCAGCCGACTTTTCTCTATTTGAGTCAAAAATCGCCAGAATATATGGTGTTCTCGGAGGAGTTGGCGGCCTCAAACATTACGGTCAAAAAGTTTAGTACCCGCCAGCAGGTTGAGGAAACAGATGGCTGGCATAATGGACGGTTTGAGGCGGCAAACATTGTTGGTGAAGTGCCGAGTGAGGCACACTTTCTGGTTTGCGGCAGTCTGCCATTTGTACGCGATATTTGGCAAAAACTCACCGCCGCCGGTGTCGATGAATCACATATTTCAACGGAGACATTTTTTGAGCAATGATTAAAAATCTTGAATTAAAAGTTATAAATGGAGAAAAAGTTTCAGCTGCTTGCACTGGTCAGTTAGGTCAGGCTGCTTGTGCAACTTGTATAGCGGCACCAGATTGCCCAATTCTAAGATTAAAGAAAGCCCAGGCCGAGCAAATACCAGCGCCAAATCGTAAAAGCTACCTTGATGATTTGATATCTGATGATAATACTATTATAGCGGCTGGTTATAAAAAGAAACTTCAGCCAAAAGTCTTACCGATCATAGCAGAAAACCATGAAAAAAAGCCAAAGCCAAAGCCGAAAAAAATTAAAACTCCAGAGAAATTACCACCAACAACAAAAGCATCACAAAAATCTATTCTAATGCTTGCAATAGAAGCACTAGAAGGGATTGCTCGCCAATCTATTCGCTAATACTTTATTAATAATTAGTGCTATACTGTTATTATGAAAACAAAAGCAAAACCATTATTTGGTAAAATTTGGATAATAGGTGCGCTGCTATTTATGTCGATGATTAGCTGGATGCTTTACGATATTCTACAGCGCGAAGGAGCAATAGGTCGATATGATGATGTTATAGTAATGGGTACTAATGCTGGATTTAAGCCATTTGAATATAAAAACGGCAATGAAATAGTTGGCTTTGATGTGGATATAGCCAAAGAAATAGCCAAAAAGACAAATAAAACCTTAAAAATTGAAGATATGTCATTTGATGGACTTTTACCTGCCCTTAATTCTGGACAAGTAGATATGGTAATCGCCGGTATGTCTGTTACACCAGAACGCGAAAAGAATGCTCTTTTTTCAAAATCCTACTATTCAGCAGCTCAACGAATGATAATAAAAAAAGGCAGCAGTATTAAAAATAAATACCAGCTAGAAGGTAAAAAGATAGGGGTTCAGCTCGGCACAACAGGCGATACACTAGCATCAAAAATTAAAGGTGCTCATATTGCCCAATTTCCAACTGCACCAAGCGTTCTTACAGAGCTTAACGCTGGTGGTGTAGATGTTGCGATTTTAGATAACGCACCAGCAGAGCAATACACGACTGGATTTAAGGAACTAATAGTTCTACCTGGCAGTTTAAGTAACGAAGATTACGCCATTGCCATAAAACTAGGAAATAACAAATTGTTAGAGCAGATAAATCAAGTTATAGATGAAATGAAACAAGATGGTCGCTACAAAAAATTAATTAAAAAATATTTTGGCAATGATACGATATCGTTACAAGGGGAAGAAAAGTGAATTTCTGGGAAGTTATTTTTGGCGATGGGCGAGGCTTATACTTATGGTATGGGTTACAGGTTACATTAGTTTTAACAGTTTTTTCGCTGATACTTGGTGTAATTATAGGTATAATAATAGCCTTAATGCGAACCTCAAACTTTCGCCCATTTAACCATTTTAAAAATACAAAGTTTGATAAATTAAGTAAATTTAATCCACTAGCATCTCTTGGAAAAATCTATGTAGACATCATACGCGGCACCCCGCTTTTAGTCCAGCTATTAATTATGTATTACGTAGTATTTGGGTCTTATAATTTCATGCCAAAAATATTTGTGGCAGCAATTGCTTTTGGAATAAACGCAGGCGCCTATATAGGTGAAATCATACGTGGTGGCATAGAGAGCATAGATAATGGTCAAATGGAGGCAGCGCGTTCATTAGGTTTAAGTAGCTGGCAGGCTATGCGTTTAGTGATATTGCCGCAAGCGCTTAAGAATTCTTTACCTTCCTTAATTAGTGAATTTATAGCCCTACTAAAGGAGACTTCAATTGTTGGATGGATAGGATTAAACGATATTATGCGCGGCGCCGATAATATTCGCTTTCAAACTGCCACGGCATTTGAGTCATTATTTGCAGCGGCCTTAATTTACCTCGCCCTTACAGCTATATTCACAAGGGTAGCAACCCGAGTAGAAAGGAAACTAAAAGAAGATGATAATTAGCGTAAAAAATTTAAAAAAATACTTTGGAAAAAATCACGTTTTGCGCGACATTGATGTTGATATAGAACAAGGTGAAGTAGTTGTAGTCGTGGGATCCAGTGGATCTGGTAAATCAACTTTTTTAAGATGTTTAAACCTACTAGAAGAACCTACAAGTGGAAAAATTATAATTGATGGAATTGATATAACTAATTCAAAAGTTAATTTAAATAAATTGCGTACAGATGTTGGGATGGTATTTCAATCATTTAATCTTTTCCCAAACATGAGTGTCATTGAAAATATTAAACTTTCACCTAAGAAAGTACTTAAAATATCCGATAAAGAAGCCACAAAAGATGCCAAAAAACTATTATCTGATGTTGGATTGATTGATAAATTAAATGCCTCACCAAATAGCCTTTCTGGCGGACAGAAGCAACGCGTGGCAATTGCACGAGCTCTCGCTATGAAGCCAAAAATCATGCTTTTTGATGAGCCAACTAGCGCGCTTGATCCAGAAATGATAGGAGAGGTACTAGAAGTTATCAAGTCAGTCGCTGCCAAGGGTATGACTATGATAATAGTTACTCACGAAATGAAATTTGCCCGCGAAGTCGCTACTCGCATATTATTTTTACATAAAGGTGAGATTATTGAGGACGGTACGCCAAGTCAAGTTATGGATCATCCAAAGACGGAAAGAGCTCGACAATTCTTCAGTAAAAGCAAATAAGATTTTTGCAAAATTTAATACAGTCTTATATAATCATTAACATAATGTTAGTGAATCGTAGAGTAATTATATTTTTTGTATTAGCTTTTTTAGTATTGGGTGGATTTTGGACTATAACATATCATCAAAGCCAAAGTAATAAAGATAGTGATACACCTTATGAATCATCCAACCAAAACGATGCCTTAAAATTTAGCGAAGAATACCATTTAGTAGAAAAGAATAATCGTTTTAAATATTCCACAGCAAATCAGATTTTAGATATTTTTGATAAGGGTAGCGGTATAATTTTCCTAGGATTCCCAAGTTGTCCTTGGTGCCAGCAAATTGCGCCCATGCTCAATAAAGCAGCAAAAGAATCCCGCACTCCAGCAATATATTATCTAAATATACATGACTTACGCCAAAGTAATGATAAAAATTATGAAGAACTTGTTAATAGATTACGCCCGTATTTAAGGACTAATGAATCTGGAGAGCCAAAAATATACGTCCCAGATATAACCGCAGTATATCAAGGCAAAATTGTAGGCAGATTCAAACAAGAACAAGCTGGTAAGGATGAAGAAATCTCCAGCCCTGAAGAATTCTGGAATGGGGGAGATGGCAACCGCAGAGACAGGGCTATTCAACAGCTTAAAAAAATTATGAATTTATCAAAAATACCAGAAAACCCAGATAAATCACTAAGTAGTCCAGGTACAGAATTAATAGACGTGAGAACACCTCAAGAGTTTTCTGAAAATCACATCAAAGGTGCAAAAAATATAACATTAGATGACGATTTTATTCAAAATGTTATTAAAGATAGATCTATTAGCAAGTCCACACCGATATATCTGTATTGCCGCAGTGGAAATCGTTCTTACCAAGCAGCACGCAAGCTGATAGATGCAGGATATATAAATATCTATGATCTTGGCGGAATTAATGAAGCTAAACAATTACTTAACAGATAATTAAATCACATACTATACCCAACGCTAAATATTGCTTTATATTGCTTTACTAAACTTAATAGATTATCGCTTTAATAAATTTATTTATACTGATCAAATTAAGAACAAAAATAGAACTTAATTTATAATTAGTATACATCATAATTAGTATACATCGTTGGCTTTTAGCCTCTAATTTTACATACACTTATTAGAATTAATGCAAAGGATTATGATTAGTTTATTTTATAAAATCACTAGATATTCC
>ERZ772874.129-NODE-129-length-38220-cov-19.808620_pt1 | contig 38220 bp, 34 predicted proteins | sample MGYA00580586_ERZ772874 | MGnify/ENA primary metagenome ERZ772874 (study PRJEB29015, sample SAMEA2737952) | human oral metagenome | biome: human oral; feature: human-associated habitat; material: dental | place: China | collected 2154 ... | reverse complement strand
ACGTCGGGCCACCTCGCGCATGCTCAGTGCGCTCGGGCCGCCCTCATTCAGCATCGTGCGGCTTGTCCTCAATAGCTCGGCCTTGAGGTCGCGTGCCTCGTCTGCCTTCGGACGCCCAGGTCCCCTCGTTTTCATGGCGGTGAGTCTACGACGCTCTCGTCACCATCCGGGCGGCATCGGCTGTTGCCGCGGTATGCTACCGTTTACCAGACATTGTCAAATAATTTGGATGGAACGGAGCCGCTGTGTACGACGTCATCGTGATCGGATCGGGGATTGGCGGGCTGGCCGCAGCAGGGCTGCTGGCGCGTGTCGCTGGCAAGCGGGTGCTCGTGCTGGAGAAGCACAGCGAACCCGGCGGGCTCACCCACACCTTCCGGCGGGACGGCGCGTCCTGGGACGTCGGCGTGCACTACATCGGGCAACTCGAACCCGGTGGTCTCATTCGCTCCTACTTCGACTACCTGTCCGGCGGGGAGCTGGAATGGGTCCGGATGCCCGACCATTACGACCGGTTCGTCTATCCGGGCCTCGACTTCCCGGTCCCCTCCGGCCAGGACGCCTACCAGCAGCGCCTCACCGAGGCCTTTCCCAGCGAGGCCCGCGCCATCCGGCGCTATTTCCGGGACATCCGCCGTGCCGCCCGGTGGGGGATGCTCCGCTTCATCCAGGCCATGGCGCCGCGCCCCATCGCCTCGGCCTCGACGGCGTAGCGCTGGCGCAGCTGCGCCTCGTCGGGCGGCGGCCGCATCAGCCGTACGCGCCTTCGCAGTGCCTCGTCGTCTCCCATGGCCCGGTGACGCCACCTGGCGCCCTGGCCGGCTCAGACACGATACGCATTAGGTGATATGTTTACAATTCCTAAGTGACATCAGGTTCAAACCGCTACGAAGCAGCTCACTCTTGAGGATTGGAGGAGGCGCAACGAGCAGGCGACCTCGCGGCACGAGCCCACCGAGGCGGCAGCTCACCGCCTTAGCGGGCTCGCCACCTTCTGACAAGGGGGACGTACATGCGCTCGGTACCGGGCAATGCCTTGAAACCATAGCGCTCATAGAAGCGCCGCGCACCGTCGTCGGCGAGGTCCACGACCAACGCACGCGCGCCAATGACATCAGACGCGGCAACCGCACGCAACGTAGCATCGCGCAGCAGTTGCGAGCCGAGTCCCTGACAGTGGTGGCATCTGTCAACCCCAAGCATTCCCAGCAGCACGCAAGGGATATCTCTCAAAGCATTGCGCCTCAGCCATCCGCCTACCACCTCATTCCTCGCGACAAAGACGGCACTCAAGGCGTAGAATCCTGCGATGCTTCCATCCTCATCGAACGTGACGTAGGTGAGGGCAATACCCTGCGCGCGGGCACGCTTTGCCCGGTCCCTCAACCAGGCATCCACGTCTTCGTTGCCACAAGAGAAAGCGATGACGTCATCGTCCGAAAGAATCTGCCGTGGCTTGGAGAAGTGCTACGTCCATATGGAGCCCTCACGCAGGAGCTCCTCCATCTCGACAGGCATGCCCTCGTCCAAAGCCCGGGCAAACTCCGCGAACACCTTGCCAGAGAGGCTGGCGGTGGTCTCAGCCTCGATGTCTGAGCGAGCAGCATCAGCAAGGTGCCACGTCGACCACTGTGTGAGCGTCATGCCATTGAGTGCGGCGGCGCGTTCGAACTCTTCCCGCTGTGCCTGCGTAAGCCGGATGTCCATACGATAGGATTTTCCGGTCCTCGCCTTAGGGACTGTCGCCATGGTTTCCTCCTTTCCTGAGCGTAAGACTGTTGTACGGAATAGATACGTACATTTCAATACCTTGGGCCATACGCCCGCGTCGCTCGTCTCACCGAGCCGCTCCTCTCGCTCTCGCCCCTGGTCTTATCGGAGCGAAGGCTCTCGCAGAGGCTGTCCGCGTCAAGAGGCGGACCTTGCTTCGTCGACGGTCGGCAGGACGTCGAGACCCTCCGCCTGTGCGGCGTGCAGGGAGTCCCAGCTCCCTCCGCAATTGTGGGTGACCAGGCCTGCTCTTGGCGATGACAGCATCTTGGGTATAATACTCCGCAATAGGTCTACATGTTGAGTTAATGCGGAGTGTTATGCAGATTGCAAGGGACATCTATCTTTCGACGCTTAACGCAAAAAGAGGAAATGGGCTGATCAAGATCGTGACGGGAATCCGTAGGTGTGGGAAGTCCTATCTGCTCAGGAACCTCTTCACGCAGTTGCTCCGGGAGGAAGGCGTTCCAGCAAGACGCATCATAACCATAGACCTAGAGGATTTCGCCAACCGAAAGCTAAGGGATGCTGAGGAGCTGTACGCCTACGTCAAGAGTCGCATCTTTGATGATGGGCCTTACTATGTCATCCTTGACGAAATTCAACGAGTCGACGACTTCGAAGACGTGACCATGGGCATCATGCACATCTCTGGGGTGGACGTCTATGTAACAGGGTCGAACTCAAAGTTCCTCTCCACCGATGTGATCACGGAATTTCGTGGTAGAGGCGACCAGATCCATCTGCGTCCGCTCTCATTTGCGGAATATCTGTCTGCATGCGGTGGGCCGGAGCGCAAGGCCTGGCAGGACTACTATACGTTTGGCGGCCTGCCGCTTGTGGCATCCATGACCGCAGACGAGGAGCGCATCGAATATCTGCGAGGGCTGTTTGACACCGTTTACCTTCGAGACATTTGCGAGCGCAACGACATCCGCCACGAAGAGCCGCTTGAGGCGCTCATCAGCATCTTGGCCTCGGCAGACGGATCCCTCACAAGCCTTCGCGCTATACAGAATACCTTCAAGAGTACTGCTAGGGTAGCCGTCACTGACAAGACAATCAAGTCCTATATAGATCACCTCAAGGACGCGTTCTTGATACAGGAGGCGGAGCAATTCGACGTAAAGGGGAGACGTTACATTTCAAGTCCGAAGAAGTACTACTTCGAGGATGTGGGGCTTCGCAATGCGTGGCTCGGCATGCGTCAGCAGGACGAGAACCATATTATGGAGAACGTGATCTACAACGAGCTGATGTGCAGGGGTTGGCTTGTGGACGTGGGCGTTGTCCCTGTTACCGAGATGGGCGATGACGGCAAGCGTCACCAAAAACGGCTAGAGATCGACTTCATCGCGCGACGCGGGAGCGACCAGGTGTACATCCAGTCGGCCTTCGCGATGCCCACAACGGAAAAGCTCGAGCAGGAGTACCGCCCACTGCGCAAGCTGCGCGATTCATTCAGGAAGTTTGTTATTACACATGACGATATCCGCACCCGTCAAGATGATGACGGAATCGTGACGATGGGGTTGATCGACTTCCTCCTTGATGTGGACTCCCTTGGATAGTGGAGCGGCCTGCTCTCCCGTTTCGCCCGTAAGTTCGACATCAGAAATATCAATCTCGCCAGACATGAGCTTGGGCAGCGAGGCATCGCGCAATGTAGCCAGGCCACGGTCTTCGGTCCTCATCTTGTGACGACTCAAGGTCGCGGTCCCAGCTCGCAGACAGAACCCCTCCGACCAATCTTGGCCTTCCTCGAGGCCCATCCCCTCGCGCTCGTCGCGACGAGGGAGTCATATGACGGAGAGTGCCGCACGAGCACAGCGGTGATGACAAGGACGTCCGCAAAGACAGCGAGGGACGTGAGCGGGGCGGCGGTCTCGCTCGCGGCCGCGTACCCCACCAGCGCGTAGCCCGCCGTGATGGGAAACACGTCCGAGACGCTTGAGCTCCCGACGAACAGGCAGGTCAGGCTTAGTAGGAACGCGACACCGGCACCTACGGTGTACAGCCCGCGCCTCCTTGTCGCCAGGACGATCACGGGCGTAACGGCAAGGTAGCACAACAGCGACATACCGCAGATCTGCCAGCAGGCCAAGCATATGCCATCCACCGTGACGCCGTCGAGCCGCAGGAGAAGCGTGCCAGACGCAAGCGTGAGCGTGAAGCTCGTGACCCCAAACAGGAGCGATACAAGTCCCCCTGCCAGTAACTTTGCGACGAGGAGCCTCTGAAAGGGCACCGGGATCGTCAGAATCGACTTCAACGTGCCCGCGCCGTACTCTCGATCGATCATATGCCCCCCAACGAGGGCGAGTGTCGCCGGGAGCACGAGCGTCGTGTTGTTGAACACCACCACGTAGCTCAAGAGGTTGAAGTACATCCTCTCCCCTACGCTCATGCCCAGGTACATCTGGAAGGTCGAATATCCTACCGACAGCAGGACGGCGGCCAGCCCAGCAAGCAGGATGTTGTCCCGCTTTGTCTTGGTCACCTCACAGCAAAGCAGTCCTCGCAGGCTCATCTAGCACTCCTCCCTTCCGTACAGCACGAAGGAGACAACGGAAAAGGCCGCGCCGCCACCCGCCAACGCGAAAAGTGCCACAGACGTCGGCAGGACGCGAGCTGCCAGCGACGCGGGCATTCCCGAGGGTGCGAAGCTGCCAAGATACCAGCGAAACTCAATGACCCGAGGCAGGCAGGCCGCGACCGGATTGGAGGTGGCTATCCCAGCGGCAAAGGCGTTGACGATGAGGATCCCCGCGATCGCATAGACGAGGCTTGCGACGACGCAGGCCACCTTGCTGCAGTGAGCGAGGAGGAACACGGCGACGAGCGGGAGGATATCGAGCAGGGCCATCATCCCAAGCATGAGACCTGATCCCATATAGACTGGAATGTTTTCAGGAAGAGCGTCGACGGCCAGGCCACCTGCCAGAGTCGCGAGAAACATGGCCGCGGCATATGCGACTGCCAGGACAAGCAGAACGCAGAGCTTCGCAAAGAGCAGCTGACCTTTTGAGACGGGGATGGACAACAGGTTCTTGAGGGTATCGTTGTCACGCTCCGCCGAGAGAAGCAGGGTTCCGACAATTCCAAGCGCACAGGGCAAGAGGAGCAGGTAGCCGTAGAGGAACACAAGTCGAAAGAGCGCGTCGAAGTCTCCGTCCCGGCGAGAGGCGTACGCCGCCAGAACGATCGGAAACAGGCAGAGCAGCGCCAGGATGGCCTTCGGAAACGCCAGGCGCCTGAGCTTGAGGAGCTCACATCCCACGAGCCTAAGCAACTCCCTCACCTCGAGTTATGCGCTTGAAGTGATCCTCAAGACTCTCTTCGCAGGTGTGGGCCTCGCAGACCTCCAAGCCCCCTCGCACATACGCAGACACGACGGCAGCCACGGGCAGATCGAGGTTGTAGAGCCTGAGGCTGTGGTCATCCTCCACGGAGAAGCGCTCTTCACCGAAGGCCTCCTCCAAGATCCTGGCCGCCTGAGCGGCATCCGAGACGACGAAGTGGACGTTCTTTCCACTGGCTTGCTCAAGGTCCGCAAGGCTCTGCTCCTCGAGCAGCGTGCCCTGGTCGATGATGCCAATGTCATCCGCGAGGAGTGCGACCTCGGAGATGATGTGACTGGAGAGCAGGATGGTCTTGCCGCGCTCGTCGCAGAGGCTGCGAATGTAGGAGCGGATCTCGGCTATCCCTATGGGGTCGAGCCCGTTGGTCGGCTCATCCAAGATCAAGAGCTCAGGATCGTGCATCACGGCCAGGGCGATGGCGAGCCGCTGCTTCATGCCGAGGGAGTATTGGGAGAACAGCTTCTTGTCATTGTGGAGCAGGCCGACAAGACCCAGGGCGTCCTCTATCGCGTGCGCGTTGGGGATTCCCCGCAGCGTCGCGAAGATACGGAGGTTCTCCGTTCCCGTCAGGTTCGGGTAGAAGCCAGGCTCCTCGATGAGGCTACCGACCCGAGAAAGGATCTGCCGCTTGTTGCCCTCTAGCGGCAGGTCGAACACCCTCACCTCACCAGACGTGGGACGTGTCAGCCCCAGCATCATCCTCATCGTGGTCGTCTTGCCCGCACCGTTTCTCCCCAGCAGACCATAGATGCGCCCTCTTCTTACGTGAATGTTCAAGTTCGCCACGCTCGCCTGCGTCCCGTAGCGCTTTGTAAGGTCTTTTGTCTCTATGATGCAATCCGACATGTTGGCATCCTCCTTTCCTGACATTGTCCGCCTGCCACCTTGCCCCACCCTTGCCTCACCCTTGCATTAAGCTTGCATTTTCGGACTCCCCACACCGAGCTGATCTCCGCCTCTGCTTTGGTGCGCGCACGGAAAGGACAGGGTGAAGGTGGCACCCTTCCCAAGAGCGCTTGTGGCGGAGGCGACCCCGCCCATCATCGTCGCAAGCTGTCTGACGATGGCCAGGCCAAGGCCGCTACCCCTCCCGCCGCGTCCCTCGTCGCAGCGGTAGAGCCGATCGAAGACGTGCTCGAGGTCCCTCTCGGCTATGCCCACGCCGTCATCCGCGACAGAGAGCCGCAGAAACTGGTCCTGTTCCGACACCGAGATCCTGATCTTGTTGGCCCGGCCATGGGACACGGCGTTCTGGATGAGATTGTTGAGGATGCGCACGTAGCCCTCCCGGTCAAGAGTCGCGACGATCGCATGGTTGGGCATGTCCAGCTCGTAGGCTATGTCTTGCTCCTCCCAGAGGGGCACCCAGTCGGCGACGGCCTCTAAGGTGAGTCCCACCACATCGACCGGCCCCATCTGCAGCGTCAGCTCTCCCGAGCTGAGCCTGGACCAGTCGAAGAGGGCGTCGATGCGGTCCTTGAGATCGTGCGCCTTTTGCCGGGCCGTCTCCACGTACGTTTGCGCCTCTCCGTTGGAGACGATGCCCGCATGGACGGCGTCTAGGTAGCCGATCAGGGTCGTCAAGGGCGTCCTCACGTCGTGGGACAGGCTGGTCATAAGACGGTGGCTCGCCTCCTTAGACTTGCGAAACTCCACGAGTTGTGCCTCGTACCCCTCGATGACCTCGTTTACCTCGTACATGAGCGGGGCCGTCAGCTGTCCGGGCGCCGCAAGGATGCGACGGTTGCCGCTTGTGCCCCTCATGTCTTCCAGAATGCGCACGGCGGCAGCCAGCTGGCTCTTGACGCGAAGGGTTAAGGCGATGGCACCGGCGGCGCACGCCATGGACAGGACGACGACACAGCTTTCGATGACCCCCATCTGTGGTCATGCCTCCCTGCTAAAGCGGTAGCCGACGCCTCTCACGGTCTGAATATAGGAGGGGTGACTCTGGTCAGGCTCGATCTTCTTCCTCAGGCGGCTGACGATGGCCATGATGGTGCTGTCGTCGTAGGCGTATGGCTCACCCCAGACCTCCTCGTATATTCGCTGCTTGGTCAGGACCCTTCCCTGATTTCTTGCGAGAAGCAGCAGCAGGTCGAATTCCTTCGGGGGAAGCTCGATGGGGCCGCCCGCCGTCTGGACGACACGCGCGCCGGGATCGATGGAGAGGCCCGAGAAGCGAATCGGCGACTCGCCGCCCCCCAGTCCACGATTGAGGCAGGTGTAGCGACGGATCAGGGCGAGGACGCGGGCCGAAAGCTCCTCTAGGTCGAAGGGCTTGGGCAGGTAGTCATCAGCTCCGGCACGCAGTCCCCTGACCTTGGAGGCGCCGTCTCCCTTTGCCGTCAGCATCAGCACGGGGACACAGCTTCTCGCGCGGATCTTCTCCAAGGTGTCGAACCCGTCAAAGCCCGGCATCATGACGTCAAGGATCACGAGCTGATAGTCCCTGCCCTCCATGTGCAAAAGGCCGGATTGGCCCGAATGACAGCAGTCGGCATCCACCCCCGCCGCGACCAGTGTCCTTTGCACCAGGGCGCAGAGCTCCCTGTCGTCGTCTATGATCAGGACTCTGTCCATGCGCCTCTCCCATCTGCGCCGTTTTGTCCAGTATCTTCTCTCTGCGGCCCATGGTATCCTAGTCCCGCATCCAGGTCTGGGGCGACCACACGGTTTTCCCCACGGTTTCAGGGAGGAGCGTTGCCACACATGCAATTCGAGGAGCTGTGGAGGGACCTTGCCAATCTGGACGAGGTGGAGGCGCTTGCCTTGGGCGGTTCCAGGGCAAGCGACAGTCACGACGAGCGTTCCGACTATGACCTATACGTCTACTGCAACCCAATGCCACAGATATCGGCAAGGCGTCAGCTGCTGACACGGCACTGCCAATACATGGAGATCGACAACCGCTTCTGGGAGCCAGAGGATGACTGCACCATGAGGGACGGTATCGACATCGATATCGTTTACCGGAACCTGGACTCCTTTGCCGAGGGCATTCGCGCCGTCGTTGACCTGCACCACCCGTCCAACGGGTACACGACCTGCAACTGGCACAACCTTATCCGCTGCAAGGTCCTGTACGACCAAGACGGCCGCCTGCGCCAACTGCAAAAGAGGTATACCGTGCCCTACCCGCACGAGCTGAGACAGAATATCATCGACCGAAACCTGCGCCTGCTGACGGGAAACCTTCCGTCCTATGACCGGCAGATACAGAAGGCGATCAAGAGGGATGACCAGGTAAGCGTGGGGCACCGGACCGCAGCCTTCATGGAGTCGTACTTCGACATCGTCTTCGCGATGAACGGGCTGACCCACCCCGGCGAGAAGCGCATGCTCGCCACCGCGCTCAAGGAGGCCAAGGTCCTGCCTCGCGACTTCAAGCGCAACATCCAGCAGCTCTACTCAGACCTGCACACCAAGCCGGAGGCCGCCATGGACGACATCCGGCTGCTGGTGGACGAGCTCAAAAGCTGCCTGTCACGCGCGTAAAGGGCCGCTCGCCGACCGCGTCGACTTCTCCAATCCGGGAACATCTTTGGCTCTTCGGAGGTTCGTGTGGGTTGACGCCTCGGCGAATCGCGTCGCAACAGTGTACACAAGTGCCCCGAAACGGCGTCGAGAGGCCGTTTTCGCCAATCTGTGTACACTCCTGCGTCGCCACCCACACGAACTCACGAAGCCTCAGTTAGGTTTGCGCGTTCACATTGCTTCGGGACCGAGGGGCCGCCGACTCGAACCCAGTCGTCCCAGCCATGAGCGTGCACGCCAGAGGCTGAGGCCCCCCGGCCCCTCTCCCATGGCCTATCCCAAGGCCGCAGAATTCTCTAGAGATTTTTGCCAGCATGTGAGTAGCAATTCTGGGGATGGGGTATAGGAAGGACAACGTAAGGCATAGCCGGGGTCACTTCGATGGACCATCGGTTCAAAAGGACAAAGGAGATAGAGCAATGAAGAGGGAACTCGTTCAGCAAGTCAATTCCTACGTCGCCAATCTTGGCGTGGTGTACATCAAGACCCACAACCTCCACTGGAACGTCTTTGGTCTGCAGTTCAAGGCAGTCCACGAGTACCTCGAGGCGCTCTACGACGCCTACACCGACAACATGGACGAGGTCGCCGAGCTGCTCGCCCAGAACGGCGAGACCCCCGCCGCGAGCTACAAGGAGTTCCTGGAGCTTGCAACCATCGATGACGTTCCCGCCAAGGCTTGGGCCGTCAAGGATGCCATCCAAACCGCTCTCGACGACATGACCGCGCTCAAGAAGCAGGCCCTTGAGATTCGTGATGCCTGCGAGGACGAGGACTTTGCTGTTGCCAACACCATGGAAGACCAGGTCGCTGCCTACAACAAGGAGATCTGGTTCATGAAGTCCATGCTTAAGTAGGCATAGCAGAGCCTTTAAGGTAACAGAGTCCCCAAGCAAAGTTCCGCAAGCTCCTCATAGAAGGGGTCATGCGGGCAGAAACCCACAAGTGAGGAGCTCACCATGTTCGAGCAGATCAAGCTTCCCTACGCCTATGACGCCCTTGAGCCCTACGTCGACGCGTTGACGATGGAGACCCACTACTCCAAGCACCACGCCACCTACACCAACGCCCTCAACGCCGCTGCCGAGAAGGCCGGGGTCGCTGGCCAACCCATCGAGCACGTCCTTTCCTCCCTGGACAGCATCGACGAGTCCCTGCGTAGCGCCCTCCGCAACAACGGCGGCGGATTCTATAACCACAACCTGTACTTTTCCATCATGTCCCCCACTCCCGCCGCTGAGCCTACGGGTGTGTTAAGGGAGAGGATCGAGCAGACCTTCGGCAACGTCGACGAGCTCAAGGCGCAGCTCAAGAACGCCGCCGTCGGACGCTTTGGCTCTGGCTGGGCGTGGCTTAACGCCGCCAATGACGGAACCCTGAGTGTCGCGTCAAGCCCCAACCAGGACAACCCCCTTAGCGAGGGCCTTGGTGTCACCCCGATCCTGGGCATTGACGTCTGGGAGCACGCCTACTACCTGAAGTACAAGAACCTGCGCGGCGACTACGTTGACGCGTTCTTCTCGGTTCTTGACTGGGATGCCGTTGCCGCCAACTACACGCAGCTCTCTTAGACACAGCTTCCCTTATCATTAGGTATGGACCGGGGCAGGGATGGGGAACCTCACCACGAGTGGCAAACCTAGGGCCTCAAACGGTTTCCTGCTGGTTCCTGTGAGACGAGCAGACAAGGAGATTGGACGCCAACAGGGCGGACATTCTGTCGAGCCAAGCGGCAACGGGGGGGCTACAACCACACGCGGCTCGCCCCGCGAGGAAGCCGCAGCCACTCTGGTCCTACTGGGAGGAGAGGCTGGACATGCCGATGGTGGTCTAGCAGAGAAAATAGTTTTAAATGAAAGGAGTTATAGTTATGTCAATGGAAGACAAAATCTCCCAAGCTAAAGGTGCAGTAGAAGAAGGTGTAGGTAAATTAACCGGTGACAAAAAAGTAGAGAAAGAAGGGGCTGCCGAAAAAGCAGCTGCAAAAGTTAAAGAATTCGCTAAAGATACTAAAGATGCTATAGAAGGAACTATTGATGGTATCAAAAAAAGCACTGTAGATAAAGATAAGGAGTAACTCTAAGGGAACTGCAATGGGAGTCATAGACCATGCCCCTTTCTCCGCAGTAGGCCCTGCAATCGAGTGAGTTTTGGGAGGCTTCGTAAGCTCGTGTGGGTAGAAATCACGAAGCCTCCCATAAGAACGGTGAGTTGCAGCGTGCCCTGCTGGAACTACCGATGAGGACCCCTACCACCTACGATGCCTTGGCTGGCGCCCTGGGGGTCTCTCGCAGCACGCTCTATCGCGATCCGCACGCACTCGAGCTGGCGGGGCCACATCGCTCGGGCGAGGTCAGACAAATCTCACAGACCTTTCCAAGACGGGTTTCTCGTCTGCGCGGCAATGTCGCAAGCTCTCCAAAGGCCATTCGGTAAGCATCGGGCGTATTGGAAAGCTGGAATGCGACTTCTTCGCAAGGCGGGGCGACAGCTACGCCCACGTGCAGGTATCGATGACGATCGCCAGCCCTGAGGTGGAGCGACGCGAGTACGCGCCATTCGGGAGGATTCGCGATGGATGGCCGCGCTTCTTGTCCACATTTGACCCACTTAGGAGCCAACGCGATGGGGTGCACCACCTGAACCTCATGGAGTTCCTTAAGGCAAACTCGGACCTCTTCTGATGTCACCCCAGTCGCCACGCATGTATTCGTATGCAATTGAGGGGAAGCCCCGGTACCACCCCTCCTCACGTCACCTGGAGGATGAGTCGAGCGGCTCGAATAAACTGTATAGGAACAGGGGGCCCGCAGGAAATCTTTGAGCCAGGTGCCGGCGTACGCTGCCTATGGGTTCCAGACAAAGCCGCTGACTATCACAAGAACCTGCTCGCTCCCGTCTCCTTCAGAGCGATTGCGGAACCTCTCCTGCCATGAACTGAGGACGTCATCGAGCTCCGCCCGTAGGACGTCGAGCTCTGACGGGGTGAGCCTGAGGATCGAGTCGAATCCGATCTCGCTATCATGCCACTCTTTGGGAATCGTCCCATAGTTACCAAGGTAACGTCCGTACGCGTCAGCATATGATTGCGCCGACGCCCTTCTGATGGCAACCTCGGTCTCTAGGCCGGACGTTTCGCCCTCGTCCAAATCAGGCTCTATCACGGCCGGCGATATCTCCCACCAGCTCTGCCTGTGGTCGCCCTTGCCACGGTCCGCGCGCCTTACCAGCCCCGCTTCCTCAAGCTTTTGGAGGTGGTAGCTGGCGCTGCCCGGGGCGATACCAGTCTGTGCTGATATCTGCCCTACAGTCCTCTTGCCCCCGTTCCTCAAGAGCCCAAGGATCCTCATGCGGACGGGGTTGGACAGGGCCTTGAGCGTCGCAATGTCCGAAACCTTCAGAATTTTCCGCCCCATTCACGCCTCCAAGTCACTCAGTTGCTAAGACGATTATGCCAATGAGGAAGGCTCTTGACTCAGAGTCTGACAAATGACAAAATAGTTTGTACAATGCTTCTTGTTGGTTTTCGAGTTGGAGGGAGACGACAGCGGTTGAGAAGCCATTCTCCCCAGGACAAACGTCAAAATGCGCCCCTATCGCCAAACGAGCTCCTGTATCTGTGTGGCCATGGCATCGGGGTGGCAGAAGACCAACTTTTCTATATTGCGCTTGCGTGGTATTGCATTGAGGTTTCTGGCCTGGAGTCAACCGCCGGGCTCGTCGCGTTCCTCGGGGCCCTTCCAAGAACCCTGCTGCTACTTCCGGGAGGTGTGGTAGCCGACAGAAGAGGCAGCAAGCATGTCGCCGTGCGTGCAGCATCCGTGCGAACCGCATTGCTCTCCCTTGCTGTTGCGGGAACGTTCCTTCAGGGCATGTCTCTTGGGCTTCTCGTTGCTGCGGCCACCATGTTCGGCGTGACCGAAGCGTTCTATCTTCCAAGCTCTCAGAGCATGGTCGCGACCGTCGGCAAGCCGGGTAGCGAGGAGAGGCTTCAGCCCCTGTTCTCCGGCGTCGAGAAGGTGGCCCTGTCCGTTGGCTCTGCGTTTGGGGGGGTGTGCATAGGCGTGCTCCAGCCCTCTGGCGCATTCCTTATCATGGCGGCAGCATCTGCGATCTCTGCGGCCATGCTTGCCCTCGTCAAGGAAGGGCGACCTGCTCCGGCGGGCACTGACGTGACCGTGGTGTCCATCTTCGCTGGTGTGACCACTGGATTGAGAAAGGTGCTGACCCGCCCGTCGCTAAGGTCGACCTTGATCCTGGTGACTGTCGCCGAATTCGCGGCGTCGGGCCTGACGGGAGTGGGCTACGCGATGCTCTCCTCGGAGCAGGGCTGGGGAAGCGAGCGGATGGGGGCCATCCTTTCGTACTTTGGAGCGGGCGCGGCCATGGCCTCCTTTCTCGTGGCGCTCTTTGGCACGAGACGGGGGGCGGAGCTGGTGGGGCCTTCGATGTCCATCGTCGGCCTGGCATTTGCCGCATCGGGCGCATGCAAATCTCCTCTTCTCTGCGCCCTCCTTGCAGGTGTCGCTGGGCTTGGGAGCGGCGTATCCTCGACGATGCTCTTGACGCACTTCGTCACCCAGGCTGAGGGAGGCCAGCTGGGCGTCTCCATGTCCCTGCTCAGCATCGCAGTCTTTGCGGCCGCGCCCCTTTCCTACCTGTACTGCTCGCTCGTGGCTGGCCTCGTTTCAGTCGTGGGCGTGTTCTGCTCCCTGGGTGCACTTTTGGTTCTGACGAGCTTGCGTTGCCGATACATGGGCGTGCAAGAGACAGACGGCTGACGCTCACAGCGCAGCTAGAGAAGCACCTCCGCCCCCGGGGCGATACCAGTCTGCGCTGATATTTGCCCTGCAGTCCTTTTGTCTCCACTTCTCAAGAGCCCACGAACCCTCATGCGTGGGCGCCTATGACCCAGCGTTCTCCCCCACCGATGGGACGGCCGCCGAGCTCTCGCAACTCTGCCAGGCCGACATCACGCGCCTCTGCGAGGATGCGGTGAAGGAGTCCCTGCTGGTCGATTCTTCGCTGTGCGACGAGCTTTTCCAACGTCTCTGCGCGGACAGGCTGTCCGTATACGACAGCGAGGATAGGGTCAGCTAAGCAGCATAGAGAGACCGAATCTCATCCTTACAAACACGTGCCACCAAGAGTCATATACGGCTCCTCGGGGCGGTGGAGACAAACCGTCAATTGCACGCGATCGAGTGGCCCACCGCATTTCAGGACACAACGTGTAGCCTTGGGTGGGCGCTGATGGGCTTTAGGATACGTCATCAGCTCCAGCCTGTCAAGAAGTGTCCGCGTGTTCCCACCATATCCGCCCCGTGCGAGCTGTGTCGCCCCTGCAACCCGAGGGGGATACGGCCGCCACTGGCTGCAACGTCTCCCAAGCACCACGTGCGCGACAGGGGACCACCGTGACCTGCCCGGCTTTCGCTGTCGTACCCGCGTCGGCCATGGGCTAGCCCCTCCCGCTCCCACCCTCGTCGATGAGCCACTCGCCCGACCTCCTCGAACCGATGCGCCTGAGGCGACCGTCATCCTGCAGCCGCCTCAGGGCAAGCGCGACGGTACTGCGGGCAACGCCCAGCTGCCTTGCCATGGATAACTGCGTGATGCCCGAATCGGCGCGGATCAGCCTCTCCAGCCTCTTGTCGAGGTCCTCATGCACCTTGCCTGGCGTATTGTCCGATCTATTGTCCGAATTATTGTCCGACGCGCTACCGTTGTCCGATCTATTGTCCGACTCACTGCCCCAGCTCAGCCTGTCACACGGCCCATCGTCCGAAGTCGCGCCAAGCGCGGCCGGATCCCTACCCGTCCGCACGACACGGCTGGCAGGAGCGCTAAACGTGACGAGCAGGCTGCCCCCAGCAAGACCGTACTCGGGCGGCTCGATGCCGTCGAGCTTACACTCGGTGAATATCTTCTGAATTCCGCGTCCCCAGCCTTCTACGAGGCCAGCGAGAAAGAACGCGTTCGCGACCTTCGGGTTATGTGGCTCTGACGCATGGAGGCCAAGGAGGCTCTCGATGGTCCAGCCCTGTGGGAGGACGCATGCATTACCGACGATGAGCCGATCATCGTATACGCGAATCTGGACCGGAGCGCCCGAGGCGTAATGCTTGTGTGCCACGGCGTTCACCACGGCCTCACGCACGGCTGGACGGGGAAACGCGAACCGCTCCACGCGATAGATCCCATCATAGGAGATCTTGGCCCGCAAGTACTTGGCATAGAGTAGATCGATCGTCTTGTCCACCTGCTCTATGACAGGACCGCCCACGACGTCTTGGTAGAGAATCTCTGGCCCCTCAAAGAAGCCGACCTTCACGGAACTTCCCGGGATGAAGGCCTCCGGGTCCCGCGCGAAGAGCAGGGCGGCCGCATTGGTCAGGTAACCGTCCCTCATGAGCTTCAGGTGCGCGATAAGCTCGCCCGGCCCCTCGAAGGTGGCCTCGTCAGGTATGCGCCCCCTCCTGCGCACACCGTCCACGAAGCGGCCCATCGCACTCTTATCAAGGTCATCGAGCGAAAGGCCGGGCGCCGGAGCACTGTCCCAGCTTTGCCCCTGCCTTCTTAGCAAAAAGGTGTCAAGCGCGGCCCCCTTGAGCAGTTGGTTGGTCGCGCCCACACGCATGTAGTACAAACCCTTGCAGCTTATGGGAAACGCTTGGGGATTGACGTCGATCTCGATGAACGTGCCGTGCGAACTGCCCGCCATGCGGACGGCCGGTGCTATGCCCAAGACGCTGACGATTTTGTTGGGGATGTCCTCGAGCAGCCGGTGCGGGTTGTCGAGCCCGAGCACATTGCCATCATCGTCGACACCGATGTAGATGACGCCGCCCTGCGCATTTGCGAACCCGCAGATCCACTTGAGCCAGTCATCGCGCCAGGAGCTCTTGTACTCAATGTTGTGGTTCTCGGACATGGTCCTCCTCCTGACCTGGCAGGCGCATCCTGGGACGGGGCAGGCGTGCCTCGCACCGTCTTCGAAATCGCTCCCGATCGTCTGTTGTGCCAGACGTATTGAGCGCAGCGAGGCACGCCGAGGGGCTTTTAGCGCCCCCGCACGTTGGCAGCGTCGCGGGTGATCACGATCTTCAAGAAACTGCCGAGATGATACCCGATGAGACCGCAGGCGTTCCCTCATCCACACGCGGTCATAGGCGGAAGGGCCCCCTCAAAGGCAAGTGGCCGCTCGGACAGCGGTGAGGATGACTCGAGCCGCCACACAAGAAGAGGCGCCCAGCTGCATCTTGGGGCACAGGGTGTAGACTTGGGTGGACGTTGACAAGACATGGGACGCACGGCTACGGCAGGAGATGCCATGTTTGGGCAAGAGGAGCTTTGGCGATACCGCGAGGGCAACAGACTCGAGCTCAAGGAGGCGCAAGGCGGCCTCCCCAGAAGCTTCTGGGAGACCTACTCCTCCTTCGCCAATACCCAAGGAGGTCTCATTGTCCTTGGTGCCGCCGAGAAGAGCGATGGCACCATGAGGGCCATCGGCATCGCGAACCTTGAGGCGCTCAGGCGCGATCTCTGGGGCAGCCTCAACAACGAGCAGAAAGTGAGTACGAACCTCCTGCTTGACTCCGACATCACGCAAGAGTCCATCGATGGGAAGTCGCTGCTGCTCGTTTACGTGCCACGTGCCGATCGCACGCTACGACCCGTCTACATCAATGACAACCCCAAGCGCGGCAGCTTTAGGCGCAACGGGGACGGCGACTACCACTGCACGGCCGAGGAGTTGCGAGCGATGGCACGTGACAGCGCTGAGGGAGCAACGGACAAGCTGGTACTGACCGCCATTGACCTCGGCGCGCTGAGCGCGGAGACGATCGGCGCGTATCGCAACGTGTTCGCTGGCTACCGCCCGGACCATCCCTGGACGCACCTGGGAAACGAGGAGTTCCTGCTGCGCCTAGGAGCCGTGGGGAGGTCTGCTGAGGACGGGATGGTGCATCCCACGAGAGCGGGCCTGCTCATGTTTGGTGAGGCGTGGCGCATCACGGATGAGTACCCCAACTACTTCCTCGACTGCCGAAGGCAGGAGTCAAGGCGGCGCTGGGACGACCGCATAAGCTCTGATGACGGGGAGTGGAGCGGAAACGTCTACGACTTCTACCGCAGGGCCTCGCCCATGCTTGCGCGGGAGCTCCCGGTGCCCTTCAAGCTGGACGCTGCGATGCATCGCGTGAGCGACACGCCGCAACACAAGGCCCTACGCGAAGGCCTGGTCAACGCCCTTGTCCATGCCGACTACTATGGTCGCACGGGCGTGGTGGTCATACGGCACCCTGGGAACGTCACGTTCTCAAACCCTGGGGGCCTGAGACTTGCCGCAGACGTCATCGAGGGCGGCGGCGTCTCGGACCCACGCAATCCCACGCTGTTCAAGATGTTCAACCTCATCGGGCTCGGAGAGAAGGCGGGCAGCGGCTTTGACGTTCTCAGGGACGCCGCGCGCTACGCAAGCGTCGCCGGCCCCCTCCTCGAGGAGCTTGGCGAGCCCGACCGCGTGAGACTCACCGTTCACGTGAAGCTCAGGGGCGACGTCGGAAACGGCGGGGATGACGTCGAAGACGTCGGAAGTCATGTCGGTAATGTCGGAGATGATGTCGGAGGTAGCGTCGGAGGTCCTGCGCGACGTCCTTCCGACACCGAGGCCGTCGTGCTCGCCGAGATCCGAGCAAACCCCAAGGCCTCGGCCAAGGACATAGCCGCCAAGATCCAGCGAAGCGACAGGCAGGTGGAGCGCGCTCAGCGGTCCCTGCGCGAGGCCAAGGTCATCGAGCGCGTCGGCGGCACGCGAGGTCACTGGAAGGTAAACCCTAACTCCGGGGGCAATCTCTAAACGCGTCCACTTGTCGTTGAGGCCCTGGACAGTACGGTCGTGAAGGATGGGACGCCCGTCCGTATCGTCCGCCGATTGGAGGCCGCCGGAGGTTCGCGCTGCCAGTCAGACCTGAGTGCGCATCCCTGTATGTTCATCCGACGCAATCAGCGCTCCCTAGAGCAGCCTTCCCAACTGCCCGACCGCCCACAGGGGCACATTGACCATCCACCCCTCATCGCGATAGTCCGAAAGGGACGTCCTCACCACCCTATCTAGGCCGAAGCGCTTGGCGACGACACCCAAGCTCTTTGACCTGAGGTTCTCGGCTGCCTTGACCTCGATGGGCGTCGGCCGAGCTCCAATCTGCGTCACGACGCCTATCTCTGCTCGGCTGTCGGGAGATGACCAGTAGTAGGGCTTGAGTCCTGCGCACACCAGCTCCTGAACGACGAACGCCTCTGTCAGCGATCCCTTGAACTCAGTAAAGGCCCTGCCCTCGTCGAGTATCGCTGCCTCCGGCAGACCGGACTGCGCGCCGAGCAGGCCGACGTCCACGCCAATGAGCTTAAACGCCGCCCTGTCCTCATAGCCGGCCAGAGGTATCCTGAGCGCCGACGCACGGGGAACCCTGATCACGGCACCAAAATCTTCGAGCCACTGTATGCTCTCCTCGAAGTCACGCGCACGCGCCCCCCTGCGTAACGCGCCGAACACAAAGCGCTTGTTCTCCTTGGCAAGCTGTGCGGGAAGGGAGGCCCACACCAGTCGCATACGCTCGAGGATGCGAGCGGGAGCATGCTTGGCAAAATCAGCAACGTATGCCTCAGTGATGTCTGTCTGAACGTCGCGCACGCCCCGGACGCTCGCCGCCTCGGCGTACCGTGAGACAGCAGCGGGCATCCCCCCAACCACCAGGTACGTGCGCAAACGATCCACCAGGCGACTCTGCAAGACCTTGCCCATGCTTGCAAACGTGGCTCCATCGGCGAAGATAACATAGTCGGCCAGCTGCGTGTCACCAATCCCTCGGAGGAACTCGATGAAGTCCATGGGGTGCAGCGTCAACAGCGTGACCTTCCCCGCGGGGAAGGATGTGTCGCCTTTGCGCATGGCTATGCCCATGTACGAACCGGCGGCCACGACGTGGTACTCGGGCGCGTCCTCACAGAAGTACTTGAAGGCGGTAAGGCCGCGCGCAGCCTCCTGGACCTCATCGAAGAAAAGCAATGTGGTCGCAGGGTCGATGCTCGTATTGCGAACGATCTCGATCTCGGAGACGATACGCGCGGGATCGAGGTCCTTGGCAAACAGCCCTTGGAGAGCCGGCTCCCGCATGAAGTCAATTCGCACCGTGGATCTGAACGCTCGTCTGCCAAACTCCTCCAAAAGCCATGTCTTGCCTGTCTGTCGTGCTCCCCTCAAGACTAGCGGCCTGCGATGGGCATCGTCCTTCCATTCCAGAAGTCGGTCCATGAGCTTTCGTTCCATTGCGCACAACCCTTCGCACCTGATCGCGATCATCGCTGGCACCAACGCAGAACTCCTTGTGCAAATTCACTCTACCACATATATCATCCCTATAAGTGGTGACAGATACACGATGTTACTCGCTATTATGTGGGAGAGAACCACATTATTGGTATGTTCTTGCCGACAAGATCGCTCTGAGTCGCACGCGTGTTGCAGACGCCGGGCACACGCCGCCCTCGACGTCTTGGTGGGCCCGTCCAGTCACGCCAAGGAGGCCACCCGCCCGTGCTAGGATGGTGTCCCCAACAGACGGATGCGCGGCATCACAGGGCCGCAGGAGGAATCACCATGACAGACAGCAGCACGACGGGCCTCTGGGGCCTTCTTGGCACGCTCAAGGGACACAGGTGGGTCGAGCTCTCCCACAGGCTCAACAACGAGAGCCCCTACTGGGGTGGCATGCCCGAGGGCGCCGTTAAGCTCGGCACCGTGATCTTTGACTGGGGCAACCCCATCCTCGACTGCCAGATCCAGTCCTTCACGTTCCCGGGGCAGTTTGGCACCCACATTGACTTCCCTGGCCACTTCGTCAAAGGCAAGCCCAACTCGGAGGCGTTTCTCGATCAGGCGCTCGCCTTTCCGCTGGTGGTCATCGACGTGAGCGACAAGGTCGCCCACAACGTCGACTACGCGGTGTCGCTCGACGACATCTCCGACTGGGAGACACGACACGGGCGTATTCCCGAGAGCTCACTGGTCGCCCTGCGCACGGACTGGCACACCCGCTGGCCGGACAACGACGCCATGAACAACTTCGATGACGAGGGAGCCGAGCATTGCCCCGGCTGGACCATCCCCGTCCTTCGGCACCTCTATGAGGAGAGGGGCATCGCCGCCAACGGCCACGAGACCTTTGACACGGACGCGTCCGTGGAGGCCGCGCTCGCAGGCGACCTCGCAGCCGAGCGCTACGTGCTCTCGCACGGCCGCGTGCAGGTCGAGGCCCTGACGAACCTTGACCAGGTGCCCGAGTCGGGCGCCATCGCCTTCGTGAGCTTCCCGCGCATCGAGGGGGCGACAGGCCTTCCCGCCCACGTCTTCGCCATCTGCCCCGACGAGCGGGCCTAACGAGTGCGGGACCACATATGCAGAGGGGCTTGCGCCTCTGTGCAGGCGGGGTGGAGTCGGATGTGCTGGGCCCACCCCTCAGCTCGGGTCTGAGCACGAGGGGCTGGTGCCGGTGACGTGCCACCGCACGTGCCGCGCTCCCGCATAGGCAGCGCGGGGAAGGATACGATATGAGGCTGCTCACATCGCTCATGCTCAGGCACAAGGTGCGCCTGCTGGCCGCAGCCCTGCTCACGGTCCTCGGGTCCCTCGTGGCCCTGCTGCCGGCTCTCTTCCTGCAGCGACTCATCGACGAGGGCTTCTCTGCGGCGGACTTCGGACGCATCTCGCTCTGGGCGGGCTGCATCGCGGCCGCCGCCGTCGCGCAGAGCGTGCTCAACGTGGTGTCCACCAGGCAGTTCGCCCTCGTCGGCCAGACGGTGGCGGCAGAGTACCGAGACGCGGTGGTGGACAGGCTGCTCTCGCTCCCAGTCAACTTCCTCTCTGACAAGGGCAGCGGCTACGTCGCCTCGCGGGTCGGCGAGGCGGGCCAGGTCTCGTCCCTGTTTTTACCAAGCAACTTCAGCTGGCTGGGGACACTTCTCCAGGCGGCCTTCGCGATCGCGATCCTCGCGTCGATGGACATCGTGGTCCTGTCCCTGGCGTGCGTCCCGTGCCTCCTGCTCGGCCTCTTCGTCGCCTGGGCCACCGCCGCGTTTCGCAAGGCGGTCAACGCGTCCCTTGAGGCGGGCGCCGACTGGTCCGGCAAGCTCAACGAGACGGTCCGGGGACGCGAGGAGATACGGCTCGGCGGGGGAAGGGCGCAGGAGCGGGAGGGAATGCTTGCCCGCGGGGAGCGGCTCAAGGAGGCGGGCATCCGGCAGAGCACCCTCTCGGGAACGACGACGGAGTTCATGAGGGTGTTCGCCACGGCCATGCAGGTGCTCGTCTACGTGCTCTGCGGGTGGCGGCTCGTGCAGAGGTCGCTCACGCTCGGCCAGACCATCGCCTTCGCCCAGTACGTGGGGAAGGTCTACGCCCCCATCATCGGGGCCATGTCGCTGGCCTTCACGGTCCAGCCCGCCCTGGAGGGCATGCGCCGCATCGACGAGACCTTCTTCGGCGGCGAGGCGGCTCCCGGGCAGGGGGCTGCCGTCCTTGGCAAGGTGGGCAGGATCGAGGTGTCCGGCCTCTCCTTCTCCTATCCGGGCTCCGGGCGCCGCCTCTTTGGCGACCTCTCCTTTTGTGCGAACAACCCGTCCCTCGTCATCCTGAGGGGCAACAACGGCAGCGGCAAGACCACGCTCGTCAAGATCCTCCTCAGGCTGCTTGGGGGCTACGACGGGGCCATCAGCGTGGACGGCATCGACCTCAAGGACATGGACGAGGCGAGCTGGCTCTCCCGCTGCGCCTGCGTGTCGCAGCGCCCCTTCGTCTTCAACGACACCATCCGAAACAACGTCACCTACGGCCTGGGCCAGGTGAGCGAGGAAGACTACTCCCGCGCGCTCGAGCAGTCCGGCGTCGCCGGCCTCGTGGCTCGCCTCCCGGACGGCGACTCGACCGTGGTCGGCGAGGACGGCTATGCCCTCTCGGGCGGTGAACGCCAGAAGCTGTCGCTTGCGAGGGCCCTGGCGCGGCGTGCGGACGTCCTCGTCCTCGACGAGCCGACGACGGGCCTCGATGCCGATGCGGTGCGCGAGCTGGAGCGGCTCGTCGAAAAACTGTCGAAGGAGAGGATCGTCTTCATCATCGACCACACGGAGGCGTTTGCCCACGGTGATGCTCAGGTCCTATCGATTGACGAGTCAACGTGACAGTCAATCGCAGAGGCGATAGTAGCTCAGGTCTTGCAGCTTAGAGATTGCGAAATCCCTGTCTTCAACGACAAGCCCACGCCTCTCCATCTGGGACAGCTGCTCATCAAAGGGCATTGCGTGGGAAAGTGGGAAGTAAGGTGACCCCGCCTGGTTCGCTGCATTGCTGCTCGCGCGCGGGGTGCTATCAATGGGATTCATACCACCATTTGACGCGTTTGCACAACCGGCTTGGCTATTCTCAATAATTATTGGTTCACTTGAGGCTTCGTGAGTTCGCGTGGGTGGGTGGTTGCGTCACCGCCCCGGTGGCATGGACCTCAGGTCCGAGCGCCCTGGCATCACGGGGGCCATGGGGCCGTCGACATCGTGGGACCCGTGGCCCCGCCCGGTCGCGCGAGCGACCGTGGGTACGCAGGAGTGTACACAGACCGGCGAAAACAGGCTCTCGACGCAACCACCGCCCGCATGCAGAGTGCGCCCTTTGGTGAGGCCCACACGCAAAGTGCGCCTTTCCGTGAGAGTGCCCCCCAGAGTGCGTCTTTACGTGAGTCGCCGGTTGCAGAGTGGGGCACTTGTGTACGCTGTTGCGACGCGATTCGCCGAGGCGTCAACCCACACTAACCCCCGAAGAGCCGTTCACTTCCCATCGTTTCCGGTCTTCCCGCGACACGCACTCATGTCGGCTCTTGTACCTAAGTAGAGGATAGCAGCCGCGACTATCCTTCGAGACCTTATTGGCACATGTAAGGCCCCGCCTGCGAACTCATGAGACCCACCAGGAGCCACAAGGATCACCTCGCAATACCCGCAGCCCTCCCCAGAGCACGTACTTCATCCTATCGCCAATCGCCTCTGTCTTTCCCACCCCCTTCAGGTGATAGGAACTCGCCCATGACCTCGAAAATGGCATCGACGTTAGTACAAGGGCATTGAGACGAAGGAGTGTCATTGCCGATATCGGCATGATACCTACGGAGCCTCAATGCGTTTGCGCGGGCCACTTCCAGCTTAGCAAATAGAAGCTCAGACATCCCGTCCATGTTCTTCTTATACAGTATTCCGAATTCCCTCTTGAGCGCATCGGATAGCGCCTTGCAGCACGATGCGCTGTCCATCGGCGCCGTCGTGTACCGCAGATGCTCGAGCAGCCATATCTCGAAGCAGGGGTTCGACCACAGGGCATGGTACGTGGCGAGCTCTATGGTCTGCTGGCAGAGCGCCTCGACTCTGTCGAACTCCTCGTCGGAGAAGTCGTCCTTGTCATATACAAGCCACACATGATCGTATACATCGGGCGACCTGCGGCAGGCTTCCTTCGCGTACTCGAGCAGGCCCATCGTGTGCTTGCCGGTGCTGCGCACCACCACATTGACTTTCCTGCCATTGGCTTCTCCAAGCAGGAGCCTCATTCCGTTGAAGTACCTTGGCTCCGTCTCCGTGCCCTCGGTGACCACGAGGTGCCTGGTCATCTGGACGGTGCGATATCGCGGGGAGCCCTGCCTCACTGAGCTCCTCCATGCCTTGTTACGGTCGCCCCTCTTGACGGGCTTTCTACTCATGGGCAAGCACCCACTCTTCCATCCTCGACAGATACGGGTCGGCGCCATAGCGCCCCGCAAGGTACTGCCGGTCGAACGCGGCGTTCTTGCTCACGAGGTTGCCGTTGCTCTCGTGGATGTCCGCGAGCGACCAAAGCTGGCTCGACTCATCCTCGTCTTTTGCAGCGAACCAGATCTCGTCTCGGCGGAAGACGTCGTTCCTCATCGTCGAGACATCCTGCGACGTGAAAAAGAGCTGGGCGCCGTTACGGTTTATCTCCGGATTCTTGAAGAGCAGTGTCACGAACCGCAGGAGCTTCGGGTGCAGCTTCGCGTCCAGCTCGTCAACGGCGATGAAGGTCCCGCGCGCAAGCGCCCTAAGCAGGAATTTTGCAAGCCCGAGCATCTTCTGTGTGCCGGCCGACTCCTCCGAGAGCCGCAGCTCGTATGTTCCGTCATTCACCTTGTGCCTCACGAAGACTCGCTGGTTTCCCCGTTCGGCGTCATTAGCCTCCGTCCGAAAGCCGTCGATCCTTATGTCGACTGACCGCAGGAGACCCGTGATCGAATCGGAGTCCTCCTCGTCGAGCATCTGCTCGAGCATGAACTCCAGATATCCGCTGTTGTAGTTCAGAAACGTCGACCCTACGAACCAGGATACCGCATCCTGCACGGCGTCGAGATCGCTGTTCATACCAAGGAACGAGAGATAGGGTATAGCGACATTGAAGTTCGTGGAGACCCCGCCGCGCTTCAGCATTGGGCCCAAGGCAACCTCGCCACCCTCCCGGGTGAACAGCATCGCGGGCCGCGACCCTCCTACCTTGCGACGGTTAAGTGCCTCGTAGGTTATCTCCTGATCGCTGGCGACCTCGAGTTCGTAGCGGTACTCATAACCGTTCGTCCTAAAGTACAGCTCGAAATCAGAGGGGGCCTCCAAGGTCTCCGCATCGAACGCGAACGGATTACACCGTCTCAGACCGATCATCCTATTGCCATGGTCCCCGCCATGCGTGAGCGCAGTAATCGGCATCGCCACGGCACCGCAGACGTACTCGAGGGCCCTGTACAAGTTGGTCTTCCCGCCGGCGTTCGGGCCGTAGACCGCTGCGACGGGCAGGAGCCTCTGCGAGTCCCCGCCGGGAATGAGGGAGTCCGAGAACTCCTTCATCTGCGTGGCCTGCATGCTAAACGTCATCTCGTCCCGAAATGACCGATAGTTGCTGAACGTGAACTGGCAGAGCATCTTTGCGTCTCCTTTAGCCTTTCAAGACCTAGGATCTAACCATTTTAACTCTGTATCTAGAGATTTTTTCTGATTCTACTATTTAAAACAACAAAGTCAAGATACTTAAGGGTAAGAACCAGACGTGATACTATAGACAGAAAAGCACGTGAGTGGGTCAAAGCTCATCCGTCGCTTTAAAGCCGCCCACGTGAGGCTCGGACCGCACCAGCCCAGTTCCTCAGCTAACAACTTCCTCGCCAGCCTGATATGTCTGCGCCACCTGTCTTCTCCACTCCGGAACGTGTGACTGCGGTGGGAATCTTGGGCCAAACAAGGACCCCCCCCGAGGCGCGCCAGGAAGCCCTCGGGCCTCGCGCGCCGCGCACCACCATGCCGAGCTCGCCGCGCACGGCGCCGCCAAGCACTGCGGCTCTTGGGGCAACATCGCCGCCGACCTCAACCGCCACTACCACTGAACCTCGCGCGCACGGGCCCACGCCGGACATGCATTGCCCCCAAAGCACTTCGGCAAAGGGGCCTTTCTGGGATATGCCCCTAGGCGTCGGGTTCGTGGTACCCGCAGGCACCCTACTGGACGCCGCTCTGTCAGGGGCCTAAGCATGTGAGCGGCATGACGTAGACGTCGGCGTCCTTGTCATAGCGCGCCAGCTCACCGGCTCCCACGAGCACCGCCATGAACGCCGGCGCTGGGTTTCTCGCCATGGGATTTCTCGCCACCTTGCGACGGAGGCGATCCAGGCTGGTGATAGCCTCCCCAAGCTTATCCTCCCCGAGCTTCACCTCGATGCCCGCCCAGCGGCCGTCCGTCAGCTCGATGATAGCGTCGACCTCGAGGCCGTCGGAGTCGCGGTAGTAGTGGAGCGAATCGGCGGGTGCTCCGGGTAGCGCGGACGCGTAGACCCGCAGGTCATGCATGGCAAGCGACTCAAAGAGCAGGCCAAACAGCTGCCCGTCGGACATGAGTCTTTCCTGCGTGATGCCAAGCAGCGACACCGCAAGCGACGAGTCGGCGAAGTACCTCTTTGGCTTCGTCCTTAACCGCGATCTTGAGCGTATCGGGGCATCCCACCCACTGACCTCATCAACGACGTAAAGCCGTACAAGTTCCGAGACGTAGGATGACGCCACGGAAGCACTCGCTTTGGGACTCGCGCCGGATATCCCCGCATCTGCGGCAACGGTCGAGAACTTGACCGCCTTGCCTGAGTTTCTCGCGAGCGATTGGGCGACGCGGCGCGCCACCCTACCGTCAAGGCCTCGTCGAGTGATGCTAGTAGCAAACAGAGCATCCAGATAGCTCGACACGTAGTCGCCAGTCCCCATCGCCCTAGACCGGAGGGCTGGCCACCCACCCCCGCAGATCATGCGCGCATATGGCTCGAGCCGCTGGTGCGCGAGTTGTGGCTCAAAGCGCCCGCCGAAGAGGCCTGCGAGGGAGATCGCCCCGCTCGACTCACCGGTCTCGACAAGGGTCATCGTGCTCATCCGGTACGTGGCTATACGTCCCGCCCCACTGTGCTGTAATCTGTCCTTATTGGGCTTGGAGGAGCCAGATAGGATGAACTGCCCGCTCCTATTGCCCGTCTCGTCAATTCGATAGCGAACCTCATCCCAGATTGACGGAACATCTTGCCACTCATCGATTGCGTGCGGTTGCTCCCCCACAAGTGCTGTCGTAGGGTCCGCTCGGGCAAGCGAGCGCTCGGCCTCGCGGCCTATCCTGGTCACGCTCGAGGCGAACGAGAGAGGTCCAGGTTTTGCCACACCACATCGGTCCGACAATCTCGACAGCACCAAACTCATCAAGCAGGCGTGACACACCTACGTCGGCAATCCTTGGCAGATATCCATCCGGCTTGAGACTTCCCTGGTCCATAGGCCGACCTCCCATTTGATGTAGCTTGTTGTCTCAGAGCATATATGCCTGCCGAGAATTATTGAACCAGCAAAACAGAGCCCCGTCAACCAGCAAAATAGAGCCCCGTCAATCAGTAAAATAGAGCGAAATCTGTCGGTAAAACAGGCTCTTCGGGGGTTTGCGTGGGTTGACACCTCAGTGAAAACGCCAACCTAGCGGCGGCGCCACTCGCGCAGAACCTGTTTTCCCGGCTAGGGGAGAGGCAGGGCACCGAGGGGGCACTGCCGGCACACCATGGCAATTGGGGCGCTCGTGCCACCCGACGCAACTCGCGTCGCAACAGTGTACACAAATGGCCCAAAACGGCTCCGAGGTGCCGTTTTCGCCGATCTGTGTACACTCCTGCGTCACCACACCTGTCCTCAACGCCGCAACAGTGTACACAAATGCCCCAAAACAGCTCCGAGAGACCATTTTCGTCGATCTGTGTACACTCTTTTGCACCCCCCCACGACCGCTCGCGCGACCGGGCGGGGCTACGGGTCCCACGACGTCGGCGACCCCATGGCCCCGTGACGCAAGGGCGCTCGGACCTGACACCCACGCCGCCAGGGCGGTGACGCAACCACTCACCCACACGAACTCACGAAGCCTCGTAAAACAGAGGCTAATTGCCCGGCATATCAGAGGAAACACCATACCCCTCGCGGCCGTACGCGGTCTGCATGTACGGATGGCAGCCCAAGGCCTGCGGACAAGATGAGTCCTGCGATGGCAAGCAGGGGAGCACGGCGGTCACGTAGCGGATATGACGGGCACGATGTGAGTGATTCACTCACATCGCAATCGTGATGTGAGTGATTTTTTGGCAGAAACTGACACAGACTTAACTAAGGGAAACTCTATTACCGCAGGTCAGAGACTTACTGAAAGCATACTCGAAGTGAGTGATTCACTCACTTCGTCAATGTGATGTGAGTGATCCACTCACTTCGCGACGCTCGAGGCGATGATGTGAGTGGATCACTCACATCACGCACGTTCGAGGCGCCGGGATCCACATGTTGTGCGGTACGCGCCAGGCACCGCGCGGCACGCGTACCCGGCTCGGCCCCGCCTGCCCTACTTCACGCCGGCCTTCTCCTTTGCCCGCTCGATGGTGGCGAGCTGCTCCGACGAGAGATGAATGCCGCCGTACACGCCCCCCTTCTGCCCGCCCCCCTCGTTGACGATGAGGTCCTCGAGCTCGCCGCGACGGCGGAAGCGCAGCTTCTCGCCGGGCAGGACGCGCTCGGTGGGATCATCGGGGTTCGTGATCCTAAACGCGCCTCCGCTCTTGAAGTTCTCCTTTGCCACCGAGATCATGAGCTTGATGCGATTGAGCTGGTTCACCTCCGAGGCGCCCGGGTCGTAGTCCACGGCCACGATGTTGCTCTCGGGATGTAGCTGGCGCAGCCGCTTGATCACCGACTTGCCCACGACGTGGTTGGGCAGGCAGGCGAAGGGCGAGCAGCACACGATGTTGGGCGTGCCGTGCTGGATGAGGTCGACCATCTCGGCCGTGAGCAGCCAGCCCTCGCCCATCGTGTTGCACAGCGACAGGATGGAGCTTGCCTTCTGGGCGAGCTCGTGGATGTCCTCGTAGGGAGAGAACCTCTCGGACTTGGCGAGCATCTTGTTGATGGGCACCCGCATGGAGCTCACGAGCTTGATGCCCGCGCTGTGCGTGAGGCGACTTATGGCCTTGGTGCCCAGCTCGTCGTGGGTGTTGATCGCATTGGACATGCCAAAGAGGAAGAAGTCCAGAAGGCCCGGAACGTCGGCTTCGCAGCCCTCGCCCTCGATGACGTCCACGACCTGGTTGTTGGCCGTCGGGTGAAACTTGACCAGGATCTCTCCCACGACGCCGACGCGCGGCTTGCTGCGGTCGTCCGTGAGCGGCAGCGTGTCAAAGCGGTCGATGGTGTCTCGGCAGAGGCGATAGAAGCTCTTGCGGTCGGTGCGAGGTATCAGGGTCTTGGCACGCCTCATCAGGCTGTCGTAGAGCCTGATGGCAGAGCCCCTCTCGGTCTCGTAGGGACGCGTGCGATACAGGAGCTGCATGATCAGATCCCCATAGAGCAGCGCGTAGATCGCCTTGACGATGAGGCCGGGCTTGAAGAGGTTGAAGCCAGGCGACGACTCGCCAAGCCCGCTCGCCGCTGTGAGGGAGATGACCGGCACCTCCTCGTGGCCGGAGTCCTTGAGGGCCTTGCGGATGAGGGCGATGTAGTTGGTGGCACGACACCCCCCGCCCGTCTGGGTGATCAGGACCGCCGTGCGCGTGAGGTCGTACTTACCCGAGAGGACGGCCTCCATGATCTGGCCCGTGACCAGGATGGACGGGTAGCAGATGTCGTTGTTCACATACTTGAGGCCCGTGTCCACAGCCTTGTGGTCGACCGAGGGCAAGAGCACGCAGTTGTAGCCCTCCGCCCTGAGCAGGGCCTCCACGATGTCGAAGTGGATGGGCGCCATCTGCGGGGCAAGGATGGTGTAGCCCTTGGCCTGCATCTCCTTGGTATAGTTGTGCTTCGTGAACGCGGCGCTCTTCGCCTCGCGATACACGGGCGTGCGACGGGAGAGGTCGGTCTGGCGGGCGCGCTCCAAGGAGCCATCGGCCATGCGCACGCCCACGGGCGCGGCCTCAAGTGCGATGCCGGCAGCCGTCTGGCGCTCGAGCTCGGCCTTCTGCTCCTTGAGGGCGGCCATGAGCGAGCGCACGCGGATGCGGGCAGCGCCGAGGTTGGAGACCTCGTCTATCTTGAGCACGGTGTATATCTTGCCGGAGGCCTCGAGTATCTCCTGCACCTGATCGGTCGTAAGAGCGTCGAGGCCACAGCCAAAGGACTGCAGCTGGATGAGGTCGAGGTCGTTCCTGCTCGCGACAAAGCGGGCGGCGCGGTAGAGACGGCTGTGGTACATCCACTGGTCTACGACGCGGATGGGCCGCTCGGGCATCATCTTGTGGGCCACGGAGTCCTCGGTGAGGACCGCAAGGCCAAAGCCGTGGAGCAGCTCGGGGATGGCATGGTTTATCTCGCCGTCGTTGTGGTAGGGACGTCCCGCCAGCACGATGCCGTGAGAACCCGTGTCCTCTATCCACTTGAGGGTCTCGTCACCCTTGCGGTGTATGGCCTCCTTGAAGGCGAGGTCCTCCTCCCAGGCCGCGTTCACGGCCGCGTCTATCTCTTTGCGCGTGATGGGCGTCCCACGCACACGCCCCTTGCCGGACGCGGCGTCCTCGACACGCTGGACGGCGATGACCTCAAAGAGGCGGCGCTTGAGCTCCTTCTTGTTGTCGTAGGGGATGAAGGGGTCCAGGTACTCGACCTTGGGGGAAGAGAGCTCGTCGACGTTGAGCTCCAGGGACTGCGGATAGCTCATGACTATCGGGCAGTTGTAGTGGTTGGTCGCGGAGTCGTCCTCCTGTCGCTCCCAGCGGATGCAGGGCATCCAGATGAAGTCGGGGTCCTTGCCGAGCAGGTTCATGATGTGGCCGTGGCTGAGCTTGGCCGGGTAGCACACGGACTCGGACGGCATGGACTCGATGCCCGCCTCGTAGGTCTTCTTGGTGGTCCTGTCAGAGAGGATGACCGAGAAGCCAAGCTTGGTGAAGAAGGTGTGCCAGAAGGGGTAGTTCTCGTACATGTTGAGCGCGCGGGGGATGCCCACGGTGCCGCGGGGCGCCTCGTCCGCCGGCAGCGAGTGACGGTCAAAGAGCAGGCGGTTCTTGAAGTCAAAGAGGTTCGGCGCCTTGCTCTGTTCGCGTCTGGGCTTGCCGGAGCCCTTCTCGCAGCGGTTTCCCGTGATGAAGCGCCTGCCTCCGCCGAAGTCGTTGATGGTGAGCTGGCAGTTGTTCGAGCACAGGCCACAGTGCGAGTTCCTGCGCTTGACCTTAAGATTGTCTATCTCCTCGCGCGAGAGAAGCGAGGATGTGCCTGTGGCGCCCGCCCGGTCTCGGGCGAGCAGAGCCGCCCCGTAGGCGCCCATGGTGCCCGCGATGTCTGGTCGTATGACGTCGCGACCCGTGAGCAACTCGAAGGCCCTGAGCGTGGCATCACTCATGAAGGTGCCGCCCTGGACGATGACGTATCTGCCGATCTCATCGTAATCGCGCAGCTTGATGACCTTGAAGAGTGCGTTCTTGATGACGGAGTACGAGAGGCCCGCCGCCACGTCGCCGATGGTCGCCCCCTCCTTCTGGGCCTGCTTCACGCGGGAGTTCATGAAGACGGTGCAGCGGCTGCCGAGGTCGATGGGACGCGCTCCGCGCACGGCAGCCTGTGCGAACTCCTGCACCGTCATGCCCATGGAGTCGGCGAAGTTCGCGATGAAGGAGCCGCAGCCGGCCGAGCAGGCCTCGTTGAGCATGATATGCTCGATGACACCACCCTTGACCTGCAGGCACTTCATGTCCTGGCCTCCTATGTCCAGGATGAACTCGACGTCGGGCACGAAGGCCTTGGCGCCGCGCAGGTGAGCGACCGTCTCTATCTCGCCAGAGTCGGCGCGCAGGGCCTCGATCAGGATGCCCTCGCCGTAGCCGGTCGTGGTCACGTGCCCTATGGCACAGCCCTCTGGCAGACGGTCGTAGATGTCGTCCATGATCTTCTTGGCGGTCCCCAGGATGTCGCCGTTGTTGTTGTCGTACCAGGTGTAGAGGAGCTCTCCCGCCTCCCCCACGACGGCGGCCTTCATCGTGGTGGAGCCGGCGTCGATACCAATGAACACACGGCCGCGGTAGCCCTCGAGCCTGCCCTTGGGGACGACCTGGGCGTCGTGGCGCTTCTTGAACTCCTGGTAGGCAGCCTCATCGGCAAAGAGGGGCTCAAGGCGGGCGACCTCTGAGCCCTGCGTGTCCTTGAGGTTGGTGAGGGCGTCGACGACCTCCTGGAAGCTCACCCGCCTGTCGGACTCCCCGGCGAGCGCCGCGCCCGTGGCCACGAAGAGGTGGGCGTTTTGGGGGATGACGCGGTGTTCCTCGTCGAGCTTCAGCGTGACGTAGAAGCGGTGGCGCAGCTCGGAGAGATACTGCAGGGGTCCTCCCAGGAAAGCCACGTAGCCACGGATGGGATGGCCGCAGGCAAGGCCGCTGACCGTCTGGTTCGCGACGGCCTGGAAGATGGACGCCGCGATGTCTGCGGGGGCGGCACCCTCGTTTAGGAGGGGCTGAACATCGGATTTGGCAAAGACGCCACAGCGCGACGCAATGGGGTAGATGTGCGTTGCCTCACGGGCAAGGTCGTTCAGGCCAGAGGCATCCGTCTTCATGAGCGAGGCCATCTGGTCGATGAAGGCGCCTGTACCGCCCGCACAGGTGCCGTTCATGCGCTGCTCGATGCCGTTGTCGAAGTAGATGATCTTCGCGTCCTCGCCGCCTAGCTCGATGGCGCAGTCCGTCTGGGGGATGAGGGTCTCGACGGCACGCTTGGAGGCGATGACCTCCTGCACGAACTCGAGGTCGAGCCACTTGGCGAGCAGCATGCCGCCAGAGCCCGTGATCGAGACGCGCATCGACGGGTTGCCTATGACAGCCTTCGCGCGGGCGAAGAGCTCCCGTGCCGTGGCGCGGACGTCAGTGTGATGGCGCTCGTAGTTGGCGTAGATCAGCCTGCCACTTGCGTCGATGACGGCGAGCTTGACCGTGGTGGAACCCACGTCAATGCCAAGGCGCAGATCCATGTGGGAGAGGTCGATGCGATTTGCGGGATAGAGCTCCGCCCCAAGCTGCCTGAGCTCGACGGGCTTCGCCGCCATAACCTGAGCCTGGGTGGACGCTGCGTGATTAGCCATTGTCGGACGCCCTCTCTACACGTGGACCTGAGTCGCCGGCTACGAGCCGGGCACCGTCACCGACGCTCCGCCGGCCTGCGGTGCCCGCGCCGTCACCGGCACTCAGCAGCGCGAGCGCGATCGTGGGAATGTCAAAGTCGATGGCCCTGCCATAGAGGTCGCCGGGACGCACGAACATCAGCGAGGTCATGACACGAGCCATCACGGCAACGGACTCATGCATGCCGCTCGTAAGCCAGCGGACAAGGACCCCGACCTCCGCGCTGATGGAGAAGGTCAGGTAGTAGTCGAAGATGGGACCAAGGAGCTCAAGGTCAAGGCCCTTGGCGGCACGGGCGGCTATGACATCGCGGGCCATGCGCTTAAGGCGCTCGACAAAGGCGGGGTCACCTCCGTCTCCCAGAAGTGCGGCGAGATAGTCTCCGTGCTCCTTGAAGTATGAGAGCAGCTCCTCCGAACCCGGGCAGGGGGCGAAGCCGTCCAAGGCATCCTGCAGGATGTCGAGGTTCACGGCTGCTATGTTGCCAACCAGACCTTTAAGGTCTCGGATGGTCTCCGCCTCGATCTGGCCCACGAGGTCGTTGATATCCTTGAAGTGCGAGTAGAAGGTGCGACGCGTCACGCTGGCGCGGTCGGTAACGGCCGTGACCGTAACCTGAGTGAGGTCACCGGTGGCTTCTATCTCGGCCGCAAGGGCGTCGCGCAGGGCACGGCGCGTACGAACGCTGCGACGGTCTCCCGTCATGCGCGGATTGCGCAGCTGTGTGCCAACCTGCCGAAGAGCTGTTCTCATATGCCGCGAACCCCCAGTTCTTGCTCACACTGTGCAGTATGTTACAGCGTGAGTAGTATTGCACAATGTGAGAAAGAACATACGTAGCATGGGCACACGCATGGCTACGCCACAATTACTTCACAGGAGGGGGTAGCAGACGGTGCGTCACGAGTCCTTGGGGACGTGGCGCCCGCGCTTCGAAAGCATCGTTTATCAAGACTTACTGACCCTCGTTCGGGCGGACGTCCTCCCCGTTCGTCTCTGGGCCCAAGGAGGTCTGGGCATCTGCCGACTGAGAGGATTGCGACGCGGCGTGGAGTTCCGCCGTTTGAGGGGACTGCGGAGCGGTGCGGGGTCCTGCCGACTGAGGGGACTGCGGAGCGGTGCGGGGTCCTGCCGACTGAGGGGACTGCGACGCAAGCGCCTCGATGGCAAGTGAGACCGGATCGGTAAAATCGATAGGCGAGGGTCGATCGCTTGGAGCGGATGCGTTGGGAAAAGAACGTATGTCACCCCCATCAACAGGGCGAGAAGATGGAGTACCCGCTTGATCGGCGCGAGAGAGTCCCGCAGATGCAGACAGGCCCCACCCGACGTCAGGGGGACGTACCCCAGACGCGGCACCGGGCGCAGGAGAGGCATTCTGCCCCTGGAGCTGATCCCCTGGCCCCTGCCCCTGGAGCTGGGACTGCCCGAGCTGGTAGGGCTGCGCGGCATGCTGGTCCCCCCCGCCCAAAGATCCCAACCGTGCATCCGAACTTGGCCGCCACCCTGCAGGCAGCGAGTCTGTGCTCTTGCCCCATGACGGAACATCGAACTGCCTCATCCATAGCCCGACCATGGTGTGGATCAGCAGGAACACAACGGTGCAGTAGACGGCCATCAGCAGGAAGATCACTGGATACAAAAAGAAAACGAAGAGCATGCCGCCCGCAAGGCCAAGGAAGACACCCATGAAAGCCAACACGTAAGACAGTAACAGCGGGGCGAGCTCGCAGACGAGCGCGACAAGCACAACTAGGCCCGAGATCTTGGCATAGCCGCCAGCATCACGCTTGATCATCTCCACAATGCGACTGATCTGATACCCTGCAGCAGAATCCTGATAGATGGTTGCCCGTACGCCCACCATGACCGTGAGGACCGTGCAAAACGAGACTACGACGATAAACGGCCAACCGACAGGGCTCCAGGCGCTCAGCAGAAACCAGGGCAGCATCCTGATAAGCATCAAAGTATCCAGCACATCGGCAAGGGGGCCAAGATATGAGCGGATCACCGCCATTGCGACAGCGCAGTAAAGCACCACCCACACAATGCACCATCCGAGGACCGCGACAAAGGCACGACAACCGCTCTGGAAACACCGAGGGATATCGATGCCCCGCCTCTGGGGAGGCCCTTCGAAGCCCCAGGCAACACGACGGGCCCACTCCATCTCGTATCCCAGCACAACGAGCCACCCCACCACTGGAACGAGCATGTAGACGGATAACGTCAAGATGGGCGTATACCAGCCCCTATCCCTGGTGAGCAGGCCCCACGCATGAGAGAGGTATCTCGTTTCTCGCATGGTCCACCGACTCCTTCCCACATAGCGACAAAGCTCTCTGTTGCCGCCTGCGGTCGAGCGCCGAGGCGACCGGCGGGAGGTCACGCTACGACGTCCGAGAACTCCTCGTGCTTCTCGAACCAGCCTTGGGCATAACTGCAACTCAGACGCGCCCGCATTCCGCGATCGCGCAGCTCTTCGGCAAGGCGCTGGCACAACCTGCCCGCAATGCCCTGCCCGCGCCCCGCAGGTTCCACAAATGTATGGATGATGTCCACGGTATCGGGTGTGAGTTGGTGGAACTCGATATGACCAAGCTCGACCCCCTCATCAGCCATGCAGCAAATCCTATCCGCAGATACCTTAAATGTCATGCCCGCCCTCCCATCGTCGTACGCCGCCATGCTTTCTGTGGCATCACGGGGAAACTGCCCACAACCTCAAAGCAGCTCGTGACCCCAAGGCCGCTCGCAGCTCCAAGGCCACTTGCAGCTTAATAGTGTACACAAATGGCCCAACGGGCACCCGGAAGCTCTCACTCTCGATCTGTGTACACTCCTGCGGTCACTTACGACCCTCGCAGCCCTTGCGACCACTCGCGGCTCTTGCGGCAAGATCACCCGCCTAGAGCGTGGACAGGTTGATCGCAGACTGGCTGTCTATGGGTCGATTGTCTTTCAGCACTCCCGTAACTATGAAACGATGAGGGCCATGGTATTCCTCGACCATGCAGGTGCTCAGCTGCAGGATCTTATCCGTGGCAGCGTCAAGCGTGGCGCCCTCGCGAATGTTGCGCCTCGACGAGTCGGGATTAAGCACAAAGTTGTAGTACTCCTGGAGCGCCTGGGGGTTCTTGAAGTCAAACGAATTGAGGATGTGCCGGTCATCATACTCATATGCGGCCACGATCTTGTAGATGAAAACACGGCCGGGTGTGAAGACGTACATCACGTCATGCTCAGCAAAGAAGTTTGCGTCCTCGAAGTTGTGAAGCGACCTGAACAAGTGGATGGGATCGTCGGTGTTATGCCCATAGAGCACCGTCACAGGGTCAGAGAAGTCGAGTGCGTTCATGCTCTGTGAGAAGATGGCACCGTATGGAGACGCCTTACCCGAGCGATTGTGATCGAGGTAGTACGTGTCATCATCTGAGCTTTGCAGCACGGGGTTGTTCACGTTGGTCCCCGGAATCGTGATCCACGCATAGATGTCTTGGTTCTCCTCCTTGAGCTTGGAGAAATCCACGGCGTTCTCGACGTCTGCGGTCTCCTCACCCTCCCCTTCATCGGGATCTGTGCTCACCGTTGGAACGGGATCTTCCGCCGCCCGCTGCTTCTCTTCCGCGACGCTAGGTGAGACGGGCGGATGAAGCGTCACAGCGGCTGCCGCGACAACGAGGACAAGCGTGGCGACTGCCACGATGACCATACGGGGCCTTGCGCCCCATGCCATCGTCCTCTGCCTCAGCGCCTGCCCCATTTGCGTCAGCACCTGTTTCAGCATGAACCCCTCCCCACACACGAGCAGGGTGAGAGACGGCCGCTCTCACCCTGCCTCACAAGATCTATGATACTTCAAGAAGTCGCGCTACTGTGCCCTCAGCTTCCGGCGGACTCCAACTGTGCCAGCGACCGCGATGACCGATAGCACGGACACAACCGCAGGCACGATAGTAGATGACAGGGGCATGCCAACTCCAGTCTGTGGAGACCTTGTGCTCGTATCCACCCTGCCTACGCTCTGTCTTACCACCGAGGGGGTCACGCCGTCGCGCATGACCAAGGTATACGTGGACAGCCGCTCCATCTCGAAGACTGCCTCGCCGTTCGCATCCAAGGTCCTCTCCTTGACCTCCGTGCTGCCATCATCATGCTCGACATACAGCAGAACCTCTTTACCAGCAAACTGCCTTTCGAACATAACCCGAATCTCAAAGTTTCTGTACGTTCCCTTTAACACAAAGGATGCCCAGACATCGCCCGGCAGCGGGGTGTAGTTGGAGGCACGCGTGTCACTCCAATACATGTCATCAAGAGTCCCGGTAGTCTGTTCCGTCGGAACGATGTATATCCACCTCGCAACTCCATCAGCGAAGGTCGTCCGGTCGCTGAGCGACTTCCGGTACCTGCTATAATCCGGTGTCGCGCGATTCGAGTTGTTGTCCCTGGGTGTGTTGTCCCTAGGTGTGTTGTTGTCCGGTGTCACGGAAGAGGAGGTCTTCACGACCAAGGTACACACGGTGTCGTCAGTCACGTCATCCATCGAGTATGAGACGGTACCGTAGCTGTTGATGATCGCATCCTTGGTCTCCGTGGAGCCACTCGCATGCTGGATGTAGAGCACGGCATGCTTTCGGGCGTACTTGCTGTCGATGTTGGTGTACGCAAGCACAAAATTCTTCAGTGAACCTCTGAGCAAGAAGGACTTAACGACAACATCGCCCTCTGCCGGCGTGTAGTTCGAGGCCCTCCGATCGGTTACCCAATAGGCTTCCAACCCAGACCCTACGGTCCTGTTGGACTTTCCGAACCATACGAACTCATCCGAAGTCCTCGGGTCAGGGACCGGAGTCGGGTCTGGCTTGGGGGTGGGATCGGGCTTAGGGGTCGGAGCCGGGTCTGGCTTGGGAGCCGGGTCGGGGGTCGGGGTCGGGTCGGGCTTGGGGGTCGGGTCGGGGGTCGAACTCACGGGCTCGCGATTGATGGAGAACCTATATGAGCCCGACGCCTCAACCGTAATGAACATGTGTCCGCTGCTCACACCGTCAATGACACCATTCTTGTCAGACGTTTTAGTGATGACTGACTCGTGGACGTCCGCCCCGTCCCCTGCGATGCTGCCCTTCTTCTCGCAGTAGATGGTGTACGTCCTTTCGCCCATCCCCCCAGCCAACCAGAAATCTATCCTTGCCTGCGCGGGCTCCGTAGAGCCGTCGGAGGCGTCCGTGGCTAGGTCGATGTCAAAGCTACCTTCATACCTGCCGCCCTTGTAATCGAGTGGGCCACCTTCTTTGACCGCCTTGTAGTTGGAAGCCTTATCCGTGGACCCCACCATCTTGCTGACGATGACGTCACCCTTCACGGACTCAACCTGAACTGTCATGCGACGCTCCGCAGAGGACATTGGAGGATAGATTGATTTGTCATACGTGACCTTTGCTTGCGCTGTGAGAGGTATCACCAATGCGAGCAAAAGCGCGCCGAGCAATGCCGCAAACCTCTTTCTCATCACATTCCCACCCTTCACCTTCACTTATAGATCCGAATACCACAGTACCTCTACGTAGTATAAGGTTACCCGTATTTTCCTCTCATTGCAAGAGTATTTTTTCAATTTATTTTAGACTCTTTTTTGCTCGCTCAAAGCACGACGCCGTGACCCGCGCCCGGCTCAGCTGTCTGTTGATCGGACAGACCAGCGCTCCTGGTGCCCTCCCGCTCGCCCGTGTCCTGGGTTGGGCCCCAGTCGTGCCACGTCGTGTCCTCCTCGCGGGGCTCGGGCG
>ERZ772874.126-NODE-126-length-38938-cov-19.050819_pt1 | contig 38938 bp, 38 predicted proteins | sample MGYA00580586_ERZ772874 | MGnify/ENA primary metagenome ERZ772874 (study PRJEB29015, sample SAMEA2737952) | human oral metagenome | biome: human oral; feature: human-associated habitat; material: dental | place: China | collected 2154 ... | reverse complement strand
CCCCCCTGCCACCGCGCGTGCACCCCGAGGAGACGCCGGGGGGCCACCTGCTCCCCGCCTTCCGCGCCACGGCACTTCTCTGCAGGCCGCGGCCCGGAATGCCCGCCAAGGCGACCCCCATGCCGCAGGCGCTGGCCGCCGCCCGCAACCAGAAGCGCGAGGCGTGCGGCTCGAAGGCCGTCACCTGCGAGCCCACGTAGTCCGCGAACGAGCTCTATCGGGCGATCGGCGCCAAGTGCCCGGTGGAGATTCCGCTTCCGTGTGGTAAGAAATGGGGCCGGGAATTACGGCTAAATCAGTGTTTCCTTAGAACTAGTCAAAGATTGTCCCTATTGCCCAGTCCTTTCCGCAAATAGTTAGCGTCACGTGCCTCGAGGTAGTCAAGGTACTCGAGGAGCATACGGCGGCTCTCACCGGTGAGGGCGCGGGTGCGCTCGTCGATCGTGGCGATATGAGGTGCATCGATGTTTTCGCGACCCACAACAAGGTCGATGCTGACGCCGAGCTCGTCGGCGATAGCCCATGCGCTGGGCAGCGGGATGCCGCAGTCGGGGCCGGAGCTGGCCCTCTCATAGCGGGAGTAGGTTGACTGGGGAAGGCCGAGCTCGTTGGCAAAGTCCTTCGCGTTACGGTAGCCTGCCTCACGCCTGAGGCGCTGTAGGGTGCGGCGGGAGCTGGCGTGGGCGTTTGCGGTGGTAGATGACATATAATGTCAATGTCCTCTCTTGAGTAAGCTTCTGGACTGGACGTAAGGCCCGCAGGGTGTGCCAGCGCCCTGCGGGCCGACTGCATTTCTACTTCCTCCTGCTGCCGATTCAGCCCTCTCTTCCCGCACCTGTGTTCTCCCGTGACCACGAGATGCGCATGCCATCGGCCATCTCGAACGAGCCATGCGTGCGGTCGTAGGCGGCCATAACTTCCCCGAGCGCTGTCTCGTCTACGACCTCGGGAGCGAAGGGGTTGAGCGGGTGCTCCGCCCCCACGACCCACGAGCGCGCAAGCTCTTCAAAGCCGTCCCGCAGCTCCTCATCGGTGCTGTTGACGAGTAGCGCGCTCGTCTCCTCGGTGAGGCGTGCAAGGTAGGCGCGGTCGACGCGCATGGCGATAGCCTCCCAGCGCGTTTGCGCCCTGAGGGTGATGTCCTCGGCCCTGCGTGCGTCGCGGTCGGCAAGCCAGGCGAGGAAGTCGTGCGCCTCCTCTTTCGAGCGTAATTCGAGCGCGTCGAAGGTTCGCTGCACATCGCCGCGCGGGTCGCCGTGGGCCTCCTTGTCGCGGCCGACCACCTGGTCGATGGTGACGCCGAATCGGTCCGCAAGTAACCACGCGACACGAAGGGGGATCTTCTCCGGACACGCCTCATAGCGCGAGTAGGTGGTGGCGGGCATGCCGAGTGCCGCCGCGAACTCTTTGGCCGACTTGTAGCCGGCCGCCTTGCGCAGCTCCGTAAGCCTTCCCTGCATTGCTTGTGGATCCTTTCGGGTTGTGGATAAGATGTGGGGCGGAGATGATTTCAGCCGGATATCCTGACGTCTTAGCTAGAAGCACATACTACTAATATTCAGTACTATAGATGATAAAATATCATTGATAAACTCAAAAATAGGTGCTCGTACTAAAAATCAATAAAACTTGTGATATTCATCGTATGTTATACCACGAAATGGTAGAACCGCACTTCACCGAGACGGTTCAGACCGGCTACGCGGACGGTGGCGACGCAGCTGAAGTGTCACTGGAGCGCTTGAGCCTTCCACACCGTTCGCGTGGCTTGCGGGTCGCACGGCGTAGCTGGCTCATCGGAGAGGGGCAGACGAGTGTCCTTCTCTCCATACAAAAGCGCGCCGTGCATTCCCGCACGGCGCATCACCGTTCTCGTCCTTCTCCGCTGGCTCATCATGCCACGAGTGGCACTGTCCTCTCATCCCTCGTGTAAGGGATTCCCCATAGTGTGAGGGCATCTTCAAAGTTTCTTATGGAGCAATCGTCCCCGGCAGACATGACCGTGTTCGCTACGTCTTTAACCGAGTAACCATCGGTTGGAGTGAACGCAAGCATCTGGTGATGCTCAGCGGCATCGTATACAAGCTTCGTAAGGTCGCCGCAGCTCTTCTCTGTCACGAACACGGTTCCGTCTTCCTTTTCACCCCATTCGATTGTCCTCACCTCTGAGCCGAGGTCATACGTCTTCTTGTGACTTGTATTCTCATGCGGGCTCACGCTGTCCTCCTCTTCCTTGACTTATGGAGTTGGAGTATCCCTGAGAGTGCTGGCTTCCGCTTACAATGACTTCATTCGCTGCTACTGCGGCGGGATGGCTAATCTGTCGGCTGTTGAGCCTCGCCGCAGCTTGGATAAGCAACCAGATGATCCTTAGCCCACTGCTTGGCTTTGCTTGTCGGTGCACCTCTCCAAGCTACTACTTAAAACAGCACAATAAAAACATATTCATCGGTGTTAGGGTATATGAATTGGCTTGATGCCGGCATAACAATGCCTTATCGGCTTTTCTCGGTAGGGTTGCTTTGCTAAGATGGTCGCATTGGATGATGACATCCAATGCTCTGATTCTGAGTGGAGTGTCCAAACAATGTACTGTGTCAAATGTAATCGCTACACCGATAGCGAGATGTGCCCTGAATGTGGTAACGAAACCGTCGAGGTTGCGCCTCATGTTGTCTACTGGTGCGATAATTGCAAGATACCCATTATACACACGCCAAGTAAGAATCGAATCACCTGCCCTTGCTGTGGTAGCGAGGCCCACTATCTCTGTGCGGACATCAGACCCGTCTTTCCTGAAGAGCGCCTCCTTTTCGAAGTGATGATAGGAAAACCTCTAGTCTTCCAAGGCGACTCCGTATGGGCAGTGGGCAGCAAATACTACGTCAATGGCAAACCCAATAGCATAGCCACAGCGACCATCCTCGCCACAGATCCCAACGCCATTCGCAAGCAGCTTGACGAATATGGGCCGTCAAACACTAGTGAGGGGTTCGAGCGCCACAAGAATGCCTTTATCGAGGCCAACAAAGACCATCTTGATGTGCTCGTTCGCGAAGCGAGCAACTTCATCGTCAATGCTTCGAAGGGCTACCCGGACGAGAACCTTGTCGTATCGTTCTCTGGAGGCAAGGACTCTACAGTCACCGCCGATCTTGCCGTGCGAGCTCTGAGCAACCCCTACCTCGTGCATATCTTCGGTGACACTACCCTCGAGTTCCCGAGCACTATCGAGTACGGCAAACGATTCAGGGATAACCATCCGCTCGCCATATTCAAAGTCGCAAAGAACTACGAGCAGGACTTTTACGACGTCGCTAAGGTAATTGGGCCGCCAGCCCGTACGATGCGCTGGTGCTGCTCCATGTTCAAGACCGGCCCCATCTCCCGTGCCTTCAAGGGTTTGTTCGGGGATGAACGAATCCTAACCTTCTACGGCATACGCAAGAACGAATCCGTCTCTCGCAGCAAATACAACCGCATCGAGGACAGCGCCGAATCGGTGAAGATCCAGAGGCAGAAGGTCGCCTCGCCCATCTTCTACTGGAACGACTGCGACGTCTGGCTCTACATTCTCTCCGAGGGCATCGACTTCAACGATGCCTACCGGTTCGGATACGAGCGTGTCGGGTGCTGGATGTGCCCGAACAACAACCCGCGGGCCCAGTTCCTCTCTCAAATCTACATGCCAGAGCAATCGGAGCGATGGCGCTCATTCCTCGTGGATTTCGCCCGGAGAATCGGAAAGCCCGACCCGGAGGTCTATGTCGACACCGGCAAATGGAAGGCGCGGCAAGGCGGTAACGGCGTCGCGGCCGCCAAGACGATCCGGGTCGAAGCCAGCCACTGTGCGACAGACGAAAACGCCATGATCTTCTCTCTTGAGAGGCCCTATTCGGACGAGTTCGTCGGGCTCATGACGCCCATCGGCGACTACGCGCCGGGGCTTGGGAGGCCTCTCCTCCATGAGAGCGTCATTGTCGACCACAAGACCAACGAGCCCCTCATCTCCGTGATGCCGTTCTCTCAACCCGGCTACGAGTATGCGGCGAAGGTGCGGATCCTGAAGACCTCCGACAGCGAGGCGCTCCTGCGCATGGCCAAGTACCAGGTCGTGAAGTACAACGCCTGTCGCCAGTGCCTCAAATGCGAGGCACTCTGCCGCTTCAATGCCATAACAATCAACAACGGCGGCTACCACATCGATCCCGCCAAGTGCACGCATTGCCACCAATGTGTCACGGACAAATACCTAGAAGGCGGATGCCTCATGCGCAAGTATCTAAGAGTTCAGGAGGGATAAGCCCATGCAGATGAGATTCAAGGCGCACCAGTCGTTCTTCGTCCGCAAGGGCTGGATCAGCAAGGGACTCAAGGCCGTTGTCGCGGACAATCGCATGCTCATGCCGAGCAGCAGCAAGAAGGCCATGGACGAACTGGGCCTCGGAGCCAACCAGGTTGTCGCCCTACGCTATTGGCTTCAGGCCATGGGGCTTATCGGATACGCCGACGGACGCAAGCGCAAGCACGCTCTGACGGAACTCGGTAAGCTCGTCCTTGAGCAGGACCCTTATACCGAGGAGACCGGCACACTCTTCGCCCTTCAATGCAACCTGGCCTCCACACAGGAAGAGGCGGCGGCTTGGTACTTCTTCTTCAACGAGTTCAACATGAGCGTATTCGGGCGGGAAGACTTCACTCGAGCACTAGAACGATACGTCTTCACCTACAACGACCGCAAAGACGTCGCTCTCGCATCACTGGAATCTGACTTCAATTGCATCATAGGCACATACGTGTCACACGATCGCATGAGCGGTAAGCCTGTCTCCCCGGAAAGCGTAATTGACTGCCCGCTTGGCGACCTCAGCCTCATCGATATCGAGAACCGCTCTGAGCGCACGTTCCGCAAAACTCCACCCAACCTCAACACATTCCCCGCCGTGCTCGTCCTCTACGCCATCCGCTCGATGCAGGAACATTTTGCCGATGGCAACGATCAACAGTCAGAGATCCCAATCGAGACGTTGCTTAATGGTCCGTTCTCTCCCGGCCGTGTATACAACCTCGATTCCGTTGGGCTCCTTGACAAGCTATATGAGCTGCAGAATAACGACTACCTTCGCATCAACCGGACTGCGGGACTTGACGTGGTGCGCATTCTCACGGAAGGCCTCTCCAAAGAAGAGTGCCTCCGCTGGTACTACGACCTCATTGGATAGGAGTCCCCGTGAACCTAGACAAGCTTATAGTGCCCAATCGAGACTTTCAGACTTCAGTCAACATCGATTACGATTTTGGAGACAGGAGTAAGGTCAAAAGCCTCATTCCGATCGAGGCGGTATGCCACTACCTCGAAGAGATTCTGAGCGCGGTCGTCGCGCCATCGAGCCAGCGAGCGAAACTCTTCGTCGGTGCATATGGCAAGGGCAAGTCTCATGTCGTCCTCGCGGCCCTGGAGGCTATGTGGGACAAGGACCCTTCCCTGTTCCGGAGGATCATCGAGGCCTTCCGCAAGCGTAGCCTCGGGTTCGGAGAGACACTAGAACATTTCGTGACCGACGGGGCTAGGCTCCTCCCCGTGGTCATCAACGGCAGCACCTCCGACCTCCGTCACTCCCTCCTTTCGGCGCTCCGCAACTCACTTCGCGCAAACGGCTACATCATGCCCCAGACGAACTACGATGGCGCTATTGCCATGATCAAGCGCTGGAAGGCTGACTTCCCCGAGACGCTTCGAAAGCTCGAGGAATTCTCAGGCCTAACGTTCGAATCCATGATCTCCCAGCTCAAGAACATGGACACGGAGACCTACGAGACCTTCGTGAGCCTCTATCCTCAGCTCACGTCTGGCAGTTCCTTCGATGCCCTTGAAGGCGCCAACGTCATTGACGTCTACGAGAAGGTAATAGATAAGCTCTCGGGCGCAGGTATCAGTGGCGTGTACGTTGTATACGATGAGTTCAGCAAATACCTCGAAACCAGCCTTGACAAAGCCACTGTGGAAGACACCAGACTACTTCAAGACTTCGCTGAGGCGTGTAACAGGAGCGCCATTGACAAACAGATGAACCTGCTCCTCATCAGCCACAAGAGCCTGTCCAACTACATCGACTCAAAGCTGCCGAAAGAAAAAGTCGACGGCTGGCGAGGTGTCTCCGGCCGCTTCGAAGAGATCGCCATGCATGATGACGCTAGCCAGTACTACGAGCTCATGGCAGCCGCCATCACGAAAGATCCCGATGCTTGGAGCCATTGGCTCTCAGATGATGGCGGGTCAAACGAGCGCAGGCTCAACACACTGGGCTCACGCTACCTTGCCAACGGACTGCTCACCGAGGACGAGGCGCATCTTGTTGCCTTTGGATGCTATCCGCTGCACCCCATAACCGCATACCTCCTTCCCAGGCTCTCCGAGCGTGTGGCTCAAAACGAGCGCACGCTCTTCACCTTCATCTGCTCGGCAGGTGACCATACCCTCAGCAGCGTCATCGGCGACATTAAGATGTTCGTAACCCCCGATTACGTCTACGACTACTTCGAGCCTCTGCTCCGCAAGGAGCTCTATACTTCGCCGCTGCACAAGGTCTACGAGCTTGCCCGAGCGTCGCTCGTACACGTCGGTCCTGATAGCCTTGAGTCGAGAGTCATCAAGACGGTCGCCGCCATCGATGTCGTTGCGCAGTTCGATGCCGTTGCGCCTACTCGGCAGAACATCATTGACATCTTCAGCGACAGCGGCTTCTCCGTAGACGAGGTAACAGACGCAATTGACACGCTAGTTGCCGAGGACTCTATCGTCTATCTGCGGCGCAGCAATTCTTACTTGCAACTCAAGGAGACTACAGGAGTCCCCATCGATAGAGAGGTCGCTAACCGCTCCGAATCCCTACGCAACTCGCTCAGCTGCGCGGAGATTCTTAACCACGACTTGGGCAGGCGCGCGCTTTACCCCTCGAGGTACAACGAGGACTACAGCATCGTCCGCTACTTCGACTGCGGCTTCGTCGACGCGCAGGCGTTCCTTTCATGGCAACTAGGTGACGGCCCAATCCTCAAGAAGGATGGCGACGGCCAAATCGTCGCTGTCTTCTGTGCGACGGCCGATGAGGTTCACGACCTCAAGACGGTCGCCAAGGCCTCCCTTTCATGCGCCCCCATGACCGTCGTTGCCTATCCGAGAACCTTCAAGAAGGTGGATGATGCCGTCTACAGGCTCGAGGCGGCACGGCAGCTGAAGGACGAGGTAAAGGGAGATGCTGCTCTCGTAGAAGAATACGAGGTGGTGATCGAGGACTATGCAGAGATCGTCAACGCGTACATTGCCGGCTTCTTCCAGCCCGAGCTCATGCAGGTATTCTATTTCGTCGATGGAGGCCAGCGAAAGGTCATCACCCGCAAACGCAAGCTCTCTGATGAGCTCTCCGACCTCTGCGAGCGAACCTACGGCGATACCCCACGCATCACCAACGAGGCACTCAACAAGAACGAGCTTACAGGAACGGCGTTCAGCAGCAGGACCAAGATCCTCAAGGCCCTCTGCGCACCGACGCTAGCTCCGAACCTCGGCTTCGTCGGCAATGGCCAGGAGACCTCGATGGCCAGGAGCGCGCTTGAGAAGACCGGTCTCATCAGCAGTATTTCCGAAAGTATCAACGAACCCGGCACCCTGAACGCCAGCATCTCAAAGGTCATGCGCATCATCCGCAACTTCCTAGAGAGCGCCCAGGACACACCGTTTGAAGGGCTCTACCAGAGTCTGACCGGCCCCGAGAACGGCTTAGGCCTGAGGCGAGGCCCCATCCCCATATATCTCGCCCTTGCGCTGCGTGACTACCGCAACGAGATCAAGATCACCCATGATGGTGAGGAGCGGGCCCTGAGCGAGACGGTACTGGACGATCTCTCGAAGCGTCCCTCATCCTATCGTGTCACGAGGCTCAACTGGTCCCCGCAGATGGAGGCCTACACGAAATCGCTTGCCGCCACCTTCGGTTGCGCGAGGAGCGATGCCAACCGTAGCGGCGTGGTCGAGGCGATCCGCCTCTGGTACGCAGCACTCCCGCAGGTTACTCGCACGTGCCAGTACGACCACGCCCATTCTGGGGAAGCTAGCAGGATTCCCGCCGAAAGAGCCGCCTTCTTCAGGGTCATCCGGCGCATCGACACCGATGCTGACGTGCTCCTCTTTGACGAACTCCCGCACATTTTTGGTGCCCCCGTTGGCTCTGACGGGCTCATTGCCGCGATAAGTGAAGAGAAGCGCGATTGCGACGACTACCTTTCGGATTGTATCAAGGCTCTTACGAGCACAATCATGGGCATATTCGGTCCGGACGCACACAAGGGTGCAAGCCTCGGCTCCATTTTGAAGGACTGGATTGAGGAGCACCCCGCAGTACGAACTCGCTCTTTCACCGGCGTGAACCGGAAGATTCTCAGCGCTGTCACGGCCGCTAGCGGCGACGACCTGGTAACTACCAGCAGGATTGCTAAGGCCGTAACCTCCCTGCGCGTGGACGACTGGAACGACGCGCGCTTCGAGGACTTCCCGAAGATCCTATCGAACATGAAGCGACAGGTCGAAGGGGTCCCAGAGCAATCCGAAGATACCGATGGCGACCAGCTTGGGATTGCGTTCGTCGGCCCCGACGGCACAAGGCAGCAGAAAACCTTCGCCCCTGTTAAGACCAGCGGACGGTCGCGCCTGTTGAAGAACGGCCTCATCGCCTGTCTCAGCGAAATGGGCGCCTCCCTTTCACCCGAAGAGAAACGGCAAGTCGTTTTTGATGTCCTTAGGGGGCTCTGCTAGCCATGGGAGATACCGCATACTTCGACAACGCAGCCACGACCTTCCCGAAGCCTGGAAACGTCTACGACTTCGCCGACTCCTTTTATAGGAACTCCGGGGGAAGCATCGGACGAGGAGGCAACTCACTCGCGGTGGCGGCGGGAAACATAGCTCGAGCGGCAAAGGACAACCTGAGAAGCCTTTACGGTTGCCCCGCGAGTGAGGTCGTCTTTACTTCTTCCGCAACTGATACGCTCAACCGCATACTACTTGGCCTCGGGCTTGGCGATGGTGATGCCGTGTACGTGACTCCCTTCGAGCACAACGCGGTAACGAGGCCCCTCCATCACCTCGCAAAGACCAGCAGAATTGACGTTCGTGTCATGATCTTTGACGGTACGACGCTGCTTCCTGACCTGCCAGCGATAGAGTCGCAGTTCGCGGAGAAGCGGCCCCGGCTCCTCGTCATGACCCATGCCAGTAACGTTTGTGGCACTGTCGTTCCTGTCGAGGATCTCTGCCGCCTTGGAAAGGCCTATGGAGCGGCAACCGTTGTCGATATGAGCCAGACCGCCGGGTTGCTGCCGCTTCCTCTTGCAAGCGACGTATTCGACTTTGCCGTATTCGCGGGACACAAGACACTCCTAAGCCCCTTCGGCATCGGCGGGTTCATTTGCAAACGCGGCACTCGGCTAGATTCCGTCTTCTTCGGTGGCAACGGAATAAACTCGATAGAGCAGGACCTTCCCGCAGACATAGTTCAGATGGAGGAAATTGGCAGCCAGAACACCTATGCCATCGCTGGCCTCAAAGCATCGACGGATTGGATCCTCGCGCGCGGCATGGTGGACGTTCACATCTCCGAGAACGCCATGCGCGACGAGCTTCTCTCCACTCTGCGGTCGCATGGATTCATCCAGATCATTGCCGATAACATGCAGTGCGGCAGGATTGGCGTCGTTTCAACCCTCTTCGACGGCTACAGTCCAGACGAGGCGGAGATGGTTCTCGGGCAATTCGGCATTGCCGTCCGGTCCGGCATACAGTGCGCTCCCTACGCGCATCGATTCCTAGGTACGCTGCCTGCGGGAACCGTGCGCTTCAGTGTAAGTGCTCTAACCACGGAAGACGATATTCGGATGCTTCACGAAGCCCTGGATGGCATCGAGGCGGCGTACTAATGAAAACGCTGCCTGGCCTTTGTTGCTTCAACTTTTGAGCAATACAACCACTCGGCGGCCACAGAGTCACCGAGTGGCTTTTTACGTCGTATAATATGTGAATATGTGAGAATAAGGGGGTTGTTGTGAGTTTTTCCGACCTGGACATCAAGAGGGAATACCGGTCGTTATCGCGTGACGTAGTGCATGATTTCTATACTCCTGTTCTCGTACAATCGAACCTCTATCGCAGGGCAGTTGGGTTCTTTTCCTCATCTGCCCTCATTAGCCTCACCGAAGGCCTCAAAGGTCTCCTGCTCAATCACGGTAGGATTGAGGTTGTTGCTTCACCCAAGCTATCCCAAGAGGATATTGACGCCATCGATGATGGCTATGAGCGTCGTGACGAAATTATTCTTGACGCCCTCGTACGAGAGCTAAGGGAGCCCGAGGGAAAGTTCGAGGAAGCTAGGCTTAACCTGCTCTCTAACCTTATCTCTTCTGGCGCAATGACGATAAAAATCGCCTTTCTTGAGTCAGACGGCGAAATTGGCATGTTCCACGAGAAGCTCGGCCTCATGTACGACAGCTCGAACAATGTCATCGCCTTTTCCGGTTCGATGAATGAGTCAGACAATGCGTTTCACCGTAACTACGAAGCCATAGACGTGTTCACGTCTTGGTCAAACGATGCAGACCGTGTTCGGGACAAGGAGTCCGCCTTCAATGCCCTGTGGGGCGACTATGAGCCGGGGATTATCGTACAGGACTTCCCGCAGATCTCAAAAGCCATCATCGAGAAATACCGCGTCACCGACTCCATTGATATCGCAAGCCTCGATGTCGATCGTATGCTGAGCTCTCAGGCTGACTCCCTAGGCCCACAGCCTCTCGAGAACAACATTCCGCGTATACCCGATTATGTAGAGATGCGAGACTACCAAAACACCGCAATCGACAAGTGGGTTGATAATGGATTCCGTGGCATCTTCGACATGGCTACCGGCACCGGAAAGACCTACACAGCCCTTGCTGCAATCAGCAGGCTTTCTGAGCATCTCAATGACAACTTGGCAGTTTTCATCGTTTGCCCCTACCAGCATCTTGTGGAGCAGTGGAAAGACGATGTTATTGCCTTCGGCCTCAAACCAATCATTTGCTACTCATCCTCAAGTCAAAATAACTGGAAGGCTCGCTTCAAGAACTCCGTGGGTGGTTTTAACCTGCATGCCATCCCACGATTCTGCGTAGTCACCACTAACGCTACGTTTGAAACACCGCTTATTCAGCAGCAGGTCAAGAAGCTCCGTGGTAACTGCCTTATTGTCGTCGATGAGGCGCACAACTTCGGAGCCCCTAGGGCTTTGGCATCACTGCCAGCTCATTTCCCCTTCAGGCTCGCACTCTCCGCAACGATTGACAGGCACGGAGACGAGGAAGGTACAAGGAGACTTTTCGGCTATTTCGGAGACAAGTGCATCGAATACTCACTCGAAGATGCAATTAATAGCGATATGCTCACGCCCTACTACTACCATCCCGTTGTCGTTTATCTTGAGAACGATGAGCTTGAACGGTACGTCGAACTTTCCCGGCAAATCTCGAAGGCGATTGCTTCATCTGGAACTTCGAATCCAGACGATTTGCCTTCCTCTGTCAAGATGCTCCTAATCAAACGGGCCAGAATCGTGGCGGGCGCGCATGCGAAGCTCAGCAAGCTTGTCACAAGCATAACTCCATATGCAGACAAGAACCACATGCTCGTGTACTGCGGCGCCACAACCATCGAGGATCCCGGCTACGTTGAGGACAAGCCGAAAGACAACGAGATTCGTCAGATTGATGCGGTATCAAGCCTGCTCGGTAACGAGCTCCACATGAAGGTCGCGCAGTTCACATCGAGAGAGAACGCTGAAAAGCGCGAGCTTCTGAAGCAGGAGTTTTCCGAAGGCACACAAATACAGGCCCTTGTGGCAATCCGCTGCCTTGACGAGGGAGTAAACATACCAAGCATCGAGACAGCTTTCATCCTTGCGAGCAGCACGAATCCCAAAGAATACGTGCAGCGACGAGGACGTGTTCTGAGAAAGGCACGAGGGAAGAAATACGCCATAATCTACGACTTTGTTACCCTTCCCATGGATGCTTCAGAGGTTAGCTCTTACCCACCCGACATCGTGAAGTCATCGAAGTCGCTTGCAGCGCGCGAAGTCGCTCGGATGCAGGACTTCGCGCGCATATCTGAGAACTCCGCCGAGTCTCAGGAACTCATCAATAGTCTCATCGAAGCGTTTGAGATTACCGAAGAAGATAAGGAGGGTGCGCCCTATGCCTAACGGAGACGAGGCGAGCAACCTAGATTCTCGAAAGCTTAAGAGTATGGAGATTGACATTCTTCAAGCCGAGAGGCAAAACTCTCAAACTCGCGAGAAAAGCTACGACGCGATGGTCAACCTCATCAAGAAAACCATCACTAGCATTGCGGATAGAACGTACTAGGGGGAGAGATGCTGCTTAAAAGCTTGCGCCTACACAACTTCAGGCAATACAAGGGCGACCAAACAATCGCCTTCTCCACCGACCCCGATAGAAACGTTACTGTCATCCTCGGCGACAACACTTTTGGCAAGACTACGCTTCTGCAAGCGTTCAACTGGTGCTTTTATGAGAAGGTTCTGTTCGACAATCCAAACGAACTTCTCAACTATGATGTCGTCGGTACTCTTGTCAATGGTGCTTCCGCAGATGTGATGGTTGAGATTGAGTTCACCCATAGCGGTCGAGACTACACGATTATGCGTTCTCAGCAATATTCACGCGTAGGTGCAGATGTACGAGGGGTCATCCCTAAGGTCTCGATGTCCTACAAGACGCCAGACGGCCAGAGCAATCCGATTAAGACCCTGCAGGTCCCCCGTGTGATCCAGTCCATACTTCCTGAGGGACTCTCTAACTACTTCTTTTTCGATACGGAGCGCGTCGCAGCGGTAAGCACCCGTAAAGACCTAAAAGAGTCCGTCAAGGGCCTTCTAGGGCTAGCCATCCTCGAGAACGGCATCGACCACCTAGGCAGCAAGACCAAACGAAGGACTGTTCTCGGCAGGCTCTATAACGAGCTTGACGACGATGGCGACAAAAGGTCCAAAGATGCCATGCGGCATATCCAGGACGCCCAAGATCGCATCAGTGTTATCGCGGAGCGGCTCACCCAATGCGATTCTCAAATCGACCAGCTCACCGCTCAAAAGGAGCAATACGATGAGCTACTTCTCGCAAATAGGGAGTCCAAGGATCTCGAGGCCCACAAGAAAAAGCTCGAATCCGCAGTCGAACAGGATGAAGCAAGCAGGACGCGAACGATCGAAGCCCTGCAGCAGGATTTCAGTAGAAGCTCACTCCGCTTCTTCCTTGTCCCTCTCATTGACCAAGCCGAGCAGCTCCTCAAGGACGCAAAGCTCGATGACAAGGGTGTCAAGGATCTGACGCGCCCCACATTGGAAGAAATCCTGGCAAGGGGCACCTGCATTTGTGGCCTAAAGTTCTCCGACCATCCTGAAGCTATCGCCCACATAAAAGAAGAGATGCGTTTCTGTCCACCTGAGTCCATTGGAACGGCAGTCCGAAATTACTGTAGTGAGCTAGGCCATTTCCGTGGTAACCAAGAGGATGTGTTGCACGGTATGCAGGATCGTCGAGCCAACATTTTTACGACGACGGAGCGGATCCAGGACTATGACGAGCAGATTGACCGCCTAAGCGAGCAGTTAGAAGGGCTCCCCAACCTGAGCAAATATGAGGCTGCCCGCGAAGACGTAAAACGTCAACTACGTTCAGAGCACAAGAAGCATGACAGTCTTGTCGGGGAAAATGCCTCCAAGAAGAGTGAGATCGAGCGGTATCAGAAAATCTACGATGCAACTGCTTCGACATCCGATAAAAACAAGAAGATCCTTCAGTACATTCGCTATGCCGAGGCTATTGCTGAGTGGTTTAGCTCGGCTTATGCCGAGAAGGAGACAGATATCAGAGAAGCCCTCCAGACTCGGGTGAACGATATATTCAATAAGATGTATCACGGAACTCGTAAAGTCGTCATAGACGCAAATTACTCGGTCAACCTGCTAACCGACCTCGGCGATACCTCCAAATACACAGGCGAGTCGGAAGGCTTAAACAGGGTGAAGAACTTCGCTTTTATCGCCGGGCTTGTATCTCTCGCCAAGGAGAGGGTCGTGGCCGAGTCTGGTAATACCAGCTTTGACCTTTCCTCTGAACCATATCCTCTTGTTATGGACGCCCCATTCTCTAATACCGACGAGACTCACATCGCAAACATATCTAAGGTACTTCCCGAGGCCTCAGAACAAGTCATTATGTTCGTGATGAACAAGGACTGGAGATATGCCGAACCAGTTCTAAAGAATCGCCTCGGGGCAAGCTACGTCCTCGACAAGCAGAGTGAAAAATATTCCGTCCTTAGGAAGGAAGGCTAGTTATCAGACATGTTTGAAAACGACTTCACCCTCACTGGCAAGCATGCCACCTATGTCAAGTATCTTGCCAAAGACGCAAAGCTCTATAAGCGCTATATCGATGTCTATATGAATGGCGCCGTCTTTGGACTGCTGCACAATCGCACAGCACCCATAGATAAGGATTCAACCGATCGGGCTCGAATCTATGCTGATGCTTTTGCCAACTGTCGTATGGAATGCGTCTTTTTATATCGTCTCGTCATGCTACTTGGGCAAACTAGCAATCTTGAAAGCCCTGAGCGCATCGACCGCGCCTTTCGCGATGACGCTAATGACTCGGAGCCAGAGAAACTGAAAGTAAACCTCGACTTCTTCAATTCTTATGTAAGAGGCGGCATTGAGGAGATATACGAAGAGCTAATAGATGGACACGGTACCACGCCAGAAGAGTACTTAGATCGAGCCATGGAGGTCATGGAGGAGTTCCGCAACGATCTAAGAGGCAAGGAGCCTGAGGTAATCCTCGAGAAACTGATGTAGATCGATGGACTTTGATCTAACACTTGGCGAATCATATCCATGGCTCGAGGACGTCTTGACATCACCCATAGACAAGGCGGGCATGCTATTGTTCTCGCAGCTAGGCTACTACGAGACTGTAGCATCTGCCATGCTCGGCGCTTGCCCAGGAAAGGCATTTGTCTACTCGCTTCTTCCGGAAGAACGTCTATTGAACGACCTTGACACTATTCATATGCATGCAATCCACGCGGGATCGTACCTCTTTAATTGGTCTTCCGAGGCATATGCCCATAAATCCGACCCTGTGTCCATATACGCCGTTGACATGGAGGATGTTGGATACTCACGCAGTGATGAGGCCTATGCTATTCATCGCATCATATCGAAGTTCTCAGCCCGATGGAGCATCGTTCTGTTTCGCCATCGGTTCAATCTGCTTCTGTCGTTCCTAGAACCAACCGATAAAGACCGTTACGCAATCTACCTATCGGACTGGATTTCGCTCGAATCTCCAGACGAGGGCCAACTCGAACGTATCCATGTTGCAAACACCTCGCTCGACAGCCCTGTTGATTGCTTCGACGGCTTTATGTACGAAGCAATTCGCCCCTATTACAAACATCCGATTACGAGAGCATCTGCCATATACAGCATCCTCGATACCATGAATGTGAGCACCAAGATCGACCTTCCTCTCATTTCACGCGATGTGTTGAACGTCGCTGTAGATGAGGCAATGTCTCATTATCTCGACCTCTACGGAGATGACTATCTTGAGGATAAGGACCTCGAGATTGATGCTGATGACGACTTCAATCTTGAAGATGTCGAATGGGAACTTGAAAACGCCGTTTCCGAAACAACCGAAGATTCTGAAGATGGGCAGATGCAGCTCCCCCTATCCTTCGATGAGACGCCGACTCCTCTTCCCGCTTATGACGACATTCCCGATGACGTGATGGACAATCCAATCAATCTCCTGAAGTGGATGGAGGATCATCCAGGACCATCCGCAAAAGTGGCAAAAATCACTGAAGACCAAAAACGCTTTCGCATAGCTCCAATCGGTACCCAGCCTCCCAAGGTTGGGTCATACGTAAGACACATATCCTTGGGAAAAGGAACTGTCGCCTGGCCACCTAAATTCCCGGAGAGTTATGACGTGGTCGGCAACCCGTAGCCCAGTGTTAGGGTCGGGTGATTTTAGCCATTTGTTCAAAACAACTTGACAGAATACACCTCATGCAGACCCACCCCGATGACGACGAGGCCTACCTCGCTTCGCGCACGGGGACCCTGAGGTCGCAGGGCGCATACCTCACAAGGGGAAATTGGTCCTAGACGAGTCGACACAGCCGGCCAACGAGGCATACCAGCTCTTCGGGATGGAGGTACCGACCTCAGTCATGCTGCAGGACGGCAAACTCGTCATCGACCCACCCGCGATGGTACTGCACCTGTTCAGGCCACCCGAAGGAAGGGCAGAAAGGGGTAAGTTCACGGCGAGGAACGGCAGGGAAATCTGCTCAAATGCTAAGATCTGTATCTAAAAATTACTCTCCAGAATTAGGGTTTGTTCTTCCGCCATGCTGAGCCATACCTCCATATAATGCAGGAAATACTTCCTCCCAACGCCCCTCTTCTGCAAAGAGTTTTGCTAAGATTTCACAAAAATGATAATCACCCTTGCGTTCAGGAACAATATCATAAATACCCTGCTCAAAAGAGCCATAGCGTATTTGCTCACCATGATCTATCTTTTCACGCACAGTATCCATAAAATCCATAATTTCATGGTGTTGTGTCTTCGTAACGTTCGTTTCAAACAGATACCTACTAATAGCTGAATTGTCAAATAATAGCTTTACTTGGAACTCCAACTGCTCAACTCTTTCTTCCAAATTCATTTTTATCCCTTTCTATTGCTTATATTGACTCTATCCGCACAAACCATTCCCTCGTTGGCATCGAGCGATTATGGCACCCTTAGGAAAAACCATAAGAAACCCAATTTAAGAACAGGCCCCACAAGGAAACGAGCTTGATGAATATCGATTGATATTCAATTCACTACTGACAGATTCCACGGCATAGCCCGTGTCGCACGTAGGATCCGTTCGAATACTGACGCCCCTCGCCTCGATGGCCTCTCCCTCCTCGACGCCCAGCTTACCGGCTACTTGCCGCATCATGCCATGCGCCTCGTGCTTCCCTCCGATGTCATCTCTACCTACCAATCACATCATAGCAGGTACACAAAACTCTAACGTCTAATCCTTAAGCTCTCACATAACTTTTGATATGGGAGCTTGAATGAGTGAACCGCGGCGTACATCCAAACTTGGGCCCAGCAAACGGGTCGTACCTCCAAGATCGAGGCAAACAAGCATAGGCGCTATCCTAGAGCGCTACGCCTCAACCCCACCTGTCACCTCTCGTCTTACGACAAGAGAAACACCGCTCGCGAGGAGCTGGCACATCTCGACAAGGGTGCGCATGGCCAACGCCAAGTGCAGCACGCTGCAAAACCCACACCCATTGCAACACGCTGCATTATCTGCGATACTTGCAGCACGTTGCACAAGCCTAGGTACAGGACGGACCATGATCATATCCTCAAGCGTCGAGGCGGGCACGCTCATAGGCTCGCTGCGCGAGATGCGGGGCCTGAGCCGCAGGGAGCTCTCTACGGCATCGGGCGTTCCCTTGCGAACCGTGTACGCGGCCGAAAACGGCGAACTGCGCAACATGAGCATCGACAGGGTTATCTCGCTCCTGAGCGCCCTTGGGGCAAGCCTTAACGTCGAGGTCGAGGCGACGAATGCAGGCGAGACGCACGACGACGAGACCAACGTCCTGGTGAATAGGGCGGCACGCGGGGCATACGACCCGGCAGACAGCTGGGGGATCGGACTGTGAGCAGCGGCATCCGCAAGATGGCGCTCTACATTGCGGGTCGTCTCGCCGGGCACGTTCGGCAGGACGAGAACGGCGCCCTCAGCTTCTCCTATGCCCCAGACTATCTTGGCGCTCCGGTCTCGCTCTTTATGCCACTCTCGCCCATGACGTACCGCCAGCACGTGGTACGCCCCTACCTCATGGGCCTCCTCCCGGACGACCCGACCGTTCGCGCCGATATCGCGGACAGGTATGGCTGCTCGGGCGAGAACCCCTTTGCCCTGCTTTCGCACATCGGCCTCGACTGCCCCGGAGCCGTACAGATCGTCCCGGAATCAGAAAGGGCGCTCATTGACAACCGGGTGGGACACCTCATTGAGCTGTCCGCCAAGGAAATGGAGGGTACGATCCGCGCCATGCGTCTGAGATCGTCCAGCCCCTGGCAAATCTACGGACAATCCGAGAGATGGTCCCTGGGAGGAGCGCAGTCCAAGATCGCGTTGCGGCTGACGCGAGGCACATGGTACCGCTGCGAAGGGGACGCGGCGACCACGCACATACTCAAGCCAGGTGTGTCCGGCTACAAGAACCAGGCGCTCGACGAGCACCTATGCCTACGGCTCGCCGCCTCGATCGGCCTTCCGGCAGCCCACACGTCCTTTGTGTCCTTTGGCGCCGAGAGCGCCGTCGTGATAGAGAGGTACGACCGCGTGACGGGCGATGACGGTTCCGTCACGAGAATTCACCAAGAGGACCTCTGCCAGGCCCTCTGCGTGGACCCAAGCCGCAAGTACGCCGAGCAGGGAGGCCCCTCCACGCCGGATGTGCTGGCCCTGCTGGCAAAGGCGGGCAGACACGCACCGGCCAACCTGAGGACGTTCACGCTCTTCCTGATCTTTAACTACCTCGTAGGCGCAACCGATGCGCACGCGAAGAACTACTCCCTGCTATTGGGCACGCGCGGGCTCGCAAGACTCGCGCCGCTCTACGACGTGGCGTCCATTGCGCCCTACCAGACGCTTGCGCCCAGGCGCCGAAAGCCCCTGCGAGCCGCCATGTCCATAGGAGGCGAGAACCGCTTTGGCAGGCTCGGGCAAGAGCATCTCCGCGAGCTTGCCGCTGACCCCGCCCTTGCAAACAGCGGCGTAGGATACGATTGGCTCATGGCGTCCGCAAGGCGAATGGCAAAGATGGTGCCGGGCGCACTGCGCGAAGTCGTGCACGAGTCCGCCAAGGACGGACTTGCCGGAATCGAGGTCGTGGGCCCGCTTCTTGAGCGGGAAGTATCCGCAAACTGCAGGCGGCTTCTCGAGAGGCTATAGGCAGAGGCCACACCGAGGGCCATCGCAGCCATCTGTTGAAGGACCTGTCGAGACCCACCCTCCCTGGCGAGTTCTCTTATCTCTGCGGGTCAAGTACGTCGGCGGGGTGTCACCTGTCGTCTTGATTGTCAGATTTTTTCCTTGAGACAAGTCTACCGGACAGATGGTTAAATTTGGGAGTATCACTACCAAATTTAACCATCTCATTGTTGCGTGACGCACTAACCTCCAAGGAAGGGGTCACATCATTGCCAAGGCATCGCAAAACGACGCTTTGGTATGCCGCAAAACGTAGAAAATAATTCCGCAATACGTCTTCTATACTGTTCGCAAAACAGAGAGATACAAAATGCTTCGGATCAAGATACGTATCTCGCCAGTAATCGCAGACACCTTCCTCGTCCATGATGCTCAACTTGAGTGTCCATACATAACGGCCTGCAAGGTATGGCGGATAAACGTCCAGTTTCTTTGCAATCCTGTCTAACAGTTCAGGGCGTATCCTTTCGGCCTTGATGGCCCGACGGATCGTCTTGTCGGTCTTGCCAATATCCCTGTCTGCGCCAAGCCTGCGGATGCTCCAGCCCTGTTTGTGTATTACTCATTTGAACCATTCAGGGTCAAGTTTCTCGCCGAAAACATCGCTGTACTCATTGTCCATGACCTCTTCCTGTCTATCGCGAAGGTCGCGCTCGTGAGGTGCTGGCGGCGCGTCAGCCCGGTGACGCCGTCCCGGGGCGTGAAGCCCAAGCCCACGTACTTGCCGATGGCACAGGTCCGCCCGGATGTCACGAGCTCACGCGTAGGGTCTGGCGCAGAACTCGCGGTGAGTACGCCCTCGCCGTTCGCGTAGTAGTGCGCCCAGAACCATGTGCGGTTGTCATTGTTCGGGTCGGTTAGAACTCCGCCGGCGCCAGCTTGCAGACGCTTGCACTGCTGGTCGTAGAGGGTACGAAGCCGTCCGTTCCGCCGACGAGACGGTTGCAGCTGTTGAACATGAGGCTGCCCGAGAGCCCCGTGTTGCTGAAGCTCGTAGCGTAGATCGTCTCCAGGCTACCGCAGCTCGTGAACATCTGATTGGCGCTCGTCACGCCGGAGAGGTTCTCGGTCTCCACGGTCACGCCGGTGTGGCCCGCGATTTGCGCGAAGGTGAAGGCATCGGCCTCGGGCGCCACCTGCGTGCGTATGAGCTCGGCTCCCGCTTCGATTGAACACGCCGGAGACGCCCGCGCGCTGGTATACCTCGTCGATGATGGAAACGTAGTTCTTTGCGAATGCGATGCTGTTAGACATGGGCCGACCCCCTATTTCTCGTCGCTGTCGTCCAGGCCGGCAAGCTTGCGCCAGCGCCTCATGGTCTTGCCCTCATCTGAGCTCGTGCCCGCATTGGAGAGCCCGGTCCTGCCGTCCTGCGCCCTGGCGGGAGCGTCGGCAAACAGCCAGGACTCGGCCTCCTTGAGCTTGTCGATGTCGTTTTCATGCTTATCCAGGATTGCACGTGTGGCCTTCACGTTTGCAGGTTTTTCTCTGCCGATGCCCGCTCAACCGTTCGTCGAAAAAGTTGGGTATATTATTGATGTTTTCTGGAGGTTTTTATGGGTGGTAAGACGGCATATATAGAAGGGCTAGCTGATGCTGGGCAGCGTCTTTATGACGCTTATTCCACCGTCATGACCGAGGCCAACCTATCGGGCGTTCTCGACGCTATTCTTGGTGCAAACCGCTTCGACTATCCTCAGACAACTGCTCGCGACCTCATAAATAGCATCGTTCTTGGCAGCTACCCAAACGAAACAACCATCAAGGCGAATTTCATCAACGGCATCCTCCTGCCGCAAAGCCCAAAGACGGTCTCGGTATTTGAGCTTCCCATAGGCAAAAGCCGCGTGGACATGTGCAAGATCAACGGTCACAGCGCGGCATATGAGATCAAGACGGACCTTGATACTTTCTACCGTCTGGAAGGCCAGCTCAAAGACTACTTCGACGTTTTTGAGACCGTGTACGTTGTGACATCGGAAGCACGGTGGCGCGAATTGCCTGATTACGTTCCCGAGGCGTGTGGCATCTACTCCTATAGGCAATGCGAAGATGGCACCTACAAGTTCTGTGCCCGCAGACGGGCCATTAAGAGCAGCGAGCTTGATTCTGAAAAACAGCTCTCCGTAATGCCCAAACAGTTCCTCTGCTCCCTTTTCGGAAAGGAAGGGAGGAGGGTCTCCAAGGCCTCGCTAATCCGAAGTTGCCTAGAAGAGCACGATGGACGGGAAATTAACCATCTCTTCAAGCGGTATCTCCAACAGCGTTATGGCTGTTACTGGGATAGGTTCCGCGAACTCCAGCCAGAGATATACGAGATTGACTACCAGTGGTTCTACCGTTATGGACTTAGCCCGCAGGCAATCTACTAGACAAACCCCGGCCTGCTCATTGCGAGCTGTTGGATATATCTGACAAGCGTGTACTTTATCCACTCGGCGAAGGTGTAGCCCTTTTCATGTCTCCGATACTTATCGGTAATTGCCGCAAGGGCAAGACAGGTATCGTCTTGAGCGAGCTCAGTATCAGCCAGCATGTGCTCGACAACATCCCAAAACCCATTGGGACCGAGGTCGTAGTCATCCTTGACATAAATCTTGAATCCATTGACCTTGCCATCGTACATAATCGCAAGAGCACGACCCTTATTCGCGCCTCTGTCAGGCAGGTTGTCTCGAAGTCCGCCATAATCGCCCACGCCATCGAAGCCATAGTTTCTGTAGACATCGAGATGGGTGTTATCAATAAGATTCGTCACCTCTCCGTCCTTGCAGTTCTTGAAGTCTTTGCCCGTGAGCTCCCTACGTCGCGGCGAGCAGAGTGCGACTGTTTGGGCAGGAAGGTTCAGGTTCTTGAGTCTCCTGCATTCCACGGGTTTGGAGCGGATTGGCTGCTCGTTGAAGTCGTAGATGAGGCAGTCTCCGTCACGCAACACCTGCTTTGCGACATTTTCGTAGCCATCTATATCGTCGAATCTAAGTGCGATTCTCTGAGACGGATTGTCTCGTCTCAGGTCATTGGCTAGCGATACGACCTGTTCAGGCGAGAGCACGTCATCCATTCCCTGCTTTACGGTGACGACGGGTATGAGGTGCGGATAGGCAGCGATGTCCAAGACCTTCCCGCAATACAGATTGAGGTCCCTATTCAGGCGTAAGACAAGCTCAATCTTACCCGCATCATAATGGTATTTACCGAGGTCACACCTAAAGTAGTCAACGAGCACATCCCTTTCCGGGAACAGATCCGCAATGCCCTGCAACGTGACATCGTGTTCGGTGCTTTGATCAGTGATTCTATAGCTACGAACGACCCCATCATTGCAACGCTGCTTGCGTTTAATCGGAGCCCCGGTTTCGGGGTCAACCAAATCGTCGTACTTGTGCGTCTCTTTGATAATCTCAACAAGTGGCACCATGCCGGGCCGTAAATACCCATGTTTCTGAAGCTGCTTCATGGCCGAAATCTCGCAGGACCTGTTCTTCATCGCAATGACGTCCATAAAGCGACCCTCCACTACTAGAATCGGTCCTTGATGTAGTTGAACTCATTAAAGCCGATGTGACGGTCATGCTGAAGGAAGGCAACGATGATACCTGGCGCAACGCCCTGTCCAGCGGCAAACTCCTTGATGTTGGCGCTTGAGAAGCTGTCATCGCTTACGAACTGCCCATAAGCAGCAGAGTCAACGAAGAATTCGCGAGCATAAGCGTTTGCCCTGATATCTGCCTCGTCTTCGCTTTTTAGCTCATCGGTATCCTCCATGGATACCCCAGTCTTCTTGAGGTCGAAGCCGTCTAGAAGATGCCCGAGCTCATGGCATATGGCAAACCATGCGTCACCATGGGTCTTGTATCGCCCACTGATATAAATGGTCGGATGCCCCTCGTAGGACGTCAGCGCACCACGTACCTTCGCGTTGCCGATGGCCTCATGGTACACGAGATAAACGCCGACCGTGTTAAGCAGCATGCGACAGCTCTTGAGCGATGCGAAGAAGTCAGTGTTTGAAGCAACGTCCTTGAGCATTGGCAGCACGCTACGAAGCGCGTCTTCAGAGTATTCTGGCGAGCCTTCAGCATCGTTCTGCTCGGCAACCTCTTCCTCGCAGAGCTTAAGCCATACCACGACCGCCTCGTCCTCGCCACCGTCCTGCATGAACTCGAGACCGCCCGGAATGGCATACCGATAGCGATCGAATTTCGACACGCCAAGCAGCTTAAGCATGCTAATAGCCTGTTCAACGAGGGGACGCCCTCCCATCCCCAGAGCCTCCCTAAAGTGAAAACGCTGCGAGATCGCCTTGAGGTCCAGCCCTTCAAGCTCGTGCTCTTCCTTTTCCCTTGCCAGATACTCTTGGTACTTCACCTCGTAGTTGAGCCAAAAACTGGCCGGCACATCTGGCATGAGCTTTTCGAGCTTCAAGGCCATTTCCTCAGTGAGCCTCGTCTTGCCATTGAGCATCTTGGAGAGGTGCCTCTCGCTGACGCCGATGCGCTTTGAGACTTCCTTCTGGGTTAGACCGCGCGAATCCAAGTACTCCTTGATGACTTCGCCGGGTGCAACGATAAATCCACTCACATTACTCACCTCTCTCATCGCTCGTGGTAGTCCGTTATGTCCTCGATACGAATTGCCGTAATTGTCGACAGGTCCTCCTGGTCATAGTCACCGATTGGCCTGATCACCAACCGCTTGTTTCTGCTCACATCGATACCCCAGCATCCCTCCAGGTTGCCCGTGAGCTTGTGCCGTCGGGGTGGCGGTAGATGCGTTATCTCGCTGAGGTTCGAAGCAACGCGCAGGTCAGACATGCGACGAGTGAGCGTCTTGGCTATGTCCCCGTGCTTCTTTGCTATGAGGCAAGGGTCCTCCAGAACCTTCTTCATCGCATTGTTGGCATATTCGATATCCATTGGCACCTCCTAGCGGAAGGATAGTATGATTGACCTCATAAGTCAATTCTTGAGATATGTCAACACGTCGCCGATTGCAAAGGGTAGTGTCTGCTATGGACGAGTTCTCTTATGGAACGCTCAAATACGATGCCTACATCCCGCGCATCCTCGACCGCCACGTCGCCTTCGCGCTTGAGGACAAGGCATCGCAAAACGACGCTTTGGTACACCGCAAAACGTAGAAAATAATTTCGCAATACGTCTTCTATAATGTTCGCAAAACAGAGAGATATAAAAGGCAAAGGGTAGTGTCTGCTATGGACGAGTTCTCTTATGGAACGCTCAAATATGATGCCTACATCCCGCGCATCCTCGACCGCCACGTTGCCTTCGCGCTTGAGGACTTTGGCGGGGTGAATATCAGAGGACCGAAGTATTGCGGCAAGACGTGGACCGGGCGCGCGTTCGCGAACTCGGCAACCGTCGTCATGAGCGCCGAGGGCGCGACGCCAAGCCGGGACATGATAGAGGCGGCACCCGAGCTCGCCTTGCGAGGCGCCTCTCCGCACCTCATCGATGAATGGCAGGAGGTGCCGCAGCTATGGGACATGGTGCGTGCGGCTATCGACGCCAGTGGCAAGGAGCGTACCTTCGTCCTCACTGGCTCCTCGACTCCTCGCGAGCAGAGGCCCGCACACAGCGGCATCGGCCGCATCGAGCGACTGCACATGAGGCCGATGACACTACTTGAGTCGGGTACGTCGTCGGGCGAGGTGTCCATACGGGCGCTGTTCGCCGGCAAGAGCCCGCAGGCAATGGCGCCCAAGATGGACGCCGAAAAGCTCGCCGGTCTCGTCGTGCGCGGCGGATGGCCGGGCAACCTCTCGACACCGGGCACCCGCGCAGACAGACTCGCGCGTAATTACGTCGAGTTGTTCCTCGGGGAGGACATGCACAAGATCGACAGCGTGCGGCGCGACCCCGCAAAGATGCGCCGACTTATGCTGTCCTACGCACGCAACGCCGAGCAGGCGGCGACACCGAAGACCCTCATCCGCGACATGACGGCGGAGCCTGGCGCCGAGCCACTGGCCAAGGAGACGGTGGATGACTACACGTCCGTGCTCGAGGACACGTTCATTCTCGAAGAAATCGGCCCTTGGACGCCTCACCTGCGCTCCCCTTTGCGCATAAGCAAGAAGCCCAAGTACCATTTCGTTGACCCCTCCATCCCGGCCGCCCTGCTGAAGCTGACGCCCGAAAAGCTACTCGGCAACTTCGAGACGTTCGGATTTTTGTTCGAGTCACTGTGCATGCGCGACCTCCTTGTCTACGCGCAGTCGCAGGACGGCGACGTATACTTCTATAGAGACCGCGACGACCTGGAGGTGGACGCCATCGTAGAGGCGGCGGACGGAGCCTGGGCAGGCATTGAGGTGAAGATCGGCCACAACCAAGCGGAGAAGGCAGCGGCGAACCTGCTGCGCCTCTCGGACAAGATCAGACGCGCGGGAGGGAGGCCCCCTGCGTTCCTGCTGGTGCTGGAAGGCCTAGGCGACTACGCCTACCGTCGCACCGACGGGGTGTACGTGGCGCCCATTGCAGTCCTTGCCCCATAGATCTGCAAAAGCTCGCCCATCGGCACTTTGCGGGAGGATGCTGGCAAGCTCGTGAGTTGAGCTTGTGAGAAGCCTGCGCGCGCCCATTGTCGCCGGCAGGCACGTCAGGGGTCGCCGGCAGGCACGTCAGGAGGGCGTCGCCTCCTGCGCCTTGAGGGTCGCGAGCAGCTCCGCCAGGCCACCGCAGCTCTCGCCTATGCTCGACGAGCAGACGGTGCCCTCCTTGGGCCCGTCCAGCTCGGCCTCGACCCGCGCACGGTGGCTCGCACACTCGCCGGAGGCCATCATGAGGAAGATCTCGGTCGTGACCTGCGCGTCATAGAGGGCACGGTGCGCGGAGAGCTTGTCGTTGGCGATGCCGCACCAGTCTGCGGCCCTGCCAAGAGACACGCACCCCTTGCCCATACCCATGAGGCGGGGGTAGATCCTCTGGATGTCCAGCCACCTCGTGGGGAGGGAGGGCTCGATGCCCTTGACGGCGCACTCTTTGGCGATCTGCCTGCGGTCGGTGTCGCTCCACGTGACGATGCGGACCCTGCCAGCCCCCATCCACTCGCCGAGGGCCCCCAGCACCTCGTCGAGCGGCCGCGCGTACGCCACGTCCTCGCTGCCGATGCCGGTCATCCTGCGGACGTTCCCAGAGACGCCTTGGGCGAGGGTGGGCCTGACCATGTGGCTGAACTCCCCTGCGACGGTGCCGCCGGCATCCACCTTCACGGCACCGACCTCTATGATCTCGGTGGTGAGGCCGCCCTTTCTCCGCTTTTTGGGCACGTAGGTGAACTCCAGGTCGATGATGACGTTACAGTCGTACAAAGCGCTCACGGTCTCCCCCTCCCTCGTGTCCGGCATGCGACGCTGGTGATGCGCCAGGCACCGGTATCTCTCATCACCTGGACACAGTGTGTCCATCGCTGGTGCCCGCCATTCAGACAAGGGGAGACTCGTTCACGCGAAGTAACATTGTCCCTCGCGGTCTTTGGCGAGGCGCGCGACATGACGAGGCCGGCCCCGTGGGCTGCCCTGCCGCCAGGCCACGGGGCCGTCACGCGATCACTGCGATGCCCCGGACCTTCGCACCGGTTGAGGTCTGCTCAGGCACAGAGCCATGACGCACCCCACCTCGCCGCCGTCGCGAGTGTACTCGATGATCTGCCCATCAGCGCTCTTATCCCAGCGGCTGGGCCGGTGCGAGCATAGAGTGCGTCTTTCTGCTCAGGGCGCAAAATGGTTCTCTCTTCCGCACGCGGCAAACACAGCTCGCAGCTGATCCAGAAAGCGCTTTGCGATAGGAGTGAGGGTCTGGCGCCTGCCACAGGCTAGGCAGAGCGGAACCTCCAGCGCCGGTGAAAGCGGTCGGAACACGAGCCCGCTTTCCGATGAGGTGTCGACCAGCCCGTCGAGCGCCCGGAGGTACCCCAGGCCCTCCTTGACGAACACTGAGCCGTTATAGGCAAGTCGAAAGGAGCCCTCGAGGCGGAGCTCCCCGAACCTCTCCTTTGCCCACGGGCGGATATCGCCCTCCCAGCTCTGCTTGGAGCAGAACAGCGGCAGCCCGATCAGATCGCCCACACGAATGACCTCGCGCCCAGCAAGGCAATCATCTTTCCTCATCACCAGCCCAAAGTAATCTGCCTCAGGAAAGAGGAGGTGCTCGTACTTCCTCTCATTCGGAAGCCCACACAGAACGGCGAAGTCCAAAAGCCCCTTGTCCAGCCCCGGTACGTGGCCTCCCCCGACATCAACACAAAAGACTTCCAGGCGGCCGTCGATTTCCTGTCTGTGCAGGACCGTGTCGACCCAGAGCGCATCGGCATCTGCGGTATCTGCGGATGGGGCGGCATGGCGCTCAACGCGGCTGCCCTTGACACACGAGGGTCAAGGCGACAGTCGCATCCACAATGTACGACATGACCCACGTCAACGCGAACGGCTATTTTGACTCGGAAGACAGCGAGGAGGCCCGCCACCAGAAGAAGGTGGCGCTGAACGCGCAGAGAACCACAGACTACAGGGCCAAAAGCTACGCGCTGGGAGGGGGCGTGGTTGATCCGCTCCCAGACGACGCACCCTTCTTCGTGAGGGACTACTACGACTACTACAAGACGCGGCGCGGGTATCATGCAAGGTCACTCAACTCTAACGGCGGCTGGAACGTCACTGGCTGCATGTCCTTCATCAACCAGTCGATCCTGAAATACAGCAACGAGATCCGCAGCGCGGTGTTAGTTGTGGTCGGCGAAAAGGCGCACTCACGGTACTTCAGCGAGGACGCGTTTGCCAACATGACGAGGGAAAGCGACCACACCCAGAACAAGGAGCTGGTGATCGTTCCGGGCGCGGTGCACACCGACCTCTACGACGGGGGCGGGAAGGACGCCATCCCGTTCGACAAGATCGCGGCGTTCTTCGAGGGGCAGCTGAGGTGAGACGACGTACCGAACTCGCGATGACTCTTCTGCTGTATCTTAGGTGCATTTGTATACACTGTTGAGCCGTGGGCGGCCCCGGGGGGCCAAATAGTGTACACAGATGAGAGGATCGGGCCTCTCCGCGTCGATTTGGGGCGTTTGTGTACACTGTTGTGTCGCGGGTAGCCCCGCGTGACCGTAATAGTGTACACAGATGGGAGGATCGGGGCTCTCTGCGCCGGTTTGGGGCGTTTGTGTACACTGTTGTGTCGCGGGTAGCCCCGCGGGGCCGCGATAGTGTACACAGATGGGAGGATCGGGGCTCTCCGCGCCGGTTTGGGGCGTTTGTGTACACTATTGAACTGTGAGCTGTGGGCAGCCCCCCGCAGGGCTACTTTCCGTAGGCGTCGCAGAGCCGCTCGAGCGCGGCAAAATCGTTGCAGCGCTTCGCGAGCCTGGTTGAGTCACCGTATTTGAGCTTGTAGCTGTAAAGCGTCCTAGCGTTCTTGTGGATCCTGTCCTGCAGGGGCTTCATGGCGCGGTACTCCGCCTGCAGGAGCGCTCGGTACTTCCGGTCGCGCTCGGCCGCGAAATCCACCCTCTGGCAGCAGCTGACCGGCACAGGGAACATGTTGTTAAGGTTCACCACAGCCATATCCCTGACCTTCACGAAATCGAGGCTGTTCTTCATGCGACGGTGTTTGTCCTTAAAGGAGGAGAGCGGCGCAAAATAGTCGTGACCGCCGACGGCAAGTACGACGCCCACGTACTTGCGGGAGTGCGCCTGGGCGGCCCTTGCGTTACGAAAGAGGTGCGGCGTGTGCGGGGCCAGATAGTCAACGTACGCCTCGTCAACCGTGTAGAATGCCAGGGCCTCGGCCATGTAATCTCCTTTAGATACGCGTCGGGGGACGGACTTGCCCGCCCCCCGTTCGTTAGGCTCGCGCTCAGAGCTGCGAAACGCTCACGTATAGATGCTTGCATATGGGCCAAGCGAAGCCCCTCTCACGCCCCCCCATTCAAAGCCGGGAGCGTTCAAGAAGTTTATACCACAGAAGGCGGGTCCTGCATACATCCTCAGGTCCACCGCTTTTGTCATCTCGCAGAACGGACAGAGCAGTCCGAAAACACCGGCACATGTTTGCCAAGCGCGAGGGCACTGAAGTTGTTTCCCAATGTCACGTCGGCCGTGGCGCCCACCCCGTTGATTGTCACCATCTGGCTCGGCGCCTCGACGATGACCAGGTCCTCGAGCTTGAAGACATGTTCGACCAAGATACCTGTCGGCTTTCTTGGGGAGCAAGGGACCGCAGGAGTGTACACAGATGGGTGGTAAGAGCCTCCAAGCGTCGATTTGGGGCATTTGTGTACACTGTTGTGTCGCGGGCGGCCCCGCGTGGCGGCAATAGTGTACACAGATGAGAGGATCGGGCCTCTCCGCGTCGATTTGGGGCGTTTGTGTACACTGTTGTGTCGCGGGCTGCCCCGCGTGGCGGCAATAGTGTACACAAATGGGAGGATTGGGCCTCTCCGTGCCGGATTGGGGCGTTTGTGTACACTGTTGCGTCGCGGGCGACCCGTGGTGCGCGACAATGGGAGACCGGCATGACACTCAGACACACCAGCCGAGAGACCCGCTACGCCAGCATCGCCGTCAAGGCAACAAACAATGCGCTCGCTGCGATCAGGCCGAGGATGATGGCCCAGGCGGCGGGATGGGCGAGGTTCATCGTCCAGCCGATGCCGAAGCGCTTGGGCAGAAACAAGCTCGCGTCATCGCGATTGAGGTAGAGGATGCCGAGCTTCCAATGCTCGTCGTCGTCCCTGAGCAGCGGGGCCTCCCTCCTCATGCGACCGAACACGCGCGAGCCCCCCTGCCCGTACACAAACGACAGGACGACCATGCCCATGAGCACCGGAACGCAGCAGACGGCAAGGAGGGCACCTGCCTGGGCAAGTCCCAAAAGGCCCGCTGCAGAGAGCGTGAGCAGAATGCCCGTGGCGGCATCGGTGAGGATGCCCGCTACGAGCACAAAGACGCTCTGCGCACGAGCGAACAGGCCAAAGGAGAGTGCCGAGGTGGCGGGTGCGGCAGGATTGACCGGGCGTTTTGAGCGCAGGATGGCCCAGTGGACGAGCGTGAGGCCAAACGCCATGAACGCCTCTGTCGCCACCGGGAGACCAACGGCGCTCGCGAGCGTCTTGGGCACATAGCGGTCCACGTTACCGGCAAGGTCGGCGTGCAGGGGAATCATGTCGGGCATGTGGGGGAAGAGCGCCAGGCCAAGCACGATGGTCCCGAGGATCACGGGCAGGTACAGCAGGCTCCAGGCGAGCGGTATAGCACGAGGAACGTCCTCTTCCGCCAGGACGGCGGCAGAGATGCAACGCGTCGCCTGCCAGCCCTCGCTTCTCTTGAGGGCAAGGACCCGCCTGCGGCAGCACAACATGAGGACAAAGGACGCGACGACGGGAACCAAAGGAACGACGCCGAGCAGACAGGTGAGGATGGTTGAGGCATCGCCACCACCTGGCCGGGGACCACCGGCGGCATCCTCCCTGAGGAGGGTCCCTCCCTGCACGCAGGCAACGACCGAGAGCGCCGTCACGGCAAGCATGGCGATCGCATAGCACCTCCTGAGCCCCCTGATGCGCGGGTCATCCTGCGCCTGGACGGGCACGGTGACGGCAAAGCTGTCATCTTGGCGCATGAGGTAGGGTGTGGAGGCGAGAAGCGCCCCGGTCGCGAGGATGGTGGCAGACAGCGTGACGATGGTAACGACGTAGGACTCCATGGCTCATGCCTCCTGCGTGGTCTGAGCATCAACGAGGCCCTCCGGCCCCGACGACGACCCCTTGACTCGGCGCCGCCCGTCAGCGTCGAGTCCCAAGACGCGCACGTCGCGCGCAACCCCCGCAGCGTCGGTATCGGCGAAGGCGCGAGCCGCCTGGCGTTGCGCCACCACGACAAACTCCTGCTCCGTCCCGCCCCGCGCGCAGTGCTCGAGCGCCAGGCGATAGAGGGCTCCGGCCATCTTATCGGCACTGGCCACGATCCTCTCAGGAGTGGCATCCTGCTGAAAGTCGGCGACACAGGCACCCGCACGGCCGCGCATAAGCAGGTGCCCCTCGTCGCGCAAGAGGGCATATGCCTTGTGCACAGTGTGCAGGTTCACCCCCAGGTCGCTCGCGAGCGCCCGCACGCTGGGAAGCCCGTCTCCGGGCCTCAGTTCGCCTCTCGCTATGGCGGCCACTACCTGATCGCGAATCTGCTGGTAGATGGGACTGGAAGAGGCCTGATCGACATACAGCACCATATGACGTCCTCCTGACTTCTCCCTTCCTTTCCGTCTCTCTCCCCGCCTGTCACGGGCCTAGCGATCGGCAAGCGACGTCCTCTCTGCACTCCTCTTGAGCAGCGCGGCCACGACAAGGACGACCAGCGCCCAGGCGACCCCAGCGCCGACACCCCCTGCCCCGAGCGTCAGTGTGCCTCCCGCCAGCACCACCGCCATGCCCACCCCGACCGTGATGAGCACACTCGTCGAGCGCTTCACGGGCTCGTACTCGCTCGACCAGTCGAAGCGAGGCCTCTTCACGTCCGCGAACACCCCGAGGCACGAGCTGATCGCACCGCCCGACAGGGGCGCGACAACGCACAGGAGAGCCTCAAGCGGACCACGGGCAAAGCAAAAGGCAACGACAAGGCCAGCCACCAGAGAGGCCGCACAGGTGAGCGCGAGGTTGAGCGCCATCTTCGAGCGCACGATGATCGCGTCCGCGACGGGGGCGGTCTGCATGACCCAGCGAGAGCTCCCCTCGAGGGACACCGACGAGGCGCTGATGGACGTCATGGCCGTGCAGAAGGCGAGCGCCCAGGGAAGCATGAGCGTCGCTACCTTGGCGAGCTCCTCTCCCCCGGCCTTGGACACGCCCATCGTGCCGGCCACGGCGCCAGGTCCGAGCACAGCCGCCACGATCGCGATGATGATCGTCAGCGCCGGGCCGACTGCGGTGTTGACAAAGTAGATGGGCGTCCCCACCCACAGGCGCAGCTCCTTGAGCGTGAGAGCGACAAGAGGCGTTCGGGGCGCGTGCGCGAGGTCCCGTGTGTGTCCTGAACTTGCGAGACCGAAGCGCGCGGCGGCGCCCGACGAGAGGAGCGCGTTCATGCCCAAAAGCTCGTGTGTGAGCACGCCAAGCGCCACCCACGCGAGGACGATGGAGCCTCCCACGTATAGGCAGAACATCACTGCGTCGCCCGCAAGAGCCTTGGCCGCCCACGCGGCAGGTGGCCAGACAAGCCCCATGGCACGTCCCATGGCACGTCCAAGCGTCGCGAAGGCCTCCCCGCCCGTGACGGTGGAGTCACCTGCCTGACGCGAGGCGGCCGAGATCCCAATGACCAGCGCCACCGTCGCCAACGCACCCAAAGCGCTGAACACTCCCTTGGCAAAGGGCGTGCGAGAGGCAACCCAGGCCACGCAAAACGAGAGCGCAAGGGCAAGAGCTATGGGGACAAGAGGTGCGAGAACGAGCACGACCGCTGCCACCGCGACGGTAGAGGCAGGCGCGCCCACCGCCGCGATGTACCTCTCCATGATGGGCGCTCCCATGACCAGCGAGGTCGCAAGGCCCATGCCGTAGAGCGGAGCCACGCGGGAGACGACCACCTGCCAGAGAGGCACAGGCATTGTCACCACCAGGTCGAAGTCCTTGAAGCCAAAGAGCAGGCCGTTCGCCTTGATGAAGGTAGTGACGGCACAGCCGAGGGACACCGCCGCCACGGCGATGCTCGGCAGGGCGTCGGCCGCGTCGATGTGCACCAGCGCTGAGGCGACCGACCACGCGTTGGTGACGATGAGGACGGCGAGCAGGATGGCTCCGAGCACCGAGATCACGAGACGCCCCCTCTCGCGGGCATCGCGCGAATGCAGGAGGCGCCCTATGCCGAACGCCCCATAGGCCTGGACCTTCACGAGCGCCGCGAGGCTACCCATTGCGCACCTCCCTCGCAAGCTCCAAGAACACCTGCTCGAGGCTCTCGTCGCCTCGCACCTCCTCAGTCGGCCCAACGCGCACGATCCTGCCGCGTCTGATGATGGCTACCTCGTCGCAGAGCTTCTCGACCGTGTCGAGCACATGGCTCGAGAGGAAGATAGCCCCGCCGCGCGCGACGAACTCTTGCATCATCGTCCTTAGCTCGTAGGCCGCCTCGGGGTCGAGACCGACGAAGGGCTCGTCGAGCACGAGCAGACGTGGGTCATGCAAGAACGCGCCGACAAGCACGAGCTTCTGCCTCATACCGTGCGAGTACGCAGAGACGAGCTCGCCGAGACGCCCGTCGATGCCGAGGCGACCAGCATAGTGAGCGATGCGCTCGCGACGCTCCTGTACGCCCACTCCAAAGAGGTCGGCCACGTAGTTGAGGTACTGGCTCCCGGTGAGGAAGCCGTAGACGTCGGGATTATCGGGCACGTAGGCAACCACACGCTTGCAGGCGACAGGATCGCTACGCACCGACCTGCCACAAATACGGATGTCACCCTCGCTAAAGGCGAGCGCCCCCACTATGGAGCGGATGAGCGTCGTCTTGCCCGCCCCATTGTGACCGACGAAGCCAAAGACGCTGCCTGCCCCCACGGACAGCGAGACACCGTCAACAGCCCGCCTACCACCATAGCTCTTAGCGTACCTGTCCACGACGAGGATGGGTTGTGCCCCACCGGCCCACCCGGCTGTCGCATATCTACCATCACCATTCTGCGTTGCTCCCATCGTACCTCCTGTTCTATAACGAATAGAACAACGGTCATAGGGTAGCACAACCGAGCCCACATGCGTTCAAGGCAAGTGCGCAGTGACCACATGGGCGAAGGGCTGCGGGCACCCAACGCCATCTGGCAGGTAACGGAGGGGTTACAGACGGGTGCCGATGGGACTGTCCGAGACGGACCACATGGCCCTACAGAGCTTCGTGTAGAGTACGACAGAAGCGATAAGGTCGGTAACGAAGAGCAGGTGCAGCACGATGAGGCCGATCATCGTGCCATGCTCGATAGCTCCCTCCCTCTGCGCCCTCACCGCCGCAGCGATGCAGTACGACGACGTGGCAAGCAGCGGTGCGAAACCGACTGCGGCCATAACGGCAACCTGAAGGGGAATAAGGATGAAAAGCCCGGGTACCACCGCCAGCCCAATGGAGATGAGCGCACCACCAAAAAACCCGAACAGGTAGAACGGTATCATACAGATCTTGAGCACCATGCCCCAGAGCGCCAGACCAGACGCACTTCCTTCGTTTCGACCCAGGTAGGCATTGACCATGTTCGCGACACTGACAAGTAGCAGCACCCCAGCCCACACACCCAGTGCCCCTAGGATCCAGTCGGGCAAAAGCCCACTGTCTTCACCAGCGGCCTGAACCGAAGAGAGCACAAGTACGCTGCTGTAGACCACCACGAGCAGGGCGAGCGATAAGACGGCTCTCACGACCTTGGGCATGGCACCTCCTGACGATGCGAGCCGACCGCAACGCGACCGACGCGATTCCCACAACATCATCATTATAGTGGCACGCAGGTGTCGCGCCTGTGACATATGCCACGATGCGCGGCCACGAGTGGACTACATCACGCTAGCGGGTCGCCTCAAGCCTCTCGACCTGGGTTGCGTCGATTTTTGGTGAGACCCAAGGTGCAGAGTGCGGTTCTACGTGAGGGTCCGCAGCCAGAGTGCGCTTTTCCGTCACGTCGCCCAGCCCAGAGTGCGGTTTTACGTGAGGTCCAACGCACAGAGTGCGGTTTTCCGTAGAATGCGCTTTTCCTCACCTGGGCAAATGTCGAGCCGGCTCACGGAAAAGCGCAGTCTGCGGTTGTGGACTCACCAAAAAGCGCACTCTGCGGCCGCATCTCACCAAAAAGCGCATTCTGTATGCGGGCAGTCACGCACAATGCATCTTTCCGTGAGGCACGATCATAGAGTGCGGTTTTACGTGAGCCACCAGATGCAGAATGCGCTTTTCCGTGAGGAGTTGCAACCATGCTAGCGTGCGGGAGGTTGGGTGTCGCCGTCTACCTCACCCGTACCGTCTGCGTCACCCGCACCACCTACGTCACCCGCACCCTCCCCCTCCTGTGCGTCCCGCTTCGAACGAGGCGTGTCGATGTCGACCCCTGCGGCCCTCATGATCGCTCTCACGTTCATTTTGGCCCGGTTCACGACCAAGTACAGGATGAGACTCGCCAGCACCGAGACGACAAGGACAGCAACACCGACGATTAGGGCCCAGGCGGGCCCGTCCCGATAGGCCTGCCAGTAGGCGAGAAGGGCACCGACGGCTACGAGGGAGTAGGCGATGCGCTTCCACGCCTCCATGCGCATGATGGCGCGCACCTGCAGGTCTGCCTCCTTGATAAGGGTCTCCCTCCTCGCGGGGAGAGAGGCGTCACGTCCCTTGGACGTTGCCCCCTTCTCGTGTGACCCAGCCTCTGTGCTCCTCATGTGCGCGACCTCCGCCCCTGTCCTCTCCTTATGGATGCCTCCAAACGCCCGCAAAAGGAGCGGGGCCGGACCTGTGAGCCGACCCCGCCCCGTATCTAGCGTCTCTCCGTGTTTGCCCGACCGCAAATCCCAAGGCCGCTACTACAGCTGCGCTCACGGTCGGCACAGCTGACACCGGCGGACACGACTGGTGCGGACAAACGCAGCCGGTGCGAGCAGGCATTACCCTCCGTAGCTCAAACCTGGGTTGAAGAAGCCGACGAGCACACCTACGAGGGCTACGCCAACGAGGATGAGCATGACGGGGATGACACCTATCTTCTTCTTGGTCATGAGCCACCAGCACAGGTACACGAACAGGAAGTTGAGCAGCTTGGGATAGATGCCCGAGCCAAAGACGTTAAGCGTGACTCCCTGCTCCCCCGCAGCCTCGAGCGCCTGCTGCGTGACGGTCGAGTTGCTCGACCACAGCACACCGTCAAACGAGCCCAAGCCTGGAAGTTGCAGTGCGGTAGAGATGGAAATCCACGTCGCGGCAACGGCGCCGATGACCATCGTGCCGACCATGACGATGGCACTGCGCAGCGCCTGAGACTCGGGGCCAACCAAGGCCTGCACGGCGGAGCCGCCAAGCTCGTAGCCTCGGTTGTAGGCGAGCTTCATGCCAAAGTACATGAGGAGGTTCCAGGCCACGATGTAGAAGAGGGGGCCGAGCACGGAGCCTCCGCTCGAGAGCCCAAGAGCGATACCCAGCAAGATGGGGATAAAGGTACCGACGACGATGGAGTCCCCGAGTCCGGCCAAGGGGCCCATCAGGCCGGCACGGATGCCGTTGATGGTCTCGGCATCGATGTGCTCGCCATTGGCGCGGGCCTCCTCCAGACCGGTCGTGAGCCCGATGACCATGGTGCCTATCTGGGGCTCGGTATTGAAGAAGGTCGTGTAGGTGCTGAGGGCCTCTATCTTTTCCTCATCCTTCTCGTAGAGGTCATCGACGATGGGAAGCATCGCAACCAGGTAGCCGAAGGTCTGCATGTGCGCCTGCGAGAAACAGGTGAGGTTGCCGTAAGACCAGTTCCTGAACGCCTTCTTACGTGCCTTGGGGGAGATCTTCTTTGTCTCTGCCATGATTAGATGTCCTCCTCTTCCTCGTCACCAGCAGCTCCCGCAGCCGCCGCAACGGCGGGGCGAGCGGCCTTCGCCTGTTCGATCTGGTACTTGATAAGTGCGAAGAACGACGCGACGATGGCGCAGGCTATCAGGTTGAGATGCATGCAGGCGGCAAGCGTGAAGCCAAAGGCGAAGGTCAGCCAGTCAAGTGACTTGGTGATGACCTGCTTGCAGAGGATCGCAACACCGACGGTCGGGAGGAGCGATCCCACAGTGAACAGCGTCTTCATGGCAACGCCATCCATGGGCATGTACTCCTTCATGAGGTCTACCATCTGAGCGCCCGCCATGCAGATAATGAAGGTCGGGATGAAGGAGAACAGAATGTGCGAGACCCAGGGGTAGACGAAGTCAACCAACGGCAGCGTGCGCTTGATCTTCTTCCAGTCTTTTGACTCCAGCGCCTTCCAGCCGATGGACTGCCACACGAGGTTGAGCGTCGCAGTGCCGTAGAAGAGGACCGTGCCGAGGGTGCCGACCGCCGCACCGAGGGTTGCCGCCATGGAGGAGGCCGCCACGGAGCTCGGGTCGAGATTGTTCGCGTGAATGGCGAGGATCGAGAGGGGGATGCCGATGTAGGTGACGGCACGCACGTCGGCCGACACGGTCCCGCCGGGGGTGACGAGCGCAATGTAGACGATCTGTATGGCGGCGCCAACGATGACGCCGGTCTGGACGTCGCCCAAGATCAGCCCCACAACCAGACCGCCCACCAAGGGGCGCCCGAGCGTGTAGTTACCGATGGTCGTGCCACCCATACCGGGCAGGGACGCCAGGCAGGCACACAGTCCAAGCAACGCGGCCTGCAGATAGTTAATCTCCATAAGCCCTAAACCACCTTTCCACTACGTCCTGAGAGGCCTTCCGATCTACCGGGGTCACTTGACGTCGAAGCGGCTGCGGAACTGCGGCCACTCGCCGATGGACTTGTCCTTGAGTAGCGCAAACTCGACGGTATAGCCCGCCTTGGTAATGTCCTCTAGGGCCTGCGCCTCCTCGGGCGTGATCGACTGGTTGTTACCGAGCTTGATGGCGCCAGGACGGTCGTTGCAAGGACCGATGATGACGCGATCGATATCGGAGGGCTTAAAGCCGTAGTCAACGAGGATCGTCTTCATGTCAAGGGGGTTCTTGGTGATGAGAAAGTACTTGGTCTTGCTGGCAAGGACCTTGTCCATGCTCTCCTTAAAGTGCTCAAGCGTCCAGACGAAGACCTTCTTCTCGGGCGCCGCTCCCTTGTAGGCGGCCTTGAGCACGGGATTGTTCGCCGCAGCGTCATTCACCCCGATGATGCCGTCGCAGGGATACTCGAGCGCCCAGCGTGTGACGGTCTGTCCGTGGATGATGCGGTCGTCAACTCGAACAAATGAGATCATTGCTTCCTCTTTTCCTCGTGATCCTTGGTACTGATACCTATGCCCACACGACTATGCAAAGGCCGGACTGCCACATGCACGTAAGAAGCCTGCGGTCAGCCCGACCACGACGCCCCAGCTCAGAGCTCCTCGTCCTCGTCGCCACCTCCAAGGTCGAGCACGAACTCCCGGATGGCGGCCTGGCCCTCGCTGATGACCATCTCCTTGAGTGTCTGGTCGTCATTGTCCGCCTCCAGCGCGGCGGTGATGACCATGGGAACGTTCGCGCCACCGAAGACGGTGGTCCTCTCGATGTGACCCGCCTCCGTCAACACGTCCATCGCATTGGTGAGGGGCGAGCCACCGATGATGTCACCAAACAGGAAGATGGTGTCATCCTGCCCGATGGGCGAGATGGTCTTCTTGAGCCTCTCGGTGTAGACGTCAGCGCCCATGCCGTCCTCAAGACTGCAGCTGAGGACGTCATCCCTGTCTCCTGCCAGCATCCTGATAACGCTGTGCAGGCCGGGGGCGAATGTTCCGTGGCTTACGACTAGCAGGTAACGCATAGGGGACCCTCCATCTCTTTCTTGGATCAGGACAGCACGGCACGCGCGTCACGAGAGACATGCAGGCATCCTCGCGACTGGACACGTAATGTGTACAGTACAGTATAGCACTTGTGCAGGATTTATGAAGACGTATGTGCACATTTTTTGGGAAATGCTCCCCAATGTGCTTCATAGTCGCAGGTGACACGTGTTCCCACCTTGTC
>ERZ772874.124-NODE-124-length-39425-cov-17.503454_pt1 | contig 39425 bp, 30 predicted proteins | sample MGYA00580586_ERZ772874 | MGnify/ENA primary metagenome ERZ772874 (study PRJEB29015, sample SAMEA2737952) | human oral metagenome | biome: human oral; feature: human-associated habitat; material: dental | place: China | collected 2154 ... | reverse complement strand
CGACATACTTACGCGCTGCAAATCACAACTTATGTTGCTTGGAAGGGGTCAACGCAAGGATAAGGGGACCCTCACCGCCGCGCCAACAGGGCCACGCACTCCACATGGAAGGTCTGGGGAAAGAGGTCGACGGGGGTTATTGTAAGAGGGAAGAAGGAACCGGCTTCCTTGAAGCGGGCGAGGTCCCGGGCAAGCGTGGCAGGGTCGCAGGATACATAGGCGATGGCCCGCGCGCGCTGGTCTGAAAGCTTTTCCACCACCTCCTGGGCAAGGCCCGCCCGCGGCGGGTCAACGACGATGATGTCGGCCCCGCCTGTGGGAAACTCGCGGTTGGCGTCACCCCCAATCACATCGACGTTATCGAGTCCCGCTCCCTCTAGGTTGCGCCTGAGGTCGCATACGGCCGGACCAGAGGACTCCACGGCGCTCACCCACGACGTCCTGCGGGCAAGCGGCAGGGTGAAGGTCCCGACGCCCGAGTAGAGGTCCATCGCGACTTCGTCCTCGGTGGGGGAGAGACCCCCCATGACCAGGTCCACGAGCACTTCGGCACCCTTCGTGTTGACCTGGAAGAACGAGGGCGCACTGAGCCGCATGCGCTCTTTGGCCACGCGTTCTCCCCACGAGCCGCGCCCGAGGAGACGCTCGACGCCGATGACCCGGCGAGCGCCCTTGGGTCCCTTCGTAAGAACGCGGACGATGGAGGTGGCCTGACCCTTGGTGGCGTCAGAGAGCACCTTGGCGACCTGCCCGCGCGGGAAGTCACCAGGCCTCGTCCAGAGGGCGACCTCGATTTCGCTGGTGTGCGTGGAGGCGCGGATGGCGACCCTCTCAAGGCCGAGCTCACGCGTACCCGTAAGGTACGAGAGGGCGCCCACGATCGACCTGGCGAACTGGTCATGGCGGGTATCGAGCAAGGGACAGCCCCTAAACGTGGCGACGCCCCTCCCAAGGCGATCGTGCATGCCTATCGTCGTGCGTCCTTGCTGGGTCGCCACGGCAAACTCGATCTTGTTGCGGTAGCCCCAGGGCTTTGGGGAAGCCACACAGGCGGCCACAAGCGCCTCCGCCCGCTCCTGTGGGAAACGGCCGATACGCACGAGCGCATCTGTGACGTTCGCGCGCTTTGCCGTGAGCTGGGCCTCATAGGCCAGATTGGCCCAGGGACAGCCACCGCATTGCTCGACGTAGGGGTGGGGGACATCGACGCGAAGGGGAGACGCCTTCACGACGGACTTGACCGTCCCGTGGGCAAAGCGCCCCTTCTCCTGCGTGACGCGCACGTCCACGACGTCACCGGGGACCCCTCCCGACACGAAGACCACGCGCCCGCCATCATCATGGGCGATGGCGTCGGCCCCGTATGCCATACGTTCGATTTTCAGGCAGGGGAGGATACCCTCCTCCTTGGGAGCGCCCACTACCTGTCCCCCTCGTCGCCCTTCGAGAAGAGCTCCCTGAGGCCGAGGCCAATGAGGTGCAGGCCCCTTGACAGCCTGCTTCTCTGAGGTTCGCCAGCCGTTGCTCCCTCCTTGCTTCCTTGGGGTGCCGTACCTCCGCTGGTTGTAGACGAGGCCCTCGTCTCCCCGAGGACGAGCTGCGTGGCGATATCACGAGCCGCGCTCGAGGGTGCACGTCCCCTCGTCTCCTCGCCCGTATCGGCCGTCACGTCACCGCCCGCTGCGACCGCCTCGTCATCGATGCCATAGGTCGAGATACCCGGCAGCGAGACGAGGGCCCGTATCTGGTCGGCGGACATCGTGGGATAGATGACCGAGATGGGGGAGAGTGCCTCTACCTCGGCACCCTGGGCTGCTCTCGATCGGCGATAGGCCAGCGCCAGCAGCAGGTCTTGACTGTCGACGCGCGGCGTGCCCTCTGCGCGCTCGAGGCGCTCCCAGGTACCCTCGGCGGTGAGCTGCCGCGCCTTTGCGTTGTCCGCGAGCTGCAGGTTCATGTAGCTCACGACGAATGAGCGACAGGTGGGATCGAGCACGGGATAGGCTATCTCGACACGGCGCTCGGTGTTTCTCGTCATCATGTCGGCGCTCGAGAGGTAGACGGTGTCGGCGTCCACGCCAAAGGCATAGACGCGGGCGTGCTCGAGGAAGCGACCGACGATCTGGCGTACCAGGAGGCCGTCGGTGCGTCCGGGGACGTTGGCCCTGATGCAGCAGATGCCACGGACTATCATGAGCATGCGCACACCGGCCTCGCAGGCGTCAGAGATCTTGTCGATGACGTCGCGGTCGGTGAGCGAGTTCATCTTCATGAAGACCTGCGCCGGCTCGCCGCGCCGCGCCCGCTCTATCTCGCGGTCGAGGCCGTTCATGACGAGGGGCTTCAGACCAGAGGGTGCTACACCGAGTTGCTTGTAGGTTCCGCTCAGGTTTCCGAGCGAGAGGTTGCGGAAGAAAGTGTTACCATCCTCTGCGATGACACTGTCGGCCGTAAGGAGCATGAAGTCGGAGTAGAGGCGTGCGGTCTTCTCGTTGAAGTTTCCCGTGCCCAGGCAGGTGATGCGGTTGATGCCGCTCTTGTCATGGTAGGTGATCTGACAGATCTTGGAGTGGCACTTAAAGCCCTCGGACCCATAGATGACGGTGCAGCCAGCATGATCGAGGCGATCGGCCCAAGCGATGTTGTTCGCCTCATCGAAGCGGGCGCGCAGCTCCATCAGCACCGTGACCTCCTTGCCGTTCTCGACGGCAGCGATGAGGCTCTCGCAGAGTCTTGACTGCTTTGCGACGCGGTAGAGCGTGATCTTGACGGAGATGCACTTGTCATCGGTCGAGGCCTCGCGCAGGAGCCTGAGCAGCGGAGACATGCTCTCGTAGGGATAGAAGAGCAGGATGTCGTGGTCGAGCACCTGCTCGCGCATGGGTACCCCCTCGTCCACCATGGGTGACGCCTGGGGCTCAAAGGGGTCGAAGAGCAGGCTTGCGCGCGCAGGTGCGGGGATCTTCCCCTCGAGCGAGTAGACGTAGCCAAGGTCGAGGGGAATGGAGGTCTGGGTGACCTTGTTTTGGGGCAGGCCCAACTCGCCAACCATGAATGAGACGAGCTTGCCGTCGAGCTTGCCCTTGAGCTCCAGACGCACCGGCTGCAGGCGCAGCCGTTTCTTGAGGACCTTCTTCATGTGCTGGCGGTAGTCCTCCTCCTCCTCGACGCCCTCGCCATCGGGGTCGACGTCGGCGTTGCGCGTGACCCTGATGACGGCGGACAGGACGGGCTGGAACCTGCCAAAGCAACCCGGTAGCCTGGAGAGAATGGCGTCCTCGAGCAGGATATAGCGGTAGGTCCTCTCGCTGCCGGGCAGCTCGATCACCCGGGGCAGGCTCGTCGGCACCTCGACGATGCCGAGCAGGCCCCGCTCGCCGCTGCCCTCGAGCGAGCAGACCACATAGAGCTGGGCGTTCCTGAGGTTGGGGAAGGGGTGGCGTGGGTTCACGATCATGGGGGAGAGTATCGGCTGGACGTTCTGATCGAAGTAGCGCGCGAGCGCCGCCGCGTCGGCATCGGTAAGCTCCTCAGCGCCGACGCGGATGAGGCCGCTTGACGCGAGACGTGACTCAATTTCGTCAAACGCCGCCTCCTGTCGCCGGATGAGGCCGGGAAGCATAGAGAGGACGTTGTCTATCTGCTCAGCGGGCGTCTCGTTGGACTTGTTGTCCCGGGGCTGGTGCTTGAGCCGGGCGATGTCTGAGAGGCCGCCGATGCGTATCATGAACCACTCGTCGAGGTTGCTCCCGAATATCGACACGAACTTGAGTCTCTCGAAGAGCGGGACCGTCTCATCGTAGGACTCGTCGAGCACGCGATCATCAAACCTCAGCCAGCTCACCTCCCGATTCTGGGTGTAGGAGTAGTCGTCCTTATGGTCGATGCCCCAGGACTCCTCCTCCTGACCGGAGTTGAGGTCATCCGTGGTCGGCTCGTCTGCCCTCAGGTCCTGACCCTTGCCGCCTGCGGCGGTCGCACTCGTCGCGTCGTCCCTCTTCTGCTCTCTCTTCTTTCCCATGACTGCGCCATCTCCCGAGCTCGAACGTTGGCCATGGCAAGATTTTACCAGCTTGATGAGGATAGGCAGGGAAGAGCGCTGGGTGGTTAGATAGAATTAAAGTTATCAAAGTACTATTAATATAGTATAATTATGTAAGAAAGGACGATATTGCGCCCCTCTGTGCAATCAGATTCACAGCCGTTGACTGACCATACATGAGTAATACGAGCTTTATAAATCAGCAGATAAACATCATTATGATAAAAGCATAAGCGGTAGGACCTACCGCTTATGGCCGGTTTGGTACCGTTCCCCTAGAAGAGGGACCACATCGGAAAAAAAGAAAAAATATTGTATATATTAGACTCAGTTTCCAAAAGGTCCTCATGGGTGAGAGATAACTCAGGCAAATCTGCAGGGCCTTTCTCAGCAATGCGCTACCGTAGCGCGTACGAAGTAAGGAGGAACCATGGCCAACGGACTCTACGTCCACAGTGAGATCGGCCCCCTCAAGAAGGTGCTGTTGCATCGTCCCGGCAAGGAGCTTTTGAATCTCACCCCAGACGACCTCAGCCGCCTGCTTTTTGATGACATCCCGTTTCTGGAGGTCGCCCAGGCGGAGCACGATCGCTTCGCGGACATCCTGCGAGAGCAGGGCGTTGAGGTCCTCTACCTCGAGAGGCTCACCGCCGAGGCGCTCGACGCGGCGGGCTCGCGCGAGGAGTTCACCAATCAGTGGCTCGACGAGTCGGGCCTGCGCGGTCACGTCACCCGCGCCACCGTTAAGGAGTTCATGGACTCGATCGAGGACACGCAGGAGTTCGTCGAGAAGTGCATAGCCGGCATACGCAAAAACGAGCTCGACCTGCCCGCCAAGTCCTCCCACCTCCTTGCCGAACTCGTCGGCTATGACCAGGACTCCGAGACCGACCTGCTGATCGACCCCATGCCCAACGCGTACTTCACTCGTGATCCCTTTGCGATCGTGGGCAAAGGCGTCAACCTGAACCACATGTTCTCCGTCACGCGCAATCGCGAGACCCTGCTCGGGAAGTACATCTTCCGCGACCACCCCGACTACAACGGCGCCCCGCTGTGGTACCGCCGCGACTCTGCCTACCATACCGAGGGTGGCGATGTCCTCAACCTTGACGCCCACACCCTGGCGGTCGGCATCTCCCAGCGCACCCAGGCGGCGGCCATCGACGCGATGGCCCAGCATATGTTCTGGGACAAGGGTGACGAGTGCGAGATCGAGGCGATCTATGCCTTCAACATCCCCGTGTCCCGCGCCTTCATGCACCTCGACACCGTCTTCACCCAGATCGATGTCGACAAGTTTACCATCCACCCGGGCATCATGGGCACCCTGCAGGTCTTCAAGCTCACCAAGGGTGGCTCGAACGGCGACGTCAGGATAGAGGAGATGAACGACACCCTCGAGAATGTGCTCGCCAAGACGCTGGGCCTCGACTCGGTCCGGCTCATCAAATGCGGCGGCGGAGACCCTATCGCGGCGGCTCAGGAGCAGTGGAACGACGGCTCCAACACGCTGTGCGTGTCTCCTGGCAAGATCTGCGTCTACCAGCGCAACTCGGTAACCAATGACGTGCTCTACAAGGAGGGTCTCGACCTCCTCGTGATGCCCTCCGCCGAGCTCTCCCGCGGACGTGGCGGCCCCCGCTGCATGAGCATGCCCTTTGCCCGCGAGGACCTCTGATCGCACGGCACCATCCCCAAACCCCAGGGGGCACACCCCTTGGGCGTATCGACCGATTAGCACACAGATTCGCACACACGATGAAAGGAACCAGATATGGGCGTCAATATCCGCGGCCGTCATTTCCTCAAGTTGCTTGACTTCTCGACGGAGGAGATAGAGTACCTGCTCGACCTTTCCGCCAACTTCAAGCGCATGAAGCACGTGGGCATCCCCCATCGCTACCTGGAGGGCAAGAACGTCGCCATCATCTTCGAGAAGACCTCCACGCGCACCCGTTGCTCCTTCGAGGTCGGGGCATACGACCTCGGCATGGGCGTCACCTACCTCGATCCCACGGGATCGCAGATGGGCCACAAGGAGTCGATCGCCGACACGGCCCGCGTCCTCGGCCGCATGTATGACGGCATCGAATACCGTGGCTTCGAGCAGGCGAAGGTTGAGGAGCTTGCCAAGTACGCGGGTGTTCCCGTCTGGAACGGCCTGACCAATGAGTTTCACCCCACGCAGATGCTCGCAGACATCTTGACCTTTAGGGAGAACTTCAATGACAACATCAGGGGCAGGACACTCACCTTTATGGGCGACGCCGGCAACAACGTGGGCAACTCCCTGATGGTCGTCTGCGCCAAGCTGGGCGTGAACTTCGTGGCCTGCGGGCCGAGCGAGAACATGCCCGACGCCGCGCTCGTCGAGACCTGCAGGAAGCTCGCCTCTGAGCATGGATCCACGGTCACGCTCACCGAGGACGTCCACGAGGGCGTCAAGGACGCGAGCGCGATCTACACCGACATCTGGGTCTCGATGGGCGAGCCCGACGAGCTCTACAAGAGGCGCATCCCCCTCATGGAGCCCTATCGCGTGACCGCAGACGTCATGGCGCAGGCGCAACCCGGCTGCATCTTCCTGCACTGCCTGCCCTCCTTCCATGACACCAACACCACCAAGGGGGCCGAGGTTGCCGAGAAGTTCGGTATCAGCGAGATGGAGGTCACCAACGAGGTCTTTGAGTCTGCGGCATCGAAGGTCTTCGACGAGGCCGAGAACCGCATGCACACCATCAAGGCCGTCATGTACGCGACCTTGAGCTAGGCTCGAGGCGCTCTTTAGGCTCCTTTGCGCGCGTCGCAAAGGAGCCTTCTCATGCTGACATCGTGTGCCTTCCGGCGCCAACTCACTCATGAAAGGGTACGGTCAATGTCTTCCAATGGAAAGGTCGACAATCCCAAGGGCGTGGGCCTCTTTGGGCTGATTGGCCTCGTAGTCTCGTCCTGCATCGGCTCGGGCGTCTTCGCGCTCACCGGACAGCTCGCCAACGTGGCGTCCCCCGGCGCCGCGATCGTGGCCTGGGTCGTGTGCGGATTGGGCTTTCTGTTCCTCGCGCTCTCACTCGCAAACATAGGGGGCAAGCGGCCAGAGCTCGACGGCATCGTCGCCTATGCCGAGGAGGGCTTCGGCTCGTTTGCGGGCTTTATCTCGGGTTGGGGCTACTGGCTCTCCGCCTGGCTCGGCAATGTCGGCTTCGCGACGATGATCGCGCAGGTGCTGGGCTCCAGATACTGCTTAGGAGCGCTGCTTCCGGGCGTGTTCTCTGACCCCGTGAGTGGCAACCCGGCCATCGTCGGCGTCGTCGTGGTCTCGGCGCTGCTCTGGGCCATCACCTACCTCGTCATCTGCGGCGTCGAGAGCGCGGCCTTCCTGAACGCCGTTGTCATGGTTGTCAAGGTGGCGACGATCCTGCTCTTCATCGCCTTCTCCATCGTCAGCTTCAGGGCCGGCATCTTCACGGCCGACTTCTGGGGCACGGCCGAGCGCAACGCAGTCCTCATGGCCGCTGCGGGCGGTGACGGACTGGGCAGCGTCTCCAACCAGGTCACGCAGTGTATCCTGATCATGATGTGGGTCTTCATCGGCATAGAGGGTGCCTCGGTCATGTCTAACCGTGCCAGGAGGCGCTCGGAGGTCGGTTCGGCCACCATCTTGGGTCTTGTCCTGCTCCTTGCCCTCTACGTCTGCGCCTCCGTGCTTCCCTACGGCGTCATGGGCTTCGAGGAGCTCGTCCAGGCACCCAAGCCCGCCACGATCACGGTCCTCGAGACCATGGCCCCCGGTTGGGGAGGCACCTTCATCTCGTGGGCCATCATCATCTCGGTCACGGGGTCGTGGCTCTCGTTCACGATGCTTCCCGCCGAGACATCCTCGATGCTATCCGAGCACCACCTGCTGCCGATCAGCTGGAACAAGATGAACGAGCACAACGCCCCGCAGATGGCCCTGCTCATCGTGGGCGCCCTCACCGAGCTGTTCGTCATCGTCGCGACCTTCTCGGCCGACGCCTATACCTTCGCCATCTCGATGTGCACGGTTACGATTGTGATCACCTGGGCTTTCGGGGCTGCCTTTCAAGTTAAGTTCTCGGCGCTCCGACGCGAGGGCGCCCAGGTCGCCATTGGCGTCCTTGCCCTGCTCTTCCAGGTCGTGGGTGTGCTCTTCACGGGCTGGGGCTACCTGCTCTTGGCCTGCCTAGGCTACATCCCCGGCTTTGTCTTCTATGCACAGGCGCGCAGGGAGGTCAAGCTCCCTCTTACCCGAACCGAGATGGCCATCGCCGTCGTGATCGCCATCTTGGGCCTTGTCTCCATACCGCTCACGGCCGTCGGCATCATTCCCGTGTTCTGAGGGCGCGAGGCAACGTCAACTTGACCGGCGGGTGGAAGCAAGGACGCCCCACCCGCCCCCCACAAGGAGGGATTCTCATGGACATGCCGACCATCGGCGTCGAGGAGTGGCTTAACGTCTGGGAGAGGAGTGCCACAACCGACATCGCCCAGTCGACCATAGCCTCGCTCACGATGGCCGAGCTGAGGGCTCTCGACGGGGCAGACGGGGCAGAGTTCTATGAGCTCCTTGACAGGGAGACCATGAACTATGGCTGGATAGAGGGCTCTCCCGCGTTCAAGCACGAGGTCAAGGGCCTCTACAGGAAAGATATCGACCCAGCCGACATCCTCCAGACCAATGGCTGCACCGGGGCAAACCTGAATGCCCTCATGGTCCTCGTCAGCCCAGGTGACCACGTCATCGCCGAGTGGCCCACCTACGCCCCCCTCTACGAGATCCCTCGTGCCTTGGGCGCCGAGGTCGAGTACTGGCAGATCAAGGAGGAGCTTGACTGGAACCCAGACATCAAGGATCTCGAGCGCCTCATTCGTCCTGATACGAGACTCATATGCATAAACAATGCCTCAAATCCGATTGGCACGATCCTCTCGACAGATACGCTCCACCAGCTGGCAGAGATTGCGGCGTCCGTGGGCGCCTACGTCCTCTGTGACGAGGTCTACCAGCCCATGGATGGTGAGGCGGAGTACGAGAGCATCGTTGACGCCTACGAGAGGGGCATCGCCACGAACTCCGTCTCGAAGACCTACTCGACGCCCGGCGCCCGCTGCGGCTGGGTCATCGCGCCGCGGGAGGTCTCCGATCGCATCCGCGTCTGTCGAGACTACACGATGATCTGCGGTGGCGTCTTCAGCGACGCGCTCGGGACCTACGTACTCAGGCACAGGGACGCCATACTCGCACGCAACAGGGACATCCTCCTGCGCAACAGGGAGCTGGCCCAAAGGTGGATAGATGTCCAGCCCCGCGTCTCATGGGTGGCGCCCAAGGGCGTCTCGACGGCCTTCGTCAGGCTCGACATACCCGAGAAGGACGAGACCTTCTGCAGGAGGCTCTTAGAGAGGCGGGGCGTCCTGCTCGTGCCGGGCAGCCGCTTTGAGCTACCGTGCGGGGCGCGCTTGGGCTACTGCGCGCAAACCGAGGTGCTGAGGCGTGGTCTCGCCCTTTTTGGCGAGGAGCTTGCGGAGCTTGACCGATAAGCCGTGACGATGGTCCCGCTCAGCGTCCGCTCACCGACGTATTGGATAATCTCAGCGGTTTCACCTTGTTGGATGTTCTCACTACTGTTAAATTTAAATTGAAACTACATGATTTTTATATGTAGCAACAGATAGAGACCTTTGGGTCCTAAGGACGCGAAAGCGTCAGGAAGGAGTTGCGCTATGTCAGAGACAGCGCAGCCAAAGAAGAAGAGGGAGATGCTGAGCTCATTTTCCATCATCTTCATTCTTCTTGCGGTGGTGGCGGTCGTAACGATCGTCCTCAATGGCCAGACCTACGTCTTGGATGGTGTAGAGAAGGTCGTCACGGGCGCGACACTCGGCGACTTTCTGATGGCTCCCGCGAAAGGCTTCGTCAATGCCGTCGACGTCTGCCTCTTCGTGACCGTCCTCGGCGGTTTTCTCGGCATCGTCAACAAGACCGATTCTTTGAACACGGGCATCAAGGTGTTAGTCAAGAGGCTGGGTGGCAACGAGCTCGTCCTCATCCCCATCCTGATGTTCCTCTTCGCCATCCTCGGCTCCACCTACGGCTTCTGTGAGGAGACCGTGGGTTTCTATGCCCTTCTGGCAGCGACGATGATGGCTGCCGGCTATGACTCCCTCACCGGTGCGATGATGATCCTCTTGGGTGCCGGCGTCGGCTGCCTTGGCTCGACCGTCAACCCCTTTGCGACGGGCATCGCGAGCTCGGCCCTCACCGACATGGGCATACAGGTCGACCAGGCCGTCATCATCGGCCTCGGCGTCGTGCTCCTCATCGCCTCCTACCTGGTCGCGGTGCTCTTCACCTTGCGCTATGCCAAGCGCGTCAAGGCTGATCCCTCGCGCTCGCTCATGAGCGCCTCCGAGCGCGACGCCGCCAAGGCCGAGTATGGCATCGAGCGCAAGGAGAGTGAGGAGGTCAAGCTCACTGGTCGCCAGAAGGGCGTCCTGATCATCTTTGCCCTGGCGTTTCTCGTCATGATCGTCGGCTTCGTGCCCTGGGAGAAGTTGGGCGTCAACGCCTTTGTGGCGGGCTCCGCCTCGCATGAGGAGACTGTCGAGGTGAGTGCCGCCGACATAGAGGCTCAGTACGACAAGGACGAGCTCGGCACCCTCAAGCTTCCCGAGTCCACAACCGGAACGCTGACCTCCGAGGTCAGCGATAACGCCGGCTGGTCTGCGTTTCTGACGGGCACCCCGCTCGGCCAGTGGTACTTCGCCGAGTCGACGACCTGGTTCTTACTCCTCGCCATCATCATCGGCATCGTGGGCGGTCTTTCCGAGAGGGAGATTGTCGACGAGTTCATGGCAGGTGCCGGCGACATGATGTCAGTCGTGCTGATCATCGCCGTCTCACGTGGCGTTTCGGTCCTCATGAGCAGCACGGGTCTCTCGAACTACTTCTTGACTTGGGCTGCAGGGGCTTTGGCTGGGACCTCGGGCATACTCTTCTCCATCGGCTCCTACGTCCTGTACTTCGTGCTGTCCTTCCTGATACCCTCGACCTCCGGCATGGCGACGGTCTCCATGCCCATCATGGGGCCCTTGGCGCAGCAGCTCAACTTCAACCCTGCCGTCATGGTGATGGTATTCTCGGCCGCCTCAGGTGCCGTGAACCTCATAACGCCCACGAGCGGCGCCATCATGGGCGGCCTTGCCCTGGCCCGCATCGAGTACGGGACGTGGGTGAAGTTTGCCGTCAAGGTCGTTGCCGCGATTGCGGTCGTCTCTATGGTCATCCTCGCCATCGCAATGGTTGCCATACCCGCGTAAGCTGCGATCTCTCGCTTGGCCTTCGTTCAAGTGCGGGGCCCGTCACCTCGATCTCGTTCACATCGCGTCTCATATTGAGCGGATCGGAGGTGACGGCTCCTCGTGCAATGAAGCGTACGTTCAGGTATGAAGGAAACGTGGACGTCTACCATCCATCTGATGAATCGAACCGCTCGTCCACGCGAATGCCTCCTAGCTATTCGTGGAGCTATTCTTCAGCTGTTCGTACAGCACATGGATGGGAGGTAAGATGTGATGGGACAAGTAAGACAGGCCCGGAATGCGGCTGGTGGGGGAGCGTGGGCCCGTGCCATGGCGTGCGCGTGCGCGGTTGGCCTCGCCATTCTGTTCCCGCAGTTGGCGTGGGCTGACGCGGACACTGGCCAGGTGGAGACGACCACTGAGCAGGCGGAGGCTGCGGCGCAGGGGAAGACGCCAGGGGCGGTATGCGCCCCATCCGAGGTCGCCCAACCCGTGGAGGCCGTCACTGGTAGGGGCAGTGCCGATCTAACCGATACTCCAGTCGTAGGGCCGACCGCAAGCGGGTCCTCTGTCAGCAAGGCGACCGAGGAGGCCATGACGGTCAAGGGGTCTGAGGCTACTGACGGGTCAGTTGCCCGAGGAGCCACTGTAGCCGAGGAACCAGACGAGCCTGAGGGGACCGAGGCGGCTACCAACCCTGTGATGGCGCCCGATGAGTCCGTGGCAGGCAAGAAGGCTGAGGCTACTGATGGGTCAGCCGCTCGGGGCGCTACCGTGACAGAGGTGGCTAATGAGCCTGAGGCGGCGACAGCAGGCCCCGCCGCCATCAGCATACACGATGCCGAAGTGGGCCTATCGGGTGACTACAGCTACACCGGTGAAGCTATCACCCCGTCCGTGAGGGTCTCACTCGCTGGCCAAGAGCTCAGGGAGGGGATCGACTACGAGGTCTCGTACCGGGACAATGTTGAGCTTGGCACAGCCACCGTTACCGTCACGGGTCTGGGCGACCATGTCGGTGTCGCCACCGCCAGCTTCGACATCAAGGCCGCCCAGGAGGTCCTGCGCCTCTACAACAGGTGGACGGGAGAGCACCTCTACACCACGAACAGGGCTGAGTACGATGGCCTCGGCAGGCGCGGCTGGTCCGGAGAGGGTGTCGCCTGGACAGCTCCCGGCTCGAGCTCGAGTCCGGTCTGGCGCCTCTACAACCGGTGGAGCGGCGACCACCTTCTCACGAGCAATCGCAAGGAGTATGACGCCCTCGGCAGACTCGGTTGGAACCGAGAGGGCATCGGGTTCTACGGAGGCGGCAGCGCGTCGGTCTGGCGTCTTTACAACAAGTGGCTCAAGGCGGGCACCCACCTCCTCACGACGGACAAGACGGAGTACGACAACCTGATCAAAGATGGCTGGTCCGGCGAGGGCGTCGCCTTTGGCGCCGTGAGCGCCCGCAAGGGGCAGAGCGACTCCCAGCGCAGGGAGGCTGAGGCACGTCGCAGGCAGGCCGAGGTCAGGGCCGCCATTGACAGAAACCCAAGGCATGTGAACGACGGTGAAACCGTGACGGTCACGGGAAAGGTGGTCCATCTTCGGCAGGAAACCCACGACTCGTACAGCGTGCAGCTCGAGCGACCGCTGTCCATCCACAACATCAGGGCCCATTGGGACAGGGGTCACACCCAGACGGTCGACACCCTTGTGGTCGTCAAGTGGATTCACGACGGCAGTACCGTCGGCTGGGAACCTAACGACCTGAGGTGGTTCACGGGACATGTTGGCAAGACGGTGACAATACGGGGGACGGCCTCTGTATCTAACTCCACTAGGCTGATAGCGCTCGGACCGTGGCTGAGGAATGCCAGGCTCATAAAGGTCTGGTAAGGTCGCACGCCTCGTGCCAGAGCAGGTGTCTATGATGTGGGCGCACCCCCAAGCGTGGGGGTGCGCCTCGTCTTTGTGGCCCTCACATCGTCCAAGGCCACTTTGCTCGAGGTCCTGCCGTCGGCGCGTCCCCTCAGTACACCATACCCATAGCCTCGCGGACCTCGTCTAAGGTCCTCTCGGCTATCTCGTTGGCCCGGCGGTTACCCTCGTGGAGGACATCGCGCACGAAGTCGGGCTCACCCTCGAATTTGCGGCGCCTCTCGCGGATCGGCGCGAAGTACCCGTTCACGGCCTCGGTCACGTAGCGCTTGAGCTGGCCTGCGCCGCCCGTGCCTATCTCGGCCGCGATCTCCTCGGGAGTGCGACCCGTGCAGATCGCGGCGGTGGTGAGCAGGGCCGAGACACCGGGGCGGGCCTCGGGATCAAAGGTAATGGTGCGCTCTGAGTCCGTCCTTGACCTCTTGATGAGCTTGGCCGTCTCGGCCTCGCTCATGCCGATGGAGATAGCGTTGCCATAGCTCTTGCTCATCTTGCGCCCGTCGAGGCCGGGGATAAGCGGTGTCGGGCTGAGGAGTCCGGCGACGTCTGGAAAGACCTTGCCGTAGCGCTCGTTGAAGCGGCGCGCTACCTTGCTCGCCATCTCGATGTGGGGAAGCTGGTCACGGCCCACAGGCACGATGTTTCCCTTGCAGAAGAGGATGTCGCAGGCCTGGTGGACAGGATAGGTGAGCAGCAGACCTGTGAGCGCGTGGCCCGAGGCGGCTTGCTCGGCCTTCACGGTGGGGTTACGACTCATTTCGGCTTCGGTCACGAGTGAGAGGAAGGGAAGCATGAGCTGGTTTGCCGCAGGTACGGCCGAGTGTGTGAAGATCATCGTGCGTGCGGGGTCAATACCGCAGGCGAGATAGTCCGTCACCATGTCAAGGACGTTATCGGCAATGTGCTCGGTGCTGTCACGGTCGGTGATCACCTGGTAGTCTGCGATGATGACGTTGGTGCTCACGCCAAGATCCTGCAGGCGGATACGTTCCTTGATCGTACCAAAGTAGTGACCGAGATGCAGGCGACCGGTGGGACGGTCACCCGTAAGCATGGTGTAGTCCTCGGGATGGACAAGAAGGTCCCTCTGGATCTGGTCGGAGCGCCTGAGCGCCGCCTCGAAGCTTCCTTCATTTGGCATACCTGTTCTCCTTGGGTAAGTCGGTTACGTGCAGGGACATGGTACGGCACGTGTGACTCGTGCCGCTAGCTGAGGGGAGGGTGTGCGTCGAGGTACGCCTGCGCCCTTCTCCATTGGGGATAGTGGTGGTCCATGAGCGCATGGAAGCGCCCGTTGTGGCTCGGCTCCAGAAGGTGGCAGAGCTCGTGGACGACGACGCACTCCAAGCAGGCGTGGGGGCGAAAGCATAGCTCATGGTTGATCGTGATGGTTGCCGTCCTCACATTGCAGGAACCCCAACGGCTGGTCATCCTGCGGATGCGCAGCTTGGCGTGACGGACCCCAATGGCACGCTCAAAACGCGCGAAGAGGGCCTCGACCTCGGACCTGAGCAGGCGGCGAGCCAGTGGTGAGACGATGCGACGGACGTCCTCGACGCTCAGTCCGTCCTCCTTGGCCCTGACGAGAAGGACGTCATCCACGACGTGCGCCGACTCCCCTGTCGTCGGGGCACAGGTGATGCGAAGAGCATAGGACCTCCCGAGAAGCGTGACCATGGACCCGTTCTTCCAGCGCTCTCTCTCGCCCTGTCGTTGAGCGCTGAGGCGTCCCCTCTGCCTCTCGATCCATGGCGTCCTCTCGCGCACGAAATCCTCTATGGCCCTTAAGGAAACCCTCGTAGGAGCGCTTACGCGTACGCTGCCGTCGGCCCTCACGCGCAGGTTGATCCTCCTCACGCCACCACGATGGAACTCTACACGAACACCTCCCACGTCGAGGGTTGGCTGGTCCCCAGGGCTGTGTCGTGTGTCCATCCCTTGTCCTGCCATGCTAGGCATGGGCAGCTTGCTCGCACTCCGTACCTATGGTGGGCCTGTGCCCGGCGTTGCTGGCGCGCCTGGTGTTGCCGCTACGCCTGGTGTTGCCGCTACGCTGCCTGTCGGGCGAACTAAAGGTAAACATCTGTGTCATGACACCTCCCTCGTGCGAGTGCTATGGTACTGTGCATCTGGTACCATAGCGAACCGAGCGAGCAATGCACACGAATCACCCGAAACCACCCTTGGCCCCACAGTCCCTCGACCTATGCGCGGTGTCTTCCCATCTGCGCGCACCGAGGGAGGGCGGACCTGTGGGTAGGGACCATCGGGGTCGCATAACTCGCATACGTCGCCCCCTCGGGCCTTGTGGGTCTGCCACCCCAGTGCGTGGGGCGGGCGGCGCGGGTAGCGTGGTGCTATGGCACGGCCGAAACTCAGGTTGAGGACTATCTATGTCCTAGCCCATGCTACGCTATCGTGGGCAGACGGATGAGGAGGGGAGGACCGGTGGCGAGTTCCTACGGCGAGGACGCCAGCAAGAGCGCCCTGAGGGATGGATACCTTGCCGTTCAGCATGGCATGACCCCCTCACACAAGAGACGGGTGGATGCGGATATCCTGCGTCACCTCAGCTCATTTAAGGCGTATCGTAGTGCTTCCCTCATTCTTGCCTACTACCCGTGCAGGGGCGAGATCGATGTCATGCCTGTCATCAAGCGGACCCTCGCGGATGGTCGCAGGGTGGCGTTGCCGCGTCATGTGGGCGGAGAGAGCTCTTTGGAGTTTCGCGTGATCAGCACGCTCGACGGACTGGTGGCGGGCGCATGTGGTGCGCTGGAGCCTCCGGCATGGCTCGGTGAGCCCGTCGTCGATGTCGGGGAGCTGCGCGATGCCGTCTGTCTCGTGCCAGGCCTCGTGTTCGATGCGCGAGGATATCGCATCGGCTATGGGGCGGGCTACTATGACAACTTCCTTGTGGGTTTCGGTGGCCTGAAGCTGGGACTGGTGAGGGCGCTGCAAATCAGTGGCAACCCACTGCCCATCGATGGGCATGACATCGCCGTCGACGTGCTTGTGAGCGAGTCAGCAATTTGGAGGTGTCACAGGGATTGAACGTCCCCGCTATCCGAGGTGCTTAGGAATGTCCGGGTTCTTCCTCAGACGCGACGCTCGCCCCCTGCCTATCGGGGGTCTCGATCTTGAGGTGAGCCGCCATGTCGCGAATGGCCTTGGCATAGCCCTCGATACCTAAGCCGCTGATCGTCTTCAGGCAGGCCTGGCGCACATAAGAGGTCTGCCTGAAGTCCTCGCGCTCGTCCACCTTCGAAATATGTACTTCGATGGCGGGTATCGAGACGGCCTTGAGCGCGTCGAGCAGGGCCACCGAGGTATGGGTGTAGGCAGCGGGGTTCAAGACAATACCGTCGAAGTTACCATAGGCGTCCTGGATGGCATCGACGAGATCACCCTCATGATTGGACTGGAAGCACACGCAGTCCACAAAGCCCGCCTCTTTGGCAGTCCGTTTGCAGAGCTCGAGCAGCTGCGAGAAGCTCGTCTTGCCATAGACGTCAGGCTCGCGGATGCCGAGCAGGTTGATGTTGGGCCCATTGATGACAAGGAGCCTGGAACCCGTGGCTTCCTTCGAAACTACGGGCTCTTGAGTAGACAGGGTCAAAGCTGCACCTTTTGATTCTGGCCGCACCTCGAGGTTCAGCTCATCATCCTCCTCACTGAGCCTGAGCATGCGGGCGAGAAGGTCCTTCGTCTCTATCGCACCCTCGGCTGCGGGATCGCTCGATTCATACGTCGAGGCACGACGTGTCGCTACGTGCTGTTCGTCCATCGCAGGGCCGAGAATTTGGACCCTCAGGCTTCCACCCTGCCTTCCTGGCCTTTCGGTCGCATCTTCCTCATGATCCGGATCCTTACCCGTAAGCTTGCAGAGAGCCTCGTAGACGGTACCGACAGCGTTGGAACTGAAAACGACCTCAATTCCGTTGACGCCCCTGCCCACCGTCCCGAGGACGTCGGGTATGGCTGAGAGAGACTCCTTGTCGACTAGGTTGGGGTTGGCCACAGCCAAGCGAAGACGCGTCATGCAGAGCGTGTTCGACACAAGGTTAGTGATGCCACCAATGCTCTCAAGCACGCTGGCGGCGATGTCGTCTGTGGTCATGGTGGGGGACTCCCAGGCTCGTTACGCGTGCGCTTTCTCATTCTTGTCCGAGTATAGGCCTACTGTCCGAGGCATCGTGCATCTCAGATGAACGGATGGGCGAGCGTACGAGAGGGACACGCAAAGCAAACCAGCTCGATACGCCAAGAACGTCATGGCTGGCAAAAGGTACCCTGATTCAGAGACTTCGTGAGTTCGTGTGGGTGGGTGGTTGCGTCACTACCCCGGTGACGTGGGCCTCACCGCCAGGACGATGACGCAGGAGTGTACACAGATTGGCCAAAATGGCCTCTCGGTGCCGTTTTGGGGCATTTGTGTACACTGTTGCGACGCGAGCTGCGCCAAGTGGCACGAGCGCCTCAACCACCACGGCGTGCCGGCGGCGCCCCCTCGCTGGCCCCTCTCGCTTGGTCGGGAAGACAGACTCTGCGCGAGTGTCGCCGCCGCTAGGCTGGTGTCTTCGCCGAGGCGTCAACCCACACGAACCCCTGAAGAGCCCTGATTCATGGAGGGGTCGCTCGAGCTCGCACTGCCACTCGGCTCTGAGCGCATCGTTTCGGTACGCTCGACGTCGAGTGGCAGTGTAAAGGCGTGCAGCCCGTGCGCTCGACGTCGAGTGGCAGTGTGGATGGCACTGCCACTTGGCCCTGAGCGTGCAGTTCCATGTGGGTGGCACTGCCACTCGGCCCTGGACGTACCGCTTCGGTACGCTCGATGCCATTTGGCAGTGTGGATGGCACTGCCACTCGGGCCTGAGCGTGCGGTCTCGTGTGGGTGGCACTGCCACTCGGGCCTGAGCGTGCGGTCTCGTGTGGGTGGCACTGCCACTCGGGCCTGAGCGTTCCACCACCGTACGTTCACCGGCGAGTGGCAGTGTAAGCTCTGTCCTCAGGCGCCCAAGACCCCGATGGCCGGGAACTTCGGGACCTGCGGGAGTGGGTGCGCGGACAAGGCAGAAAGCGGTCACTTTCTGGATGTCAGAGACCAAGAAGCGAGCGGACCAGATGGGCGTCGGACATCGCGTTTCCCGTGCAGTCGATAGCCAGGTCGGCCCATGACTCGTAGAGGGGACCCCGCTCACTCGCGAGCTTCTCGAGGCCCCGTTCCTGCGAGATGGGTCTTCCATCCAGTGGGAGCTGATCGAGCGGGCGGCGCAGGAGCACGATGGTGCCGTTCTGGTGTAAGAGAGGCCAGTTCTCCTTACGCGTGACGATGCCGCCACCGCAGGCGACGACCAAGCCGGATTGGGCACCGTACTCAGCTGCGATCTTCGTCTCGATCGCACGGAAGCTGTCCTCGCCATATGCACGTAGGTAGCTCTGTACGCTAAGGCCGCAGCTCAACCGAAACGCATCGTCAAGATCGACAAAGGGCCTACCCAGAAGATGCGCGAGGCCCCTGGCGGCACTCGTCTTGCCGACCCCGGGCATACCGATGAAGAAGACGTTGGTGCAGCTGTCCTTGAGCCAAGAGACGAGCTCCTCTATCCGCTCGTCCTCGACGCTCATGTCCAAGAAGCACTCTGCAGAGCGACAGGCCTGAGCAACGAGCATCGAGAGCCCCGACTCAAAGGGTAGGCCCGCGCGCTCGGCCTGCAGGCAGATACCGGTTCTTTGGGGATTGTAGACGACGTCGAGCACGCCGGCGAGGCTGGTGAGTCCAAAGAACCGCTCGTCAGAGAGGGGGGAGGCGGGGCAGTTGGGGTACATGCCCACAGGCGTCGCGTTCACGAGGAGCCGGGCGTCACCATGGCGCCTGACAAGGTCACCGTAGCCATCTTGGCCCCGTCTCGATATGACGCTCACCCGTGCGCCCACATCGTCCAAGGCGGCCTGAACGGCACGGCTCGCTCCACCCGAGCCAAGCACGACGACGGGGACATCCACGAGGGCACGCTCGGCGGGACTGTCAAAGACCCTCCTGCAAAAGGAGTCGAGCATCCATCCAAAGCCCATAAGATCGGTATTGTCTGCATAGATGCTGCCATCGCCGCGCCTGACCAGGGTGTTTGCGACTCCTAGCCGTATTGCCCCCTCGCTCCTCTCGTCAGCGAGCTCGAAGGCATCGCGCTTGTAGGGAATGGTGACGTTAATGCCAGACCAGTCTCCCTCCCGTATGAAGCCGCTGACCTCCTGTGGCTCTACCTCGAAGAGGGTGTAGGGGATTGACCCGAGGCGTGCGTGTATGGACGGCGACCAGCTGTGTCCTAGGCTGCGCCCCAAAAGGCCGAAACGAGCAGCAGCTCGTAGCGCACCCATGCTAGACGACCTCCGAATAGCTTCCTAGGTAGCGAAACTCCTCACACACATTGCTGAGCTCCTTGATCAGGCGAGGAAAGCGTGGCGAGCCTGCGGGGCACTCGATGTCAAAGTAGAACATGAACTCAAAGTCCCGATCGGGAATGGGGCGACTCTCGAGCTTGGTGATATTGATGTCAAGCGCAAAGAACAAGCCAAGGACCTTGTAGAGGGCACCAGGCCTGTGGTTGACGACAAGCATCAGCGAGCTGCGGTCTGCACCCGGATAGATCACAAGGTCTGTGGAGATACAGGCAAAGCGCGTATAGTTGTTACCCTTGTCCTGCACGTTTCTAGCCAACGCCTCAAGGCCGTAGAGCTCCGCGCACTCACGGGAGGCCAAGGCGCCACGTCCGACATCAGGACTCTCGGCAACGAGCTTGGAGGCCATGGCGGTGTTCTCGACAGCGTGAACGCGTACGTCCTTGAGGCTTGAGATGAACTCGCTGCACTGACTTATAGCCTGCTCGTGGCTGTAGATGTCCGTGATGTCCTCGAGTCCGACGCCGGGCTTGGCGAGGAGGTTGTGGTCAATCTTAACGCGACAGGTCCTCACGACGTAGAAATCATGGCGCATCATGAGGTCGTAGATCTGGTTCACCGATCCCGCCGTGCTGTTCTCCAGAGGAAGGATTCCGAAGTCGCAAAATCCCTCCTCGACAGCCTTGAAGACCCCCTCGAAGCTGTCGAGATAGCTGATCTGGGCGTGATTGAAGATGCGATCGGCAGCTATCTGCTGGTATGCCCCCTCTACGCCCTGCGTCGCCACGAAGGCATCGGTGGGAAAGAGCTCAGGTGCATGACAGAGCGCAGCCCCAATGGCCTCGGCTGTAGTCGAGGGGGTGCCGAGAATATCGTTTTGCGCATCACGCGACGCCCCCATGAGGAGCTCCATCAGGGCGGAGGCATAGCTCTTGAGCTCATCGGGCACTCGAGAGCGCGCATCGGCCACGATGCGCCGCTCGCGTCCCCTGTCAAGAACAGGCATCCTATGGGTGACCTTGTAGCTTGCCACGTCAGCCGCAAGGGCGGTGCGCCTCTTGAGAAGATCGAGCATCGTGTGGTCTATGTCATCAATCTGCGTGCGGACGGCATCGAAGTCATCCACGGCGACCTCCTATCGGACAAGATCATCTGAGTGACTGGCATCGCCTCGCGGTGTCATGTCGTCAGGTGGGAAGGAAAGCCACGCGTCCAGCGTGGCAAGGGCGGCTGCTGCCTCTGCTACAGGCACGGCCCGCGGCGCAATACAGGGGTCATGGCGGCCCCGTACGTTAAGCATGACATCACGCATACTTGCGAGGTCCACGGACTCCTGCGCCTTCGCGATGCTTGGCGTGGGCTTAACTGCCATCCTGAAGAGAAGCGGTAGACCCGTCGTGATGCCACCGAGTATGCCACCAGCGTTGTTCGTGGTGGGGCAGGCACGCCCACCTACCATGCGGTAGGGATCGTTGTCCTGACTGCCCCTGAGTCTTGCCGCACCGAAGCCGAGACCAAACTCGATGCCCTTCACGGCGGGGATGCCAAAGACAATGTGGGCGATGAGGCTCTCCATACCGTCGAACATGGGGGAGCCGATGCCTGCGGGAAGGCCGCAGGCGACGCACTCGATGACGCCACCCACGGAGTCCCCCTCGCGCTTGGCCGCAGCGATGGCAGCCAGCATGTGCCTGCCTGCGACCTCGTCTATCGTGGGCAGGCCCTGGCCCCAGCGATCCTTAAGCCCCTCGATCTGGGCGTCAAGCGACCCCACTGGATCCGCACTGCTAGCCGGTGCTGAGAATGGCACGTCATCGACGTCTGCCACCGAAAGGAGGTGCGCGGCTATCGTCACGCCCCGTTTTTCGAGAACCTGCAGGGCAATGGCCCCAGCGGCGCAAAGCGGTGCGGTCAGCCTACCCGAGAAGTGTCCGCCGCCCCTGGGGTCCTGGTTGCCGTGCCACTTGGCCCATGCCGTGAGGTCGGCGTGTCCCGGGCGGGGAATCGTGAGGAAGTCAGCGTAGTCGCCCGGACGGGTGTCAGCGTTCGCGATCTCGAGGGCGAGAGGTGCTCCGCAGGTGACCCCGTCTGGGTTCAGGCCCGAGAGGAAGCGCGGCTCATCAGCCTCCTTGCGCGGCGTTGACCAGTCTCCCTGTCCAGGCGCGCGGCGTGCCATGAACCGGGCGAGCGCCGCAGGATCGACCCTGAGGCCGGAGGGGAGCCCTTCCATGACGCAGCCTATGGCCGCAGAGTGCGATTGGCCAAAGATCGTGACCCTGAGCGTGGTTCCGAACGTGGATGGCATCAGGCATCCTTCCCTTCCACGATACCGCCGAGTAGGCGAAAGTCATCGAAGAAGGCAGGATAGGACTTAGAGACGCACTCGGCCGCATGGATGGTGGTTGGTCCTGTGCAGTAGGCGGCAGCGACCGCAGCCATCATGGCGATGCGGTGATCGCCCGCCGCGTCCACCTCACCGCCCGCGAGCTTGCCCGAGCCAAGGACCTCGATGACGTCTTCTGTGGCGTTCACGCACGCCCCCATGCGACGGAGCGTGAGGCACACCGTCTTGATGCGATCTGACTCCTTGAGGCGCAGGCGACCGACTCCCGTGATACGGGAGACGCCCTGTGCGAAGGCACACGCAACGGCAAGTGGCGGCACGAGGTCGGGGGTGTCACTCGCGTCGAAGCTGCATGGGCCGAGCTGGCTCGCACGGCAGCTGACGCCGTCCGCTCTTGAAAAGATCTGCGCGCCCATGGACTCAAGGGCCAAGGCCATGGCTCGGTCTCCCTGGCTGCTTGCGGTATCAAGCCCTCGCAGCGTGATGCCGTCTCCCCCGATAGCTCCGGCACAAAGCCAGAAGGCCCCGCAGGACCAGTCGCCCTCAATGGTAAGCGTACCTGGACAGACCAGACCTTCCTCGCAGTGGGGCGTGAGGCTCCAATACGGTCTTCCATCACGCGTGCGGCGCGCCACCTCGACCTCGGCGCCAAAGGAGGCGAGCATGTCGATGGTCATGCCTATGTAAGAGCGCGACTCCACGGGCTCCTCCACAAGGACGCACATCGGGCCTCCCAGGGCGGCGCTCGCGAGGAGAAGACCGCTCACATACTGAGAGGATACGTTACCCGGCAGCCTGAACTCACCGGGACGAAGCGTCCCCGACAGCCTGAGCGGGAGCCTTCCCTGCCAGTCAAGAACAGCTCCGTGACGAGCAAGCTCGTCGCTCAGGGGAAGGAGGGGCCTTTCGGCGAGCCTCCCCTGCCCATCGAGGGTGGCATCCACACCCAGGGCGCAGGCGAGAGGGAGCATGAAGCGCAGGGTCGAGGCGGACTCCCTGCAGTCGAGAAGGACAACCTCCCTGGGGCGAGCCCGTCCGCCCTCACGAGGAATGGGTCGTACCCTGAAACTAGCGCTCGTGCGGGCAATACGAGCGCCGAGCGCCTCGAGGCACCCCACCGTGGCGTCGATGTCATCTGAGCTCGTCGGACAGAGGATGTCGGTCATCTGCGAGCAGAGCGCGGCGAGGATGAGCGCGCGATGTGCCAGCGACTTGGAGGCGATGGCACGGGTCGCGCCGGCAAGGGGGTGGGGGTGAATGGTCAGGTCCACGGCTAGCGGCTCTCGCACCCGAGGTCGATGATCTCGCGAAGGCCCTCGATCGTGATGTTCCTCAGCTCGACTCTCCCGATCTCGCGTGGAACCACGACGTTCAGATGGTCTGCACGACGCTTTTTGTCATGGGTGGCAAAGGAGAGGAGCGTCTCTGCGTCTATATCGGTATCGGTGGGGAGACCATGCGCGCAGACAACGTCCTCGATGCGCCGGGCCGTTGCCTCAGAGCACCAGCCCATGCGGGCCGATGCGCGCGCGATGATGCACATACCAGCAGAGATGGACGAGCCATGGCCAAGCCTAAAGTCACTCGCGGCCTCGATGGCATGGCCGAGGGTATGGCCGAAGTTCAGTGTCTGGCGAAGGCCACCCTCCCGCTCGTCAGCCTCGACGACAGATCGCTTTATCTCCACGCTGCGCGCCACGATGCGCACGAGCCTCTCTTTACCCACGTCCTTTGCAGCGATGGGGTCGGCCTCTAGCTCAAGGAACAGCGCGGCGTCAGCGATGACGCCGTACTTGATGATCTCGCCGCAGGAATCCGCAAAAAGCTCATGGCTCAGGCTATCAAGAAGGCTCAGGTCAGCGACGACGAGCGAGGGTTGCCAAAAGGCACCTGCAAGGTTCTTGCCTGCCCTGAGGTCAACGGCGCACTTACCCCCCACCGAGGAGTCCACCATGGCCAGAAGCGAGGTCGGCAGCTGAACGACGGCGCAACCCCTAAGGTACATCGCGGCCGCGAGGCCGGCGATGTCGCCGACAACGCCTCCCCCCAAGGCCACGACAATATCGTCGCGCGTAAGCCCGTCTGAGGCAAGCCCCTCAAGGAGGCTCGAGAGCGTGTGGATGTTCTTGCTCGCCTCGCCCGCCTCGAAGATCTGGACGGTGCAGCTCAGACCCGCATCCGCAAGCACCGAGACAACCCCGTCCGCATAGAGAGGCGCCACGTTGGAGTCAGAGATGACCTGAGCCTTGGTCGCCTTGGGGCAGATGGCGCGGGTGAGCCTCCCCAGCTCGCCGATGAGGCGCTCACCGACATGGACCTGATAGCGCCTTGAGGGGGTGCGAACGTCAATGACCTGAGCTTGGCTCATCGTCTTTCGACCTCCCTCTTGCGCTGGTCTCCCTCGGCGAGGAGCACCTCTAGGCGCTCGCCGTCGAGGGCATCGAGGGCATCCTGGTACTGCTGCAGGTTTTTGATGAGGGTACCTATCTCACGCGAGAGGTTATCGGCGTCGTCGAGCATGAGCTCTCGCCACATGGGCGCGTTGAGGCGGGCGACGCGCGTCAGGTCCCGGTAGGAGCCTGCCGAGAAGCCCTGGTGAGTCATCGCCACGGGACTCTTGACATAGGCGTTCGAGACCACATGGGCGAGCTGCGAGGTGAAGGCGATGACCTCATCGTGGCGCTCTGCCGTCGTCACCGTAAACTGTCCGAAGCCGCAGGGCTCGAGCAGTCGCTCTATGCGATCGAGCACATCGAGCCTCCCGATGTCATCCATGTCATCGGGAGCCACCATGACCATGGGGGCACCCTTGAACATGGTGGCGCGAGAGTGGGCGTAGCCTGCATACTGGGTGCCTGCCATGGGATGGCAGCCCACGAAGTGCCAGTCATGACGTCTCGCGATGGGGAAGCACGCCTCGCAGACCCTTCGCTTGACGCCCGCGACGTCTATGACGATGGCGCCCGGTGAGATGAGCTCCTCCCTCTCGCTCAGCCAGTCGATGCTCATCTGGGGATATCCCGCAAGGATGCAGAGCTCGCAGCTGCCTATCACCTCGTCAGTAAGCTCGGCGTCAACGGTGTCGACCATCGCGAGCTCGAGTATCGAGCGAGTTCGGTTCCACGCGAGGACCTCGTGACCCCCTTGGTGGAGGGCGCGCGCAAACGAGCCACCCATGAGGCCCAGACCCACGATGCCCACGCGCCCCGGCACGAAGGTGGCCGTCTCGACAGCCATGCTAGGCCCTCACGTCGGCGGAAATGGCCTCGCGGATGAGGGCGATGCGCCTCATGGCGTCGGCAAACTGCGGGGGCGTGAGGGCCTGCGCACCGTCCGACCACGCTTCACTTGGCCTGTCGTGGACCTCTATCTCAAGGCCGTCGGCACCGGCAGCACAGGCGGCATAGGCAATGGGACGCACGTAGCGGGTGTAGCCCGTCGCATGGCTGGGATCGCCTACGACAGGCAGGTGGGAGAGGTGATGCAGAACGGGAATCGCGTTCACGTCGAAGCTGTTGCGCGTGCGCGTCTCAAAGCTGCGGATGCCCCGCTCGCAGAGGATGACGTTGGGGTTACCCTCGCTCATGATGTACTCGGCCGCCATCAGAAGCTCGTCTATCGTGCCCGCAAGGCCACGTTTGAGGAGTACCGGCACACCGGTCTTGCCCACCTCGCGCAAGAGCGGAAAGTTCTGGGCGTTCCTAGCTCCTATCTGCATGACGTCGATCCCCTTGTCAAGGAAGAGCCCGACATCACGTGGATCCATGACCTCGGTCACGACGGGCATGTCGAGCTCGGCGCTGGCCTCCATGAGAAGGTCGAGCCCCGTAGGCCCCATGCCTTGATGGGAGTAGGGGCTCGTGCGGGGCTTATAGGCACCTCCCCTGAGCATCGTGGCGCCCGCCTTTTTGACAGCGCGCGCTATCGTGAGGAGCCCCTCTCCCTCGACAGAACACGGACCTGCGATGACCTGGAAGTTCCCGCCGCCGATACGAACGCCGTGGCCGCAGTCGATGATGGAGTCGGCAGGATGGAACTTGCGATTGGCCTTCTTGAAAGGCTCGGTGACGCGCTTCACCTGCTCCACGATCTCCATGGACTCAAGGAGGAAGGGGTCGATCAGGGTCGTGTCCCCGATGATGCCGACGATCGTCTCGTGCTCGCCCCTAGAGATGTTCGTCTTGAAACCGCGCCCCTCGATCCAGTTGACGAAGTGGCCAAGCTGCGCCTCGGTCGCCGTATCCTTGACTATCGCGATCATGCAAGACCCCCTGCTCCCGACTCGGCACCAGATCGGATCACATCGAACTCGCAGACAAGACCAATCGCACCCTCGGTGCCGTCGGCCACGAGCCACCATGGTGACCCCGGTGGGGCTCGAACCCACGACCTTTCGCTCCGGAGGCGAACGCTCTAATCCACTGAGCTACGGGGCCACACGAAAAGAGATTATAGCGAATGCTGTCCACGTGTCGCCGTTTGCGAGATAATCAAGGGATGAGAAGCGAACAATTCACAAGTTGGGAAAGCATATGCCATCTTCAGGAGAAGCGTTTTGGTCCGCCGTCACTGCGGCCCGCAACCCCAAGGTCCTCAAGACCGAGGGCGGGACTTGGCACTACGTTGACGTGAGCAACATCCCTGGCGTCGAGCGACTCCCACACGCCCTCGTGGTGTTGCTCGAGAACTGCGTGAGGCGCTCCGCCACCGACGAGGACGCCGTCCGCTTTGCGAGGCAGATCGTGGACGCGGGCCTTTGCGGTAGGCAGGGAGGCGAGATCGAGTTCATGCCTGCCCGCGCGCTCTTCCAAGACTTCACGGGCGTCCCCGTCTTTGTGGACTTCGCCGCGATGCGGGACGCCATGGTCACGCGAGGGGGAGATCCCTCCAAGGTGAACCCGCACATTCCCTGCACGCTCGTTGTTGATCACTCGGTCACTGCGGACTGTACGGGCGAGGAGGATTGCGACGTCGCCAACGAGGAGCTCGAGGCCGCTCGTAATGCCGAGCGCTTCTCCTTTCTCAAATGGGCGAGCAGGTCGTTTCAAAACGTCCAGATCGTCCCCCCAGGAGGTGGCATCTGCCACCAGCTCAACATAGAGCGCTTCTGCGAGGTCGTCACAACCGACGCGATGGCCGCAGCTGACGTCGTTTGCTTTGACACGCTTGTGGGAACCGACTCCCACACGACGACCGCGAACGGCCTGGGCGTTCTCGGCTGGGGCGTCGGCGGCATCGAAGCCGAGGCCGCCGCCCTCGGTCAGCCCATATCGATGCTCGTTCCCCCCGTGGTCGAGCTCAGGCTCACGGGCAAGCTTGGTGATGCGATCTCGGGTATGGACCTCGCCCTCACGGTGGCGAAGCTGCTGCGGGAGGCTGATGTCGTCGGTTGCCTCGTCGAGGTGACGGGTCCGGGCGTAGCGGCGCTCACGCCCACGCAACGAGCCTGCGTCGCCAACATGACGCCCGAGTACGGCTCCACGACGACGCTCTTCCCGGTCGATGAAGCCGCCATCGAATACCTTAGGCTCACGGGCAGAGAGCCCGCGAGAGTCGCCCTCGTCGAGGGTTACCTCAAGGCCCAAGGCGTCTTCGGCGTGGGGGAGGGCCGCAGGTACGCCCGTACCATCGAGCTCGACCTTACGCGCGTCGTGACCTCCCTTGCCGGTCCGTCGCGCCCCCACAACCTCGTCACGCCAGCTACGCTCCAGAAGGCCTTCCGCAAGGCCGCGCTCGCCCATGGCAAAGATAAGTTCTCTGAAACCTTCGACGTCGAGGTCGCGGGTAAGCGCTTCAGACTGGGCCATGGGACGCTGGCCATCGCCGCCATTACGAGCTGCACGACGGCGACAGACCCCGCGATGATGGTCGCCGCAGGCCTCCTCGCCAAGAAGGCGCTGGAGAGGGGCTTGGCGACCAAGCCGTGGGTCAAGCGCATCCTCGCCCCCGGCAGCCATGCCACCGACCTCTTGCTCAGGAGATCGGGTCTCATCGACGACTTGTTCAAGTTGGGCTTCTACACCTGTGGTTTCGGCTGTATGAGCTGCATCGGAAACTCCGGCGAGATATCCCCCGCGCTGAGGGATCGGGCCGGCGAGATGGAGCTCACGAGCATCCTCTCGGGCAACCGAAACTTCGACGGCAGGATCTCGCCGGATGTCGCTCAGAACTACCTTACGCAGCCCGCCCTCGTGGTCGCCTATGCACTCGTTGGCTCGCTTGACGTGGATCTCTCGAGCGAGCCGGTGGGTGAGGACCCAAATGGAAGGCCTGTCATGCTCGACGAGCTTCTGCCTACGTCAGCCGAGATCAACGCGGCTCTCTCCCGGGTGCTCACGCCCGATCTCTTTATCGAGGGCGCGCGAGGCCTCCTCGACGGTTCGGCGGCTTGGGAGAAGTTCAAGGTTGAAAACTCAGCCACCTTTCCCTGGAATGAGTCCTCGACCTACATCCGTCGCGCTCCCTACTTCGAGATCGCAAGACAGCGTGACGTCATCGAGGTCGAGGGCGCGCGCGCCCTCGCACTGCTCGGGGACTTCGTCACGACCGATCATATATCGCCGGCGGGGACCATCGTCGCCGACGCACCTGCGGCAAGCTACCTGCGCGCCTGCGGCGTGGCTCAGAAGGACTTCAACAGCTACGGCAGCCGACGGGGCAACCACGAGGTCATGGTACGCGGAACCTTCGCAAATGTGCGTCTTGAAAACGCCCTTGCCAAGGGAAGGAGCGGCTGGTGGACCTTTGACATGCTCGAGGGTGCGGTCAGGCCCATCTTTGACGTCTCCCGACACTACGCTAACGAGGATATCGCCTGTGTCATCATCGCAGGAAAGATGTACGGATCGGGATCGAGTCGCGACTGGGCGGCAAAGGGACCCCTGCTTTTGGGGGTCCGTGCCGTCATAGCCGAGAGCTTTGAGCGCATCCACCGATCCAACCTCGTCCAGATGGGTATCGTCCCCCTCGAGTTCTTGAGGGGTGAGTCTGCGGCTTCGCTCGGCATCAGAGGCAACGAGACGTTCGGCCTAGAAGCCATCAACCTCACGGAGGGCCTTCCCAAACGTCAGGTCTGCCAGGTAAGGGCCACGAGGCCGGATGGCAGCGCATGTGCGTTCGAATGTCGCGTTCGTATCGACACGCCTATGGAAGGTAGGTTCGTAGCCTCGGGGGGTATCCTTCCTTATGTACTCGGTCAGATGGCCTCGTCGTGCGCCTCATCCACTCAGCATTCTTAGGAGTACGCCCGTGATCTGTCCCAACTGCAGTGCGAACGTGCCAGATGACTCGCTGCGCTGCCCCGCCTGTCGCGCCGACCTCGGTCGGACCGTCGTCATACCCAAGTTGGAGGGCAGGTGGTGCAAGAGCTGCGGATCCCTCATACCCGACGACGCCGACACCTGTCCGAGCTGTGGGTTCCCTGCGCCCAAGCCCGCCGGGCACGAGATCGTGCGGCACCCGCAGGCCCTAGCGATAGAAGGGGATGATCCTGATGACGCCACGCTCCAGGGAGAGCGTGATCCCGAGTCACCCGAGGACGAGGAGTCGCACTCCACTGAGGAGACGCACGCCATCGTGCGCATCGAGAGCGCCATCCCATCAGCACCCGTTCCAGGCAACCCCAGGGTCGATCGCGAGCATGCGCTGCGCCTGCGCACGCTCGCGTTCGCCCTTGTCGCCGCCCTCGTGTTCGTGGGCGGGGGCGTTCTTCTCATCACCCATCCCTGGGACCCGAGCGCGAACGATCCGAGGGCGAGGGCCGAGGCGGACACCTCCAGGGCGGGCTTTCCAGGTATCGTGAGCGAGCTCAAAGGGCAGGACAACAGGATAAACATCTCCACCGACATCCGGAGTGGCGATGACACCACGCTCGCCAAGCTCCAAGACGTCTATATCAAGCTTGGCGACCTCAAGAAGGAGGTCGACAAGAACGAGGAGCTCTACAGAAACGTCGCGGCGTCGGGTGACGAGTCCGCCCGCGAGCGGGGCAAGGAGGAAGCCATCCAGCTCTCGCTTGACATAAGCAACCTCATCCAGTCCATCGCCGACATCGACGTCACCTCCGGCACCTATGCGAGCGACGCCCAGAACATGTCCACGCTCGGAAACTACCTGAGAAACCGCATGGATGCGCTTACCAGGACCTGGAAGCGAGCGCTTAGGGTCAGCTCTCCCGAGAGCCACTCCGGCGAGATCCTCGGCTACCTCACGGATTCGGGCCAGGGTTCCTGGAAGAACCAGTTCGAGCAGAGCTACCCGACCATGTCGCCCCAAAAGAAGTAGGAGTTGTGCACCTGTGCGGCTGCCCTCTGCCGAATATGTGAAACAGAGACGCGGCTGATAGAATATTCTGTGCCTTGTATGGACCATAGCCATAAACGGGAGGGAATGCGATGGCTCTTTTTGGGAAAAGGCTTTATACGCCCACCTACAAGGTGAGCGGTGGCGAGGTCGCCGTCCTCGAAACCTCCAAGGGCACCATCCGCGTGAGGCTCGACGGAGAGGGCGCACCCATCCACGTCGCAAACTTCTGCGAACTTGCCACTTCTGGCTTCTACGATGGGCTCAAGTTCCATCGTTACGTCCCCGGCTTCGTCATTCAGGGCGGCTGTCCCAATACGCGCGACATGAGCCCAGAGGATGTCGCAGCGGGCAGGATCGGCCCGAGCGGCATGCCAGGTACGGGTGGGCCCGGCTACGCCATCCATGAGGAGTATACGACCAACCCGCGCAACAGCCACGTTGACGGGGCGCTCGCCATGGCACGATCGCAAGATCCCAACTCGGCGGGATCGCAGTTCTACCTTTGCCTCGGCGCCCAGCACACCCTCGATAGCAACTACACGGTCTTTGGAACGACGATCGAGGGCTTGGACGTCATAGCCACCCTTCGCGCTGGTGATGCCATCAACTCCGTGAAGATAGAGGACCGTTAGGCAGCCGGCCGCTTTGGTAGGTGAAAGTTTCAGGAGGTTAGACAGTGAACCAGCAATCATTTGAGGCGGGCAAGGCCGCCTATGGTCGCGGTGACATACTCAGAGCCGTCAGACAGCTCAGCGCCGCAAAGGAGCCTGGCGAGGTGTCCGGTTCCGTCGACCACCTCCTTGGCAACTGTTACATGAGGCTCAGCCGCTTTTCTGACGCGGCGCGCTGCTACGCCGACGCGCTCCACGACGCCTCCTACGGCCACTTTGGTGCGCTTGCCTGCAACAGGGGTCGCGCCCTTTTGGCCGCTGGTCGTCCCAAGGAGGCCGTCGCAGCACTTTCCATGGCCGTCAGCGATCACGAGTACCCGACTCCATACAAGGCCTACACCGCCCTCGGCAACGCATACAAGCGTATGGGCAACGTCCGCGAGGCGGGCGTGGCATTTAGGAACGCGGCCATCGACGAGGGCAACCCAGATCCGTCAAACTCCCTATGCGAGTTGGGCCACTGTTTCATGCAAATGGGTCGTGCGGTGGACGCCGTCGAGGCCTATCGCACGGCACTCGACTTCGCGACCCCTCGTGAGAGTCAGGGTGCCATCTACGGAGACCTCGGCCTTGCCTATGTTGCGGCCAACAAGATGTCCGAGGCTGTGGACGCCTTCGATCATGCTACCGAGAGCGGCCACCTGTTGCGCCCCGAGGTGCAGGTTGCCTACGATGCCGCCAAGAAGGCCGTGGCTGCCCTGCAGGGCGGCGGTCCCTCCGAGACGGACGCGTTTCTTGCGGCTGCGGGATATGGCGGTGGCATCGACCCGCTCGATCCCACCGGTGCAACCGGTGAGGTCATACCGTCTCCCGAGGACACGGGCTTTTTCTCGGTCACCGAGGAGGAGATCGTCGCCAACGCCAAGAAAAACCGCAAGATTCGCCGCAAACACAGGCACCGCGGCCTCAAGGTCCTCCTGGTCCTTGTCTTGCTGCTCGTCCTCGCCGCAGGGGCTGCCGGGTTCTTGTACTACAAGGGCTATGGCTGGCCCACCCAGGCATCTGTCGTCGAGAAGCTCTTCAAGGACAACGCAGCTGGCGAGGATGTGGCGCCCCTCTTTGCCTCGAGCGTCTCAAGTGCCGAGAGGGCCCAGATGAAGTCGACCCTTCCCGTCTCACTGAACAACGTGACGATCGACAACGTCGAGCGATCAATGAGTTCGACGACGGTCATCGCGACGGTCAAGCTCTCGTCCGGTGGCGAGCAGAGGTACCAGCTTACGCTCACACGTGACGGCATAGGCTGGCAGGTAAGTTCGGTCGACTACGTCTTTGACTCCCAAGAGGAGGGTTCAGCGACCATTGACACGAACACCTCGCCAGAACCTGCGGGATCGAGTGGCTCCTCGAGCTCCACAGAATCCGGTGCAACTACGGGTACCATCTCAACAACGAACAATGAGACCTCGGGCGAATAGAATCTTGACGAGCGTTAGGTTCATGCGATTGGAAACAGCCAATGTCGATTATCGACTCGTTCTTTGGTGAATACGACGGAGACCTGGCCATTGACCTGGGTACAGCAAATACCCTTGTCGCTGCGCGGGGTCAGGGCATCGTTCTTAACGAGCCCTCCGTCGTCGCGATCGACCAAAGCGCGGACCGTGTCTTGGCTGTGGGCGCGGATGCGAAGCGCATGATAGGAAGGACCCCTGGCTCCATCATCGCCGAGCGTCCCCTTAAGGACGGCGTCATCGCGGACTTCGACGTCACCGAAGTCATGTTGCGCTACTTCATCGAGAAGGCGCGCGGCACGCGCCGCTACCCTTGGTCACCGAGGCCGCGTGTCGTCGTGTGCGTTCCCTCGGGCGTGACCTCAGTCGAGAAGCGCGCCGTCTTCGAGGCGACAATATCTGCGGGTGCCCGCCAGGCCTATCTCATCGAGGAGCCCATGGCGGCTGCAATCGGGGCCGACCTGCCGATTGAGGACCCGACTGGCTCCATGGTCGTGGACATTGGTGGCGGCACGACTGAGGTCGCCGTCATCGCCATGGGTGGCATCGTCGTCTCACAGTCCATCAGGACGGCGGGAGATGAGTTCGACCAGACGATACTCGAGCATGTTCGTGACGCCTACAACCTCTCCATCGGTGAGAGGACCGCAGAGGACATCAAGATAAAGGTCGGGTCGGCCGCACCTTTGGTGGAGGAGCTCGACGTCGAGGTCAACGGTCGAGATGTCCTGTCCGGCATGCCCAAGTCGGTACGCATCGAGTCCGAGGAGATCCGTCGCGCGCTCGACAAGCCGCTCGATGAGGTGACGAAGGCCGTCAAGGACGCCCTCGACGTCACGCCGCCTGACCTCGCAAGCGACCTCATGTACTACGGCGTTCTGCTCACAGGTGGGGGTGGTCTGCTCAGGGGCCTTGATCAGCGGCTGCGTGACGAGACAGGCGTGCCTGTCAACGTGAGTCCCACCGCACTGGAAAACGTCGTCAACGGCTGCGCCAAGGTGCTCGAGGCCAACGCGCTCACGGGCGGCTTCGTGCAGAGCGCCAGTCAGTAGGGTGGCATGGCGCGCTTAGCTGGCGTGGACCAGCCCACGCCTGGACTACGTAAGAGCGATTCGGATTCTGGTGCCAGGCTCTTCGTCTTCCTCGTGGTGCTCTCTCTCGTCATGTTTACGATGAGCGCCCGCGAGAGTGGCTCCGGCTTCTTTACGACACTGCGCGGCGGCTTCATGACTGTCACGACACCTCTTCGCGTCGTTGGCTCAGCTCTCACGACGCCCTTTCAGGCCCTTGGGAACGTATTCTCTAACCTCACAGCAACCCAAGAGACGCTCTCGGACCTTCGGGAGGAGAACGAGCGGCTCTTGGCCAAGAACGCAGAGCTCCAAGAAGAGGCTCAGGCCGCAAAGAGGCTTCAGGACCTCTTGGGGCTTCAGAGCAGCTATAGCCTGCAGTCAACGGCAGCTCGCATTATCTCCACCTCGACCGACTCGTGGAGCAGGACGGTCGTTATCGACAGGGGCAGCTCCTCGGGTCTCGCGATCGGCATGCCGGTGACCAACTCGAGCGGCGCCATCGGTCAGATCATCGAGTGTGGCCCCACCTCCGCCACCGTGAGGCTCATTGCAGACGAGAACTCGTCCGTCTCGGCACTGGTGCAGTCGAGTCGTGCCCAGGGTGTGCTCAAGGGCTCTGCGGGCGGCACGCTCCACCTGACGCTCATCGCCACCGATCAATCGGTATCGGTGGGAGACAGCGTCGTGACAAGTGGGCTTGGCGGCGTCTATCCTAAGGGATTGCCCTTGGGAAGGGTGCTCTCCGTCAACAAGAACGACGGCGATCTCTACTACACCATCGTCGTCGAGCCGCCCTCTTCGGCCGAGAGCTTCGAGGAGGTGCTCGTCATCACCTCGCTCACGGAGAACCAGAAGGCGAGCTCAGAGGACATCGCGAAGGCGGACGATCAGGACAGCTCGCTGACAGGCGGTTCGGGTGACTCGACGTCCACACCGAGCGACTCTGGATCGTCTGGTGCGTCGGACCGAGCGGAGGGCTCGTCAGCCTCCGATCGACAGAGCACTCGCTAGCGTTTCGGTAGGAGGTGTCCATGCAGGTAAACAACACACACAAACATAGACGTGACAGCGCGGCCCTCGCTGGCGTGTGTCTTGTCCTTCAGATCGCCGTTGCGCCCTATCTTGCCGTAGGCAATGGTCACATCAACTTCGCCCTTATCTTCTGCGCCATCGTCACCCTAACGGTGGGAGGCAGCTGGGGCGTGCTGTGCGGCTTTCTCTCGGGCCTTGTCTTCGACCTCAGCACGACCGGACCGGTCGGCCTCATGGCCCTCCTGCTCACCAGCGCAGCCTTCGTCATGGGCATGGAGTCCCGAAATCGTCTCCAGGACGACTCCTCCGCCGCCATGATCCTCTTCTTCATGACCTGCCTTGCCGTGAGCGTCTCCTACAACCTGGCAATGTTTCTGGTAGGTGAGGCTCACTCTGTGGTCGATGTGCTCTTCTTGAGGAGCCTTCCCAGCTTCATTCTGACCTCTGTGGCCTTCCTACCCTTTGCCTGGCGCTACTCCAAGGGCTCGTCGCATACGCTGAGCATGGGCGTGCCCACCAAAAAGCGCAGTGGAAAGTATGGCGCAGGAACCTCTTAGGTGAACACTCATGAATCCCGTGATCATCATCATCGCAGTCTTGGCAGTCATCCTGGTCTGCCTCATCGTTGCCTTCATCCTCCTGGGCAGGGGCGACAGCCGCTTCACCTTTGACATAGGCGGCAGCGTCCCCACGGCGGCGGGCGGAGGGGACAGCTCTACCGAGACGGGGTTCAAGAACAGGCTTCTTGGCCTTAAGGTCTTCGCGGGAACCGTTATCGGGGCGCTTTTTGTCAGACTTTGGAGCATGCAGCTCGTCTCCGTCAACGACTACAGCGCCAAGGCCGAGAGTAACAGAACCCGAACTATCCTTGTCTTCGCACCCAGAGGCCGTATTCTCGACCGCAATGGAAACGAGCTGGTCACCAACCGCCCGAGCCTCTGCGTCGTCGCGAAGTCTGACGTCGCTGCTAATCCCATCGAGGTCAAGCTTTTGGCCAACTTGCTCGGCATGCCATCCATGGCCGTCAAGCACAAGATAGAGAATGCCAGTGAGGGAGCCCAGAGCCTGAGGACGGTGGCCGAGGACGTGTCAAGGCGTGTCGTCGCCTACATCGGCGAGCACACCTATCTCTTCGACGGGGTCCAGATCGCCCAACGGACCCAGCGACTCTACCCCAACGGAAACCTCGCCGCGCACGTCTTGGGCTACACTGGTCCGATCACCACCGACCAGGTAAAGAACATGGACGAGGCATCGGGGGGCTCCATACGCTATGAGCTTGGCGACATCGTCGGGCAGTCGGGCATCGAGCGTCAATATGAGAGTATCCTACAGGGTATCAAGGGCGAACAAGTTGTCTACGTCAATGCCAATGGCGACGTGCTCTCCACATCGAGCTCGGTCGAGTCTCAAGGCGGCTCCGACATCACGCTCACCCTCGACAAATCCATCCAGAGGGCAGCGGAGGAGTCCCTTGCAAGCAACATCCAGAGGTTGTATAAGCTCGGTCGCACCGACTGCCACGGCGGTGCCGCGATCGTGATCGACGTGACCAACGGCGACGTGCTCGCTATGGCAAGCCATCCCACCTACTCGCCTAACGTCTTCGTCGGGGGCATCTCGAATGACGATTGGAACGCGCTCTCGTCCGAGAGTTCCCACAATCCCCTGCTCAACAGGGCCATTGCAGGGCAGTATCCCTCTGCTTCGACGATAAAGCCGCTCACGACCTTCGCGGCCCTCAACTTCGGCATCGCGACCACGGACTCAAGCTACTATTGCTCGGGCTACTGGACGGGCTTTGGCAGGGCATCAGGCCAGTACTGCTGGAAGAAGACGGGTCATGGTGGCATAGGCCTGCAGGGAGGCATCACCTATTCCTGTGACGTCGTCTTCTACGAGATCGGCAAGGGCTTCTTCTACTCTGATCATCCCGATGGTATGCAGGAGACATTCAGAAAATGGGGGCTTGGAGCCAAGGAGGGTATCGACTTGCCCGGTGAGGCCACAGGACGGGTGCCTGACGCGCAGTGGAAGGCAAGCTACTATGCGAACTCAAGCGAGGACGACAGGGCCTGGAAGGGCGGAGACTACACCAACCTCGCCATCGGGCAGGGGGACCTATTGGTGACGCCGCTTCAAATGTGCTGCGTCTATGCGGGTATCTCCACCAAGGGCACCATCTGGAAGCCGCATCTGTTAAAATCCGTCGATGCTGCTGTGGGATCAGGGTCAGTCATCGATCACAAGGACGCGCTCACGTACCAGGTCGAGGAGAGGCCAGCGTACCTCGACTTGGTCCACGCAGGTCTCAAGGGCGTCATCTACGAGGAGTCAGAGGCGCAGACGTCCCACTTCGTCACGCTTCCCGTGACGGTGGCAGGCAAGACCGGCTCAGCCCAGACGCCCAAGAGCCAGCCCGACGGCTGGTTCATCGCCTATGCGCCCTACGATGACCCTAAGTATGTGATTGCGGCGGCCATTGAGTATGGAGGCTACGGTGCGGAGGGGGCCATGTATGTCGTACGCGACATCCTTGGAGAGATCTATGGTAGCCCCGATACCTCGACCGCACAGGACACGAGCGCGGTGAGATAGGGTCATGGCACAGTCACAGAACAACATGGGTGCAGCCCTCGGCTCGATCATGAGGGGGATGGGTGGTGCCATCGGACAGGTCATGAGCAAGAACCTGCGTAGCCCCCGCGCAGGTGCGAGCGCACGAAACCGGTCGAACTTCTATCGCCCGCAGCTCTTGTCCGCCCTCGCCTTGGTGGGCTTTGGGGCCCTTGTCATCTGGACGGCGTCGCTCTCGATCTCAGAGGCCTCGTTCTTCCGTCAGTGCTTGGGCATCGCGCTCGGTCTCGCCGCAGCCCTCGTCATGTGGCGCTACGACTACCGCGTGCTCGCCAACACGACAAAGGCGCTACTCATCGCCGACGTCGTCCTCATGCTCCTGCCGCTCGTACCAGGCCTGAGCCATACTGCTAAGGGTGCGACGGGCTGGGTCAAGGTGCCGTTCTCGACATTCACCTTTCAGCCTTCCGAGTTCGCCAAGCTTGTCACCATCTACCTCATGGCGGCCCTAGGAGCGGAGTACAACGGACGCATCGAGGCCCTCAAGGACTACATGAAGCTCTGTGGCATCCTTGTTATCCCGTTTCTGCTCATCTTGCTTCAACCGGATCTTGGAACGGGGCTCATCGTGCTCGTGACGGGAGCCTCCATCATCATCTGTTCCGGTGCCAAGAGGAGATGGGTCGTCGTAACCATCGCGTGCATAGTCCTCTTCGCAACTGTCGTCGTTGTGACGTCCATGACGCCTGGCCTACCTCATCTGCTCAAACCCTATCAGCTCAACCGCCTCATCGTGTTCGTGGACTCCTCGGTGGACCCGTCGGGCAATGGCTACAACCTCCAACAGGCAAAGATTGCCGTGGGGTCGGGTGGGCTCCTTGGCAAGGGCATCGGTCACGCCAGCCAGGCGGGTAGCGGCTTTCTGCCAGAGGCACACACGGACTTCGTGTTCGCGTTTCTTGCCGAGGAGTTTGGTTTCATTGGCTCGGCGCTGCTCCTAGGCCTCTTTGCTATCCTCATCTTCTCGACCATCACGCTCGCTCAGCGGGTGGAAGCACCCTTCGGCAAGCTCGTGCTCGTTGGTATCGCCACGATGTGGTCTTTTCAACTCTTGCAGAACGTGGGAATGTGCATCGGTATCATGCCCATTACCGGCATTCCGCTTCCCTTCATAAGCTATGGCTCCTCCTCTATGCTGACCCAGCTCATGGCGGTCGGGATGGTGCAGTCCGTGTGGAACCACATCCCGAAGACCGCCTAACCATGGGTTTTGGCAAACTAAGCACCCGCAAGGAGATCAAATGACTCGAAGACCTGCGTTTTTCAGCTTCGACCTCGCAGAGACCCTCAATGCCGGCAGACAGGCAGAGATGAGACGCACCCAGAACTTGTGCGTGACGATCTTCGTGTCTGCGCAGGCCGACACCACTCTCGTTATGGCTATCAAGAACGCCTTCGTGCCAGAGCTCACGAGCTCGACGGTCGTCGTACGCCCGCTCGAGCCGGGGTCGATGCCACCTGTGGACTCTGACCTTTGCGTCGTGGTGCCCGATGACGGGGGGGAGCTTGCGCTGCGTTGTGCCCGCTCCTCTGCTGACGTCGGTGTTCCCTGCCGCGTGATTGTGGAGACAAGCCTCGAGGTCCACGACCTTGGGCCTGACGGGGCGAACGGCCTCGCGGGCTACATCGTCGCCTCTGACCCCCAGGCAGCACTTACGGAGTTTGCGGACTGGGTGATACGGGCCTGTCCCGACACAGGTCTTGCGCTTGCCGCCAACTTTTCGTTCTTGCGTCCCGCCAAGATATCGGAGATCATAAGACGCTACTCTAAGGAGAACGCGCTCATCGGTGCCATATCGCTTATCCCCGGGGCAGATCTGCCCATCATGACCGTAAACCAGTTCAGGATGGCGTTCGAGATCGCTGCTGCCTGTGGCGTGCGGCTCAGGATCACACGCATCACAGACCTCGCGGGTATTCTCGGTGCCGGCTTTGCCTATCGCTCTCTTGCCCGATCGCTCGTCAGCGCCATCCCGATCGTTGGCTGGGCTATCAAGGGCGGCGTCGGCTATCTGGGCACCCAGACGACCGGTCACGCGCTAGCACTGCGCTACTGTGGGAGCGCGGGTGCAAACAGCCGGCCTTGAACGTGACCGAAACGTTCAGGGGGTTCTCGGCACAGCGTTCACTGCCACTCGACGTCGAGCGTACCGAAACGGTGCGCTCAGGCCCGAGTGGCAGTGCCGACCACGCGGGGCTGCACGCTCAGGGCCGAGTGGC
>ERZ772874.118-NODE-118-length-40749-cov-6.030422_pt1 | contig 40749 bp, 24 predicted proteins | sample MGYA00580586_ERZ772874 | MGnify/ENA primary metagenome ERZ772874 (study PRJEB29015, sample SAMEA2737952) | human oral metagenome | biome: human oral; feature: human-associated habitat; material: dental | place: China | collected 2154 ... | reverse complement strand
CGGGCGGCAGGCGCGAACCGGCCCGCCGGCCGCAGCGGCGACGCTAGCCTCCTGCGGCGCCGTAGCCCCGATAGCCCCCATACCCGCCTTGTCCGCCGTAGTTTCTGCGGCCTCCGTACCCGCCTTGCTGTCCGCCGTAGCCGTTTCTGCCCCCATTTCTGTAGGCGGGACCGTTGGAAGGCTCCTCGGAAGGCGGTGCCGGCGTCGGCGTCGGATGCGCCGGCGGATCAGGCTCGTCTTGGTCCGTGGGCCCGGGTGACGGATGCTTGTGGTCATCGTCGTCCGTCGAACTCGTCGTCGGCTCGGGATTCTTTGTCGTCACACTCGGGGTCGGCGTCGCGGTGGGGGCGGCCGTGCGGGTCGGCGTCGGCGTCGCGCTCTTCTTCTTCGTCGGGGTGCGGCTGTCGCCGTCGGACCTCTTCGGCACGTACGAAGGCTTGGCAAACTTCTCAACCTCCATGCCCGCCGTGGCCTTCTTCATATACCGAAGCCATATCTCGGCGGGGAACGACCCCCCTCCGATGCCGTAATAGTACTTGCCAAAGGGAGTGAGAATTTCCTCCTTGCCGTTTGCGCCGATCTGGTACATGTCCACAACCGTGACCATTTGCGGGACATATCCGATGAACCATGCGGACCACGGCCCCGACGACGTCCCCGTCTTGCCGGCGACCGGCCTGCCGAGGCTGCCCGCAGTCGAACCGGTTCCGTCGCTCTCGGTCACCGATTGCAAGGCGTAGTTGAGCTGGTTCATCGTCTCCTTTTCGAACGTCCGCTTTCCAGCCGTCGGCCCCTTGTACTTGGACTGACCCTTTCTGTCCTCGACGGCGCGCACAATGTGCGGGGTGGTGGTCACCCCTTGATTGGCGAAGGTCGAATAGCTTTTGGCCATGTCGATCGGGCGGGGCGAGGCCGAACCCAGGATGTTCGTCAGGTTGTTGTCCAGTCCCGGGGTCGAATCGGGAATCCCAGACTCGACAGCCGCCTTCCTGGTGTTCGCCGGCCCCACGCTGTCATTGAGCTGGGCGAAGACGGTGTTGACCGAGTGCTTCGTCGCCGTGACGAGGTCGATCCGGCCGCGGTCCTTTCCGTCGAAGTTCTGAACGGTCACGGAGCCGTTGTAGAACGTCCTGGGAGTCTTCGAATCGTATGTCTTTGACAGCGAATAGTCCTTCTGGAGCGCGGCGAGCAAACCGAAAGGCTTGAAGGTGGACCCCGCCTGCGCGCGGTCCTGCGTCACCGAGTTGCGCTGGCGCTTGAGGTAGTCCGCACCGCCGTACATCGCATAGATTTCGCCGTTCCGCGGGTCAACGGAGACGAGGCCGACGTAATTGTTCTTCGGCCGATCCTTGGGCAGCCCGTTGACGGCGGCCACCGCGGCGTCCTGCTTGTCCTTGTCGATCGACGTCACGATCTTCAGACCGCCCTGATTGAGGTCGTCGAGGGTGAACTTGCCGCTCGCAAGAAGCTCGTTGCTCACCGCAGAAAGGAGATATCCGTTGGGGCCCTTGAAGGCCGTGGCCTGTTTGCGCTCGATCGTCTCGGGGAACTTCTGGGCCTGCCTGTCGGCCTTGGTCAAGTATCCCTCGCCGACCATCCGGTCGAGGACGCGATCCCACTTTTCCTTCGCTTTTTGGGGATTGACGGCGGGATCGTAGATCGTGGGGCCGGGGATGATGCCGACGAGCATCGCCGCCTGCGAAACAGAGAGCTTGCTCGCGGGAATGCCGAAGTACTTCTGGGAGGCCACTTCGATCCCGTAGGCCCCGCGCCCAAAGTAGATGGTGTTGAGATAGTTTTCGAGGATCTGGTCCTTGGACTGCTGCTTGTCGATTTTTATGGCGAGGATGGCCTCTTTGATCTTGCCCAAGTACCCTTTCGTGCTGCCGAGGTAGTAACGCTCGACGTACTGCTGGGTCAGGGTGGAGCCGCCCTGCCTCGGACCGCCCTTGATGTTGTTGACGAGCGCGCGGAAGATGCCCTTCGGGGAGACGCCGTTGTTCGTGTAGAAACTCGAGTCCTCGGAGGCCACAAGGGCGTTCGAAAGGTGCTTCGGCAGCGTCTTCAATTTGACGGGTTCGCGTTCGTAGTCCGCGAATGTCCCCATCTTCGTCACGCCGTCGGAATAGTAGACCGTGGTGGTCTGCGCCAAGGCGAAATCGTCCGGTTCGGGAATCTCCGTGGTGGCGTACAGCGCCACGAAAGACCCAACGAGCAAGGCGAACATTGAGACGAAGGACGCGAGGACGACCCTCCAGCTGGGGATCCACCGATGAATCGGGCCGTATCCCCTTCTGGGATAGTTCCAGCCGCGCTTGCGCTTGGGCTTCCCTTTGCGTCCTTCGGCGTGCTCGGTCGCCTCTGCGGAACGCTCCTTCGTCAACTTGTGCGAAGTTGCGTGTGTGTCCTTGTTTCCCCGCACGTTTCCGGTAGTGGTGGGCATCGGACCTCCCGTGTTCTCCCTCGGAATCGAAACGGTTCCGTGAGGCACCTAGTATATAGAGGACTGTTTGGCTTGTTTCTTAGATTATCTTGAATGTTCATCCTGCGCAGCCTTGGCTGAGGACGGCGCAGAGCTTTCTCAACCTCCGGACTCTCCGCTTTCTGGGGCCGATTTGCGCCGCAATCTCACCTTGGAACGGCGCAATTCGGTTTTCGGACGCTCCGATTCCGAGTGTTCGTCGAGTTCAGCGGACATAAAGTCGACGAAGTCGTCGTCGGCGGGGTTCTCGACGTCGTAGAAGCCGCTGTCATAACGTTTTCTCGCTTCGGACTCGGGGATGACGAACACTTCGAGCCATCTGGTCTGAACGCTCGAGTCGATGAGAAGCGCCTTCGCGAAAAGCGTAAGCGGGACGGCCAGAATCGCCCCGAGGGGGCCGATGACGACGGTCCAAAAAAGAAGCGAAAGGAAAGTGACGGTTGTCGACAGGCCGACGGCGTCGCCCGTGATCTTCGGCTGGAAGATTCCCTGGATCACGGAGTTGATGACGCTGTAGGCGATCACCACCCACAGGGCCGTGAGCCAGCCGGAATCGAGCAGCCCCATGAGCGCGGGCGGCACGAGGCCGATGACGAAGCCGATGTTCGGTATGTAGTTTGTGACGAAGCTGAATATCGCCCACGCCGCCGGCATGGGGACGTGGAGGAAGGCCAGGACGATCCCGTTGACAACCGCGACGATCGCGCCGAAGATCGAGGAGACGATCCAGTACTGGCGGACCCGCCCTTCGAAGCCTTCGAGGGCGTCGTGGAAATGCGAATCGTGTTCGTAGACGATCTTCGAACGGAACTTCATCGTCATCGTGTCGACAGTGATGAAAAGCATCGACAGGGCGATCATTCCGAGCAGGCTTCCCGCGGAGGTCAAGTATTCGAGGATGGTGGTGACCGCGGTGACGACCTTGTCGAAATCGAGGTTGTCGAGCAGGTCTTTGGAAAGCTTGCCCGAAGAGAGGTTGTACTTTTCAGCCAGATCGACGACGTTCTGGACGAGGCCTTTGAAGCTCCCCGAGTAGCTTTGGAGAGTTTCGGGAAGGTCGATGAGGGACCACACGGTCAGGCCGACCATCCCCAGCAGGAAGCCGAACAGGGCGGTCATCGTGAAGATGGCCGAAAGCCAGGGCGGAAGCCCCTTGCGTATGAGCCACCTGTGAATGGGCCGCACGGTGAGGACGAGCGTGAGCGCAAAGAAGGCCGGGCCGAACAGATTGCTGACCTCGTGCAGACCGATGCAGCCGAACGTCGCAAGGGAGAGGACGATGAGCGCCTTCATGCCCGCAGGAAGGGTTCGCCCCCGGTCTTGCGCGGCGTGCTCCGCCAGGATCTTGCGCACTGTCGACTCGACGTTCCTGCCCGACCCGCCGTCCGCTTCAGCCGACTTCGACGGCGCCCCCTCCGACGAAGCCGTCTGAGAGCCGGGCAAAGGCTCTTCATCCTGCGAGGCCATCTAGGCTCTACCCTCCTCGATCGTGTACATCTAATCTAGTCTGCCCTATGGACAGCGCGCCACAGCCGTCAATGTGCGAAAACAAGCGCGTGTCACACTTCTTCGGCCGCTTTTTGGGCTTCGCTTTCCCCGCTTGGGGCTTCGCTTTCCCCTTCTCAGTCTCCAGTCGCCCGGCGGCCTGTTTCCTCATCCTGAGGATCAGTTTCCCCCTCCTGGGGGCCGGGCTTTCCCGCAGGAAGGCCTGCCGCATGAGAGCCTGGCTTTCCCGCAGGCGGGTCTGGCTTTGCCGCAGGAGGGCCTGCGTCCCTGGGATTCCCGCCGAGCCGCGCCATGGCCCAGAAGAAGACGAGAGCGAGGATCCAGACAAGCGCGAACAGCGCCGTTTGAACGTCGCGCGACCATCCGACGTCGGGAAGCGCGACAAGTCCGACCCCCGCCGCCGCGCACACCCCGAGATTGAACAAGACGTCGTACAGGGCGAAGGCGCGTCCGCGATAGGCGTCGGAGGCATCGGACTGCACGATGGTGTCGACGGCGATCTTCACGCCCTGCACCCCGAGGCCGACGAGGAACGCCCCGACCGCCAACGTGCCCGTCCTCGGGGCGAGGACGAGCGTCGCCTGGCCCGCAGATCCGCCGATGAGGCATGTGACGACCCACTGCCAGGGGGCGATCTTCTCGTGCGCAATCGGAGTGAGGACGACGGCGACGAACTGCCCTGCCACCATCGCTCCGCCGAGCGTGCCGAAGTGGGCAAGGCCCGCGTCGGCGTCGGACGGCTCGGCGAGGAGGTTCCTTGAGACGAGGATGATCGTGATGAATTCCATCTCGTACACGAATCGATGGAGGGACATCGTGGCCAGGGCCAACGCCGGGGTCCGCCGGCGGGTCAGGTAGACCGCGGCGTCAGCGAGATCGCGAACCGTCGAGCGAAAGGAGGGCGAAGCCGGCTGCGATCCAAGCCCTTCGCGCTTCGGGCCCAGCTGGTCGGGACGCAGGAGGCTCGCCAGGCAGGAGGCGGCGAGGTAGAGGAGCGCCGCGACGAACAGCGAGGCGACGTCCCGCGAGGCGCCCTCCGGCAAAACGACGCGGATGAGAAAGCCGGCGACGGCGCCGATCCCCATCGCCAGCCCGCCGAGCGTGGGGACCACGGAGTTGGCGGTCAGGAGCTCGCGTTCGCCGACGACCGACGGCAGCCCGGCCGAAAGGCAGGAAAGGAGGAAACGGCTCAAGCCCAATGCGCAGAGCGTCAGCGCGTAGACGATCCCAATCCCGGCCGATCCCCACGTGGCCGCAGCCACGCATAGCGCGAGGAGGCAGCGCACGGCGTTTCCGCACAGAAGGATCTGGCGACGTCGCCACCTGTCGAGGAGCGGGCCGAAAAAGGGGCCGACGAGGCTGTACGGGCCGAACATCACCACGATGGCCGCGGCGACCCCGGCCGCAGACGTCATGGACTGCGGGCTGAAGAAAAACAGGGAGGCCAATCCGGCCTGGAACAGGCCGTCGCCGACCTGGGAAACGAGCCGCACGCCCAAGAGCTTGCGAAAACCGGCGGACTTCGCAAGCGCCGACAGATCCTTGAGAACGCTCACGTCTCGCTCGAAGCGGAGCCTGCGGCCGGAGCGGAGTCCGCGGTTGGAGCGGACTCCCTCGCGCCTGAGTTCCGCTCGGCCCACCAGGCCAGCAGGCGACGTTCGGCTTCCTCCTCGCCGAGAGGGCCCTCGTCGAGGCGGAGGTCGAGAAGGTAATTGCGGGCGGCGCCGACTTCGGGCCCGGGCTTGAGGCCGAGAATGTCCATGATGCGGGCGCCGTCCAGGTCGGGGCGGATGGCGTCGAGCGCCTCCTGCTCGGCGAGGTCGCGGATACGCGCCGCGAGCTCGTCGTTGCCCGCCTGGAGCCTGCCGACCTTGCGGCGGTTCTGGGACGTCACGTCCGCGCGAATCAGGCGCATGAGACGCGGAAGAAGATCCCCGGCGTCGCGCACGAAACGGCGCACGGCCGAATCGGTCCACCCGGCCTCCGAGAATCCAAAGGCGCGCAGGTGAAGTTCGACGAGCCTGGCCACGTCCCTCTCCGTCTGCTTGTCGAAGCGCAGCGCCGCCATCCGCTTGGCCGCCATGCGCGCGCCGACGACGTCGTGGGCCCGGAACGTGACCGATCCGTCCTTCTCGAAACGCCTTGTGCGCGGCTTGCCGACGTCGTGGAAGAGGGCGGCAAGCCGCAGCGTGAGGTCGGGGCCCGCAAGCTCGCCTCCCAGAAGGTACGCCTCGTACTCCTTCTTGGACGCCGGGTCCTCGAGGGCGATCGCCTGGTCGACGACGGTGAGCGTGTGCTCGTAAACGTCCTTGTGGCGCCTGTGCTCGTCCACGGTGTCGCGCAGCAGGGCGATCTCGGGAAGGACGACGTCGGCCACGCCCGTGTAGACGAGCAGCTCGATTCCCCGGCGCGGCGCAGGCGAGAGCATGAGCCTTTCGAGCTCGGCCCGGATCCGCTCGGCGGAGACGATCGCGAGGCGCTCGGCCATCTCGGCCATGGCGGACATGACGTCCTCGCCGACGTCGAAGCCCAGCTGCGCGGCGAAGCGGGCCGCGCGCATGATCCGCAGGGGGTCGTCGTCAAAGGACTGGACTGCCGTGACGGGGGTTCTCAGAATCCCGCCGACGAGGTCGCCGAGGCCGCCGCACGGGTCGACCAGCTCGAGCTCGGGAAGCCGGACGGCCATGGCGTTGACGGTGAAGTCGCGCCGGGAGAGGTCGCCTTCCAGAGTGCGGCCGAAATCGACCTTCGGCTTGCGCGAGCCGACCTCGTAGGAGTCAGACCGATACGTGGTCACCTCCACAGTCATGTCGTCGCGGACGGATCCTATCGTGCCGAACTCTCGGCCGACGTCCCAGGTGGCTGCGCCCCATGACGAGAGGAGCTTCTCGGTGATTTCAGGGGGCGCCGACGTCGTCAAATCGAAGTCGTGAATGGGCAATCCGAGGAAGGCGTCGCGGACCGGCCCTCCCACGAGTGCCACTTCGTGCCCTGCATCTGCGAAAATGGATCCCAGTTCATCGATGGCCGGAGGGAGGGACCCAAGGGTCTTATGTCCCTGAGCAAGGAGGAGAGCCCGGCGGTTAACTCCGGTCGTCGCCGCATTGTGTATCGGTTCGTAGGAGGGATTCACGCGTTGCACCTTATAAGGGTGCCATGTTCGATCGTCTCTGCATACTTCCGGTGCGCCATAACCTACGTGAGAAACATGTCGACATCAGCACCGCGGCCCTCGCCTACGGAACGGCATCGGCGCAAGCGCACGCCCCGGGCCGTTTCCGCCATCCACCATCCTTATCCCGTGGTGAATGAGACGAGCGCGGGCGGCGTGGTCCTGTCCGTCAAAGACGGATGGGCTTACGTCGCCGTCATTGCACGCCGCAACAGGGGCGGCCGCCTGGAATGGTGCCTTCCCAAGGGCCATTTGGAAGGAACCGAGACCCCGGAGGAAGCCGCCGTGCGGGAAGTTTCGGAGGAGACCGGCATATCCGGAAGGGTTCTCACCCATTTGGCGAGCATCGACTACTGGTTCTCGGGCGCCGACCGCCGCGTCCACAAAGTGGTCCATCACTTCCTCCTCGAGGCGCTGTCGGGCATCCTCACAACGGAGAACGACCCCGATCAGGAAGCTGAGAAAGTCGAGTGGGTCCGCATCGACAAAGTCGGCTCGCGCCTCGCCTACCCGAACGAGCGCCGAATCGTAGCCGCCGCGCGCGCCATCCTTTCGGGGCGTGATTGACGTGAAAGGCATGAGCAGAATGACGGGCTTCGGCGACGCGAAGGCTGCGGACAAGGCGAAAGGCCTCCACGACGCGAAAGCGGCGCACAAGGCTGAAGTTGCGGACAACGCGAAAGGCGGGTCGCGCGGGGGACGATGGATGTCGGCCTTCCTGGCTGCGCTCGTCTGCCTCTCCTGCGCCTTCGCCGCTCCGGCCTCCGACGCGCAAACGGCGTCGGGCGCCCGTCCGGCGCCAATCGCGCACACGGCTTCGAGCGCACACGCCGCGTCAAGCGCTCACCTTTCGAATGCGGGCACAGCCTCGGGCCGCGGCCTAGCCTCGAATGCCCGCTCGGAGTCGGCCCCGGCGCGAATCGGCAGGCCCTCCTCGACCGCCCCGGCGGAGAGAAAGGCGCAGCCGACCGTTCGGATAACCTCCGTGGGCTCTCCGATTCTCCAGCCCAACGAGGATCTCAACGTTTCGGCGGAGGTGAAAAACCCGAGCTCGACGCCGATCACGGTCTCGGCCTCGAAGCTCGTCGCTCAAAAAAACGTCCCGGGATCGCGTTCGCAGGTGCTCGCATTCCTCCATGGATCCGGGTCCGCCCGAGGCTCGGCGGGCATGGAGACGCTCGTCGAGCGCAAAGACTCCGTCGTCGTCCCCGCCGGCTCGACGACGACGCTGACCTTCACCGTCCGGCGCTCCATGCTGCCGTGGGGCGCAACGGACGAAGACTGGGGGCCGCGAGGAGTCGAAGTCTCTGCGACGATCGGCGAGAGACGGGTCAAAGACCGCTCGATCGTCGTCATGGCGCCCACGGCCCCGGTGACGCCGATGCCGACGGCCGCGCTCATTCCGCTCACGTCTTCCCCCGCCGAAATCGCCTCGAATCCTTCCGTGAAGTCGCAGGCGGAGCATCGCACGCCGACGGTCCCAGAAAGAATCCCCCGGGCGGTCAAAGAGCTTTCGGTGCCCGGCGTGACGCTCGCCCTCGACCCGCTCATCGCCGACGTCGCCGGCGCGGATCTGACCAAGGCGCTCGCCTCCTTCTCCCGCGAGCGCGCCACCCAGCTCATTCTCACGGCGCCGGGGGATTCCGACGTCGCCGCAAGGATGCACGGCTGCGACGACGCCGGCGAGCTCAACTCGTGCGCCAAAGCCCACCTCGATGCGGAAAAGGCCCTCGCGTCGAGGGTCTCCGACGACATCTCCGCGAGGCTGAACATCGACGCCCCGCGCACCGACATCGCCCTTTTGCCGCCGCAGACCGATTCGCTGACTGCCACCGGCCTTGCCAGCGCGGGCGGCGGCCCCGCGGTGCTCTCGGGCAATCAGACTCCGATCAGGGGCAAAGGAACCACCCCGTCGGCCCGGATGCGGCTTCCGGGCACATCGACCGCCGCCCTGGCGTCGGACACCGCCATGAGCGCCGCGTTCTCCGGAACTCTCCCCGACAACGCCGACGCCGACTCGACCCCGTCGGGATCGGAGACCCTCGACGCTTTGGACGCCCGCCAGCTCGTGCTCGGTCTGTCAGCGGCCACCTACAGGGAGCGGCCGAGCACGTCCCGAGTCACTTTGATAGAAGGGGACCGCGCGGGCATGCCCTACCTCGGGCAGGGCGATCCGGCGAAGGCCTCGACGGACAGCGCCCTCAGCCCGGAGAACATGGGCGAAACGGTCCGGGCCCTGATGTCGGCGCCGTGGGTGGCGCCGACCACCGTGAGCGGCGCCTTCGACCAAAGCCCGTCGACGGTGGCTCGAAGCTCGCTTCCGGAGTATCGCTCGCCGACGGGGATGCTCACCCGCAAGGAACTCGAGCGCATCGACTCGGCGCGGAAGAACTTTGACGCGATCGTGGAAATCTCGGGGAGCAAAGCGCTGCTCAATCAGACGGTCACGGCCCGCGCCTATTCGCTGACCGGCGTCGCCTGGCGGGCTTCGAGGGACTCTCGGACGGAAGTCCTCAAGGCCTACGAAGCCGACGGACGGATCTTCCTCAAGAGCATCGCGGCCGAACGGTCCTCGACGATCAACATCATCTCCACAAAATCGGAGATCCCGATTCATGTGGGCAACTCCCTGCCGGTGTCGGTCACCGTCTGGGTCGAATTGCACTCGCGCGACCCGCGTTTGAAAGCCGGCAAGAAGGTCAAGGCGACTCTCGCGCCCAGCTCCTCGACCAAGGTCCTCATTCCGGTCAGGGCCTTCGGCTCCGGAAACATAACCGCCGACGTCAGGATCCTCAACGAGGCGGGGGCCTCTGTGGGTGTGACGAAGTCGCTACAAACTCGTGTGCGTTCCGACTGGGAAAACATCGGAACCGGTGTTTTCTTGGCTTTCTTTCTCACGCTCCTCATCGTCGGCACCGTCAAATCGCTTCGCAAGGGACGCCGTTCGCGCTCATTCAGCCCCGAAGAGGTCCGTAAGGCACGTAGAGAGGCCGCTGAAAGGGCAGCCGCCGCAAAGGAGGCTACGTGAAGGGAATTCACCTCGAATCCTCTGGCAAGGCGAGCCTGACCCTATCAAGTTTGCCCGGTAATATGGACGGCGTCGCACACGTGGTTTGGAGTTCTCGCGCGTGTCCACGAAGGGAGTGTCATGAATAGCTTCGCCCAGGCCGGCCAAGTGATCGCCGGCCGCTACAGGCTCACCGAGCCGTTCCCTGAGCAGCCGCCGTATCCCGGCGTTCGAGCATGGAACGTGGTCGACACGCTGCTCGGGACCTCGCTGCGCATCCTCGCGTTGGACCCCGACAACCCGAATGCGAGCGAGGTGCTCGACGCGGCGAGGCGCAGCTCGCTCATCGACGACCCGCACGTCGTGCGCATCATCTCCGTCGGCGAGGACCCCGCCGCCCACTACGTGGCCACCGAAATCCCGCTCGGGACGCCGCTGTCCGCCTATCTGCACGGCGTCCCTTTCGACCCCGACCAGGCGCAGGCGCTCACGGGCGAAGTCGCGAGCGCGCTGAACTCGGCGCGAGCCAGAGGGGTCCGCCACCTTCAGCTGACGCCCCAGCACATTCGGGTGGGCGTTTTGGGCGAGGTCTTCATCGACGGGTTGGGCGTCGAGGCGGCGTTGGCCAACCTTCGCGCGGATTCGATGTCCAGCTCTCAGGCAGACCGCATGGAGTCTCGGGGAATCGCTGTTCTCCTGGCCCGGCTTCTCACCGGAGACGGGCAGTCCAAGGCCGACGCCGTCCTGCGGTCCGCCGCCGAAAACGGCAGTCTGCCCGGAGCGCTGCGCAGCACGTGCACGAGAGAGCTCCGAGGATTGGGGGCGCTGTCCCCGGCTGACCTTGTTCGCGAGCTCGCCCCCTGGGGCGCCGTCGAGCCCTCGGAGTTCCCTTCCACGAAAACCTCAGGCAAATCGGCCTCGCCGTCGGCCGAGCCGGCCGCGGCGGGAGACTCTTCCGACCGCGCACCGAAGGAGGCGGACGCGAATCGGGGCAGCGAGCCGGCCGCCGGAGGGCAGGCGACCCCGGACGAAACCGGCTCTGCGCGCAGCGACATCGACCCCCTTTCCGACGATTCCGTCAAGTCCGGCGGCATGAAGCCGAAATGGTCGAGTCTGGGCGCCTTCGCGGAGGAGCACCCCGAGGCGGTCGATCCCTCGGCCACCGCCATCTTCCGTCCCGAAGACTTCGGCGACGCCCCCGAGGGGGACTACGTGAGTATCGCGGACGGCCCCGAGGCCTCCGAGGACGAGACGATCGAAACCGCAGCGGCGCAGGACAAGCGGGACAAGAAGACAGCTGAAAGCAAAAAGGCGCCGCAGGGAAAGAAGAAGGCTCAGGGCGGCAAGAAGAAGCCCGCGCAGGGAAAGAAGAAGGCGAGCGCCGACGCGGCGCGGCAAGCCGAGCTTTCGGAGACTCGAGTCGAGCTTCCGCAGACGGCGGTGTCTTTGCAGGCAACCGATCCTTCCGAATCTTTGCGGGCGGCCAATGCTCCCGATCCCGCCGCAGAAGCGGCCCGGACCGCGGCAAAGCCCTCCGGCTCTTCCGCCGCCGACGGGGCCGTCTTTGCCGAGGAGGGAAAACGGAAGGCGGACGCGGGGAGCGGCGCCGCAATGCGCGCAGGGCAGTCGGCGGATAGGCACGCCAAGGACCATGCCGCAGCGGAAGCGAACCGCATCAAAGGGAAGGGCGGATCCTCGGCGGCGAAAACGGAGGAGGCCTCCGAAATGCCGCCGTCGTTCCTGCCTCATTCGGGCAATGCGGCGGAGGCGGCCACGGTTCGCATGCCAGTCTCCTCGGGCGGCCCGGCGAAGGCGTCCGGCCGCCCGGCTCCGGCAGGTCAAACGGCTTCCGCGGCCCAGGAAGACCCCTGGCTTCTCGGCGCCCAGCCGGAGGAGCCGCTTTCTCCCGCAAATCTGGCCGGGGAGGAGATTGACAGGCCGCTCTACAATCCCTCGAAGGTCGTTGTGACGCTCGCTCTGGTGCTCATCCTCGTCGTCGGCGCCTGGGCGGTTTTCAAGTTCTTCTCCCCGACGAGCGTTTCCACGACCAAGCCCACGGCCACGAAGTCGCTGGAGCCGACCAAAGCTCCAAGCAGCGCCAAGAAGCCGACCGAGAGCCCGACGAAGAAGGAGGACCCGGACAAACTTCCCCAACCGAGCGTCTCGAGCGTTTCCCTCCTCAACCCCTACGGCGCCCAGATGGAGCCGTCCACAGTCAACGAGCAGGACAATCCCTCTCAGATCCGGTATCTGACGGATCGAAAGACCTCAACCTCGTGGCAGTCTTGGTGGTACGGGGACGCCTCCTACAACGGGAGCAAAGAAGGGATCGGCTTGGCCATCAAGCTTTCGAGCAAGGCGAAAGTGACCTCGGTCAAGATCGAATCCAAGCTTTCAGGGGGGAAGGTCGAGTGGCGCAACTCCTCGGAGTCTTCGCCCAACAGCGGCGACGTCGTCGCCGAAGGCGGGCTCAAGCCGGGATTGACCCTTTCAGCTTCGGAATCGGTGGCCACCGACACCGTCATCCTCTGGTTCCCCGAGCTGTCCAAGGAGACCGCCAAGAAGTACAGGCTCGACATTTCGGAGATCACCGTCGAGTGACGGACGGCGCGCCCCGCTGCGGAGGCGTGCGGAAGCCGGGCCTCGGCGTCGGGAATAGCGGAACCCCTCGCGCGCGTTCATTTCTCGACACCTACGAAAGGCAGACATGACTGAGAAAGTTCACGACGTCGTCATCGTCGGATCCGGCCCCGCCGGCTGGACGGCCGCCATATACACGGCCCGCGCGGGATTCGAGCCGCTGGTCGTGGCCGGCGCCCTGGAGGCCGGCGGAGCGCTCATGAACACCACCGAAGTCGAGAACTTCCCCGGCTGGCCCGATGGGGTCATGGGCCCCGACCTCATGGACAAATTCCAGGCCCAGGCGCAGAAGTTCGGCGCCTCGGTTGAGTACGAAGACGCAACAGAGCTCCGGCTCGAAGGCGGCGTCAAGACTGTCGTCACAGACTCCTCGACGTACAAGGCGAAAACGGTGATCCTCGCGCTCGGCTCGGCGTACAAGAAGCTCGGCATCGAGGGCGAACGTCTCTATTCCGGCAAGGGCGTGTCCTACTGCGCAACATGTGACGGCTTCTTCTTCAGGGACAGGGAGATCGCCGTCGTCGGAGGCGGAGATTCGGCGCTGACGGAGGCGCTTTTCCTCGCGCGTTTCGGCTCGAAGGTTCACCTGATCCACCGCCGAGACCAGTTCCGCGCGTCGAAGGTGCTGGCCGACCGCGTCGCGGCCGAGCCCAAGATCGAGGTTCACTGGAACAAGACGGTCTCCGAGCTTTCCGGCGGCGAGACACTCGAATCCGCCACGCTCGCCGACACCGTCACGGGCGAAACCTCGGTGCTCCCCGTCGCGGGATTCTTTGTGGCGATCGGCCATGACCCGCGCACCGCGCTCGTTCGCGACGAAGTCGCCTTGGACGGCGCCGGGTACATTTTGGTCGACGAGCCCTCCACCCGCACGAACGTCCCCGGAGTTTTCGCGGCCGGCGACGCCGTCGATCACACGTACCGCCAAGCCATCACGGCGGCAGGCTCGGGAGCTCGCGCCGCGCTGGACGCCCAGGCGTACCTCGAAAACCTGCGCGGCTGACCGGAGACTTCCGCGTCGCACGCCAGCTTCCGGCGTCGCCCCTCCGAATTCTGTCGGAGGCGCGTAGCATCATATGAGTATGTCTCAAGCCTCCGCTTCCAACGCCCGCAAAGCTCGCGGAGCCTTTTTCACTCCCGCTCCGATCGCGCGGTTCATCGTCGATTGGGCAGTGCGCAGGGCGGGTGACAGCGTCCTCGATCCTTCGTGCGGCGACGCCGCCTTCCTTGCGCCGGCCGCGATGAAGCTTCTCGAGCTTTCCTCGGCGCGGCCGGTCGAGGCCTGCGTTCGAAGGCCCGCGATTGGCGAAGGGCAAGCCGCCCGCGAAGAGAGGGAAATCTGCGAGGAGAGGCCTGTCGGCGAAAAGTTCGCAGTCTGCGAGGCAGCGGCCTGTGAGGCCGAGCCCCGTGAGATCCGAGTCGATGGAGTGGACGTCGACCCTCCGAGCGCGGCGGCGGCCCGCAAACGCGTCGGCGCGCTCGGTGCGCGCGCGCGTGTCCTGGTCTCCGATTTCTTCGCAATTCCGGCCGAAGCCCGCTATGACGCCGTCGTAGGCAATCCTCCCTACGTCAGGTATCAGGGGTTCGCGGGCGCCTCGCGAACCGCCGGCAGAGAGGCAGCCTTGCGAGCGGGGGTGTCCTTGACGGCGCTCGCCTCGAGCTGGGCGCCCTTCGTTGTCCACGCCTGCCAGTTTCTCGTGCGAGGGGGCAGGCTCGGCTTCGTTCTTCCCGCGGAACTGCTCAGCGTCAACTACGCAGCCCCCGTTCGCCGTTTCCTTTTCGACAGCTTTTCGAGCATCGAACTGGTCCTTTTCGAACGCCGGGTGTTCGACGAGGCCCAAGCCGACGTCGTCCTCCTGCTGGCCGAAGGATACGGAGGCTCGACATCGCACGCCGCAGTCCGCCAGGTCCGCGACGAGAGCGATCTGGCCGCCGCGTCTCCGCGTCCGCGCGCGGCCCGCGGCGAAAGGGCGTGGGCGCCCGCCGCCCCGGAAGCCAAATGGACCGAGTTGCTCGCGCCAGCCGCCGCGCTTGCCGACCTCGACGAACTGCGCGATTCTTCGGCATTGACGCCGCTCTCCGAGTGGGGCGCGGTCAAACTCGGAGCAGTCACCGGAAACAACGGCTATTTCACGCTTTCACCCTCTCGCGCCCGCGAGCTTGGCTTGGATCGCCGCGACCTGCTCAGGATCAGCCCGGCGGGAAGCTCCCATTTGCGTGGGCTGTCTCTCACATCAAGGGCGTTGGCGGCTCTGGGAGAAGAAGGCCGAGGAACGCTGCTTTTCAGGCCGCGAACCCCTTTGTCCGCCGCCGCACGGCACTACATTCGCGCGGGCAGCGAAACCGGCGTCGACCTTGCATACAAATGCAGAGTGCGGGACCCGTGGTACATCGTCCCGCTCACGGCCGTCCCAGACCTTTTCTTGACGGCGATGAATGCCGAAATGCCGCGCCTCGCGGCCAACAGCGCCCGCGTGCGCCATCTCAATTCCGTCCACGGAGTCTGTCTGGCGGAAGGACTCCGCCGCTTGGGAACGGAGCTGCTTCCCCTGGCCAGCCTCAATTCTGCGAGCAGGCTCAGCGCCGAGCTCTCCGGCCGCAGCTACGGAGGCGGCATTCTCAAACTGGAGCCCGGCGAAGCCCGCGGATGGCTCGTCCCTTCGCCCACGCTCATAAGCGAGCGGTTTGAAGAACTGCGGTCGATCAAAGCCTTGGTCGCGCGGGCTCTGCGGCGGGGCGAGCTGTCCCGCGCAACCGAAATGGTCGACGCCGCCCTCGGACTGGCGAGCGCAAAGCCGGGCTCGCCCGAATCCGGCGGCCTTTTCGCGGCTGCCGCGGCTCTGTCGCGTCGGCGCATGGACAGAGGGAGGAAGCGTGGCCGCTAAAGCCGAAGAAGCAAGAACCGAGGAAGTTGGAACTGGGTCAGAAGGCCGACCGCGTTATGCGCTCGTTTTCGCAACGGCACGCTGGTGCGAGCCCGCCGTTCCCATGCGCGTCATCTTCGACGAGGTGGTCCGCGACCTCGAACGCAGAGTCGTCGAGGCCCACCGCAGGGTCGGTTTGCTCGCCGACGGAAACCTGCCCCTAAATGACGTCTCGCCGCCCGCCGGGTCCGACTCGCTTCTCACTTCGGCCTTCTCGCGCATCGCAGGCGTGCGCGGCGTCGTCCTTGACGTCGACGAAGTCGACGCGGTCCTTGCTTCGAGGGCCGACGACGCCGCATCTGGCCGCCCTCCCGATCCCGCTTTCGAGCTCGATCCGCTCTTTTCCCGCGCTTTCGCTGAAACGATCGACTTTGTCCCCATGATCGTCCTCATGCGGGAAGGGAACCGGTCCACAGCGGGCGAGGAACTGGTGCGCTTCGCCGGTCAGTTGCCGAAGCTTCACATTCGCGACCGGATTCTCGAAGCGCTCTGCAGCGACCTTCTTCCTCCGGCTGCGTGAGTCCGGCCGATCCGTGGCAAACTTAGAAGGGTCGCACTCCCGGCGGGAACGCGTCCGGAAACCGGGGTGCGCACAGTCGACCAAGGAGACGCCATGAGCGACAAGCAGAGGAACGCCGGCCGACGGGCGAGCGCCAATCGCGCCGCCGTTGCCACCGGCACACGCCTGGACCCCTGGTACAACACCTACGCCGACCGCGCGCTCGGAATGAGGCAGTCCGAGGTTCGCTCGCTTTTTGCGGTGGCAAACCGCCCCGAGGTCGTCTCGCTCGCGGGAGGCATGCCCAACATCGAAGGCCTGCCCCTCGAGTTCCTCGCGGAGATGAGCAGCCGCCTTCTGCGCGACCGCGGCGCGTCGATCCTGCAGTACGGCTCAGGCCAAGGATCCGATGAATTGCGCGAGATGATCGTCGAGGTCATGCGCCCCGACGGCATTCGCGGACACGCCGACGACGTCGTCGTCACCACTGGTTCCCAGCAGGCTCTCGACCTCATCTCTCAGATTTTCATCAACCCGGGCGACGTCGTCCTTGCGGAAGCCCCCTCGTATGTCGGGGCCCTCGGAACTTTTCGGGCGTATCAGGCGAACGTCGTCCACGTTTCGATGGACGCCGAGGGCCTCATTCCCGAAGAACTCGAGCGCGTCATCGACGAGCTCGAGGCCGAGGGCAAACCGGTAAAGTTTCTCTACACGATCCCCAATTTCCACAACCCGGGCGGGGTGTGCCTTTCGGCCGAGCGCCGCCCGCGCATCGCTGAAATCTGTCAACGTCGTCGCGTTCTCGTGGTCGAAGACAATCCTTACGGTCTGCTCGGTTTCGACGGAGATCCGATCCCGGCCATTCAGTCGATCAACCCCGACGGGGTCGTCTACCTCGGTTCCTTTTCGAAGACGTTCGCGCCCGGCTACCGCGTTGGCTGGGCGTTGGCGCCCACGGCCGTCGCCGCGCGGCTCATCCTCGCCAACGAGAACGCGCTTCTGTGCCCGTCGACCTTCGCGCAGCTTTCAATCAACGAGTACCTGCGCACCTATGACTGGTATCAGCAGGTCAAGGAGTATCGCGAGATGTACCGCGAACGCGGACGCGCCATGCAAGCGGCGCTCGAAGAGTACATGCCCATGTGTTCCTGGAACAGCCCCGAAGGCGGCTTTTACACCTGGGTCAAGCTGCCGGAGGGCCTCGACGCACAGGCCATGTTGCCGCGCGCCGTCACCAATCTGGTGGCTTATGTTTCGGGAACCGCCTTCTATGCCGACGGCCAGGGGCGGGATCATATGCGCCTGTCCTTCTGTTATCCGACGCCGGAGCGAATTCGCGAGGGCGTCCAACGTCTGGCCAGGGTGGTCCGCGCGGAGGCCGAGCTCGTCGACATGTTCGGCCTGCGCGGCGACGACGGCGCCAAACCTTCGCCGGGAGAGTTCGCATGGCCGCGAGTGTAAGGCCGGCGCAAGGATGCTGACGACGCCGCGGCGGCCGCCCGTCGCAGACGATCCGGCCCGACCAGTCTCAACCAAGCCGACTGGCTTCAACCCAACCCGACCGATCTCAACCAAATCGAAGCCGCACAACCGACGGTCCCGGCCCAATCCGATCAGTCTCAACCAACATTCCCTACCCAACCCGGCCAATCCACCCACAACCAACATTCCCTACCCAACCCGGCCAATCTCCTCCGCAACCGACAATCCCTACCCAACCCGACCAATCCACCCACAACCGACAATCCCAACCTAAACAACAAACCAACCACCCCGACCAAAGGAGAAAAGATGTCCGCGCCGCTCACGGTGGCGATTCTTGCAGGAGGACTCACGCATGAGCGCGAAGTGTCCCTTCACTCGGGACGCCGCCTTGCAGCGGTCCTTTCCGAGGCGGGCATGCACGTCAAGGTGCTTGACGTCGACGCCAATCTTCTGCAATCCCTCAAATCAATGCAGCCCGACGTCGTTTGGCCGCTCATCCACGGAAGCACCGGGGAAGACGGGTCGCTTCAAGGCCTGCTGGAACTCGTCGGCGTGCCCTACGTCGGCACACCCCCTGCCGCATGCAGGGTCGCTTCGGACAAGGCGGTGGCGGGCGCGGTTCTCTCCGCCGCCGGCCTAAACGTCCCCAATTCGGTGACGATTCCGCAGAAGCTGTTCCGCGAGGTAGGGGTGGGCCAAGTCCTCGACCTCATTAAGGCGCGTTTCGACTTTCCCCTGGTTGTCAAACCAGCCCAGGGCGGCTCGGCGCTCGGCGTGACGATTGTGGCCTCGGCGGCCGGCTTGCCTCGCGCCATGGTGGATTGTTTCGCCTACGACGAGCGCGCCCGAGTCGAGCAGTACATCGAGGGCACTGAGTTGGCGGTATCCGTCGTCCAAACTGGAAGTGAGCCCCGCGCTCTTCCTCCGGTCGAAATCGCGACTGACGGGCCCTACGATTACGACGCGCGCTACTTCGCCGGGCGCGCCGAATACTTCGTTCCCGCTCGCCTTTCCGAAGAGCACACCGCAGCCGTCAAAGAGGCCGCCGAGCGCGCTCATTCCGTTCTCGGGCTCAGATACCTTTCGCGCACGGACCTCATTCTCGACGACGCCGGCCGCCCTTGGATCCTCGACGTCAACGTCGCTCCCGGAATGACGGAGACTTCGCTCTTCCCTCAAGCTGCAACAGCCGGTGCTTTAGAAAGCGAAACAACCGTCGACGATCTCTACGTGGAGATTCTAAACGCGGCTCTAGCTGACAGGCGATAGTTGAAGACCGAACCCGGCGCCGCCCGCGCGGCTAAACTCTCGCCGTCGTACGCGCGTTCCCAGCAGCGCGACTAGGTTCCCGCGTCACGCCTGGGTTCCCGTTGTCGTGCATCCCGATTCCCGCCGCCTGCACGTGCATCCCCACCGTCACACCATCCCCAGATTCGTCTGACCGTTGCAAACGATGCCCAAGCAACGGCGACGGCGATCATCCACTCCCGGGCATCTCTTTCTAGGCGTTTCCTCCGAGGCCTAGATTCCTCACGGTCATCCTGCCCGCATTCCAACCTGTCGGACTCCATCGGTCCGGCGAAAGCCTGCCAGTCCGGCGAAAGCCTGCCGCCTTTAACGGCCAGACAGACAGATGCATTTTTCAGCCCGGCGGTCTTGTGAACTTCCGAACCTCCCAACTTTGACGAACGCTTCCAGCCTGGCAAGCTTGACGCGCCCTTTCAGTCCGACGATCTCCGCGAGCATTTTTATCCTGACAGTATCGGTCTGATCCTCCAGGCAAGTTTGGGGTTTCCAACCCGGTTTGGCCCTTTTAGGCAGCATGAATCGCCCGCATCGCTTTGGGCTTTCCAGGTCAGTCCATGTCAACTAAGAGAGCCTTTCGGGGCCCCAACGATCTTCCAGGTGAGCTTGGGTTGGGGCAGAGAACTCCCTGCCCCAACCGCGTGAGAAACAAACTGACAAAACGGCCTTGACGACCACATATCGTGATATAGTATTCAACACCGACTGCCGACTCACCGTCGGAGTCTGTTTCGCGTTTCTACTCCACGACATCGACGCCTGTCTCACCGGGGCTGAGCACGCCCAAGATGCGATTGAGGTCATCGATTGAAGCAAAGTCGATCTTAATAGACCCTTTCTTCGCCCCCATTTCGACTTTGACGCGAGTGTCGAAGCGATCGGCCAGCCGACTCGACAATTCGCCGAGCTCGGGGCCGTATCTTCTAGCTCGCCTACGTCCGCTAGTTGGCGAGGCGGTTGGTTCATCGCCAAGGGCGACGATCTCTTCAACCTGCCGTACAGAAAGGCCTTCGGAGACGATCTTTTGAGCAAGCCTTTCCATTGCGCCAGGGTCAGACAAACCGAGCAGCGCACGCGCATGGCCGGAAGACAAAACCCCCGCGGCCACTCGCCGCTGGACCAGAGGAGGCAGCTTTAGCAATCGCAGCGTGTTGGAGATCTGTGGACGCGACCTCACGATCCGACGCGACAATTCCTCCTGGGTGCACTGAAAGTCTTCCAGCAGCTGTTGGTAGGCAGCCGCCTCTTCCAACGGATTGAGTTCCGCTCGATGCAAGTTCTCTAAGAGGGCGTCTCGAAGCAGGTCCTCATCTTGCGTATGTCGAATAATGGCGGGGACGGTCTCAATGCCAGCCAACTCGGAAGCACGCCAACGGCGCTCGCCCATGATGAGTTCATAGCGAGCTTTTGGCTGCCCAGGAATAGGCGCCGCCAACGGCCGGACGATAACGGGCTGAAGAACTCCGACTTCGCGAATCGAAGCGGCCAGTTCCTCAAGCTCTTCTTCGTCGAATACGTTTCGCGGCTGTCTCGTATTCGGGATTATCTGGTCGAGGGGGAGCTCCGCATAGGTGGCGCCGGGAACTTCAACGAGTCCTTCGTCCGCTTCGTCTTGTTCGTTTTGAGCGCGACTCGCGCCTTCCGCCAGAACGTCGTCGCCGCTGTTTCCCTTTGCGACGGCGTCATTGGCTTCAGCCTTGCCGTTGTCCTCCACGTGGCTGTCAAGCACAGTGCCGCCGCCGCTCTCGGCGTCACCACCATCACCTTCGACAAGGCGGACATTCTCCACGGCATCGGCAACACCGCCGTCACCGGTCTCTGCAGTGTCACCGGCCTCCGGCTCGTCACCGGCCCCCGCAGCGTCACCGGCCTCCGGCTTGTCACCGACCCCTGAGTTGCCGACGTCGCCGCGCGCCTCTGAGGCTTCAGCTCGCCTTGAATGTCCGTCTTGACCGGAGACGTCAACCTGGTTCGAGGCGTCTGCGCCCGCAACAACGGGTCGACTTGCGGAGTCAGCTGCCTCTTGTCCTCCCGGACTCCCCGTCGTTTCAGGCGTCGAACTGTCACGAGACGCCGAACTCTTCGAATCCTTTGTTTTGTTTTGCCTCACGTCCACGGAAGGGATTTCCTCGGAAAACTCAACGGCACCCGCTTGGTCGAAAGCTCGAACGCTCGTCTTGTGCTGAACAGCAGAGTTCGGATGCATTCCTTCACTCCCTCTCGAGTCGGCGGGGGATGTCTGCATCTCACCATCGGGCACAGCCGGACTTTGATTCAGCCCTTCTCGTGTTCCGCTTTCCGCCGAATCCTTTTCGTTCCCCGCCGAATCCTTGGGTTCCGCGGGCTCGGACTCTGCAGACTTGACGACAGCCCCCACAGGCTCAAGTTCTGCAGTTTTCATCTTCGTGCGCTCTACGACAGTTTTCACAGATTTCGCAGTCGCCTCCGCGAATTCGTCGGTCGACCCGGGCACAGCGTTTGTGGTCATGCCCGTCCGTCTTGCTCTTTGTGTCGCGGGACGATTGGCGTCCTGCGACGTCGCCTTCCCCTCCATCTCGCTTCTAGAGGCCTCTTCGAAATCACTGGAGTCCTTCGCGTCGGCATTCACAGCTTTTGCACCAGCGTCTGCGCGCTTGTCAACAGCGGAGTTCTCGATGGTTGCCGTGCCGCCGACAACTGTTTTCCGACTGGATGATCGATCCTTGTCGGCGTCTTTCTTCCTGCCGATGTCCTTCTTCGCGTCAGCGTCCCTTCCCCCGCTGAAGTCTTTCTCCTTGCCGGTTGCCTCACTCTTTTCCCTCCGGGGAGACGAACTGTTGATGCCCAACGAATCGCCATCGCTAGAGAGACGGCTTCTCTTGCCGGGCGACTTCTTCGACGCTTCTTCTGCTTTAGCTGTAGGCTCAACAGCTGCTCCGGCCTTAGAGTCGTCGGCGGTCTTAGGGGTAGCGGACTTCTTCGCTTTCTTCGGTTTTGACGATGGACCTTTATCGATCTCGTGACTCGCCGATGTCACACCGCTGCCAAAGAACACGTCAATGGGACGGTCTTTAGACTCCCTTTGCGCGGAAGGAATGAGGGCGCCGATTCCTCTTCCAAGACCGCGTCTACGTTCGGCCATTCCTGCTCCTTATTCGGCTCGATTAGCTAATTCGTGCGCCGCGGCCAGATATGCGATAGCGCCACTGGAGCGGGGTGCAAATGTGATGACGGTCTCGCCATATGAAGGAGATTCAGCAATGCGAACTGACCGCGGAATCTCTGTTTCAAGCGTCTGTTCGGGAAAGTAGTCCCTCACATTCTCCGCGACTTCTGCAGAAAGATTAGTGTTCTTCGACGACATGGTCAAAAGAATGGTACTGACTCGAAGCTCGGGATTATGAGAAGCGCTTGCACCTTCAATTGTATGGAGAAGCTGTGTAAGACCCTCTAGAGCATAGTATTCCGTCTGAACGGGAATCAGCACCTCTTTGGCGGCTATCAGCGCATTGATAGGCAAAAGAGACATACTCGGCGGGCAGTCGATGAACACATAGTCAAATGGCGTTCCCTCAGCAGCTACCGCTGCAAGCCCTTCGCGCAAAGTGTCCCGAAGTCTGGTCATACGGTCTTCTTGGTCAGCAAGTTCGACGTCGACTAACGACAGATTGATCGACGAAGGAACCACAAAGAGATTCTCCAGTTTCTCCGTCGACTGCATGGCGTCGCGCATAGTCACGTTCCCAACCAGCACGTCATACAGAGTTGCGACGTCTTCATCTCTACTTGCACCCAAAGCCGTGGACGCATTGCCTTGAGGGTCGTCATCAACCACAAGAACATTAAGACCGCCTTGCGCCAAGGCAGCTGCAATGTTGACAGCCGTGGTGGTTTTGCCGACGCCGCCCTTTTGATTGGCGATCGCGATGATCCTCGTCGACGCCGGAGACCTGAACTTCGACCCCCCGATCGCATCAAGCCTCTTCATGTCCTCAGCCAGGCTATTGGCAAGAGGAGACCCTTCGCCTCGCAGGCGATCCCACGGGCTTTCCTCTTCGGTAACCCGCGCGGTCGCCCTTCGTGTCTTCCTTATGGGATCACTCACGTATCCGCTCCTCTCGTCTCATCACATTCTACGCAAAACGGAGATTGAAATTGTCCTATCCACACCGCATTTCGTGTCTGACTTTTCCACAGGTTGACTACGACATTTCCCAAACGTTCATTGCGAAGCGATCTCACATTTGCTTGCCATTTTCGATTCGCATTTGTATGTGTTGGATTCTTTTACACTCGAGGAACAAGCGAACGCGCTTGACGCTATCTTCGGTTTTTGCCTCATTGACAGCCGTTTTCAGGTGCGTCATACTAAGTAGCCTTTGGCATTGTTGCGTACAGCCCGAAATCCCATCGTTCACGGTCTAGAATCTGTTGTTTAGACTTAAACCCAGTCGTTCATGCTCTAAAACCTGTTTTAGACTAAGACCCGGTCGTTCGCGGTCTAGTGTCAAAGACATCGTTGCTTTCCTCTTTGCCACTAGATTCAAGCGCCGAGACATGCTTCGCCATTTCGCGGAACCGAATCTCTCGTGTCTCTTTAACGCCATTGATTGCATTGCATTCTTCCGGTCCCATCGGCTCTTCTCCTCCTTTGAGTAAAAGACACGTGATGTTCCGCAACCAACTTCCTTCTCTAACGAACTCAAGCGACTACTTTGTCCGACGACGACGGCACTCGATACGGCACCCGATAACTGTGCAAATTGTCCTGATACTAAGCAGGGACTAGGCATTTATAGAAACTAACAGAAGAACACACTTATACCTCCCATGCCGACGCTTTAACTGTTCAAAAATGACTTCGGTTCTGTTTCTGCCGGCAAAGAGGCATTAGAGTTAGGTAAACAAATCGAACGCATCGGGTGATAGAACCAATCAGATATGCCGACGTCGCTTTTTCTTTCAAGTGCGTCACTACTTGTAGCTGCACTAGAAAACGCTTTTGAATTCACGGAATTGTCAAAACACGTTTCGCTATCAACGAGAGACTACGTTGAGTTAGAACACTAAGGTAAATGAGAGACGATCGCAATAACTCACGACGGTCCGAGACCTTTCCTATATTTCTGAAGCTAACTTTCGCTGTAGTTCTCTGCAATTTGTTCAAAATAGCGGTACTTCCATTGTTGTTTTAGTCAATCACAGTGTTTCACCTTTAGGCTGTGCCTTCTGTCATTTGCCTCGAAATAACACGGATCTTGCTACGCATTAACGATATCGTGTCGGCTCTCTGCGTTGCCGGTTCTCTGCATTCCGACCTCCTGCATTACAAAGCAGCTTTCAAATCAGTAGTGTTTCACGTGAAACACAAAGCATACGCAGACCGGTGAATGAAACAGATGCTTGAAGTCATAATGGTCGCTTCTAACGTAGACGGATATGGGGTAGATATCTAATGAATTTGCTTTATCCACCAAAACTAGCCACCAAAGGCACCTCACTTACATGGGGAAGGGATTAGTCTTCGCCTACGGGCAAGCTTGCGTTCGCGATAGTACCCATTTATTTAGGAAAACTGCGTGTTTCAACTACGAACATAGACATAGAGTTAGCAAGTTTAGTTTCTATTTTGTAGCTAACCTTGCTTTGTCGGAATTTCCATTGTCGGAGGCTCCAATTATGTGTCCACAACGCTGACTGCTGGACGACAACCTACAGACTACACTACAGCTTCGCGCTACTTGATACACAGAATAAACCCGGGTTTCAAATCGACGGATATATACAAGCCGGTTCTATGACGATCCTTCGGAAAAGCGTATGGACATAGAAGCCAAAACGGCTGCTTGATGCCTTTGATCTAGTAAATATCGGGACATGAAAAAGAGATTCTATATCGCATAGCAAAACCAAATTTTGACTAGTTCAACGCTTTGAGACGACATATTATTAAACCCGCTCAACACCATTCACGCACCTATTAGCTTCAGTGTTATGTACGCAAACTTGAGGCTAGATTTCTAATCAGCTCAAAGCAGTGGCATTGTCCCAAAAGCGACTTGTAAACGCAGCACTGGTAAACGGTTGTTTTTACAGCATGTCACTCCGCTTCGATGCGCATAGCAGTGCCGCCTTTTGCTTGAAATTGCACGGTCGACGGAGTGTAACATTAGGCACGCCCCATCACTACAAACAGCCAACATTTAAATTCTAGACTTGATGTAGTGTTCGTAAAGCTTCGAATTAGCAACGAAGTTCCAGCCTACCGCTAGAAGCCTTCAGTAATGGTCCACCCAATGAGCTGACTTCGATATTGCTTAGCCTAACTGATCGGTAGAGTACTAGTGTGGTATCGATACACTCAGTAACATCCAAACAGCGTTCTGAGACGCTACATGTGGCGTCTAAGTTTCAACGGTAACCGACGAGCAGAAGCTACGCGTGACACTACACCGCACTACACCGGTCCATGTTTCACGTGAAACGCGATCAGATACTTAGCCGCTTCGAGCTTTAATGAAAACTATGAATTGTCCTTCACTCAGATACTGACCTTGCGATTTACTTAACATTGAGTGCTTTAGCTATTCGTCTCTCACTTGTCAATATGCGTCGCGATAAGCGTATCTTAAAGTCTTGCCTAGAACACCGGACTGCTTTACGTTGGCAAACCAATTTACAAGCTGCACACCAGATCGTTGTACTAGAGACTAAGCTAGCAATCAGCGACACGAAAGCTAAGGCGACTAGTTTCAATCAGAGTCACTTCAACAGCATATCTATCCGACAACTACAAAAGTGCTTAGACGCTTCAAGGCTGCTAGTTTGCCGTTTCACGTGAAACATCAAGTCAGTGACTTATGCAGCTGCCGTGGTCGATCCGCTAAGTTCCTTAGGAATCACGACTATTCCAGTTGCTGAATCGAAAACCGACAGTCTTTCGTACTAGATTCAATACTGTTTCTGTGCTCGCTCCAAAAGATACTTAAGTACTTATAGAGTGTCTATAAAGTGAAGCTCGAAACCTTCATCATCAGTACCTGCACATCGACGATTCTATCGTTAGTTCGAGACTCGCTCCGAGGCCAAACCGTATTCCTAGACAGACTGATCAGCATCTTGTTTAGTAGGCGTATGGCGGTCAAACTAGCTGTTTTCGAACTGAGAACCGGACATTATTAAAAGCTTAGATTGCCCATGAATTGATACTGCCACGACGTCGGCATCTCAAGCTGGCAATAACGTGCCGATAGCAACGAAGCGTTTCCGCTGCTTCGGTCTCTTTTGTACTCAAGTTACTTAGAATCACAATGTAGTCGTATGTGTCCACCGACGCAAGCATCATAAACCAGTCGAAGCAGCAAGATACTGACATTCCGCCAGAAGAACTTGTAGCTATTTCGATATATGAAATAGTCAGACTCTAAGATTTCGTGTACAGATGCGAGCGCCATATAATCACTTAAATTGCCATGCGGATTCATTAGCCAGTGCCCGTTTCACGTGAAACATCGAATGCCTACATTTAGTCTTCCACCCAGCGCACTGCTATTCTGCAATCCGTATTCGTCCCGACGTTGCCAACACAGCCACTTCCCGAGAAACACGTAAAGAAATAGTCAGTTGGCCGCGTAAGGCACCACACTATAGACTCCATTTTCATAGAATCCATAGATCCCTCAATTGGATAAAATCGGTGAACTTAGAATGTTACCCATCAAACTCGTCACTGTCGGACAGAAGCATCAACCTGCAAAATACGTACTCTGTCGCTTCGACACGCCTCGAAAGTTTGGTGACATGACAAGAAAATCACATCAGTAGGCTAGCTTCACTACAAAGTAATTCAGCATGTACCAGTCACGACTCCAGCCAGTACCTTAGGGAGTCTCATGCATACGTATCAGGCAGACACCGTTCTAATCTTCGCTGTTTAACACGATAGAACTAAGATACCTAAATGAAAAATTAGTGGTTCAATCTCAAACGTCGTCGGCAGTTCTTATGAGTCACCGCAGATAGACAATCGTGGACACGTCGACAAACAGATCCCAAACTGCTTTCGCCCGTGGTGCTTCCGTACCTCCACGCTGTGCGAGTAAATGCATAGCGGCGCTATAAGAACACCATGCGATTTACGCAATTAGGCTAAAATCTTACTGAGGCAGATCAAGTGAGCTTCGATTCGGGTTCCGGTTTCACGTGAAACGGTAGCGATCTTGTGGTTCAGCAAAAGGCCATATAGCCAGTACCTTCCAGTCTCTGTACTGCAAGCTGATTTCGCTCAGGGTCGGTTTTGCTACGTGGACCAGCATAAAAGAACAAGGGGTTTGCCTCGAGTCGCCGCAGATTCAATAATTTATGGGAACTTTGAGCGCCTTCAATAGACATAAACGAAGCCTCTCCAAATGGCCCGTACGCCAATCGGCCCATCCGTCAATAGTATGGCGTACGCCATTCGACTTGCGTACAGGAAATCGCCGAATAGCGACTGTAACTGATCCCTTAACCCATCAAAACGTTTCACGTGAAACCTGAAAGACCGTTTCAAACTGTCGACACGCCCGACGTTTACCTAGCGTAGCCGCTGTGCCGTTAGATCGACAAATTCATACCTATCCGATCGACCCTGGCCTCACTAATAGAACATGGTTTTCAGGCACGAGCTCGCACTTGACTATTCGGGACATGCCCCAGAATGGGCAACACTGTCCGGTACTCCGATTAACCTACTCGAAAGATCACTCAGCAGCTTGCCGTCCCCCTGACGCATGTTAAGAGTGATTTCTACTTGGTTTCCGTATCAAATGTTAGTTATACAGATACAGGGTTTTACAGGCTCCCAACTCCTATACGCGCCTGCCCAGCGAACCTCGACAGATCGCCGCATAGGCAAGGCACCTAAGTAGCTCAATTGCGCAAACTATGTCTGTCCTACTACGCATAGAGAGCTAAGCGCTATGTTTCACGTGAAACATAAAGGCTCTAAACGGTCCAGACTAAACGAAAATACTGCTCTAGAACAAAGATATCTATAGTCGTTACGCGGACCATCTCACTATTGCTGCGTGACAAACAGGGTGTTCTTTTGCTGCCAGGTGCCCTAACTTGGCGTGGTCCCAGACTTGTACGATTGATGTACATTTCTCACCCAATGGACAACCGTTTGTCCTTACAACCGTGATAAAGGCGCTTAATAGAACGAGAGCTATCCGCCGAGCTGTCACGATCATTATGACGATTGAACAGTTCCCACTAGTAGAATCGGACCAGTTTTGACCCACTGTTTCACGTGGAACATAGATGGACCGTTAAGCGGTGCAACATACACCAGAGAGCGGCCACTAGCTGACCAGACCGACTGGCATTGCCGTTGATCAGCTAACTTTTCAAAGGGGTAGTGCTCAAATTGCGACCTTACGTAATTGTGGACACCCTTAGCACGTCACAAACCGTAAACATTAGACCTGATATGCCAGCAGATATAAGTCTACTCAGTTGATCGTTCCATGACGAAGCGCAAGCAGCATTCTGACTATAATTGTCTATCCATTCATCACTACAACTGCATCCGTGCCCGCGTGTAAAGTATCGACTACTGTCGTTGGCTTCTGCCCGTGACATCTCAATTACCGAGACTCATCTGTTCGAGCTACACCAACTTAAGCTGACATATTGTCGAAACCACTCATAGATGGAATTTGAAGACACCACCATGATTACTCAATTGTTCTGATTCGACGTGCTCGCTCGATTCGTTACCAACAACACTTGACATAAACACCATGGGTTGTATTTGTGGACTTACTGTGAGCCCGTACTGTCCCAGCAGCATGATCACCTAATCGGCGCTTAAGAACAGTTTGACAAACTTTAGGTCAGCAAGCACCCCGATTACTCTATCCAACCCAGTCCGAGGAAAAGCGACGGGAAATCGCGAATGCCTTGGACCGTTTCACGTGAAACCAGCAGGACAGAAAGCAGCTACTCGTACAACGCTGTTAGCCTCCCTAAGTTCAATCTGTCCGACGGTAGTTAGCTCACACACATAGTTATGAACGGTTTCGGGCAAAACTAACGGCTAATACGTGAAGAGTCACTGCCGTAGAATACTCATATAGCTATCAAAGCTGGGCGAAGGACTCCAAGATTAGGTCAAGCCGGCCAGCGCAGCCAGCGTGGTCAAAGCTCACCACCCTGCCTGATCGGCGAGAACATACAGATCTATCGGGTGCCCATTTGAGTACCATAGTCAAATATCAACTAGATGCTGCTCCAATATTGTCTATAGGCGAAGTATATCTGTCTTAAACCTAGGGACACGTAAAAACCTGCGTTCGGAAAGCAAGATTGATATTATTCCCGTACACAGCAAGCGGTATTTCGCTCTGGTGTGGTACATCGACTCATCGAAGAACCGCGGACTCCTTTGCCGACAACAATCACAGGAAAACTATAATCTAGTTGATTCCGTCAAACGCTTTCAGGCAAAATAACAGAATCCGAACCCGGTCCAGGGACACCCTCCTCAGTTGATTGTCCTTAACCAACGTAATGCGCAGCAACAAGACTCTGCGGGATAAAACCCCGCGCAACAGCCTCATTTCAGTCTCACAACTAGTTACATGGTTCTGAGGCCATAAATGGACATGTGTCCTGCATGCACTTAGAGTCACCAGACAGACGCCATCCACCCATGCCGCAAAACTCAGTTATAGACCGTCGCATTATCTACGAACTATAGGTAAGCCAAACTTGTATGAGATGCAAGCGACCGTTACTCCAAATAAAGTACACAACACTTGGAATCCGATAGAGCCGCCCGAGACCCACTGTCATAGGGATATCGGTTCAGCGTCACTCGATTCAGCACACCGATCAGATACTTTACCGACAACCACAAAGTCGCTTGGAAGCTAATCACCGCAATACCAGTTAAACTTGTTACCTCCTCCTTTACAACCATCGCTCCAAAACGACTTCTAGCAAGCTGCAACCGCAAGATTCGCGGTCTCTAGTTCTGCACTGATCACGAACTTCTCAACATGAAGCAAGTACAAGATGGGAGATAATCACCCCTGTGCGAGCTACAAGACTCTACAGGCGTACTTGTCGCAGAATGTGCACAGAAGATAGAAAGTAAAAGTCAAATCATGTGAAGACTAAGTCTTACTTTCAGGCAAAAGTCTTACTTTCAGGCAGCTCCGACACATGAAATAGATTCGCAGCCCATCGTAGTTCTTTAATTCTGGAGCATTCAAAACAAGACCATATACTGGTCAACAAAATAGTTATGACGTTATCGCCAGTCAATGTGTCAACGACTATCTGCTAACAGCGGAAGCAGCTCAAGACCAAAGGATCCTACATATCGATATGACAATTAGTATGAAAGTACATGGATTAAAGCACATTTGCCAAGCGGGGTTGCGACAAATGTTCCTAGAAATAACATACGGAACTAGAAACGCGCTTCCTTGGCGTAGGTACAGACGCTGTCGGGTGCAAATACCTTTAAGCACGGGCGTCGTTGAGTATAGGCACCATGAAGTACAGACATCGTTGAGTACGGACAGTACGGCACCGCCAACACCTTGGATAACAAGTGACGGAGCGAGACTATCGTTGCAAGCAAGACTGGCCTGAAAACCACCATAATGACAAAGTTTCGGCGTGAACGCAGCAGCTAGCTGAGCACCGAAAGGACTTGTCTCACGCACAGAACACGCTGCGGCGCGCGCAGGCTTGTAGCAGACACAAGCGATGCCGACCGACGTAGAACGAACTGTCGTAGATACAAGAAGAACACCGGGAGTCCAGAAGCGCACGCCGGGCGAGTCCCATCTGTTGACGAAGCACCGCATCCGACCTCAGCCTTCACATGGCAAGCTTCATTCCGCAGACGACCAGACAGCTCAGGCTCTTCAAAGAAACTACACAAAGGTCAATACCCGATTTGCTCGGGAAATCCGCTTCAGTTTGTTGTAGATTCTAAAAACAGCCAAGAGTGCAGCAGTACAAATCTCATTCTGACACGCTGTTGATGTACAGCGTCAATTATCCCTAAAAGCAATAGCATTTCTCGTTTTCGTCCAGACTCTGAAGTTTCGAAACGTCTTTGGAGCAGCGATTGATCTTTGACAATCTGTTCCAATCATTCACACTCTAACGCGGCTCGTTCATCAGACAGAATGACACTAGTTATCAAAAAACATGAGTTAAGCGAAGAACGATACGATGAATAGCATACGTAAGGCAGAAAAGTACAAATTAGACAGGCAAGCATAAGTCAAACAGGCAAGCATAAGTCAAACAGGCAAGCATAAGTCAAACAGGCAAGCATAAGTTAAATGAGAGGCACAAGCTAGATAGCAAAGCATAAGCTAGACGAAGAAGTGCAAGTTAAAAAGGGGCTACAAACAGACTGAATAACGAGCTTCTAGCCAATAGCGCACACCTGGATCTGCACGAAAGCCGATACAATCCAGAAAATACCCTATAGTTTAGATTCATTACAACCTAAAACAATCAAACTACAGATTGCACAATTATATTACTTATATTTCGATATAATTAACTTATTAAATGATAAATATAAAGTTACTAATTCTTCCAGACGCTCTATCGAAAAAATATAGGATAGACAGAGCGTCCGTTCACTCACGTTTGTTTGTTCGCTTCTTCTTAATTTCCAGCACACGGGTCTCTTCCGTCGCTCCAAAAGGCGTCACCACATGGACATCGGCCCATTTGGCGCGATACTTTGGCAGAAGGTGAATCGCATCATCAATCTCCTCATCGACGCGGGCTCCTTTGAGCGCCAGCAACGAACCGCCGCCCTTGAGCAACGGCATCGTCCATGGGAGAAGCTTCTTCAGTGTCGCCACCGCTCTCGCCGTTACAATATCCGCGGCTACCTCGCCGACAAGATCTTCGGATCGTGCATGAACGACTTTGGCGTTCGGCAGCGAAAGGGCCTTGACAACATCAGTCAACCAGCATGTTCGGCGCTCCATCGAATCGACGAGAACAAGACGAAGATCTTTGCGGACTATCGCGGCGACGATACCCGGAAAGCCAGCGCCGGAGCCGACGTCGACGACTTTCGTTCCAAACGGGATGAAGTCAAGAATTGCCGTGGAATTGAGGATGTGCCTAGTCCATAGGCGCCCGAATTCGCGAGGACCGAGTAATCCGCGCAGCTTGCCTTCTCTTTCGAGCATTCCTGCGTAGTTCATCAGCTGTTGCCACGTATCCTGCCCAAAGTGGGAGGCCCCTCCTTCGGGAGGGGCCTCCACGAACACACCGTTATCGTCCACGCTCAAGTTCACTTTGCAGTAGAAGATGTTGAGCCCTTGCCGACATTCTCGGTCTCGGTCGGATCTGAGGATTCACCCGCGACGTCGGCAGAGTCAGAAACGACATCCGCAGAACCGGAAACAGCACCAGCAGAACCAGAAACGGCGATATCCGAGTCTGAGACAACTTCAGTGTCAGCAGAAGTGTCGGCGGAGGCAGCAGTGGTCTCGTCGGAACCAGAAGCGGCGTTAATAGAAACATCGCCAGCTGCACCAGCAGAAGCGACGTCAGCAGCAGTCTCAGCTGGGCCAGACACAACACCAGCAGAAGCATCGCCAGCTGCGCCGGCAAGGGCGTCGTCGGCGGACGCAGAGAAGACCGAATCGGAAACCGCCTCGTCTTCTGGGGATTCATCGTCGGCAACGGCCTCGCTGACAATCACATGGCGCGCATTGCCGAGCCCCTCGGAGTCGGAGGCCAGGCCCGCTGCGGCGGCGACGTCGTGAACGACCTTTCGTTCGAACGGATTCATCGGCGCCAGAGAAACCGGCTCCCCGTTGGCCAAAACGGAGGCTACCGCTTCGCGAGCGATTGCTGCGACCTCCTGGCGATGCGATTCTCTGTAATCGGCGATGTCGAGCATGAGACGGCTACGCTCGCCGGTCTTTGCCTGAACGGCCAGACGAGTGAGCTCCTGGAGCGCATCAAGGACCTCGCCCCCCTGACCGATGAGGCGTTTGAGCCTGCGGTCGGCGACGCCCTCCGTCACGACCGCGACAGACGCGCGGTCGGCTTCGACGCCAATCTCAATGTCTCCGTCTAAGTCGGCGATGTTGAGAAGCTCCTCAATGTAATCGGCTCCAAAATCGCCTTCGTCGTTTAACTTCTTGACGAGTTCGGCCCTGTCAGCCATCGGATCGTCCTTTCTTCGGCAGGCGCCGCTGCAGTGCGTAAAAGTAGTTGTGGGTTGTGGGGATTGGTAGTTGCGAACTTGGGAAACCCTCCAGCGTGGAAACGCATAAACCTTCCGGCCGGAAACCTTCACAGCTCGGTGAAGCCATGGCTCAAGGAGAATCGATGGCTAGGGAAGGACTCATGAATACAGGGGAACTCATAGGAGGAAGGCCAGCAAAGGATCAGAAGTTTCGCTTCTTCTGATTCTGTTGGACGCGTTTCTTCCGATTGGCGGCTTTGTTCTTCGCGCGCGCCCGCTCCGCTTGGCGCCGCTCATAGCGACGTCGAGCTCGCTCAGCCTCGGTCAGACCGTCTTTGCCGCGAACCTCTTTGGGCTTGTCGGAATCGGCTTCGTCGACATCGGAGTCATCGGCGGCGTCGTTGTGAAGCGCCCGATTTGCGGCCTTCGCCGCTGCCTTCTTCGACCTTTCCTTGCCGAGAGGCTGGACCCGAACCCCTGCGCGGGCTGCGTCCTCAGATTCAAGCTTTTCGATCTCCTCCTTGCTCAGACCCTTGCGTTCACGCTTCTCCCGAAGGCGCTTTTGGCGTTCCCTGTAGGCCTGCGATCCAGGCGTCGGGTTGTTGCGAATGAACCAGGCCTGCTGGCACAGATTCCAAATGTTGCCGGCCACCCAGTAAACCAGGACCGCCACTTGAAGGACTCCGCCCATGAAGATGTACATGATCGGCATGCCGTACATCATGATCTGCTGTGTGCGGTACATCGGGTTGCTCTTGTCCAAAGCGGACTCGGGCATGTTCTTGCGCATGAGCTGATGCTGGGTGTAGAACATCGTGGCGCTCATGATGAGGACCAGCACCCCAATGACGATCTGACTGTTCGTCGACGTCGCAGTTCTGAAGTTCGTAGCGAGCGGCGCTCCGAAAACCGTGGAGTTCTCGAAGTCCGTCGCGAGCTTTTTGGTGATGGGGCCCAGTGCGTCGCGGTACCCCTTGGAGATGCCGGGGAATGCGGAGATAACCCTGTAAAGCGCGAAAAGAATGGGCATCTGGACAAGCATCGGCAGACACGTGGCAAAAGGAGAGGTTCCATGCTTGCGGTAAACCGCCTGCATCTCCTCTTGCATTCGGCGTCGGGAAACCATGTCCTTCTTGCCCTTGTACTTTTTCTGGATCTTCTGGACCTCGGGTTGGATGACCTGGGCCTGGCGCGAGGATCGAATCTGTTTGTTGTAAAGGGGAAGCACTAGAAGGCGGACGACGACGGTAAGGCCGATGATCGACAAAACCCAGGCCGCGCCGGCGCCGTCCGGAAGGCCGAGCGCTACGAAGACCCGACGCAAGATCTCCATGATCCAGGCGATCACCCACATGAGTGGGAAAAGGATTGTATCCACGCTACTTCTTTCGTATTCGGCGGTTACCCGCCCTTGCTGTCAAGCTTGCGAGGCCGAGCAGACCTCGCCTGAGCGGCGATCGCCCGCTAGAGCCGCTTCCGCGTCCTCCCGCTCGTAGAGAGCGTGAAGCCCGTCCACATCCAGAGGCTTCGAAGGCCACCGTCCTTTGGGAGGAACCCTGTCGACTCCGCCTTTGCTCCACGGGTTGCACCGCAGAACTCGCCACACTCCTAGTAGTGTACCTTTCAAGACTCCGTGAATTTGCAGAGATTCCAACGCGTACTGCGAACAGGTCGGCGCGTAGCGGCATCTTGCCGGAAGACCTGGGGAAAGCCACCGCTGATAAACCCGAATGGGCCACGAAAGAAACCTGGTGAGAAAACTCATCGGCCGCCGCTTTCGTTGGAGTTCGTCATGCCAGCGGGCGTGCCGACCGGCAGACCGGTGGGCATGCTGACCGACGTGCCAATAGGCGCGTTGACCGGCGTGCTGACTGGCAGAGCCCCGTTGCGGCCCTCGCCGCCAATCGACGCCTCGATGACCTCGTCGACGCCTTCGCGAAGCGACTCCTTGCGGCGAACCGAAGCGATGCAGCGGTCGAGGTCGGCAGCAAGCTCTTGGAAACTGGCGCCTTTGGCCGGCGGGAAGACGCGGATGGAAACGAGCTCGCCCGAACGAAGAACGTGAATGCGCATCCTCATGAGATGGCGAAGCTGCCGACAAAGACGGTGCCTGACGATCGAGTTTCCAACAGATCTGGGTATGACAAAACCGACCTTCGGAGGAAGGTCGGTGACGCCGCCCGTAGAATCCGCGACGGACCCGATGGACCGGTCGACGCCGGAGGGGTCAGCGCCGATTGCTACGAGAAGCCTGGCAGATCCGCCTCGAACGCCTCGGAAGGCTCGGGCGAACTCCGCCGAGCGCCGCATGCGGTTCTCGGCAGCGAGCACGTCAGGCAGAGAGCGAACGGCGACCCTTGCGACGGCGAGCGGCGAGGATCGCACGGCCGGCGCGGGTCGACATGCGCTTGCGGAAGCCGTGCACCTTGGCCCGGCGGCGGTTGTTTGGCTGGAAAGTCCGCTTGGTCACGGTTGTTCTCCCTAAGACGGCGCGAGAAGCTCTCGCGAAAGCTGCTCGTGTGCGAGGCACACATGACTAAACGACTTTACGCGAGGGTCCGCTCAGAGGTCAACGCATAGTCCCCTCTGGTGAGTGGAATCTCAAGGGGATCTCGCTATCGACAAACTACACGATTGTTATTCACACCTGTGTCCACACCTGTGGATAAAAATCGATCTCTGAAGGTTCGGCGTCAAAACGGGCAAATCTCCTTGTGAACAACACCGATGTAATTTCCACAGTTGTGGACAAGCCTGTGGATAAACTTGTTGCATTGTCCCCAAGGCTGTGTTCAAATTGGTCAGGTCCCACGCAGGAGGCAATGCGCGGTGGGTTCTCACACGTCCAAGGAGTTCCAATGAGTGACGGTAATCCGGCCAAAGACGCGTGGAATGCGGCAACCGAATTACTGCGCGCGGACGGCTCGCTCTCGGATTCCCAAGCCGCCTTTGTACGCATGGCCCATCCTTTGGCCTGGGTGGACGAGATCTTTATGATCGCCGTCGGATCCGAGTTTGTGAAAACATGGATCGAGGAGCACGTTTCGGAGACGATGACCTCGATGCTCTCGAACATACTCGGACGTTCCGTGCGCATCGTCATCTCCGTCGATCCGAGCGTCAACGAGTCCCAGCCCGTGGGGGCGATGGCGCCGAGCATTGCGCCGAGCGCAGTCGCTCCCAGCGTCCTCGCACCCTCGGAAGACCCTTTGCCCGCGTCCTCGTTGACCATGTCGCCGATGGGAGCGTCGTCGCCGCTGGGGGCGCCGGGCATCGAAGCGGGAGAGGGCGACGCTTCGGATTCTGCGACGTCAGACTATCCGCAGTCTCGCTATCCGGGAATGTCCAGATCCGTCGAGCGTTCCTTTTCGGACACGGCGAGATACAGAGAGAACTCAACGGACGTCGAAGCCGGCTACACCAGGGTTCGACGCAGGCATCTGGACACATCCGGGTCTGGGGACGAGCCGCTGCTCCCGGGCAAATCGGACGAATCGCACGAGTCCTTCACCCAGGGGATACGCTACGTCGATCAGACGACGATCGCGGAGGAGGCTCTTGCCAAGCGTCCCGACACAGCGGCGCGATCGCAGAAAGCGCGCATCAATCCGCGCTACACCTTCGACAACTTCGTGATCGGAGACAACAATCGCTTCGCCACGGCGACGTCGCTGGCCGTGGCCGAATCGCCCGGGACGACGTACAACCCCCTCTTCCTCTACTCAGACTCCGGCATGGGAAAGACCCATCTCATGCACGCCATCGGAAACTACGCGCTCAACCTCTTCCCCTCGATCAAAGTCCGCTATGTGAGCGCCGAGGAGTTCACGAACGCCTTCATCAACTCCGTGCGCGACGGACATCAGGCCGAGTTCAAGAACCAGTTTCGAACGGTGGACATCCTTCTCATCGACGACATTCAGTTCATCGGCGGACGGGACTCGACGGTCGAAGAGTTCTTTCACACCTTCAACGCGCTGACGAACTCCAACAAGCAAATAGTCATCACGTCGGACGTGTCTCCCAACCTCCTCAACGGATTCGAGGAGCGCATGCTCTCGCGCTTCAACTCGGGCGTGACGGCGAACATCGACCGTCCCAATCTCGAAACGCGGATCGCGATCTTGGAGAAGAAGGCCCACTCTGACGGTTTCACGGTTCCCCGAGAGGTCAACGAGTACATCGCGACCCACATGCTGACGAACGTGCGCGAGATGGAGGGCGCCCTTCGGCGAGTCACAGCCTTCGCCGATTTGTCGAAGCAGGCGATCAGCCTCGGACTGGCGGAGATGATACTCAAGGACCTCATAGCCAATCCCGACGCCATCGAGATCACCGCGACTCTCATCATGAGTCAAACGGCGGGGTACTTCGACATTTCGATCGAGGAGATGATATCCACCGACAGGAGCCGGGTCCTTGTCTCGGCTCGCCAAGTGGCGATGTACCTGTGCCGGGAGATGACGGAGCTGTCGCTTCCGAAGATCGGCCACCTTTTCGGCAAGCGCGATCACACAACCGTGATGCACGCGTGCAGGAAGATCGACAAGCAGATGGCCGAGCGGCAAACCACGTACAACCAGGTTTCCGAGCTGACGAGCCGAATCAAGCAGGCAGCACAGCAAGCCTCTCTGTAGGCGTCTAAAATTCGGGCATTTCGCCGTGTGCCAGGCCCCTGTGGAATCCACACACACTGTGCATGAGGCTGTGGCATACCCATGTTTTTCTGTGGACAATGGCTTTTCGTCTGTGGATCTTTCAAGGTCAAAAGTGTCTCATCCACTGATTCCCAAGTTTTGCACCCAGGTTCTGCACAGTTCTATCCACAGCAGAATCCTTTGAAAATACTGATAAAAGTCCGGTTATCCACCGATTCCACAGGTGCTACAACTACTACTAAGAACTTATCTAGTACAGAAAACGGTCGGTCTCGGACTGCGCAACGAGGCGGATATGAACAACGGCCAAGCCGTTCTCGCGTAAAGTGGAGTTAGGTATATCCTTTAAGGATTCAAAGAAAGAAGGTCTGTAGTGAAGCTTAGGGTTGAACACGACGTCTTCGCCGACGCCGTTTCGTGGGTTGCCCGCACGATCCCCTCGCGCCCTTCCCTTCCCGTTCTCGCGGGAATGAAGGTCGAAGCGGACAAGGACGGCGCCGTCGCCCTATCCTCCTACGACCCGGACATCTCCTCGCACGCCGTGATAGAGGCCGCCGTCGACGAACCCGGAACGACGCTGGTCCACGGCCGGCTTCTCTCGGACTTCGCCAGGGCCCTGCCCAACAAGCCGATTGACATGGAGCTGAAGGGCGCCAAGCTCGAAGTGGTGTGCGGCTCGTCGCACATCTCCATGCAGTCGATGCCCCTCGAGGACTACCCGTCGGTGCCGCCCATGCCCGAGGTCTCCGGCGTCGTCGACGGGGCGCTTTGGCAGGAGACCGTCGCGCAGGTGGTGACGGCCGCATCCTCCGACGACACGCTTCCGCTTCTCGTCTCGGTGTGCATCGAGATCGAGGGGAAAACGATGTCCCTCATGGCCACGGACCGTTACCGGCTCGCGGTGCGCGACCTGACGTGGGAGCCTTCGAACAAGGATGCCTCGCACAGGATCCTCGTGCGGGCGTCGCGGCTGTCGGACATCGCAAAGGCGCTGGGATCCGTGGGCAAGGTCGAACTCGCGATAGACAACTCGGGCCGGACGGGGATGATCGGCTTTTCGGCGGCCGGCCGCCACAACGTCGCCCGGCTCATCGACGGCGAGTACCCGCAGGTCCGCAATCTCTTCCCGTCGGAGGCGACGGGCTACGCCGTCATCGGACGCCAGGAGATGCTCGATGCGATCAAGCGCGCGAGGCTCGTCGTCGAGAAGAACTCCGCCGTGAGGCTTTCCTTCAGCGAAGGCCAGGTGATCCTCGAAGCGGGCCAGGGGGACAGCGCCCAGACGAGCGAGGCGCTTGAGGCGGCGCTTCACGGCGAGGACATCGTCATGGCCTTCAATCCGAGTTTTCTCCAGGAGGGGCTTGGGGCGACGTCGGCCCCCTACGTCCGCCTGTCGTTCACGAGCGCCTCGAAGCCGGCCGTCCTCACCGCGCAGCCCGAGATCGACGGCGAGGACGACCAGGAGTTCCGCCTTTTGCTCATGCCGATCCGCACCTACGGCGGATGACGCGCGGGGCAGACGGGCGACGGAGAGAGCGTGTACCTTAGCGACCTCGCGCTGACGGATTTCCGCTCGTACGAGCGGGCGATCGTCGCCCTGGAGCCAGGGGTGACGGTTTTCGTCGGCGAAAACGGGCAGGGGAAGACGAATCTCATCGAGGCCGTCGGCTACCTGTCGACCCTCTCGTCCCACAGGGTTTCGGGCGATGCCGCATTGGTCCGCCAAGGGGCGGCGGCCGCGGTGGTGCAGGCGCGCGTCGTCCGCTCTTCCGCGCCGACGACGGTCGAGGTGGAAATCTGCTCCGGCCGGGCCAACCGCGCGAAGATCAACCGCGGACTTGTGCGTCCGCCCGAAATCGTCGGCACGGTGCGCAGCGTCCTCTTCGCCCCCGAGGATATGGACTTGGTCTCCGGCGATCCCGCGGCGCGACGCTCTTTCCTCGACGGGATCATGGTTCAGCTTCGACCGCGGATGGTCGCGGTCAAATCCGAATACGACAGGGCGGCGCGTCAGCGCGCGGCTCTGTTGAAATCTGCCGGGGCGGCCCGCAGAGGCGGCGGATCGGCGGACGCGGCCGCGCTGGACGTCTGGGACATGCAATTGGCCAAGCTCGGAGCGAGGATAACCGCGGCCCGCGCGGAGATCGTCGCCAGGCTGCGGCCCCGCGTCGAGGAGTTCTACGCAAAGGTTTCGGGCGGACGCGGCCCGGCAGAAATCGCCTACCGCTCAAGCGTCGGGCGGCATGCGGGGCGAGCGGAGGCGAACGGCGCCGGCGGCGCGCCCGACTTCGACGAAGGCGCGCGAGACGAGCTTCGCGACGTCGAACTCAACGAGATCCGGCTCATCAGCGCCATGGCCGAGCGGCGCGAGGAGGAGATCAGACGCGGCGTGAACCTCGTCGGCCCGCACCGAGACGAACTCGAACTCGCCCTCGGGACGCTGCCCGCCCGAGGGTACGCCTCCCACGGCGAATCGTGGAGCTACGCGCTTGCTCTCAAGCTCGCCTCCTGGCGGGTTCTGTGCGGCGACGAATCGGGCGAATGGGCGGAAGGCGGCGAGCCCGTCCTCATTCTCGACGACGTCTTCGCCGAGCTCGATGCACGGCGCAGGGACCGCCTGGCGCGGATCGTCGAAGACGCCGAGCAGACAATTGTCACCGCTGCCGTCGGCAGTGAACTGCCGGCCAAACTGGGCGGGCGTCGCCTGACGGTGACGTTGGGAAACGTCGCGGAGGGCGGCGATGGCTGACGGTGCGATCGATGCGGCGAGGAGGGCCGCGGTCGAGCAAAACGGCGACGTGCTTGCGCTTCTGCGCCCAGTTCACCGTGCAACTGAAGGAGGCTTCGAGATGAAAATGG
>ERZ772874.117-NODE-117-length-40985-cov-8.864256_pt1 | contig 40985 bp, 43 predicted proteins | sample MGYA00580586_ERZ772874 | MGnify/ENA primary metagenome ERZ772874 (study PRJEB29015, sample SAMEA2737952) | human oral metagenome | biome: human oral; feature: human-associated habitat; material: dental | place: China | collected 2154 ... | reverse complement strand
CGTCGATGATCACCTGACCATGCTGTGGCCTGTCCAGCCCAGAGATCGCGTGCATCAGCGTCGATTTTCCAGAACCAGATTTGCCGAGGATGGCCACGCTCGCGCCCGTCGGAATGGTCAAGCTGATATTTTTCAGCGCCGTAAATTGGTTTTTCTTTTTGCCATAAATTTTCGTCACATTCTTTAGCTCAATCATGATCTCTCTCCTATTCCGTCCTTAATGCTTCAATTGGGTCTAATTTTGTTGCTTTGCGGCTTGGCAGCCAGCCGGAAATAACCGCCATCACCACCAGACCAACCACCAGCAGACCAATGTATAGCGGATTAATCACCAGCAAATTCGTTCCCGCGCCCAACTTCAGCGCACTAGTAATCACTGGATTCAGCAGCGTCACCAAACTCGCCAGCCCAACGCCAATCAGGCCGCCCAGCAAACCAACCCATGCCGCCTCATAACGGAATAACTTGCCAATATCGCGGCCGCGCATCCCCAGCGCTTTCATCAAGCCAATTTGACTCGTTCGCTCCAGTACCGAAATATACATAGTGTTAATAATCCCGAACACACTGGCCAGCAATGCCAAGCCGCCAAATGACGCCAGCGCCACTTGAGCCACATTGACCATTGTCAGCAATGTTTTTCGAATATCCTGAATCGAATACGCACTGTAATCTTTATTGATTTCGTCTTTGGCAACATCAACATTTTTCTCATCATCCACCATAGCAATCGCCGTTGAATACTGATGCGGTTGACTCTTGTCGTGGCTGAATTCATAAATAGCCTTGGCATCAGCCGTCGAAATTCTCAGCATTGGTTCATAAAACAAAATGGTGTCTGACTTTTTATCCACTGCCGCAATCTTGAACGACACCTCTTTGGCAACGTCTCCACCCTGCGCTGCGCTACGCACACCCAAGGCTATTGTCTGTCCAATCGCCGACTGCGCATCCTTAAAGCCTAACTGCTTCACATAATCATTCGGGATGATAATCTCGCCCGGTTTTGGCATAAAATCCTCCAGGGTTCCTGCTGCCAATTCCGCCCGAGTCCTATCCATTTTAACACCCACCGTCAGTGCAAATTTTTTATCACTCGCTGAACTCTTAGCATACGCGACGCCATCAGTCGAATACGCCGGCGTTACCGTTTTTACGTGCGGTGTTCGTCGGATCTTCTCCAAATCCTTGTCGTTGAGCAAATATTTGCTGCGCGCCGCCGATGCTTTATTTTTGTCAGTTTCTTCTGCCGAATTGCCATATTCTGGTAATTTATCTTTCTTATCTGCTTCAATCTTTTTATTGACCATAATTACTTTTTTATCGCCAGCCGCGTCAACGATACTATTGGTGTACAGTCGACCACCCTCACCGGCCATCAGCGCCAAACCAATCGTAAACGCCCCGACAGAAATCGCCAACGCTGTCAAAACCGTCCGGCCTTTTGACTGGCGAAGATTCCGTCCCGCCCGCTTGATAATGTCAATTCTTCTCATGCTATGCTCCTTGCATTTTCATTATACATAGTACTATGTTATACAAGGTACTATAAAAAGTCAAGCTATTTACTATTTCTCGTCATATTCATCCTCAATTTCCTGGTCCAAAATCTCTTCAATCACGTCCTCCAGCGTGATAATCCCTAGCTCAGTTTCATCATCCATCACCACAAACAAATGGCTGCGGGTTTGGATAAATCGACTGAGCACCGTGTCCAGCCGCGACCGCGCGTCAATGTCATGGATCTTATCACGGTATAGTTGACTAATCGGTAGCGGCAGCTCACGCCCCGCCACATCTTTGACGTATAAAATCCCTACCAGCCGCCCATCAGCCCGCACCGGGATCCGTGAATGACCGGCGCGTTTGACCCGTGCGAGCAGTGTCGCGTCCAGCTCATCATTCAAATCCACCGTAAATACCTCATCCATCGGCGTCACCAAATCACCAGCTGTCTTTTTACTAAATTGCAGCGCGCCCGAAGCAATCCGGCTTTCGTCGTAATCAACCGGACTGTCCGACCGCTCAGCATGCTCATGAATAATCTGCTCCAGCTCCTGATGTGAATACAGCTGCGGCGTTTCCTTGCCTAGCCAGCGGTTCAGCAGCTTCGACATCGGCCGGGCCAGCGGCCAAAATAGTACATAAATCACATCCAGCAGCCAAAAGAAATGCCGCACAAAACGATAGCCGCGCTGAGTAAAAATCGCTTGCGGCAAAATCTCGCCAAACATAGTGATCAGCAACGTGGCAATCAACCCGCCAATCACGCCGTTCGTCATATTACCCAGTAGAATTGACATCGCCGTATTCACGCCAACATTACCCAGCAAAATACAAAAGATCAGATAATATCCATCTTTGCGGTAGCGATATACCCGTGCAGCGATCGCGTCACCGTGCCGGGCCTTACGCCGCAAATCATCCGGCCGCGCCATCATTAATCCAATATTAAGACCTGAAAACGATCCCGACAGCACTAACAGCACCGCCGCCAATACTAGCAATACAACATCAGGCATAGTGCTTACCAGCCGCCACCTCCGCCGCCGCCTCCGCCGCCTCCAGCGAAGCCACCGCCAGTTGAGCCACCCGTCGAAGATTCAAAGGAGCTGACGCTTACGGCCGTACTCGACAAACTACTCATTCCTGCCGAAAATACTGCCGCATTAAACGCTCCCTGGCCTGCGTACCAATCCGGCTGCTCGCCGACTTGCTCATAGTACTTACCCAGCTGCGCACTCCATTCTTTTTCCTGCCCAAACAATACCGCGTACGGCAGTACCCGCTCGTACAATTTCACCAGCTGTTTCTCATCAGCCGCATCAACTTTTACTTTTTCTGCGCCCTCAGGACTCTGAAGCATCTGGAGACGCTCAACCTCAGCTACGCCAATATACTTCTTTAATCCCGCTAGGTATCGCCGCAGCGCCAAGCCCTTGTCCGTGAGTACCTTGCCAAACGACAAGCAAAATACCGCTACCGCCAGCACCAAGAATACTGGTGACAGCAACGGCACCGTAAAAATACCGATAATTACAGCATACCGCCGAAAACGCTGTGTATGCCGCGGATCACGCGCCTTTAGCCCATACGCCCCAGCAATTCGCTTATCGAGGCGCTCCTTGTTGTTACGGATACGTTTGGCATAGGCAGCGTTATTCCGCAATGTCTTGAGGTTAAGCGTATCACCAACCGCTGGCCAACGCCCAAATATATCCCGCAAGAGTTTTTGCTCTTCCACGAGAAGCGTACCCGGGTCCTGTATCACCTTCACTTCATACTCAGCTGCTCGCCACATAGTGCGCGGTTTCACCTCGATAACCTGAATATAATGCCGCACCGCCAGATCTATCATTTGTGCCGCCATCACCGACCCCTTGACCATATGAAACGGCTGCACCAGCTTGGCCGATGTCGTCACACTCGTACCTCGCGGTGGCAAATACTCCGGCGGAATTGGCTCCAGTTCTTTACGGCGACCAATCGACCGATAATAAGCCACGATAATCACCCCCGCCAATATCAGCGCCACCGCCAGCAATACCAATTGTAATTTCGCCCACCAATCAATCAGCTGTTCCATGAATGACATCTGATACGCCGCAAACGTCCCCGGCGCAAATCCGACCGCAATCGTCACGCCCGCCCTCTTTGGCAGTGCATGGGCTGTCGCCGTCAACGTATCGCCCTGTTCACGCACCTCGCAGCGCTGACTACTACCGAACCGACCCTGATAGCACTGGAGGTTCGTTCGTTTAGCGGCCACCAGCTCGGGACTCAGCTTGAGCGTCACCGATGCCGACTGAATTGGCACCTGCCAATTAGTACCGATCGCATCCCAGTAAAACTCCTGTTTACCCGTATCGTGATATGATTTCGTCACGTCCCGCTGCGTATAGGTAATGACATAGGTCTTTTTGCCCTTGACGTAGGTGTCTTTATTGCCAATTCTCAGCTCATCATTATGCCACTTATGCTCTAGCGGCGTACCTCGCTCATCCGTTACTGACTCCAGCGTAAAGTGAGTCGGGTGTCCATCATACTGCTTGACGAATACTGGTGCAATACCATGGTTCTGCCGCGGCGGAAAATCTGCAGTAATGGTCAATTTAGTACGCAGTGTCGAACGCTGTTCACTATCGCGCCCCAGCTCCATATCGACAGTATAATTACTAATCGTAAAATTATTTGTCGCCTGTGCCGTTGACCCAAATCCAACCAACAGCGCCATCACCGCAACTATCCCAAAGAAAAACCGCTTCATATGTTAATTATATCACTTATTACCAACGCGCTTTTAATAAACATTATCCAATGGTCTTGCAAAGATGAAGCGTTTATTGGATAATGGAGAACGATGTTCAAAACTGGTATGGGTACGCTACTGACAAGAGATAAAACCCCGACGCCGGCCTCATGGGAAATGAGCTTGCCCGATCGCTGTGGCGGCCCAGATCAAACAAAGAAACTCTACCGTGACGCTCGTTTATGGGTGGCAGAACTAGGAGGTGAGGCGAAGCAGCAAACCTATCCACTCCGTACGCTGATGAATGTGGTCAATGTGGCTGATTTAATCCGTGAAAAATATCCAGAGGAAGCATACGCTCTCGAGGACGCGCTCAAGGAATTGGAGCGTAAACCTGGTGGGCTTTCTAAAGAAATGCAAAAGCGTCTCGGCCGAGTAACTCTAGCAATATATAACTTTTATCATCCAAAAACTGACGCTACACCAGCAAAAACGATCATGGAGCAGTTTAACCAGCAGAACTTGCCAGTACGAGATGACATCATTCTCAAACAGTTATCTGGAAGTGGGTCTCAGCGACTTACATTAGAAGAAGTACGACAGCAGGCGCGTCAAGCTGTAGAAACCAAGCTAGGCCCCAAGATAATTCAAGCCATCTATCACCAACCAACAGACATTGACAAGTAGCAGATCCTTCGATTGTCCCGCCTAGCTACCGCAGTGCCACGACCGTATATGCCAACTCGCCTTTTGGCGTGCTGATCGTTACCGTATCACCAACCGCCTTGCCCATCAGCGCCTGGCCGATCGGCGACTCATTCGAGACCTTCCCTTCTAGCGGATCCGCCTCGACCGGCCCAACGACGGTATAAACCACTGTCTTGCCATTGGCCTCCAGTTCCACCGTACTACCCAGTGTCACTGTTGAGCTGCTGCCAGCCTGAATGATACTCGCATTCTGCAAAATTGTTTCAATCTCAGTGATACGCGTTTCTAGCAGCCCTTGGGCCTCACGCGCCGCGTCGTACTCTGCATTTTCGCTCAAATCACCAAAATCCCGCGCCGCCGCGATTTTATCAGCGATCTCGCCGCGCCGACTCTTCAGCTCCTCCAGCTCTCGTTCTAGCTCATGCTGGCCACTCTCGGTAATCTGATATACCTTATTCATGTTACTCTCCTCACTCCATATATAGCGTCTACAAAAACAAAAAGTGCTATATATAGCGCTTATCCATATGGTTATTTAAATCTCTACGAGTATAGCAATCACCCCAAACCATGTCAATACATGACGGAGCCCGTGGTGCAATCTGGCCTCCGTCGCACATGTCAGACAATGTGATCACCCGCGCTCCAAACAAAACCCGAGCAGCTGCTGATAATCCAACTTCTTTGTCTCGCCAGTCGCCCGCTCAGTTAACTCGAACAATCCATCACCGTCAATCGCTCGCTCACCAATCGTAATCCGCCATGGCAGACCCATCAACTCCGCATCGGCGAACTTGACGCCCGGCCGCTCAACCCGATCGTCCAGTAGCACCTCCATGCCCTTTTCCGCCAACTCGGTATATAATGTACTCGCTAGCTCCTGACCCTTGTCACCAATCGCCACCACATGAACTTTGAACGGAGCAACATTCTCCGGCCAGACCAGCCCCTTATCATCCGACATTTTCTCAGCAATCACACCCATCACCCGCGTAATGCCAATGCCGTAACTGGCAAGGTAAATCGGATGCTGCTTGCCATCTTCGCCGGTGTACATGATACCCATCTGCTCAGCTTTTTCGGTACCAAATTTAAAGATATTACCCACCTCGGCGCTGACAACTGGCAGCAGATCATCTCTACTGATACCCAATTCCTTAGTAGCATCATCTAGTACTTCTTCGTTGACAGCTACCGTCTGGTCAGCATTGACGTACAGTGTATCCTCACCCGCTTCACATATCGTCTGGAACTCATGACTAAACTTAGTAAACGCCCCGCCGCCAGCAAACGTCACAAATGTACTATCACCAATGCCAAACCGCGCATAACAGCGCTTATACGCCTCGATAACCCGCTCATAATACTGATCCATGTCCTGCTGTGTGGCGTGCAGGCTGTACATATCCTTCATGACAAATTCACGGCCACGCATAATACCGCTCTTTGATCGCAGTTCATTGCGCAGCTTGGTCTGAAACTGATACACGCTAACCGGTAGATCCTTATAGCTTTTAACATATTGCTGCATCATTTCCATAATCGCTTCTTCGTGGCTCCATGCCAACCCCAGCTCAGTGTCGTCTTGCAAGCGAGTTTTAAACCACACATCGACCACCTCATCACTCCAGCGACCAGTCGCCTCCCAGGTCTCGCGGCGCTGCAAATTCGTCATGATCAACTCTTGGCCACCAATCGCATTCATCTCCTCACGGACAATTTGTTTGATGTTTTCCAGCACACGCAGCCCTAGTGGCGCGTACGCATACACGCCCGCCATCACCTTATACACAAATCCCGCGCGGATGAGGAGCTGGGCATTTTTCGAGACTTCATCCGCTGGTGCGGTCTTAGCCGTTTTGGTAAATAGTTGACTCATTCGCATCTTACATTCCTCCGATGAACGGCAGCAGCGCCGACTTTAATTGTTCTAAAAGGCGTGGATTAACATACAGCGCATAAAAGGCAATGCTGTTTTTCGCGATATGCATCAAAACTGGCACCCAAATTGCGCCGGTATACTCCCGCGCTAGGCTCATCACGATACTCAGTACAAAGGTGTCTGCCGCGACCGCCCACTGTGGTGACCCGCTGCCTCCCCACAAATGCGCCGCCCCAAACGTCAAACTGGTGATCAAAACCGCCATCCAAACTGGTGCCGTCCGCCGTAGTTTACCATACAAATAACCGCGAAATAGTAGCTCCTCCGCCACTGGCGCCAACACCGCTATCGTCATAAATGCCGCGATATATTGCCACTGGGTGCCGAGCATTGACTGCGAGAATGGTAGTGCTTGTGGCTGGTGAATATCAATTGCTATCAGTTTAGTCACCACTGTTAAAAACACCGCTGAACAAATCGTGTATACAATAAAGGCTGCCGGTGTAATCACCACGTCCCACCACGACGGCCAATCGGTCACCCCCATTTCTTTCAGCGTCGTCCGGCGGCGACGGATATAAAACGGCAGACTCACCACCAAGATCACCGCTAGTACGTACACAACGACCGAACCCGTCGCGTTCAGCAACACCTCATTCACCGAACCAAGCGGTACGCCAACACGACTAAGCGCCCACACCAGGCCAAGCACAATTAACTGCGCCATCCAAAACGCCGCATACGTCCACGCTGGCAGCACAATAAGCAGCCACCAATTACGTTTATTCAGCCGCCCCTTTGTCGACTGGGTTTTTTCACTTCTCGCCCACTTTCTCATATTTTATCCCCTTAATACCTTCGCGATGTCACTCCACGTCACTAAAACCGTCAGCGCCATTAGCACCAAGAAACCGATGCCCTGAATCGTTTCCTCGCGCTCTTTGGTCAATTTTTTCTTGAATAATTTAAAGCCTGCCATCGTAAACCACCGCCCGCCGTCCAGTGCCGGAATTGGCAGTACGTTCATCACCGCCAGCGTCAGCGAAATGATTGCCGCCAGTAGTAAAATTTGCGTCAAGCCAGAACTCAGCACTGACGGAAACAGCACGCCCAAGATGCCGATCGGCCCGGCCACACTTTCGCCAACTGCCGCCAGATCAGCCTTGGCCGCCTGGCGAGATTCTGACGAGCCAACTAATTGCCCAATCGTCCCGTTAATCGTTTTTATGAGGATTGAGCCGACACCTGCCACCGTCTCGTATGTCAATTGCCCCGTCGTCACCACTGCTGCGATTGGTGCCGACCAAGTACTGTGAATCGTTTCCGTCTGTTGTGGGCCGACGCCGAGATAGCCGCCATTTTTTGCTTGGTCGGCAGTTTGCAATTTAACCTGCTTGGTGAGCGTCTGACCGCCGCGCACCAGCTCAATCGTCACCTCGCGGCCAGTCTGCGCTTTCGTGGCCGCCGACAGCTCCGCCGGTGTTGTCACACCGTGGTCGCCGATCTTTCGCACCTCATCGCCACGCTGAAGACCGACCTTTTCTGCCGGCGAACCTGGCGTCACTCGTGCCACCGTTAGCGCCGAACGCTCCACCCGCGAATCAAACGGCAACACTGCCTGCTGTGGTAAAATTTTTGGCATCCCCACCAACGCCAATATCATAAACAGCAGGACAGCCGTCAGCCAATTCATCATCACGCCGGCTAATAAAATCTTGGTCTTTACCCAAAAGGTAGCGCCGCCATACGTTCCCGCGCCTTCGGCCGAATCGTATTCGCCCTTCAGCTTGACGAACCCACCGAGCGGCAGCCAGTTTAGACTAAACACCACATTCTTGCCGAGAAAGCTCTTTTTGGATCGCCATTTTTTTGCGGCCGGCGGAAAGCCGATACCAAATTCCTCAACCACCACACCATTGCGCCGCGCGACAATCGCGTGACCCAATTCGTGCACCACCACCAACAAAACCAGTATGATCAGCCCAACCAAAATTCCAATGAACACCATTATTACCCTCCAAAGCGCCGATTACGTTTTTTGTACTCTTTCAGAATGAACTCCACGTCTTTTATCGTCATATCCGGCCAGTTTTTCTCGATGAACATTAGCTCACTGTACGCCGCCCGCCACAGCATGAAATTACTCAATCGCTGTTCGCCGCTTGTTCGCACGATGAGGTCACATGGCGGCACTTCCGGTGCATACAAGTTCTGAGCGATCAGTTCTGGCGTCACGTCTTCGGCTGTCACGCCCGACTGAACAATTTTTTTAACTGCGTCGGCAATTTCTAAATGTCCGCCGTAGTTAAGACACAAAAGCAGCTCGCCGCCCGTCAAATTCCGCGTTCGCTCCTCGGCGCGCTCAATCGCTTTTCGTAAGGTCTCTGACAGCCCCTCGCGTGAGCCAATCACCCGCATCCGCACATTATGCTCCAAAAATATTGGCACGTCTGACTCCAGCACCTTGAGCAGCAGACCCATCAAATGCCCGACCTCCTCCTCGGAGCGCTTCCAATTTTCTGTACTGAACACATACGCACTCGCATACTTGACGCCACGGCGCAACGTCTCCAGTAGCACATCCTTCAGGCTGTTATATCCCGCCAAATGCCCCTCATAAGCCGGCAGCCCGTGCTGCTTCGCCCAGCGACGATTACCGTCAACGATAAAACCAACGTGCCTCGGCAATTCTGTTTTTTCACTCATGTTTCGCCCTCCACTCATCAATCAACCTCACATCCTGCATATCCTTCTCGCGCCCGCGCCAGTTTTTCCAGCGCCGCAAGAAATCTAGATTAACAAACTTCACACCGTCATATTCCACCGCGTAGTCCAGCAGCTCGTCGTACTCAACAACTCGCCCGTCGATCTCCCAGCCGTCCCATATCTCGGCCGATCCATCATGCTTCACCAAATACTGGCGTTGATTTTTATCAAGCTTTTTGACCCAGTCGCTACCATCAGCAGCCAGCTTTTCTAACATCGCCCGATCAACTGCCACGTCAATATCAGCAGACTGACGAATGCCTAATTGATCCAAAATACCACTGCCAATGATAATAATCTGATCTAGCGGCAGTCCTAACTCTTTCACGCGCTCAGCAAATGTCTGACTCATCAAACCGTCAACACATCCTTTTCTTTAGCTTTAAACGCTTCGTCAATTTGTGCCTGCATCGTGCTCATCAGCGCGTCAATCTCTTTCTCAACCCGCTTGAGATCGTCCTCGCCGAGCTCCTTGGCGTCTTTCATCCGCTTGGCATCCTTCAGGGCATCCTGGCGAATCGTCCGCATAGCGATCCGCGCCTCTTCGACCTTTTCGCTAACTTGCTTGACTAATTGCTTGCGGCGCTCCTCGGTCAGCGCTGGCACCGGCACGCGCACCACCCGGCCGTCATCAGACGGATTAAAGCCCAAACTCTGGTTGTCGCGAATCGCTGCCGAAATTGCCGTAATATTACTCGGATCAAACGGCGTCACCAGCAGCATCTGCGCCTCCGGCGCCGTCACATTCGCCACCTGGTTCAGCGGCATTTTTGCGCCGTACGCCTCTACCATCACGCCGTCCAGCATTCCGGCATGCGCCCGGCCTGTCCGCACCTTTTTCAGCTCGTCCTGAAAATGACTAAACGCCTGCGCCATTTTATCCTCATATGGTTGTGTGTCAAACATATTTCCTCCAAACTTAACCTATTACCATTATAACAGATCACCATATCAAGTGTCTTATTGACTTTATAGGTTTTTGATGTTAAAATTAAACAACCGATTTAGGCCGAAATGATACCATGTCAATCTCAAGGATTCCTTCACAAAAAACGCCCAAACCATGTCATGTGGTTCGTGAGGCTTTTGGTGCCCAATCGCCCACTGATCTAACCGAACTGCAGTCCTTTCCCAATGCAGACGAAGTCGCCACTCAGGCTGCCCAGCAAACTATCGAAGAGACCGCACAGAAGCTAGCCAATCCAGACCTCGGTATCAAGTTAGGAGGAGCGGCGCTCCGAGCCCTCACTACTCTGTGTAGACGATGTGAATTATCTGGTATCTGTTTAACCCGAGAGGCTATAGCATCAACTTATGAAAAGCAACGCAACCAGGATAGCAAGTTCTCTAACCTCCTGGATACCAAAGAAATGCCACATCCGCTATCCCTTCTCGTAAAAAATGACGTAATAATCCAGCCGCAAGATCCCGTGCAGTTGGTGTCTATTCGATCTAACATGAAAGGTATCCAGCTCCGGTCTAATGCCCGGGATGATATCGAACTAGTGTCATTTTCTGTCTGTTCAGACAGATACACGACAGGAGCAGTTATTATCGATGCTTCGCCGATCGTAAACAGTGGTAACATCCAGCCAGCAGCGCCAGAAGATATGAAAGTTCTCCTCGATAAATTAGTATCATTTGCTGTCGCACCCAATAATAGAAGTGAGTCTCAACTATATCAGACTAACAATAGCGCTATACGCCTCATGCGCTCTGGCTCAACAGGACAAACAACTATTCGCGAAGTACGCATGAGAGGAAAAAACCGCCTATATTTTACGATTTCTCGTAACAACAACGGCATCCCGACTATTATTATCATTGGGTGTCACGGCAGCAAAGAGCCATATCAGATCGAATTCTTTAGAGCAACTGGTTGTACTTATAGATAAGTTAGCTGCGCTATGTAGCATGCTATAATATCCTCAATGATTTCTAGGGTAAAGGTATATAATTTTCGCTCATACGATCTATTCGAAACCGAGCTATCTCCGCATGGTACCGTCATCATTGGACCAAATGGTACGGGTAAGACAAACTTGCTCGAGGCGATATACGTCGCCCTCCGCGGCAGTAGCTTTCGTGGCAGCCTTGCTGACTGTATGCAGCACGACCAAACGCAAACCATCATCCACCTCGAAACCGACAATGCCTCTCGACGCCTCCAGCTGCTCCGCACAACCGACGGCACGATAAATAAAGAGTTTACGATTAACGATAGCCGCAGCAAACTCCTTCCCCGTAAACATCGCCTGCCGGTCGTTCTATTTGAGCCGAGCGAACTACGACTTATTTCCTCCTCGCCATCGCGGCGGCGGGATTTTCTGGATGGTGTGTTGTCGCGGTTGGATACCCAATACGAAGCCACTCTCCGCGCCTTTCACCGAACCTTGTTGCAGCGCAACGAACTGCTCAAACACCCCCACGAGACGACCCAAAACTGGCGCGATCATCTCTTTGCCTGGGATATTAAGTTCGTCCAGTTAGCAACCCACATCGCTCAAGCCCGCGCTGAGTTCTTGGCTAAGCATGAGATGACGCTGAGTAATGTATACACAGCGCTGGCAGGACGCAAGACAGCTTTTGCAGCTGCTTATCAAGCCAATGCATCGCTTGATCGATACGAACAGTCGCTCCTTGACCGCCTACAGCGTGCCCGCGACTATGAAATCACCACAGGCCATACCTCGGCCGGCCCGCACCGCGAAGATTTTACTATTTTCCTCCATAACCAACCAGCCATTAGGGTCGCCTCGCGCGGCGAAATGCGCACCATTATGCTGGCTTTCAAGCTGCTCGAGCTGGAACTGCAAACGAAAATCAGTCAATCACGGCCGCTCATCCTCCTGGATGATGTGTTTTCTGAACTAGATGCCACTCGCGAAAAGCTCCTCCAAGAGACCATCCAACATCATCAATTCATCGTCACCACCACTGACGCCCGCCACCAGAGAGATGATTGTTTGATAGTCTCAACGCGCTAAAATCCCGCCATTTTGGCGGGATGTATTATGCTAAGCTAAGCGTGACGATATTATTCACTCTCGCTCGGCTTCAGGTTTTGGTTGTTGAATTGCATCAATGTCATCGGCGACTTCGCCAAGTACAATCATAGTATTATCTTCAACTATTTGCTCGTAATCCGGTACTCGTGTACGCAACCACTCACTAATCTGATCGCCCGGTGCACCATTATCCTGCATTGTGATTAATTCTTCCAGCTGTTCACCTGTTAGAGACTCTACAGCCTCCTCGCCAATCCGCTCATTAATCGTATCTTGCACGTGAACAGCCAACTCTTGCAATTGCTGTTCTGGCAGATTAATACCCATCTCTCGTAGCCGACCGACCGTAATCAACGCTTCATCAAGATTAACCTGTGGTGTATTGTCGTTATTCATAAACTATCCTTTTTTATTTTATTAGTTATCTCAACCGTCGTATCAATTTCCTCAACAAGTTGCCTACTATTTATCTCGTTAGGATTAGACTCTATCACCTACATTAGAATTCGGGTTTTGCATCTCCTGTGTGAACGCTATATGACCTGCAACCGCTGCCCTGCCGAACCGTCGGGTGAAGTCACCTGTTGCCGTGAACGTTTCTTTTGTCTTACGTCCCATGAAAGCAACCGGACGTGATAAATAGCTACCAATATGCCGCAGTCGCTGCGCTGCGGTAGTACGCATCTCACCGATTCGCTCGGTCGCACGACCAGCCGCCCTACCTAACCGATCAGCAGTGGCACTGACCCGCTCACCAGCAGACTGAAAACCATCACCGATCACCTCCTTTACACCCGCCAGCTTTTCCTGGCGCGCCGCGCGGCGTGCCGCCTTCCTTTCTTTGGCAGCCGTTGTACGCTCACCTCGCTGCTCATTTATCTCACGAATCTTATCAAGAGCCTCTTGGCGCTGACTCTCAAGACCTTGCCGTTTCATCTCAAGCTCTTGCAAGCTAAGCTTGAGCATCTCGACTTGACCGCTGGCGACTCGCCATGCACTTTCTGCTATGCTTTCTGCTAACGCCAGTTGTTTATTTTCGAGAGAACCAACTGGGTGTCTACTGCTCTCGTACGCCTCACGTGCCGCCGTGAGCCGTTCAAATGCGCTCGCCAGTTCGCCACTCGACATTGCTTCAATCTCTGCTTTCGTTTCAGCGATTTCTGTATCAGCACCCCTCTGCTTACCTTCTACGGCTACAATCTCTTCTCTGAGTCCAGCCCTTTTTCGCAAATCCTCAACTTCAGCTTTTCTGTCATTCCTGGCTGCCTTGCGGCGTTCGCCTGCCGCCTCTTTGCGCTTCCGAGTTCGCTCCTGACGCTCCTGCCTTTTTGTAGCCAACTCATTTTCACGGTTCTTGCGAACCTCCTCGCGTTGCTGACGGCGTTCAGCACGACGCTCCTTAGCACTCTGAGCAGCCTGATCGATAGTCTCTTTTAGACTCTTCCCAGTCTCAGCTGCCTTATTGAATACTTCACCAATCTTTCTCTTTGCCGCTCCGCCATGATTTGATAGTTTTTCTCCTAAGCCCTTCAGGCCACCAACAATTCGTTTTGTCAAAGCCTCTCGACGACCACCTGGTGTTTGCTCAAACGGATCAACCCATCCTTGAGTCTTGCTCTCTGGTAACACAGCAGCGCTCCAGTCGTCCGTTTCCCCTGAATGAGATACATTACTATCGATAATCTGTCGGCGGATCTCTTTATACCCAGGAATTTCTGCAAACTTTCGATTATTTTTATCGGTGGTCGTCTCAATAGCCATCACCCCATTACGGCCATCCTGTTTAGGAGTAATAGAGTCTGCCCCTTTTTCAGAGAGGCTCCCCCACCCATCAATCATGTGGCCAGTGTAGGATGTTCTTACGCTTGATTCGGGGCTTATTTTATGCATACAGACCTCATATTCTTCATAATGTTTTAATATCACTGTAGTTAATCTTGTGCTTTATACTATCACAGATTTAATATATTGTCAACACATAAAATCTTAACACCCTTACGGATCAATATGCTAGCACCAGGGGTCTAGCTAGATATGAACGACACCCGAATAAGCTCAGAGCTACTCGCTCACGCCCAGCTCGATTCGCCTAAACTGGCGGACCACGATGTTCTCGCCGAGTTTAGCGATCGCTTCCTTGACGTGCTGCTCAACTGTCTTAGAATCGTCCAAGATGTATGCCTGGCTCATCAATACCTGTTCGACAAAATGCTTTTTCAATTGACCCTCAACGATTTTTTCGCGCATCTCTTCAGGCTTGCTTGCGAGTGCTTCACTGGCCATCAGCTCAGCCCTCACCCGCTCCATTTCCTCAGCCGGAATGTCCGCCTCGGAAACATACTTCGGACTCATGGCTGCAATTTGCATGGCAATTTCGTGCGCCAACGTCTTGAAATCATCCAGCCGCGCCACGAAGTCGGTCTCACAGTTCACTTCAACCACCACGCCAATTCGACCCGAGTGCACATAGCCCTCAATCAAGCCCTCACGCGCCTCGCGGTCACCCTTTTTCTCGGCTTTGGTCAAGCCTTTTTTACGCATCGCCTCCAGCGCCTTGTCAAAATCGCCATCAGTCTCGACCAGCGCCTTCTTTGCATCAGTCAAGCCCACGCCAGTCAATTCGCGCAGCTTTTTAATGTCGTCAACTGAAACTCCCATTCTATTTCTCCTCTTTTTTCACTGGTTTTTCTTCAGCTTTCACGCTACCCGCACCCTCAGCTACAGCTGCCGTGAAGTAGTCCAGCAGCTGCTGGATACTCTTGATCGCATCGTCGTTACCTGGGATGACGTAGTCGATGCCCGTTGGATTGACATTGGTATCAACCACGGCAAACACCGGCACGCCCAGGGCTTCCGCCTCGCGCACTGCGTTCGCATCAGTCAGCGCGTCAACCACGACCACGGCGCCTGGCTTACCCATCAGATTCTTAATGCCACCGTATTTGAAATTCAGGTTATCAATTTCCTCCTGGAAGCGCTGCACCTCTAGCTTGTTGTAGCGCTTCTCCAAGTCGCCCGACGCCATGCGCTTCTCGAGATTTTTCAGCTTTTTAATTTGCTGAGCAATCGTTGCGCCGTTGGTCAGCATACCGCCAATCCAGCGTTCAACCACGTACGGCTGGTTGATACCCTCGGCCGCCCGACGTACCACATCCTTGGCTTGCTTTTTCGTACCGACAAATAGTACCTTCTTACCGCTAGCGGCGATCTTGGTCAGCTCCGGCAGCGCCTTCTCTAGCGCCTCAGCTGTCTTTGCCAAGTCAATGATGTGGCTATCTTGGCGTTTTGAATGAATATACGGCGCCATCTTTGGGTGCCAGCGACTCGTTTTGTGTCCAAAATGAACACCAGCCTCAAACAAAGCTTTCATGTCTACTGTTACAGACATTAGATTACTCCTTTTCCTCGCCCGCCGCTTTTGGAGCTGCGGCGAGCTGTGTCGTTATGTTTAGTTACTCCGTCATTTTAACACGATTCGACACCAAAAGCAATCAGTTACTGAGCAGAGCGAGACGCCATGAACTTATCTAACTCCTGCTCAAGCTCGAAGACCTCATCGCTTGAAGAAGAGAGCTTTTGAACAATAAGTCGATCCTGCCCCGGTTTCACAACCTGCATCTCGACAGATTGACCATTCTCCTCTGTTGGATCCTTACGGCGCAGCTCTGACTGAACGACATCACCACTTGTTTGACCAATCTCAAAATAGTTAATTGCGTCGCCATCCACAAAAGCACCAAATACACAGTTCTCACCCCACGCTAAGTCCTTTGCAGTTATACCTGGCGCCGGCTCCTTAATAAGGTTTCCCGCGACCTTAAACAATAAGATCGAACCAACCTTTGGCCCGTCTCTCCCAACAGAGCCAGGCCCATAAGCATCAAGCGCTACAACTGAAGTATTTACTTCCATTGGCACGACAAGAGAGTTGTCGACGACACGTTCGTGGGGATTAAACAGTTTTACACTAACAGTACCACAAACCCCAGGAGATAGGCTCACGTCAAGAGCTTTCTCAAGTGCATTACTAAGACGCGATAATGCATTGCCACTAAAAGGATTAATATTACCTTCCTCGCAGCCATCCGGGTAATCTAGTATTTCACCAACAACCTGCGCCCTTTCTTTTTCCTTATTGCGCCGAAACGCTTCCTCTGCCAACTGGTTGAGATTATGCCTACCCCAAATATTTGGCTGCCTTCCCTTATCCATGTCGTGTAACTCCTTGGTTTTTTAGCTATCGGAGTCAAATATACTCTCTCTCTTGATTTGTCAAGTACATTACAATATTTTTTAATAATTTACAAGCATAATTGTTGAACAGCCCTTGCCAAACGACGAGTATAGCTCCAGTATGCAGCTGCACTGGTGGCGGTATTTGCAATACCTGTGCTTTTTTGCTAAAATACCAAGGTTATGAAAAGCAGTATTCACCCACAGAACTATCGCCCGGTCGTATTTAGCGACGATCAAGCGGGCTTCGCGTTCTTGACACAGTCAACAGCGCAAACTACGGATACCATCGTTTGGGAAGATGGCAAAACTTATCCACTCGTCAAGGTGCACATCTCTAGCGCCTCGCATCCATTCTTCACCGGCGAAGAAAAGATCATCGATACCGAGGGTCGTGTTGACCGGTTCAAGGCACGCCAAGCAGCCGCCCAGGCTCGCAAGACAGCCCTAGCAAACAAAGCCAAGAAAGCTGCCGCTAAAAAAGCCACCAAGGCGGCAGATGATGACGCAGATGACACGAAGAAGAAAGTATCTACGCCTAAGGCAAAGAGCAAGAAAGCTAAGAAATAACCTAAGCTACGACACAGTATAGTTCAAAACCACCCCAATGACTGGGGTGGTTTTAGGTTAACAAGACTTAATGAAAATGACCAACTAGATCAGATTACCGCCTCTGCTGAAGCTGCTCTTCAAACTCCCCCTGTTTCCGAGCCGCTAACTTAGCTTCAATAACCCTAGCCATAGTTTTTACCGATCGCTGATAGTTAACCACACCTTCAGAGCTTGCAGGTTTGTCAACTCGTGAGCCCTCAATAAATGAACCGTCTCTATTCAAGTCAATGGTAGTACAATGACCGTCAGGATGAGACCAGCTTACATAATGCCGCACAGGCCCACCATCACCCGGCTCAAAACACGACACCTCCTTCAAAATGCCAGTACTCCTATCTAGGGCAAACTCATCCATATGCCTGTTGAGTGCTGTTGTAGGACCTCCTTCATAGGCACGCGCTACACCGACAACCTGCTCGCCGCCCCTAGTAGCAACGAAGTCATCCGCAGGAAAACCAGGACTAAACCTAACCTCCATCCCCCTCAGCGACTCCAGCTTATAATCTTTTACTAAACCTTCGAGCTGCTGCTCACTTGGGGTACCAGATGTAAGTTGCCTAACGGTATCAAACATCTTATCAAAATACTCGAGAGAACCAGGCTGTATTTCCGGACTTGGTTCCGCCAGATTTTCTCCTTTAGCGGTCCTTGCTGCAACCCATTCCCCCACTTTACGTTCTGCTTTGCGACGTCTTTTTATTTTCTCTTTGCGTTCCCAGGTCCTATTTTCTTCTTGTGCCATCTCCCAGGCCTTCTCGACATTACGCACCCGCCCAAAGTTTGTCCCGAAGGTTTCATTGATCATACGTCGTGCTGATTGAAATAATTTGCCCATACTTTTTATTTTCCTTATCTTTGCTACTGCAATATATGATGCACTAATGGTCTACATATTACTCTATTTTCTTTTGTTTGTCAAGTATCCCTACGCCATTATCAGTATTTTACTAGTAGGCCCGCTGTCCCCCACCAATATGCTATAATAATCCATATGACAAAAATCTCTCTTGACCTCGAGGCGTTGAAGGCGGAGCGGGCGACGCTGGGTGATTTTTTGGCGCGTCCCGACGCGTATGGCTCGCCGGATTTCACGAGTAAAAATAAGCGGTTCTCGGAGCTAGAGACGCTTATTATCAAGGGCGACGAGCGAGTGGCATTAGAGCAAAATCTGCGTGACGCCAAAGAATTAGCGAATGACGGCGGCGAATTGGCAGAATTAGCAAAAGCCGAAATCACTGAAACTGAAGCGCGGCTGTCAGAGCTGGAAGAAGAATTATTCATCCTACTGACGCCAAAAGATCCAAACGACGAGAAAAACATCATCATAGAGATCCGCGCTGGCGCTGGCGGCGACGAAGCCTCGCTGTTTGCAGCGGAACTGTACCGTATGTACCTGCGTTGGTGTGAAGCAAATGGCTACAAAACTGAGCTCATCAGTGAATCTGCCAACGACTCCGGCGGGTACAAAGAAGTCATTTTCATGGTCAAGGGCGACGCGCCATACGCCAAATTGAAATTTGAAGGCGGCGTCCACCGCGTCCAGCGTGTGCCAGTCACCGAAAGCCAAGGCCGCATCCACACCTCCACCGTCACCGTGGCGGTACTGCCAGAGGCCGAGGAAGCCGACGTTGAAATTAATCCAAGCGACCTACGCGTTGACATCTACCGCTCCAGCGGCCATGGCGGCCAAAGCGTCAACACCACCGACTCGGCGGTGCGCATCACTCACCTACCAACTGGTATCGTCGTCACTAACCAAGACGAGAAATCACAGATTAAGAACCGCGAAAAAGCCATGAGCGTGCTGCGCTCGCGGCTGCTGCAAATGAAAATTGACGAAGAAAACGCCAAATTAAGCGCTGAACGGCGTTCGCTAGTCGGCACTGGCGACCGCTCCGAAAAAATCCGCACCTACAACTTCCCACAGGACCGCATCACCGACCACCGCATTCATTATAGCCGCAGCAATATCCCCGCGGCAATGAACGGGGATATTGACGATTTGATTGAGCAACTGCAGCGGTACGAGCGGGAGTTGAAGGCTAAGAACGCGGAAGTTTAATAAGAAACCCTATTCTGCAAAACTGCACCTAATGTCATCATATCGTTTATGAAACTCTCCCAGCCCAACACTGCGTATGGAGTCGGGTACCACGGCAACAACTGCACCACCACCTTGAAGAGCTACGTCCACATCGTCCATTAGGGTATTGGTGATTCTTCTAGTTGTCAACCTCTTTAACCCTTCTCCGCGAATTAACCCGATTTTTTGCAAATGTCGATATTGAAAATACTCTCTCTTAGCTTCTTTATTAATAAGTAGTTTAATCTCAGCTGGATCTGTCGTTTCATAGCATGACAGCCCCAGCTGACCAGCTGCTTGCTTCATCGCATCCACTCTATTATTATCTTTCGCTATTTGCACCGAGGTCCAGGGGTGAGATAAAAATAATGATACTGACGACTCACTCGTAGATGCAGCATCTATACGCCTATTAAATACATGATGCGACCACCCACCCTCTTCTGCCACCCCACGGACACACTCTTCTCCTGGATCATGGCGATACCCCTTTAGATAAGCCCCTAAGGACGCTGCGGCCAAAGTATCAGCTGCAGCCAAAGCATAAATTACACCTTCTTTTACTTCTTCAATATTAAAGTGCATACCATATGCATACGCAAGAGCACCCAAAGCATGAGCTATAATAGCCTGTTTACAGAATCTTTCTCTGGAAACTAAACCCCCCAGCCCGTACAATGAATTTTTCTTGTGTAGGTCAAGTCTTCCGTCTATTCTATCCTTAACGTAACACAATTCATTCTGTAACGTAGTATCAGAATTGCAGCAATAGTCGATCCCTACGACCATATTGAATTTCTTACCACCATCATCGTTTTCCACATGTCCTAGCTCCTTGCTCTTCAAGTATAAGGAATTTTTCGCACCAGTGACAGTCAGCGATAAATCGCCCCAGTGATCTTCCGGTATTTCAGCATACCTAAGATATTTTTTTAGGCTTTCTTCAGAAACGTCAACAACTTCACCGGGTAGCAGCCCGGCAACCAACTTGTGATCAAACTGGATCGTTGGAAAATCGTGGTCAATACTCACCAAGCCTTCACAAGAAGGAAAATCTACTCCCAATTTGTTCACACGCTTACTCATATATCTCAATCCTTTCCGTACTCTCTAATAACCACGCTAGCTATGAAATTCCTCTTCAATGGTGTACAATTTAGCATATAATGCAAGAAAAGTCAACAATAGCAATCTGGCTAAAGAACGCCGCTAAACAGTTAAAAGCTATCGGCATCACGTCGGCGCGGTTGGACGCCGAGCTGATATTGGCTAACACCCTGCGGAAGAACCGGACGTACCTTCATGCGCACCTGGATGAGGAGATTGATCCGCGACGGGTTGATATCGCCGATGCCAGGCTGAGCCTGCGGCTTGATCGAGTACCGATGGCATATATTTTGGGCTGTAAGGAATTTTACGGACGGAAATTTACCGTTTCGCCGGCCGTCCTGGTGCCGCGGCCGGAGTCGGAGGAGATGATTACCTTGTTTTTAGCGCTGACAGCCGGTGAGATCACACCAAAGACGCTGATTGATGTTGGCACTGGTTCGGGCTGCCTCGGTATTACAGCGGCGCTAGAGCGGCCGTCTCTGCGGGTTATTTTATCGGACATTAGTCCACGAGCCATCAAAATTGCCGAGAAAAACGCGAGCAATTTGCAGGCGCGGGTGACATTGCAGCAACAATCGCTCCTTTCCAGGCAGATTGAACCGGTGGATTATATCTTTGCTAATCTGCCGTATGTTGATCGGGACTGGGATGTTTCGCCAGAGCTACGTCACGAACCCGCCGAGGCGTTATTCGCAGCGAATAATGGGCTGAGGTTGATCGAGACACTGATTGAGCAAGCGCCGCGCCGCTTGACGGCAGATGGTCTGCTCTTTTTGGAGGCTGATCCGAGGCAGCACCGGGCAATTCTCCATCAAGCAAGGCATCACGGCTTTCACGAGGTAGAGACACGCGGCTTTATCATCGTCCTACGCCTTGTAGGCGCCAAGCGTTAGCTTGACCTTCCGTTCCTCGCCGTCACGCAGGATAGTCAGTTCTACTGTCTCGCCCGGCAAGAACTCAGAGATGAGACTGCCGAGACCGCCCTGCTCGCCGATCAGCTTGTCATTTACTTTAGTAATGATATCGCCGTCCTTGATGCCTGCTTTATCTGCCGGCCCGCCAGCGACGACCGCCGATTTGCGACGCGAGCCGCCGACATATGCACCGCTTTTGACTGGTAATTTATACTCGGCACGAACCTCGGGGGTGATGGCAACATACTGCACGCCGATATATGATTTCTGGACTTTGCCAGAACCAAGCACACTGCGTACCAACCCCTTGGTGGCGGCAATCGGAATTGCAAAACCCACACTCTGCGCATCCGAGACGATCGCTGTGTTGATACCAATAACTTGGCCCGACATATTGAGGAGCGGCCCGCCAGAGTTACCCGGATTGATCGCAGCATCAGTCTGAAGTAGATCAGTCAGACTCTCGGCTTCGTCGCTATATTCACTAGTAGAGGCCTGAACTGGTCGGCCCTTCCCCGAGATAATGCCCGTTGTGACGGTGTTCTGGTAGCGACCCAGTGAATTACCGATAGCAATTACTTTCTGACCAACACGCACAGTACTTGAGTCACCCAGCGTGGCTGCCGGCAGGTCATTCACACCATTGATCTTGAGAAACGCCACATCGTTGAGTGGATCAACGCCAACAAGCTTGACATCCGTATACTGCGTACCGTCACTACCCATAATCTCGATGGTTTCAGCGTCCTTGACGACATGTTTATTCGTCAAAATATAACCGTCTTTACTGATGATGATCCCTGTACCAGCACCTTGCTGCACTGTCGCACGCGACAATGTCCGGCCATTCTTAGTGGTTACGATCGAAACCACGCTCTTAGACACACGCTGCACAACTTCGCTGATATCTGCTTCATCGCGCGACATGACGAGGTTGCCGTCAGGAGTAGACTGGATGGACTGTTTATTAAACTGCGTCGTTAGCCACGAACCCAGCACTGCCGAGCCAACCATCAGCCATAGCATCGTGATGACACAAGCACTAATCAGCGCTAGCTTCCTGCGACGCGGCACACCCGGTCGAGATTGGAGTTGCTGAGCTGAACGAGATTCTTGCTCCATTATAGTGTTACCGAGTTAAAGAATAGTAAAATGGTCAGGATAAGCGCCGACGCCAAGATAGCCGGGCCGGCAACTTCAGCAATAACAATCGTCTTATGCTTATGCCAAGAAGTATAAATACGTTCGGCTACGAATGATAGCAGCGTAAAGATAATCGTCACCTGCGGTAGTTGCAGCGCATTCACCCCAAGCAGCGCATAGCCAAACGTCCAGTAATGCGCCAGCCAGCCAATCTCCGCAAATACCAGCCCCCAGGCTAGACTGAGTACAGTAATCTGCTCCTCACGAAACGTCGATAGGAAATGCCGAGCCGTGCCATACCCAATAATTAGCGCACTCAACACAACCACCGCGGCTGGCCATTCGTGTGACACTGCAAACAGTGCTGCCGTGCCGATAAATACCGCGAGACCCGCCTGTAATGTCATCTGCCAGCGCTTTGATAGCGGCTTGATAGCGACAAGCCATATCGCATAAAATACCGCTAGCGCAATTCGTAGCACCAGCGTCGCCTGCGGCGCATACATCAGCGCCACCACACCGAGACCAACCACCACGTCAACCAGGCTTCCTTGAATATTCGTTAGCCAAAACTTAGGGCGCACCGACAATGTCCGCCACTTGCTTAAGAGTACCAGCACAATCGCCGCCAACGGATAATGAATCTCCTGCGACATCCAGAACAAGACTGCCACCATCCCTAAATTGAGTGCATAATAAGCGATATTACTGAGAAGCGACCGTCGCCTGGCTGTTTTTTTCAGAAACTCCATTGCCACCCTATTATACCAAATTACGGCCCGATTATCACTACGAAGTCAGCCTCAGCTGGCAGGTTAAATGGCGGTTTGCCTTCGGTTAATGTTACACCATACAGTTCTTTAATCTTGTTGGCAGAAGCCTGCTTGGACTTGCCTGACTCCAGCTGATAAACCCTGTACTTTTCGGTAATTTTCTGTGGTGAATTGCCAACGCTCACCACGTTGAGTGATGCCGCCTTTAGGCGATCAGCTTCGGATTTGGCGGCTCCGACCACGCCACTGCCATTGAGCACCAGGACGCGCGCCTTTTCCTTGGCAAGTGCATCACCGTATATTTCCACCTTGATAAACGATCGAATTTGCGAATAATCAAACTGGCCAGCTGTCGGCACGACCACACTGGCGCCACCAACACTACTCGTGCCAAGCAGGACATTATCTTTTTCAATAAAGCTGAGGCGGTGAATGTCCGTATCCTTGATCTTGGAAGCAACATCCATCACCGTACGGACTTCCTTGGCATCAACGTTAGTGCGCAGATTCTTGCCCATGGCGTCCATCAGCGCCGTCACCTTGCCAAGATCAGTCAGCGTGCCTGTCGAGGCTGCCTTGTTCTTGAGCGCCATCAGCACCAACTGTTGGTTTTTCTCGCGGTCAAAGTTCGACTTGTCCAGCCCATACGAACCGCCCAGCGCTCCACGCGCTCGCGAGAAATACAGCGCCTTGTCACCGTCCATCTCATTTGGCCCATTCTTGAAATGAATGTAATGCCCCGTCGGACAGCGCCGTTTCCGCTGCTCCGCTGACAGTCCCTTCTCCCGACACATCCAGTCGACGCTCGGGTCAAACACACCTCGTGGATCGTCGCTCTGAACATTCACCGTCACACCACCAACCGCATTAACCGCGTCCTTGATTACCTGAGCATTAACGTGTGCTACGTACTGTATATCCATATCAAAAATCTTGCCAACAAACTCGCGGCTGGCATCTATCCGCTTCTTTTCAGCCTGTTCATCATTACCCTTGGCAACACAGTCAAAATATTCGTTAATCTTGCCGGCACGACCAGAATTACAAACTCGCCCAAACTGCACGTATAAGTCGCGCGGAATACTAAACATATAGGCATCGTGCTTCTTTTGATCAACACTCAGCACCATCATTGAGTCGGTCAACGTTGCGCCCGGATGGTCTGGATCATCATCCGTCGTACCGAGGATCAGCATATTGCTCCGCCCGTGTGCATCCATTTTCAGCGGTTGATTCTGAAATAAGTCAATCAGATTACCGCTACCAAACACTCGCCCCGCATTGACCCACGCCTTGTACAGCAAAAATCCACCCACCAGAATTATCAGCGCCACGATCACCAGGATAATAATCTTTAGCTTGCGACGTTTTTTATGCGATTTCTTGCGCTTTTCACGGGGTGCTTCGGGCTTTTGGATGTCAAGATCTTTGAGCGAATTGCTAATATCTTCGTCGATATCAGCAGTTGACGAAGCCGCGAGGCGCACCCGATCAGCTTGTGACAGTGACTGGCGCGGTAATTGGATCGGCTGCCGGCCAAGTATCTGCGGGGTAGGCTGCTCCGCCTGACGAGGATGAGCAGCTACCTGCTCCGGCGATACACCACCCAAACGAGACCGCTGAGCCCTCCGCGGTACAAATCCATCGACCGAATTCCTATTTGAAATTTTCACTGCTCCTTATTATAGCACACTTCTCTATCGATCAAGCTTTTGGTTTTCGCCGCCAAACCATGTATAATAAGGCGGATGGATGCTCACTTTCTCGATCGACACCCGCGCCTGAGGGACAGTCTGGGACTGATTATTTTTGTAATCGGGGTAATCATCGGGACGATTTTAATCAATACCTTTGTTTTTCGTAGCTTTGGCGTGCAGGGACCAAGTATGGAAAACACCATGCACACCAATGACCGCTTGATCGTTGACCGACTATCAGTCACAATTAAACAGCTTCAAAATCAGCAATATATCCCCAAGCGCGGCCAAATTATCGTCTTTAAAAATCCTAATTATAATCCAACCCTCGGTCACGATGAATATATCGTCAAACGGGTCATCGCTTTCGCGGGTGAGCGCGTCACCGTCAAAAACGGCGTCGTCACCGTTTATAACACCGAGCATCCAAACGGCTTTAACCCCGATACAACCGTCAATAAAAACGAACCAAAGTCACCCACCTCCGGCGATGTCGACACCAAGGTGTCCGAGGGGACGGTTTTCGTGATGGGTGATAATCGTGAGGGTAATTTTTCGTGTGACTCGCGTAACTGCATGGGCAACATTCCGCTATACGACATTGTTGGGCCGGTCATCGCCCGTATTTTCCCCTTCACACAGATCAGAGGATTTTAATAATCAGCCAATCAAGTCGCGAATCCGCTCAAAATCCGCTTGATCTTTGAACGGGATGATAATCTGACCAGCACCGCGCTTACTGGTGCGAACCGTGATGTCAGCACGGAGTTTTTTCGACAGGCGCGCCACCGACGAGGCGTGCGGCGAGCGGGCCGACTTTGGAGTTGGCGCGGGGCCCGACGGCTGCTGTGCCCGCTTCCAGGCGGCAATCATCTGCTCAAGCTTGCGTACGCTCCAACCCTGATCAATCGTCTGCTGTAATAAATCCTCTGCCGCGTCATCTGGCAGCCCCACCAATGTTCGCGCTTGCCCTTCAGAAATCTTATTTTCAAACAGCGCCGTCCGCACCACACTCGGTAATTTCAAGAGGCGCAGTGTATTGCTAATGGCGCTGACCGATTTGCCGCCGACGTGCTGACCGATTTGCTCCAGTGTCATATTGAACTGGTCGCGTAGTTTCATATACGCCGTCGCCGTCTCTAGCGGGTTGAGGTCGCGCCGCTGCAAGTTCTCAATCAGCGATACCTCTAATCGGTGCTGATCGCTTAAACTGCGAATGATGCTCGGCATCTCTACTAATCCAGCCAGTTGCGCCGCTCGCCAGCGCCGCTCGCCAGCCACGATCATGAATTGTGCCCCACGTGGCGTCACGACGATCGGCTGCACCACGCCATGCCGACGGATCGAATCGGCCAACTCACGCAGCGCCTCCTCATCAAAGAACCGCCGCGGCTGATCTGGATCTGGCGTAATATCGGTAATTGGTATCTGACGTAATTGCGACATTGTCGCATCTTGACTAGCCGTCGGGTCAAAAGCCTCGTCAAACAAATTTGTCGGTATCAGCGAATCAAATCCCCGCCCAAGCCCCTTTTTCATCCTTCAATCCTCTCGATAATTTCTTTGGTCAGCGCGTGGTAGGCCCGCGAGCCCTTTGAGAAACGATCGTACACGCCAACCGGCACGCCATGACTTGGCGCCTCAGCGAGGCGAATGTTACGCGGAATCGTCGTCTTGAAAATCGTATCAGCAAAATGCTTTTTAATTTCATCATACACCTGACTCGACAGAGTCGTTCGCGAATCAACCATGGTGGTCACCACGCCAAGTAGCCGCAGATGCGGATTGAGCCCCTTGCGGACCAACTTCATCGTCTCCATGAGTTGCCCTAGCCCCTCTAATGCATAAAACTCTGCCTGTACCGGTAGCAAGACATACTGCGCTGCGATCAGCCCATTCACGGTCAGCAGACTCAGACTCGGCGGACTATCAATGATCACATAATCATGCCCAGCGAGGCTCGCCAGCGCCTGGCGCAGCCGCACAAACCGCCCCTCGGCTTGGGCCAACTCAACCTCGGTATTTGCTAAGTGCGACGTGGCTGGTGCGATCGATAGATTCTTGATGTCGGTCTGAATAATTATATTATTCAAGGCTGCCTGACCAGTCACTACCTCAGTCATCGTTATGCCCAGCTCTTGCTTATCAATGCCAAGGCCGCTGGTGGCATTACCCTGCGGATCAAAGTCAACGATCAGCGTCCGCTTACCGGCTTTTGCCAAAAAATATGCCACATTGATTGAAGTCGTCGTCTTGCCGACGCCGCCCTTTTGATTTGTCACCGCAATAATCTTCGTCATCGATACCCCTTCTGCTTACCTCATTGTACCATAGTTTCGGCCATAAAAATACCGCCCTCATCACGGGGCGGTATGCTAATTCATCGGTTATTTGATCGAGGTAATCTCAATCTTGGTGTACTTCTGGCGATGACCCGTTTCTTTGTGGACACGTTTCTTGCTCTTGTAGCGGATAACGCGGACCTTGTCACCCTTAACTTCTGCTTCAACAACCTTTGCCTTCACTACCACACCTTTTACGGTTGGTGTGCCAACTGTTGTTTTATCACCATCAATCACTAAAAGTGCGTCGAGAGTGAGTTCTTTTGTGCCTTCAGGGAGGAGATCCACCAAGAGGGACTCTTTTTCGCTGACAATGTATTGCTTGCCAGAGATTTTTACGACTGCTTTCATTTCGTTCCTTAAAAATTAGTTTTCAATCCGTTCCATTGTACCAGAGACGCACCAACAAATCAATACTGCCCCAGTTTCTTTACCTCGCCGGCGCTGTGCTATCATCCTAAAATCAATTACACGAACACGACCCTGACCGACCGCATACCACATTGTTTGCGTGCAGCCAGCCCTCGACATTACCACCGTCAAGATGCATGCCCACTGCCGGCACAACCTTGACGACGCCACCAGCTCGCGCATAATTACTGACTGCATCAGTTAACTCATACTCACCACGCGGCGATATTTCAACATCAGCACAAGACTGGATAACTTTCTTGGTGAGGACGTATTTACCGATGTTGGCAAAGTGACTCGGCGCCTCTTCTGGCTTTGGCTTTTCCACGATCTCTACAAAATTACCAGCCTCGTCTATCACAATCGCCCCGTACCGACTAATGTCATCGCCCGGTACTTCCTGAGCCAGCAGGCTACATTGACCGTCTGGCGTCGCTGCTAAGAGTCGCGCCACTTCGCTTGAGCCATCAGCATTATACATAAAGTCGTCACCCATCAGCACTACTGCCGACTCGCCATCCTCGAGATAGTCCGCCGCCAAGGCCACCGGTACCGCTGATCCGTACTTACCGTAGCTCGGTTGCGTCACAAAATGAAGCTTCGCATCAATCGGCGCCACCAGGGCTAACTTGTCATCCTTACCCCGGCTCCGTAAATAATCGTTGAGCAAGATGTTGCTCCGATAATAGCTCTCCAGCTGTGAACTCTGCTCACCCACCACAAAAATCAGCTCGCGCACGCCGGCCGCCAAACAGTCCTGCACCACATAATCAATCAGCGGTCGATTACCAATCGGCAGCATACATTTTTCAATCGATTTAGTGATTGGCAGCATCCGTGTACCCCAACCAGCGACCGGAATAATAGCTTTGGTAATCATATTTCCTCCTTACATCTTGAGTTCTTTATGTGATTTCTGCAAAATATCCATCATCTCCCCGTAGCGCATCTCGCCAGTGGAAATTTTGGCATAGAGATAAACAATATTATCTACCACCTCAATATTAACCTTAATGTCTTGATCGTACAACCAGGCCATGAAACTTGGATTGAGCAGCTCAAAGCTCGTCACCTGGTTCTCATCGGTGGCGTAGACTTGGTAGCGCTTGTTAAAGTCACCCCACTCCAGTTCTACTTTTTTATAACCCGACGGCGCCCTGAACCGCTTCAGGAAGCGCGAATCCCGACGCTCCACCAAAATCCCGCCATACGACTTTGGCAGATTGACCTGTCCAATGATGTACGTAGCCGCCGAATCGGTATTTGAGGCGTCAGCCACATAGGTGTATAGCTGCACCAATAGATTACCCGTCCAGAACCCAATGATATGGTTGTTGATGTCAGTACCCTTAAAGCCGCCCTTAAATAATTCACCGCGGGTCGGTAGCAGTAGCCGCCCCCAGTCCGGACTGAAGTACATGTCGTATTGCGCTGCAAACTGCTGCATAGAGGCAACAAGCTGGGCGGGATCTTCCGTTTCCTGATCAATACTATCTAGTAGCCAGCCATCACCCGAGCGCACAAAGTTCCACTGCTCACCAAACTCGTCCGTGTCACGATGCAGCACCGCACCGCTCGCCACGTCAACCAGCTCATCATTTGCCGAGGCAACAAAACTCACACTCACGCGGTCATTCTGATCATTCGCATCATCATACGCCCGGGTGATAATCGCTTCACTGACCGCCACATTCTTCATGCGATTGACTCGCCCCATCTGTTGTAGAGCGTACAACATTAGTCCGATGTGCCGCGCATAATTCGGCGTGACGTACTGCTGAATTGACGGCAAATCCATCCGCTCCCAATCATATTGAAACCGATTGAACACCGTTGTTGCATAATTGACAATACCCTGTTCGTTCCAGGCGCTGTCCTGAGCCGCCGCTTGCCGGACGGCTTGCTGCGCGGCCTCACTGCCCTTACGAAAACGGCTGATCTTATCTGTAAATGCCCCGATAATCGCACCGATCAATGCCGAGATAGCCACCAGGATAAATATAACAACACCGCCGAGTAGGTAGAACAAACTGGCGAGTAGGCCGGCCAAAAACCCGACCGCTATGGCGGCCATCTTTGACTGAGTGGCTCTTTTCACAAAACCACTTGCCGAAATTGCAATTACCATCGGTATCCCGAAAAGGACAACGCCACCACCACCGCCAGAACTTGACCCGCCACCACCGGCTCGCGCAAAAAAGAGTAACTGACTGAGAACTGCTAGATTACACATAAACCCATTGTACCGCGTTGTATAGCGATCGCCAAGGTCATGAGAGGCCGAGCAAACACCTACTTGCACATTAGTTTTGAGGTCGCAACTTTTATCGTGATGACTATTTTACAACAGCAAGGGCAATCTCGAGCTCAACCCCTTCAACCGTCACTGTCGACTGATTGTCATGCACCTCGCCAAACACCGCCAGCGTCTCAGCAGCAATCACCTCCACATGCTCATCGATCGCTTGGTGGAGCTGCTCGTCATTCGTCGTCAGCTGTAGCATAATCCGATCGTCCACTTGCAATCCCGCCTTCTTGCGCGCGCTCTGCACGTGACGAATGACCTCACGCATCAGACCCTCGCGTTTGAGTTCGGGCGTCAATTGCTTACTAATTTCGATCCAATTCTCTGGCTTGATCACGCCCTCGGTCACGTCATAATCAGCCAAGTGCTCGTCTAAATTCTCAATCCAGCGAATTTCCTTGACATTGAGCTCCTCAGCCATGATCTGCTGGTAGTAATCAGCCAGCTTTGTGCCCGCATAAGCCGCACATTGCAGCGGCTGACGGACCTTGATCGATACCTGATGCTCATCCTGCTTCATGCGAAGACTCAGGCCGTTATTGATCAATTCACGTGTCCGGGACATATCGGCTAGAACCTGCTCGTTCACCGCACCCGCTGGCAACCAATCCTTCAAGTGAATCGATTCATCATCGCCCGTCAGATTATGATACAATTCCTCGGCTAAAAACGGCGTAAACGGTGCCAAGATGTAACTCAGGCGCACCAGCACATAGTGCAGCGTGCGGTACGCATCATTTTTATCACCATCATCCTCAGCGCCCGCGGCCCCTTTCGACGATCTCCAGAAGCGGCGGCGACTGCGGCGCACATACCAGTTCGATGCATCGTCAAGGAATGGCAGAATCGGACTCAGCGCATCAGGGATGTTATAGGCATCCACCTGCTTCTCGACCTCAGCCACCAGCTCGTGCAAACGGCTAATAATCCAGATATCGAGCGGATTCGTAACTACATTAGCTACGGTCGCGATATCCGTTGCCTCAGGCCGCTCGGCCGCCAATTGATCCAGCTGGCGCTCTTGGCCTCGCTTTGCCGGAAAGGCAAAGCCTTCGTCACCGAATATCGCTCGACCGCTCAGCGGATCAACCAACTCGCCGTCAAATTCCCAACCATCAACTTCAGCATACATCGTAAAGAAATCATACATATTCCAGATCATACTGAGCTTACGCGCCACGTCACCAACGTCCTTGTCGTGCAAGGCAAAGTCTTCACCGTTCAGTAGCGGACTACTCAGCAGCAGGAAGCGCAAGCTATCAGCACTGAATTTATCCATCAGCTCGTTCGGGTCAGTAAAGTTGCCTAAGGACTTACTCATCTTGCGGCCGTCATTGCCCGCCACCACGCCAGTAGTGATGACGTTGCTATAGGCATTTTTGTGCTGCTCGCCCGCCTCGCCAAAAGCGCCGATTTCTGCCAGAGCAGTGTTAACAACGTGCACATAATAGAACCACGCCCGCACCTGGCCAATATACTCAACGATGAAGTCCGCTGGGTAATTCTGCTCAAACTGAGCCTGGTTTTCGAACGGATAATGCAGCTGGGCAAACGGCATACTGCCGCTCTCGAACCAGCAGTCCAGCACCCTGTCGATACGCGTGAACGTTTCGCCATTAATCGTAAAGGTGATATCATCTACCCACGGGCGGTGGTAATCATCCAGCTCCACGCCGCTCAGTTCCTTCAGCTCCGCATACGAGCCAACCACCTTCACCGTGCCGCGGTCGCCCTTCCACACCGGCATAGCCGTCGCCCAGAAGCGGTCGCGACTCAGGTTCCAGTCGGGCGCTTGCTCGATATTTTTGGCAAAACGACCGTGCTTGAGGTGGCTCGGGAACCAATTGATATGCTCATTTTGCTCCAGCATCAGCGGCTTTTGCCCCTGGATGTCAAAGAACCACGACGGAATCGCCCGGTACATAATGCGCTGCTTAGAGCGCGGGTTGAACGGATATTCGTGGCGAATGTACTCAACCTTCCACACCGCGCCCTTTTCCTTCAGGTCTTTGGCGATGAACTTATTGTTATCCCACACCTCCAGGCCTGTGTAATTGCCATCAGTATAGTAGCCGTTATCGTCGATGACGTGGAAGGCACTGATGCCGTAGCGTTTGGCCAGCTCAAAGTCATCCTCACCATAGGCCGGCGCGATATGCACGATGCCTGTACCCGACTCGTGCGAGACGAAATCCGCCGCGTAAATGGTGTGGATCTTGTCATTTTCTGGCCAAGTCGAGCCCGTATCGAGCGGCTGGTATTTCTTGCCGACCAATTCACTGCCGGGGAATGTGCGCAATACTTTGTAATCTAGTGGCTGGTGCTTTTCGTCCTGCAATACACGCTCCAGCGCCTCCTCGGCGATGATGAGCTTTTCGCCATCCACCAGCACTTCGCAGTAGGTCATATCTGGGTTGACGGCTAGCATCAGGTTGGCTGGGAGTGTCCATGGGGTGGTCGTCCAGGTGAGGACAGATACAGAATCTTGAGCTTCAACAAACGCTTCAATCGCCTGCTGAGTCACGGCTGTCACAGGGCGGCTCAGCAGCTCTTCTGGCGTACCCATAGCAAATCCTGCACCCTCATGTAATTCTAGCTTCTCAGCATCAACACCAGTCACAATATAGATGGAACATGCAACATTTGTTCCATTTTCGTGCTTGACAGTTTGCAGCAAAAGATTATTCGAGCTTACTTCAAGTTCAAGCTCCTCCTGAAGCTCACGGCGTAGCGTCTCAATTGGCGACTCGCCCTCGTGGCTCGTCCCACCAAAGAGGCTCACCATGCCTGGGTTTGTGATTCCTGACTTATCGTCTCGTTGTTGTGCAATGAGTTTGCCATTTGTATCCACCAACAAAGCGCCAACATAACTCCTCTCGCATTCGTCAAAGCCTGCTGGCTTTTGTGCATCATCAACTATTTCACCGTTCAAAAGTTGCTTTACTCGCTGCTCAATTTCATCACGCGCTATCCGATTTTTTTCTACACTCTCGTTACGTGGATCAGCCACATCCCACCAAATAATATTATCACCCCTGAGCCAGTCCGGTGTCTGGGATTTCTCCGCTAGATTAACGATTAAATCATAATCACCCAGCTTATCGGCGGTAAGCAGCTGCCGCTTATGTCCAGTGATGTCAATACCCACTTCTTGCATCGTCTCACTACTTCTGGCTGGCTTGCGGCTCATAGTTTCAAAATCACTCAATGTTGGAGCTTCGCCCCATTTTTTCTCTGGGTTCAACCCAGCAGAATCGGCATTTTGAGAGCCAGAATAGTGGTTATAAAATCCCTGCGCCATCTGCGAGCGAGCAGCATTTGCATTACATACAAACAAGACTTTTGAGTGTTCACTTAATACTATTTTGTGGCTCGTCTTACCATCTTTTAACTTAAACTTCACATACACACTCGGGTCGGTCACCGTCTGGTAGGCGTCGTTGTCCATGGTTACTTCGGCCTTGCTGACAGGGGTGGCGAACTTGGTGTCATACATCAGCACCTTTTCGCCTTCGTAGATTTTGCCAGCCTCATACAGCTGTTTAAAGGCCCACCAAACGCTCTCCATAAAGTCCTTATCCATGGTGCGGTAAGCGCCCGTAAAGTCCACCCAGCGGCCAATCCGGTCGATCACACCCTGCCACGTCTCGCTATTCGCCACCATACTCTCGCGTGCCTTGGTGATGTATTTTTCCAGGCTGATGGTCGGCAAAGGATTACCGTCTTTATCCAGCGGCGCTGGCTGGTCGCTACTCGTCACAATCTGCCGCCGGTCGGTAATATTCAGCTGCTTTTCGACGAAATTTTCTGCCGGTAGTCCGTGGCAGTCCCAGCCCCAGCGGCGCTCCACGCGCTTGCCCTTCATCGTCCAGTAACGCGGCACCGCATCCTTGACGATACTACTGAGCAGTGTACCGTGGTGCGGCACGCCAGTGATAAACGGCGGCCCATCATAAAAAACGTAGGCATTATCTGCCGGCCGCTGCGCCACTGACTTTTCAAACGTCTGGTCGTCCTTCCAGCGCTGTACCCAATCTTTCTCGTATTCTGCTGCTCGGCGGCGTGTGCCGTGTGTGAATTTCATACTTCCTCCTTTACTTAACCTTGTTCATTTCCATCAGTTGTTTATTACGATAAGTTAGATCACCACGGGCATTAAAACCTTGTTTTTCCCAAAATTGGTTAGCAGCATAATTATTACTAAACACTAGTAGTGCTACTTTTACAATTCCCTCTTTGCGAATCGCCTCCAGAGCCTGATTAACGAGATTTTGACCAATTTTCTGACAACGATAAACTAAATCAACTGCCGTGTGGTAAATAAATCCTCGCCGGCCATCATGACCAGCCATAATCACGCCAACAACCTTACCATTATCTTCTGCCACAAAACAAGTTTCCGTATTACGATCCAAAAACCGCTCCACACCCTGACGCGAATCATCAATATCATTCAGTCCGACTCCATCACACGCCATCCATAAATTATATACTTGTTGATAATCACTAATTGTCATTTTACGAATATTCACTTATTATTCCTCCTGATTTATCACTACTTTTTACTTCATCTCGTAAGTATTTACCAATTTACCGAGCTTATCAAAAATCGGTACATTGTCCTTGTATCCACGCGGCGATATCGGTGATGGATGAAAGATTGGTATAACTCGCGTCCCGTGAACAGAAAATATCTTCCCCGCAACGTCAGTCAATCTCCGAAATGGCTGATTGATCAGCATCTGCGTCGGAATAGTTCCCATCGTCAGTACCAGTTTTGGTCGTAGGATCTGAATTTGCCGCTCAAGAGTCGGTTGGTAGAACTGAGCCAGCTTCTTCAGGTGATGACGATCCGACGGAAAACACTTGATCGCCTCTAAAAAGGTCACCGACAGGAGCTCCTTATCAAGGATAGCGAGGAGTTTTTGCATTATCGCACCACTTGGCAGCAGCTTTCCGTCTGTATTATGCCAGGCGACGCCACTCTTTACCCAGCCAGTTCGCGCTGGCGCTTCACCGACAATAACAATATCGTTATTATCCCCAAACCAAATCATCTTCTCATGCAAGCAGTCCTCGCCCATACAGCCATAATCCACGCTAGCTATCTCATCAGCTACCTGATCTAATTCCGCTAGAAATTGCACCGACTGCACGCGCAATGGATCATGTTGTTGGTCAGTCATACTCTACTCCTTAATAATAATATATTTCTCAGTGCCATCACTGCTGCATCATCCAGCGGCCGCACTCGATCCCTATGCCGATCGCTATACCCAAGCGCACCCTTCTGATTTGTATAGAGCGTTATGTGCGGAATGATAAACTCTGCCCGCGGGATCAGTTCACGAATAGCATCACGCCACGTCTCTAGTTCATCCCATCGAGCAAGCGCGATAATCGTTTCACGGTTAGTCGTGTCGTCCTTTAGCTTGAGAAAATCACCGGTCAATTCTGGCTCTGTAGTCATTGCTGCACCAGCTTGACACGACACCTGTTCCAGTCGTCCATAGCCGGCCTCATCGAACCCGTACTCCTCATGCACCACGAATAACGACAAATGGAATTCATCATCTTTCAGCGATAGCCCCGCCACCTGACGCGGAAAGTCTATCGCACAAACCAAATCAGTCATATCATACATGATATAATCATGTGTCTGATCAATGACAAAATTGTTCACTCGACTATTACGCATACATCCCTTCATATTGAGCAGCTCCTACTAGTATCAAACGAGAACTCTCTCAAACAAAAATCACCTCTCTTGACTTCGAGAATCCGCTGGAGGTGTTTCAAGCGGACGGTACCATCTCGATTCCAAAAGAAGTGATTCTTCGCGGGCTTTGCCGAGTTGACCGGCATCCACGCACTCTTTTAGCACTCAATTGTCACTTTGTCGCAGCGAGTCACGGCGGGGTCTAATCTCAGCTGATAAAAAGCCAATTTCTTCCCGCAGGCTTCGCGGTTGATAGCCGCTCATTTCGCGCCGGTATCGCCAAGATGATCATTCACCTGACACACGCAAAAACGCCCTACTTTCATTGTAGCGCGTTTTTACTAAAATCCCAAGAGATTATTTAATTTCCAGACCACCCAAGACGCATTCACCCTTTAGGTAGATCGTCTTTTTGGCGGAAGATTTCGGCGTAGTTTTGTCCTCGCTACCACCCAAAATACCACGTACCTCGTTTTTGACGATCACGTCATCAGGCAAACTAATGCTAGCACCGCCACAAAAGGTAAAGACGTCGATAACTACACCATCCTTGATCTTCGCCTGGCGCAGGTCCAACTCCATACCACCAAATATTACTGCCACGGAGCCACCAGTATAGTCACCTTTCACCCGCGATTCTTCACCGTAAAAAATTGCAACTTTTTTCACTATCACCATCATCAGCCACCCGCTTTTTAGGCTGCCGACGGCCTGAACCAATACCAAACACGACCGACAAACCAATAGCAATCAGTATTACCGGCCAGAATGATTTCCACGTACCAATATTAATTACACCATAAGCACTCAGCCCGATCAACACGCCAACAGCTATCAATAACAGCCCCCACACCCAGTCTATCGGTCTGCGATAACTGAATAATAGTATCAATAAGCCAGCAAAGGCCCAAAAAGCGCCCCAAAACAGGGGCCAGCTATTAAAGGTAATAACTCCGAGATTCCGCAGCAGCAAAATCCCGCCGAGCGACACAATGGTAACACCCAAAAACGCTCTGATAAGAAAATTTTTCTTCATATGCCCAGTATACGAATACTAGCACCATTATTCAATACGGCCAATGTTTAATTTATGCGAATAGCTCGCGCCCAAATGTTGCTAGAATAACAACAACGATCACGGACGTTACCAACGCCAACAGGAATGTATCGAATCCTCGATCGATAAATTTCCTCATACGTTTGCTACCAATCGCGCCAGTCACCACATTATATCTCGTCAGTCCATAACAAACCAGCAGCATACCTGCGTCCAGCATCAAACACCACGGACACAACGCGCCAATCTCAACATAACTCATATAAAACATCCAACCAGCAAACAGCAAGCCCGCCACCGCACCAAGCTGCGCGCCCCACATAAACCATTTTGGCAACTTCGCACCTGCCAGCAATGCCACCCCGATAGTCACCATCACCGGCAGTGTCATCATACCGACAAAACTATTAGGAAAGCCGAGTAGCGCCGCCGACCAGTGGTTTGCCACCGCCGAACAGCTTATCACCGAATTCAAGTCGCAGTTCAATGCAGCATGCGAATTTTTAGCAAGCGTCAGCGCCTCGATCGACAGTACAAACGAGGCCAACAAGCCCAAACCGCTGCCGAGCAGCAGCGCTAATGCCGCGAGCTGCCGGCGTTTTGAATCTTTGTTCGAGAGCCACTTACGCAGCATGTCAAACATAAAAACTCACCTCACTAATCGTCGGTAGCGGTAATCCGCGCCACATATTCTGCATCTGGCTATCGGCGCTCAATGCGATAACGGTCGGGCATTCAACGATGTCGTATGTCCGGCAAAAATCGCTGCCCTCAGCAGAATCTGGGTCAAGCTCTTCAATCGTGTGCCCCGTCTGCCGACTAAAGTCATGCAGAAAACTAGTGACTTGGCGCGCGTAATCACTTTCCGCCCGGTATACGACAACGACTCGCATTATTCTTGTCCTTTCTGGCGACGCTGTTCTAGTATCTTGACGAAATCATCCAGCGTCTCAAACTTCTGAAACACGCTGGCAAAACGTACATACGCCACTTCGTTACGCTTCGCTAATTCGTCCAGCACAAACTCGCCTATTTGCCGCGACGGCACTTCTGAGGCACCCAGCGCATACAATTTATCTTCAACCGCCGTGATAATCGACTCGACTTCCTCGTCAGATTTAAGGAATTTGCCAACCGACTGGCGCACCGCATGCGCGAGCTTAACTCGGTCAAACAGTTCACGACTACCATTTTTCTTGATCACAATGAGGTTTGGCTTTTCTACTCGTTCATACGTAGTGAAACGCCGTCCATCCGGCGTCTCGCGGCGGCGGCGAATCGCCACACCATCAGAAACCTCTCGCGACTCGATCACGCGGCTATCACCAATGTTAAATCCGCTCATTTATTCCTCCTTGTTCTTTTTGCGGCGGCGAAGGAAGGCTGGCGTATCATCTTCGTCCGCCTCATCCTCAGCTGGCTGATCCCAGATGTTGTTTTCCTGCTCAGACGTAAAGTCCGTCGCTCCGCTCTGCTCACTGAGCTCCAGATCAATCCCTTCAACCACCTCATCATTAACTTCAGTCTCTGATTCATGCGACGCTTCACTCGTCAAACTCACCTCGTGATCATGATAGGTCTCACTATCAAACCCAGTGGCGATAACCGTGATGATCACCTCGTCTTCGAGCTCTGGCTTGAGCGTTGCTCCAAAGATAATATTGGCATCAGGGCTGACCGCGCTGGTAATTACCTCAGCCGCCTCCTGAATCTCTGCCATGCTCATGTCATAGCCACCGGTCACGTTAAACAACACGCCCTTTGCACCGTCAATCGACACCTCGATCAGCGGACTCTCGATCGCTTGCTGAGCGGCCTGCACCGCCCGGTTCTCGCCATCGGCCCGACCGATCCCCATCAGCGCCGAACCAGCCCGACTCATCACCGCCTTGACGTCAGCAAAGTCAAGATTGATCAAACCATGCTCGGTAATCAGCTCAGAAATACCCTGCACACCTTGGCGCAGCACGTCATCAGCAATCTTGAACGTCTCGAGCAGCGGTGTCCGCCGGTCAATCGTCTGCAGCAATCGATCATTCGGAATAGTAATCAAAGTATCAACCTGTCGGCCCAGATGAGTAATTGCCCAGTCCGCATTCACTCGACGCTTCTCGCCTTCAAAACTAAACGGTCGCGTTGCCACACCAACCACCAAGATGTCCATCTCGCGAGCAATCTCCGCCACGATATGCCCAGCGCCCGATCCGGTGCCGCCACCAGCACCGATCGTCACAAACACCATGTCCGCACCCTCGAGCGCCTGGCGAATCTCCTCGCGCGACTCATTAGCCGCCGCCTCGCCAACCATCGGATCAGCACCGGCACCCAGTCCATTGGTGGTGGTGTGCCCGAGATGAATCTTGACATCCGCCTTGGAATTATGCAGCGCCTGAGCATCAGTGTTCATGGCGATAAACTGCACGCCAGCCAGCCCCGCATCTTTCATCCGATTGATGGCCGAACCACCAGCTCCACCGACACCGACAACTTTGATACTGGCAAACGTTTGAACTTCACTTGGTGTAATCTGCGGCATTTTCCTCTCCCTATCTTTCTCTTATCAAGTATACCATCTTTGTCTACTAGCTCCTACTTAAACCTCGCTAGCAATCGACTAATCATTCCGCCAGCCTTTTTTGTTACCGAACCCACCTTGCTCTGTGCGTGCTCGGCCCGCTCAGCCCCCGCCCCATCAATGAGCATCAAACCAATTGCCGCCGCAAACTCCGGCCCATTCGCCTCGTCACTCACGCCCGCATATCCTGCCGGTACACCTAGTTTAGCCGCCACGCCGAGGCTATTTTTCGCAAATTCGACCAGATCCTTAACCTTGGCACCACCACCAACCAGCACCACACCGCTCGGCAGCCGTCCGATGCCACCGGCCCGCTTCAATTCTTTGGCGACTAGCTCGAAAATCTCCTCATAGCGCGCCTCAACAATCTCATCAATCTCGCTTTGCTCAAACGTATACACCTGTTTGTCGTGCTTGGTATCAACGCAACCAGCCTTACCGCCGCCCAGCCGGGCGTGCGCCAATTTGACCGCCTCAGCGATCTCTGGGTCGGTCTTCAGCCCAATCGCCACATCATTTGTCACGTTCTGCGCCCCCATCGGAATCACCGCCACATGCTGCAAATCGCCCTCTTCAAATACCGCCACACCGGTTGTACTACCACCAATGTCGATAACCGCCACGCCGTTCTCAATCTGCGACTCACTGAGCACCGCTCGCGCCGCTGCCAACACACTTGGTGTCAGGCTTGAGGCAGTGACATTCGCCATCTCGGCTGACCGGCGTAAATTCGCCACATACGGCGTCAAGCCCGAAACCACATTTGCCCGCAGCTCCAGGCGCGTCCCGCTCATCCCCACCGGATCCTTAATGTTGTCCTGCCCATCCAGCCGATAAGCATGCGGTACAATCTCCAAAATCTCTCGATTCGCCGGCACCTTTCCGGTCGTCGCCACTTCCTCAATCCGCAGCACATCCTCGTCCGTCACTTCACCGCCACTCATCCCCACCGCGATCATACCATCAGCCTTGGTGCTCAAGATATGCGACCCATTGACACTCAGCGCCGCTGCATTAATATGATGACCGCTCATGCGTTCGGCCACCTCTAACGCCTTGTCAATTGCTGCCGCCGGCCCCGTCAAGTTCGATACCGCACCCTTACGCATGCCGCTATTCTCACTCACGCCGACACCAACAATGTTTGGCAGCCCCGACTCCCCGATATGTCCGACCACGCAGCGCACGGTCTTCGTACCAACATCAATTCCTACCACATATCGAGATTGTTCTTGCATATGCTTAGTATACCAGATAGCCTAGAGCGTCGTCAAAATCTCCGCACCCGTCTCGGTGATCAGCACGGTATGTTCAAAATGTGCACCCAAACTGCCGTCCTTCATGCTAATCGTCCAGCCGTCGTCCTCGGTCACAATTTTCTCGCTGCCGAGGCTGGCC